>Ga0136619_10001162_pt1 | contig 10209 bp, 11 predicted proteins | sample AntDrymUQ3532106_2_FD_104807 | JGI IMG/M metagenome (GOLD analysis project Ga0136619, IMG submission 104807) | Polar desert sand microbial communities from Dry Valleys, Antarctica - metaG UQ353 (21.06) | ecosystem: Environmental > Terrestrial > Soil > Desert | place: Antarctica: Dry Valley... | reverse complement strand
CGGGCCCATCGATGCGACGTCGTAGCCCTCCAGCAGATTGAGCGTCATCGGAACGAGCGGACCCTGCGACCAGGGACCACAGGCGTACACCTCGATCCCCCGGTACGACGTTCGCACCGGTGGTCCGATGGTCACACGCTGCTCGGCGAGGTCCTCGGCGGTGACCGCGCCGCCCTCGTCTCCCATGAATCTCGCGATCTCCTCCGCGATGTCGCCGCGGTAGATCGCGTCGCGCGCGGCCATGATCCCGGCGGCGCGCCCGCGGGAGCCGTGGGCGCTCTCGATCGCGACGAGCCGGCGAAAGAGGTCGCCGAGCTCACGCTGAACGAGCAGCTCGCCGACCGCTGGTGCGCGCCCGCCGGGGAGGAACACCGCCGCGCTCGTCGGCCATCGCTCGATCCGCTCGCGCAGCCGCTCGATCGCCCACGCGAGGCGCGGGTACACGGGGAATCCGTCGCAGAGCTCGATCGATGGGGCCAGCACTTCTCCCAACGACAGCCGCCCGTAGCGCGCCAGCGCCGTCAGCCAGGCGTCCGGGGCCGCCGGCGTGACCGACCTCGCGACGCCGATGGGCATGTCATCGCCGTACCTCGCCCGGTGCGTCTCGAGATCGCGGCCCGCCGGCCACCGACCCACGCCGTCGATGGTCTCCGGCTCACGCATTCCGGGCAGGAAGAGCATGATCGGAGCGACCCCGCCGAAGTCCGTGAGGTGCCGCTCCAGGACGTTGAGCGCGATGCCGCCGGCGATCCCCGCGTCGATCGCGCTGCCACCGCGGGGGAACATGCGGAGACCCGCCAGGGTCGCGAGGTAGTGGCTGGAGCTCACCATGTGCCTCGAGCCGAGGACGGCGGGCCTTCCCTGCGTGATGGCCGTGGGGGGGATGGTTGCCTCGATCGGGACGTCGCGCATGGGCGAACGATACCCTCGGACAATGAAGATACGGGCCTGGCGGGTGCCGCCATTCGACAACGGGACGTACCTCATCGCTGACGACCACGGGGAAGCGATCGCGATCGATCCGTCGATGGGCGAGCGTGCGCTTCTGGCAGCGGTGAAGGACGACGGCCTGCGTCTCCAGGCGATCCTCAACACCCATGGTCATCCCGATCACGTGTACGGGAACAAGGCCGTGAAAGAGGCCACCCGCGCGCGGCTCGCGATCCACCGTGCCGACGCCTACCGCTTGGCGTCGAGCTCGTCACAGCCTGGCTTCGAGGTGCCGTTGTGCCGGGCCGACGATCTCCTCGATGAAGGACCGGTTCGCTACGTGGCCGATCTCGAGATCACCGCGCTGCACACGCCCGGTCATACGGAAGGCTCGACCTGCTTCTACCTGGCTCGCGAGGGAACGCTGTTCTCGGGGGACGTCCTCTTCGCCGGCAACATCGGGCGTGTCGATCTCCCCGGCGGCGATGAGGATGCGATGGAACGCAGCCTTGCGCGGCTGGCCGCGCTTCCGGCGGACACGCTGGTGTATCCGGGACATGGCGCGACTACGACCATCGCCACCGAGCTCACCTGGCTGCGCGGGTTCCGCATGTCGTGATCCCTTGATCCCTGCTCCCCTCGCTGACTGCGTCTGCTCGGGCTCGCGGGCGCCCCTGCGGCTCGGTGGGCAAAGCCCTCCCTCGCCTAATCGGTGACCCCGAGGATGTTGAAGCCGTTATCCGCGAAGATCGTCTCCCCGGTGACGCAGCGCGACCAGTCGCTGGCGAGGAACACCGCGACGTTCCCGACCTCCTCCTGCGTGATGTTCCGGCGCAGCGGGGACTTCGACTCCATGAGGTCGCGCGCGGCGGAGATGCCCTTCACCGCGCTGCCGGCCAGGGTCTTCAGGGGACCGGCGGAGATGCTGTTCACGCGGATGTTCTGCGGGCCGAGATCAGCGGCGAGGTAGCGGGTCGAGGACTCGAGCACGGCCTTCGCCATCGCCATCGAGTTGTACGAGGGCACGACCCGCTCGACAGCGTTGAAGGTGAGTGACATGACCGAGCCACCACCGGCTTTCTCGAAGAGCGGGAGCGCACCGCGCGCGATGGCGATGAGCGAGTAGGCGCTCACGTCGATCGCGACCTTCAATCCATCACGGCTGATCTCATGGAACCGTCCCTTGAGGTCCTCGACCGCCGCGTACGCGATCGAATGCACGAGGACGTCGAGCATCCCCCACCGCTCACCGATCGCGGCGAAGAGCGCGTCGACTTCCTCCTGCTTCGCGACGTCGCAGCGCAGCACCGGGATGTTCGTCGGCTCCGGCAGCGTGTTCACCAGCTCGACGACGTTCTCCTTGAGGCGGTCGTTCGGGTAGCTGAACGCGAGATCCGCGCCCTCGCGCTGAAAGGCGGCGGCGATCCCCCACGCGATGCTGCGCTTGTTGCCGACGCCCATGACGAGCGCCTTCTTTCCCTCGAGCAGACCCACGACGCACCTCCCGTGCCGCGGCGAATCATCCCAGAGGCCGCCGGAAGCCGCCTTGGTCCGCAGTGCATCCGTGAGGAGCCTCTCCCCGTGCCCCCGGAGCGGCCGCTATAGTCCAGCCCCACACAGGTTCGGAGGTGAAGCGGTGGAGCGCGGATCGGGCACGACGATCTCCCGCCGGCGGTTCCTGCAGAGCGTTGCGGCGATCGGCGCGGCCGCGGCGTGCGCTCCAGGCGCCGGTCCATCAGGCGGGGCCCAGAGCGGGACCCCGGCCGGGACGGCGGCCGCGTCGGCGAAGCTGGTGAGCATCGAGTGGTGGCGCCGGAATTACACCCCAGGCAGCCAGAACGCCGAGACGCTGACGTCCGACGGAGCGGTGAAAGCGTTCCGCGAGCGCCAGCCGAACGTCACGCTCGCGATCCAGGGTGGACCGTTCGGAGCGGAGACCGACCAGAAGTTCGACATCGCGATCCTCCAGCAGAAGGCCGGCCCGGACGTGTTCCATACGACCGGCGGCGACGTCCTCAAGTACGCCGCGGCAGGGCAGCTCTCCGAGGCGCCCCTCACCGACGCGGAGCGGCGGGACTTCAACCCGAGCGCCCTCCAGGCGACGACCTACAAGGACAAGGTCGTCGCGTACCCGCTTTGGATCGTCCCCTGGTTCGAGTACATCAACCTCGATCTCTTCAAGGAGCGAGGTGTCACGCCGCCGAAGGACGGCAGCTGGACCTACGACGAGTTCCTCGAGGCGGCGAAGAAGCTGACGTTCAAGCGGGCGGACGGAAAGCAGGTGTATGGCTTCGCGCACGCGAACGACGAGTTCGCCTTCATGCTCGTCGACGGCGGCCGGCCCTACGACAAGGACGTCAAGAAGTGGACCTTCAACAGCGCCGAGGCCGTGAGCGGCCTCGAAAAGTGGGTGGCCCTCGCCAGGGAGAAGGTCATGCCGCCCGACTTCCTCACGCTCAACCCGAACGACGCGCAGGCGCGCTTCATCAGCGGCGACATCGCGATCCTGCAGCGCCCGAGCGCGATGATCAACGTCCTCAACGCGGACAAGAAGTTCGAGTACGCAAAGAGCTGGGAGATCGCGAACTTCCCGAAGGGCAAGGGTGAGCAGACCGCGTGGGGCGGCGTCGGCTTCATCGCGGTGCGGGAGCAGCAGGATGCGGACAAGAAGGGGGCCGCGCACCAGTTCGCCAAGTACCTCACGGGGCCAGAGATCGGGCCGGATCTCAAGAAGATGACGCCCCCGGTCGAGTACTGGCTTGCGCCGGCGGCACGTGTGTCGGCCGCCGGGATCTACGGGGAGTACCACCCGGCGAAGGCCAAGGTCGCGAAGATGAGCTCCTTCACCTACGTGCTGCCGAACGTCCGCACCTTCTCGGAGATCGACCAGAAGCACCTGCGTCCGGCGCGTGACGCCGCGCTGGAAGGAAAGAAGACGCCGAAGCAGGCGCTGGACGAGGTTGCGACGGCCGCGCAGCGGCTGCTGGACGAAGCGAACAAGTAGCAGTGCCCGCGGCGCTCCGGCGTCACGGCTGGTCATACCTGTTCGTCCTGCCGACGTTCTCGCTCTTCGTGGTCTTCACGTTGCTGCCGGTCGCCCAGGCATTCGCACTGTCGCTTCAGAGCGCGTCGGTCGCCGGTGGCGAGTGGATCGGCTCGAGAATTTCGCCACCCTCGCGGAGGATCCGGTCTTCCGCCAGGCGCTCGGGAACACGGTGCTCTTCACGGTGGTGGTCGTCGCGGCCCAGATCGTGCTCGCACTCGTCGTCGCGAGCCTCATCCAGCCGCTCGGCCGCAAGAACCAGACGTTCTACCGTGCGCTGTTCTACCTGCCCCTGGTGAACTCCGCGATCCTCGTCGCAATGGTCTGGCGCTGGATCTTCAACCCGAATCCCTTCGGCCTCGCGAATACCGCGCTCGGCGCAGTGGGCCTTGGGCCGTTCCTCTGGATCGGTAGCTCGGACGAGGCGCTTCTCGCGGTCATCCTGAGCGCGGTCCTCACGATCCCCGGGGGCGGCGTCGTCCTCTATTCCGCCGCGATCAATTCGCTCCCACGAGAGCTCTATGAAGCGGCGGACGTCGAGGGCGCGGGCTGGTTCACGAAGTGGTGGCGCATCACCGTGCCCCTGCTCAAGCCGACGACGCTTTACCTGCTCGTCATCTACACCATCCTCGCGTTCCAGATCTTCGAGCGCGTGTACGTGATGACGAACGGGGGCGGGCCGAACAACGCCACCATCACGATCGTCCAGCTCATCTACAGCACCGCGTTCCAGTTCGGCCGCTACGGGCTCGCGAGCGCGATGGCCGTCGTCCTCTTCGTCATGGCAGTCGCGGTCGCGGTCCTGCAGTTCCGCTCCCTTCGGGCCGATGTCGAGTATTAGGAGCCGGCTCCCTGTCCACGCGATGCTCCTGGTCGCGGGCCTGCTCTCGCTGTTCCCGCTCTACTGGCTCCTGCTCACCTCACTGAGTCCCGCCCAGTACGTCGTGAAGGTGCCGCCCGAGGTCGTGCCGCGGGAGCTCACGTTCACCAACTACCAGCGGCTGTTCGAGACGACGCCGATCGTCCGCTGGCTCGTGAACACCGTCGTCATCGCGGGGGTCATCACGGGATTCCACCTGCTGTTCGACAGCATGGCCGGCTACGCGTTCGCCAAGCGCCGCTTCCCCGGACGGGACGTCATGTTCTGGCTCGTCGTCAGCACGCTGACGGTGCCTGCGCAGGTCACGCTGATCCCGGTGTTCTTCATCCTCCGCACGGTCGGGCTGCTGGACACGTACCCCGGGGTGATCCTGCCCGGCCTCGCGGATGTCTTTGGCGTGTTCCTGATGAAGCAGTTCATCCAGACGCTGCCGAGCGAGCTCGAACAGGCGGCCCGTCTCGACGGCGCGTCGGAGTGGCAGGTGTACCGGCGCATCATCCTGCCGCTCTCGCGGCCGGCGCTCGCGGTCCTCGCGATCTTCACGTTCCAGCGCTACTGGAACGCCTTCATCTTCCCGCTGGTCATCCTGCGCGACCCGGCGAAGTACCCGGTCCAGGTCGGGCTCGCGACACTGCAGGGCGAGTTCAACACCGACTTCGGGATGCTGATGACCGGCGCCGCCGTCGCCGCGATCCCGATGATCGCCGTCTTCTTCCTGTTCCAGCGCTACTTCATCGAGGGCATCCGCGTCGGCGGGGTGAAGGGCTAGTGGCGCGTCCCGGAACAGCAAGCCGTTTCCGGGTTGCGCCACTCGCGTCTTCCTACCGCAGCATTCCCCGGTAGATGCCCGGCGACGAGCCGGGGATCTCCGTGATCGCGACCACTCGCTCGTAGAATGCCACCGGGCCGACGCCGCCGATGATCGCGTAGCCATAGCCGTGAGCGGCCATGGCGTGCAGGCAGTCGAGCAGCAGCGCGGCGCCGATGCCCTTGCCACGCTCGCTTTCGATCGTGCCGATCGGTCCGAAGAAGCCGCGCGCGGTTGCATCCCAGCACGCCGCTCCGAGGACCTCGCCCTCCCGGAGCGCGACGTGACAGCCCACCGGTCGATGGGCGAACGCGACGTCGCATTCGCTCGCCCAGTGGAGCCCGAACGTCTCACGCATCCACGTGGTGACCGCGTATTTTTCTGGCGGAAGCGCTCGCCGAACGTCGATGCCGGCCAGGGCACGGCGTGCTGGCAGGTCGTAGAGCCTTACCAGCAGATCGGTCATCGCACGGAGGATAGGGGCGAGCACCTGCGGGTGGCCCGGGGAGCCAGCGCTCGAGGAGCGGCACATCCTCTTCGCGTAGAGGCATGAAGCGCCGGCTAGTTGCGGGCGTACTCCGTGATCCCGAGCCTTTCCAGCGTCTCGCTCGTTGGCACACCCGCGGCATCCCATCCCCTCGCGCGGTAGTAGTCCTGGATCTGCTCGTGGACACCGTCCTCGTCCAGGCGCACCTTCGACAGCACGCCGCTCACGTGCGGCCGATGGACGGTGCCCGGCAACCGATCCGTATCGGCGTCGATCCCCTCGCGGAGGTTGAACAACCGCGCGAGCGCGAGCGAGCGATCGCCGATCTCGGTGATCTCGTCGGTGCCGATCCCCCACCCCGTCACGGCGTTGACGATGTCCGCGAGCTTCGTGTCGTCGTACTTCAGGAAGAAGCACATGCCCACGGTGTTGCGCGCGGATCGGGATGGCAGGTTGCTGTTCATGTGGTCGCCGCCGGTCGGGCTCGTCGCATATGAGACGCGGACCTGCTTGCCGTAGTCGGTCCGCTGACGAGGATCGTGCATCGCGAGCTCGAGACCCTTCACCGTGGTGAGGAGCTCTGCCCCCCCGAGCGTGGCCGCGGCGCGCTCCGAGCCTTCGGCCAGGGTGTCGCCGAGGCCGCGGCGGTGGCCGATCGCCTCCACCGCGGCGAGGACGGCGCGTCCATTGCCGAACTCGAGCGGCTCGCCGTCGATCTCCGCGTCCGGGGTGACGCCCGCCCGGCGGCAGGCCATCGCCCACGCGACGGTCGCGCCGAGCGAGATGGTATCGAGGCCGAGCGCGTTGCAGCGCTCGTTGGCCTTGCTGATGAGCGCGAGGTCGCCGACGCCGCACTGTGAGCCGAGCGCGGCGATCGACTCGAACTCGGGTCCGCCGTACTTCGGATCGATCTGGTACGGGGTCTCCATCTTCACGACCTTCTTGCAGCGGACCGAGCAGGCCCAGCAGGCCTCCATCTTCACGCGATAGCCTTTCTCGACGAGCGCCTCCGCGCTGATCTCACCGGCGTCCTCGAAGGGGCCGCCCTCGAAGTTGCGCACGGCCATCCCGCCGACGCGGGCGTAGCCATCGAGACCCATGCCCGTGCCGAAGTTATGGAATGCCCAGTGGTTCTCCTGGGGCGTGTCGGCGACCCAGCGGCCCACCTCCTTCACCTTCGCCGCATCCGCGAGCGGGAGATTCTTGGATCCTCTCACGACGATGGCTTTCAGCTTCTTGCTCCCCATCACGGCGCCCATCCCGGAGCGTCCCGCGATGTCCTTGAAGTCGTTGACGATGCCCGCGAAACGGACCAGCTGCTCGCCGCCGGGCCCGATCTCGCACACGCGGGCGAGGCGCTCGCCGACCTCTGCTTTCAGCGTCTCCTCGGTGTCCATGACCTCCAAGCCCCAGAGGTGCGCCGCGTCGCGGATCTCGACCTGATCGTCCCTGATGAAGAGGTAGACCGGCGACGACGCCGCGCCGGTGACCACGATGCCGTCCCAGCCGGCGCGTTTCAGCTCGGCGCCCCAAAAGCCGCCGACCTCTGCCTCGCCGAACCCGCCCGAGATGGGCGACTTCGCGCCGACAGCGTGTCGGGAGGCGCCCGAAAGCGGCGTGCCCGTGAGGACGCCCATCGCGAAGACGAGCACGTTGTCGGGCGACAGCGCGTCCGCGCCGACCGGCACCTCGCGCAGGAGGTAGTGCGCGATCAGCGCACGCCCGCCGGGGTTCCGGCGGAACGTTGGCCCGTCCATCTCCTCGACCGAGGTGGTGCGTCCGGTGAGGTCGACGCGCAGGATCCTGCCCCACGATCCGTACCGCTGGTCCATCGCGGACAATGGTGACAGGCGCGGGCGGGCTCCGCCCGACCGGGCCAGAGTGCCTCCGCCGATCACGCTATGCGGTCAGCCAAGCGAGAGGTGAGACGAGCATGAGCGAGTACGACCTCGTGTGCGACGTGTGCACGAAGCCACTCGAACCCACGGACGGGGTGCTCTCGTGGAGCACCGACGGTGCGACGGAGAGCGGGTTCAGACTCGGCCACACGGCATGTGTGCCGCCGGAAGCGACAGAGCGGCTCGAGCTGCGGCGCCTGGTCCTTCCGAATGAATACCTCGGGTTCGTCGCCGAGCGTCTCGGGCGCCAGATCGCGGATCCCGAGCCGCTCCGCGCGATCGTCTGGGCGCTCGCGCCGTTCGTCATGCGCCACGACAACCCTGCCGAGATGGACACCCTGCGCGCCGCGTCCTTCGGCGCGCGGCCAGGAGTGAAGCCCGGGTCCGACGCGGCGACGCCACACGACCGCGCGACCACGGAGCGTCCCGGAAAGCTCACCCGCGAGAGCCACTCGGCCAAGTAGCGTGTGGCGCGCGTGCTACCCGTGCGCCAGCTGGCTCCCCGCGCGCAACCGCTGCACAACCGTGTACAGCATCGACACGGCGATCTCGGCGTTCTGATGCAGAACGTCACGGAACTGCGCCGGCCCGAGGACCAGGGCGCGCGCCTGCTGCGTCACGGTCACCGTGGCGGTGCGTGGGCCGTTGTCCAGAAGCGCGATCTCGCCGAAGAACTCGCCCTCACCGATCTCCTTGATCGTCCTGCCTGCGGCGCTCACGTCCGCTCTTCCGGAGAGCAGGATGAAGAAGTCGCCGCCGCTCTGGCCCTCGCGGCACAGGACGGTGCCACCGGGCAGATCGAGCTCTTCGACGCGGCCTGCGATGAACTGCAGCTGCTTGTCCGTGCACGGCGCGAAGAGCGGAACGCGGCGCAGACGCTCGACGCGGGGGTCGCTCATCGGCGCGGAGTCTACGGCACCTGGATCGCGGCTTCAGTCCTCGAGTAGCTCCACCCTGCGCGCGAGGAGACGCTGGTGCAGGTGGCCGATGCGGCCCAGCAGTCCCGCGTATCGCGCCCACACGACCTTCCACTCGTCCTCGGAAGCGGTGGCATCGAGCACCTCTGGCTCGAGCTCCGACACCTCGCGCAGCGCGCTGCGGAGCTCGTCAAAGAGCGCGACCCATCGCTCGTCGGACAGCACCTGCGCGGTCAGCTTCGTCTCCTTGGGTCCTCGTCGACGCGGCGGCCGCGCCAGTACTTCACGTTGCCGCCACCGCCGCCCCGCCCGCCGCGGATGCCGTGCCCGTCATATCGGGTGAACGCGAATGCAGCGAGCGCGAACAGCGCTCGCACGATCCCGTCGAGCGTGTACGCCTGGAAGGCCCAGACGAGCACGGCGCCGAGGGACCACGCGAAGCAGATGACCAGGAGACGCCAGAACGGACGGCTCACGTGCTCGTCCTGCCGACGAATGTCGCCTCGCGGGCCCACTCACCGCACTGCGCGAGCTCCTCCTTCGAGACGACGGCAGCACCAACGAGCATCCGCAGCTCCTCGCGGAGCGTGGTCTGAAGCATCTCGGGGCCGTCTGTGTTGAAGCTGAAGCGCACGTTGTGCGTCCGGAATGTGGCGATGTACTCCCCGAGCTGCGCGAGATCCCTGACGACCCCCGTATGAAGATTCGACGAGGGACATATCTCGAGCAGGACCTTCCGCTCGGCCAGCTTTCTGCAGACGGTCGCGTCCTCCGCGGCATGGATGCCGTGGCCGATCCGGTCGGGTTGGAGATACTCCATCACCTCGTCGACCGATTCGGCGCCCTCATCCTCGCCGGCGTGCACCGTCAGGCCGAGCCCGGCCTCCCGCGCGCGTTTGAAGAGCCCGGCGTGATCGCGGTAGCGGAACCCCGCACTCGAGGGCCCGGCGATATCGATGGCAAGCACGCCGCGGTGGCGGTAGGCGATCGCCTTCTCGACGAGGATCTCGTTCAGGGCGTGATCGAAGCTGCGATCGAGACAGAAGATGAGGCCAGCCTTCACGGGATAGTCGAGGCGGGCGCGGTCGAGCCCGCGGATCGACGCGAGAATGATGTGGTCGAGGTCCCGCTCGCCGCCGCGGTTGCGCTTCATCGGGTTATAGCGCAGCTCGAGCGTCGTGATGTTCGCCTTGCGGTATGCGCCGCCGACCACCTCATACACGGACTCCTCGACGGCGAGCGGGCT
>Ga0136619_10001161_pt1 | contig 10213 bp, 7 predicted proteins | sample AntDrymUQ3532106_2_FD_104807 | JGI IMG/M metagenome (GOLD analysis project Ga0136619, IMG submission 104807) | Polar desert sand microbial communities from Dry Valleys, Antarctica - metaG UQ353 (21.06) | ecosystem: Environmental > Terrestrial > Soil > Desert | place: Antarctica: Dry Valley... | reverse complement strand
TGGCGGCGAGGGTGGCGTTGCATAACTTCTGCATCTGGCTTAACGACCAGCTCGGTCGTCCCTGGTTGGCTTTCGCTGACTTGCTGGCGTGGTGATCTCAGCAACTCACACCAAGCGTTTAAGACATCGTCAATGGTTTCCTTTGCATTAGCTCGCCTCGTAAGAATCGAAGACGATGAATCGCTTTTCAAACTTTTCAAACTCACAGAACAAGATTTGGCAGATCGCATTACTGACAAGAAGGATCTTGAAGCACTACGCGAGTACGTTAACTTCAGTAGTAGGGAACTGCGTAAGTTCTTGGGGGCAGCGAAAACAAATCTAGGTGCTGATAAATGGGCCATTAAAACCAGAAATGGATCTGGTGTTCTAACGGTTACCACCATCAATGCCCTGATCATTCTCTTCCGAAGAGTCGCTAAGAGAGACGGACTTTCAAGTTTTGAGACTTACAAGCGTAAACTATCTAAGCTAGGTTCATTCAACTTTGGTGATTATCGTTCGAGTCAATACAATAGGATGGCTGATGCAATTCTGAAGGACATTTACGATGCTTAGGATATTCTAGATATACAGTCGAGTTGTTCCCCCGCTACATTCTATCCAGAGAGAGTCGGCGCGGCGGTTCACGATCAAATTCGTAGGATAGGCGCTGGTCGATAGATCCCGGCCCGTATGGGTAACAATCATCCCTTGAAGATCCGGCATCGCTCAGGAAGGAGTCGTTTGAGCAAGACCGATGGTCAGAAGAGCGTCGTATGGCCCGGGGAGCCATATCCCCTGGGGGCAACGTGGGACGGGGAGGGCGTTAACTTCGCGCTGTTCTCGGAGAACGCGGAGCGGGTGGAACTATGCCTCTTCGATTCTTCGGGGAAGGAGACGGAGCGCATCCGGATACCGGAGCACACCGACCAGATCTGGCACTGCTACCTCCCCGAAGGCCGCCCCGGCCTCCTCTACGGCTACCGGGTCCACGGTCCCTACGACCCCGAGAACGGCCATCGCTTCAACCCGAACAAGCTCCTCCTCGACCCCTATGCGAAGGCCACCGTCGGCTCCCTGGACTGGTCGGCGGACCACTTCGGATACAAGTTCTCCGAGGACGAGGACTTCTCCATGAGCGAAAACGACAACGCCGCCGGCATGCCGAAGTGCCGGGTCGTTGACACCGCCTTCACCTGGGGCGACGACCGGCCGCCGGGGATCCCTTGGCGCGACACCATCATCTACGAGACGCACGTCAAGGGATTTACCAAACAGCACCCCGACGTGCCAGAGGACATCCGCGGCACATACGCCGGCCTCGCCTCGGCCCCGGCCATCGAGCACCTGAAGAGGCTCGGCGTGACGGCGGTGGAGCTGATGCCGGTCCACCTCTTCGTGGACGACAAGCACCTCGTTGACCGGGGCCTCAAGAACTACTGGGGCTACAACTCCATCGGCTTCTTCGCCCCTGACATGCGCTACTCGGCCACCGGCTCCATCAGCGAGTTCAAGACGATGGTCAAGCGTCTTCACTCCGCCGGGCTCGAGGTCATCCTCGACGTGGTCTACAACCACACCGCCGAGGGCAACCACCTGGGGCCGACGCTCTCGTTCCGGGGCATAGACAACGCCGCCTACTACCGCCTCACGGACGACCGGCGCTTCTACATGGACTACACGGGCACAGGCAACACCCTGAACATGATGCACCCGCGCGTTTTGCAGCTCATCATGGACTCCCTGCGGTACTGGATCCTCGAGATGCACGTGGACGGCTTCCGCTTCGACCTGGCATCGGCGCTTGCCCGCGAGTTGCACGAAGTGGACCGGCTCGGGGCCTTCTTCGACATCATCCGGCAGGACCCGGTGATCTCGCAGGTCAAGCTCATTGCCGAGCCGTGGGACGTGGGCGAGGGCGGCTACCAGGTCGGCAACTTCCCCGTCGGCTGGACGGAGTGGAACGGCAAGTACCGCGACGCCGTGCGCGCCTACTGGAAGGGCGACGAAGGCCTGGTGGATGAACTGGCATACCGCCTCACCGGCTCATCGGACCTCTACGAGGGCGGTGGCCGCCGCCCCAACGCTTCCATCAACTTCGTCACCGCCCACGACGGCTTCACCCTCCAGGACCTCGTCTCCTACAACGAGAAGCACAACGAAGAGAACGGCGAGGACAACAACGACGGCGAGAGCCACAACGACTCCTGGAACCACGGAGCCGAAGGCCCCACGAACGATAGGAGTATCCGCCAACTCCGCGCCCGGCAGAAGCGCAACTTCATGGCGACGCTCCTCCTCTCACAGGGGGTGCCCATGATCCTCTCCGGCGACGAGATGGGCCGTACCCAGGACGGCAACAACAACGCATATTGTCAGGATAATGATACAAGCTGGCTATCCTGGGATCTTTCGGCGGCCGACCGGCGCTTCTTCGAGTTCGCGCGGCGCGTGATACGGCTGCGCAGGGACCATCCCGTGTTCCGGCGGCGGCGCTTCTTCGGGGGGCGCAGGCTGCGGGGCGAGGAGGTCAAGGACATCACCTGGCTCGACCCGGAGGGGCGAGAGATGGGCGACGAGGAGTGGAACGACTCCTTCGCCCGCTCGCTGGGCATGCAGATGGCCGGCGTGCTGGAGGGGGAGCGCGACGCCAGGGGCCGCCTCGAGGAGGACGACGACTTCCTCCTGCTCCTCAACGCCCACCACGAGGAGATCCCTTTCACCATCCCCGGTAGTCCCGAGGAGGCCCGCTGGCAGGTAGTCCTGGATACGAGCTACTCCGCCGGACTGGAATCAGGCGGCTTCCACAAACCGGGGGACGAGTACCCTCTCGGGGCGCGCTCGATGGCCGTGCTGACCAACGTCCGGCGCCAGGAGACCGTCGAGGAAGAGGACGAGTGATAAGGAATGCGCGGGAGTCGGGAGTCGCTCGCTTCGGGAATCGGGAGTCGCATTTCTTTTTCCCGACTCCCGACTCCCGAACCGTCGGAGATGAAACCTTCCGACCGGGTTACGTATGACCCGGAGCCACCGGCTGCCCTTTGGGGCCGAGTACCTCGGCGACGGACAGACACGCTTCTCCCTCTGGGCCCCCGCCGCAGAGAGTGTTGACCTCGTCCTGGAACATGGGAACGAACCGATGGAGCGCGGCGATGATGGGATATTTTTGCTAACGATGGGTGCCGCGCCCGGAGCTCTCTACCGCTACCGGATAGACGGCGGGCAGGAGGTCCCCGACCCGGCTTCGCGGCATCAGCCCGAGGACGTACACGGCCCGAGCGTCGTGGTGGACCCGGATGCTTTCGAATGGCGGGACGAAGGGTGGAAGGGCCTTCCCTGGCACGAGACGGTAGTGTACGAGCTGCACGTCGGAGCGTTCTCGCCTGAGGGCACGTTCGCCGGGGCGCGGGAGCGGCTGGACTATCTCGCGGATCTCGGGGTGACGGCGGTGGAGCTCATGCCGCTCTCGGACTTTCCTGGCGGGTGCAACTGGGGCTACGACGGTGTGCTGCCCTACGCGCCGGACTCCTCCTACGGGACGCCGGAGGACCTCAAGGAGCTTGTGCAGGCGGCGCACGAGCTTGGGATGCAGGTCTTCCTCGACGCGGTATACAACCACTTCGGGCCGGAGGGTAACTACCTCCCCGTTTACGTGCCTGGCTTCTTCACCGACCGCCACGAGACGCCGTGGGGGGCGGCGATCAACTTCGACGGCGAGGGCGGCGAACACGTGCGCGAGTTCTTCGTCCATAACGCCCTGTACTGGATGGAGGAGTACCACATAGACGGCCTGCGCCTCGACGCGGTCCACGCCATAGAGGACGACTCGGAGAAGCATTTCCTGGTCGAGCTGGCCGAACGGGTACGCAGTGGCCCCAGTAGAGAACGGCACGTCCACCTCGTGCTGGAGAACGAGGAGAACCAGTCGTCGCTCTTGCGTGGCGAAAACCTCTACGACGCCCAGTGGAACGACGACGTTCATCACGCGCTACACACGGCCCTGACCGGCGAGAGCGTCTCGTACTACGGGGACTACGCCGGCGCCCCGGTGCGCCACCTCGGGCGCTGCCTGGCCGAGGGCTTCGCCTACCAGGGCGAGAAGTCGGGGCATCGCGGCAACCGTCGTGGCGAACCGAGCGCGGACCTGCCACCAACATCGTTCGTGGCTTTTTTACAGAACCACGACCAGATCGGCAACCGCGCGTTCGGCGACCGCATGTCCGACATCGCGTCGCCCGAGGCAGTACGCGCGGCGGCGGCCATCTACCTGCTCTCGCCCCAGATCCCCATGCTGTTCATGGGCGAGGAGTGGGCCGCATCCACGCCGTTCCTCTTCTTCTGCGACTTCGAGGAGGGCCTGGCGCCGCTCGTCACCGAGGGCCGGCGCACGGAGTTCGAGAAGTTCCCCGAGTTCTCCGACCCCGAGACCCGCGAGCGCATCCCCGACCCGAGCGCGGAGGAGACCTTCGCTTCGTCGAAGCTCGACTGGACGGAACGGGAGAAGCCGGATCACGCCGAATGGCATCGCTTCTACCGCGAGTTGCTGGCGCTGAGGAGGGAGAAGATAGTGCCTCGGCTGGAGGATGCGCCGGGCGGCGAAGCCGGGTACCGTCTCATCGGGGAGAGAGGGCTGGAGGTGCGGTGGACGCTGGGTGACGGCTCGCTCCTCACCCTCCTCTCCAACCTGGGGCCGGATCCACTCGGTGGTTTCGAGAAACCGGAGGGTGACCCATTCTACGCCACCGATAACGCCGGAGCAGAGGATGAGATGTCGGCGTGGTCAGTGGCGTGGTACCTCCGGGAGAACGATGAGTAGAGAACAGCGAGGGAAGAGTAGCGAGCCGGGCGTCGGGCCGCTCTTCACGACTTACGACTCCCAAACGCGAGGCAAGAGGAATCCCGTTTGAAACCGCCGCGAGCGACGTACCGGCTGCAGTTCAACGCGGGCTTCACTTTCCGGGACGCGGCTGACCTCGTGCCGTATCTGGCGGAGCTTGGGGTGGGCGATTTGTACGCCTCGCCATACATGAAGGCCCGGCCCGGCAGCACGCACGGATATGACATCACCGACCACAACGCCCTGAACCCGGAGATCGGTACGAAAGAAGATTACGCGGCCATGATCTCCGCGCTGCACGAGCACGGGATGGGCCACATTCTGGACGTGGTGCCCAACCACATGGGCGCGGGAAGCGGCAACGCCTGGTGGCTCGACGTGCTCGAGAACGGCCCGGCCTCCGTCTACGCCCGGTTCTTCGACGTGGACTGGTCGCCGACCAACCGCCTTGGCCTGTGGGGCAAGGTGCTGCTCCCGATCCTGGGCGACCACTACCGCGCCATCCTCGAAGGCGGCGAGTTGAAGCTCGCCTTCGACGCGGAGCAGGGCTCGTTCTCCGTCTCGTACTACGAGCATCGGCTGCCGCTCGACCCGCGCACCTACCCGATGGTGTTCGCGGGCCTTCCGGCCCCGCCGGACGACGAGCGGATGCTGGAGCTGCGGACCCTGGCCGACGCCTTCGGCAACCTGCCGGAGCGCGACGCGGAGGATGTCGAGGCCGCCGGGGTGCGGGAGCGTGACGCCGCCATCTACCGCCGCTGGCTCGCCCGGCTCTGCCGCGAGGTTCCGGAGGCGGCCCGCGCCATCGAGGAGCGCGTGCGATTCCTGAACGGCGAGACAGGTGAGGCTGAGGGATACGAGGGCCTGCACGAGATCCTTGAGGGACAGGCGTACCGGCTCACGTACTGGCGGGTGGCGAGCGATGAGATCAACTACCGGCGCTTCTTCGCCATCAACGATCTCGCAGGCATCCGGGTCGAGGACGAGCGCGTCTTCGACGCCACGCACCGCCTGATCCTATCTCTCCTCAAGACCGGCAAGGTTGACGGCCTGCGCATAGACCACCCCGACGGGCTCTACGACCCGGCTGGATACTTCCGCAGGTTGCAGGCGTCGGCCGGCGGAGTTTCATCCGGCCTGGAGGAGCCAGTCTACGTGCTCGTCGAGAAGATACTGGCCCATCACGAGGACCTCCCCGGCGACTGGCCTGTGGCGGGCACCACCGGCTACGACTTCACGAACCTGATGAACGGCCTGTTCGTGGACGCGGAGGGCGAGGCGGCGATGGACCTCGCGTACCGCCGCTTCCTCGGACGCAGCGTGGATTTCGGGGAGATCCTCTACGAGTGCAAGAGGACCATCATGCGCGAAGACCTGGCGAGCGAGCTCGCCGTCCTCAGCCGCCGCCTGCTGCGTATATCCGAAGGTTTCGCGGACGAAACGGGGCACGCCCGCCGCTCGCACGACTTCACCATAAACGGCCTGCGCGACGCGCTCTCCGAGGTCGTCGCCTTCTTCCCCGTCTACCGGACGTACATCACGCCTGGCAACGTCTCGGAGACGGACCGGCGCCACGTCGAATGGGCCGTCGCCCGCGCCAGGAAGCACAGCGCCGCCGCCGACAAGGGCGTCTTCGACTTCCTGCGCGATGTCCTCTTGCTGGAGAGCGACGGTCCAGACGAGTACCGCACGTCGGTCGCGGCTTTCGTGATGAAGTTCCAGCAGTACACGGGACCCGTGATGGCGAAGGGCATGGAAGACACAGCCCTCTACCGCTACAACCGCCTGACCTCCCTGAACGAGGTCGGAGGCGAGCCCGAGCGGTTCGGGACCACCATCCCCGCCTTCCACCACCTGAACGGCGAACGCGCAAAACACTGGCCCCACGCCATGCTCGCCACATCCACCCACGACACCAAGCGCGGCGAAGATGTGCGCGCCCGCATAAACGTGCTCTCGGAGATACCGGACGAGTGGCGCGGGAAGCTCGCCCGCTGGGGACGTATGAACCGCTCCCGCCGGCGCGAGGTGGACGGGGCGCAGGCTCCCAGCCGCAACGACGAGTATCTCCTCTACCAGACGCTCCTCGGCGCGTGGCCGCTGGACGAGGGGGATGCCGGGACGGAGGAGTTTCGCGGTCGGATCAAGGCTTACATGGAGAAGGCGATGCGCGAGGCCCGGACCCACACTTCCTGGACCAACGTGAACGAGGAGTATGAGCAGGCCGTCGCCGACTTCGTGGACACCCTGCTCGCGCCTGCGGAGAACGACCTCTTCCTGGACGACTTCCTTCCTTTCCAGCGAAAGCTCTCCCGCCTCGGTGCGCTGAACTCCCTCTCCCAGACGTTCATCAAGCTCACCGCCCCCGGCGTCCCGGACATCTACCAGGGCAACGAGCTCTGGGATCTCTCCCTCGTCGACCCGGACAACCGCCGTCCCGTGGACTACGAACTTCGCCGGAGGCTGCTCTCCGAACTGAAGCGGATGGAGCCAGCGGGTGCTCGTTTCCTGCTCGAAGAAGGCGCGTGGCAGGACGGCGGCCCAAGCTCTATCTCACGTGGAAGACGCTGGAGTTGCGCCGTGAGAACCCGGAACTCTTCGAGAACGGAGAGTATGTTCCGCTCGAAATCGTGGGCGAACGCGCGGATCACATAGTCGCCTTCGCCCGCCGAAACGGGAACGAGGTTGCGGTCACGGTTGCGCCCCGTCTATGCTCCGGGCTCGTCGGCGATTCCGGCCTCGTCTTCCAATCCGGAGCGTGGAAAGATATCCGCGTGGCGCTCCCGGAGAACGCCGGCGGCGCGTTCCGTAGCGTTTTCACCGGCGAGCGTGTGGAAACGGAGGAGCGCGGCGGAATGATTTGCCTTCCCGTCTCCGGGCTCTTGCAGGATTTCCCCGTGGCGCTGCTGACCGCCGATAGCCCGCTGGATATATAATCCCCCGTATGTACAGTGATAGTTTCGATAGGAGCGCGGCGCATGCTGAAGGAGATCGACACCGACCATGCCATCGTCCCGGAGGAGTACGAGATACTGGACACCGACGCGCTGGCGGCGCGGCTCGGTTTTAAACGGGATACGGTCCTCGTCTACCTGAACCGGCGCAGCTTCCACCGCATCCCCCGCCCCAGCCGCCGATTGAAGACCGGCCCCCTATGGTACGAAGGCTCCGTTAGGGAATGGGAGCAACACAACCGCAAACGCCACGGCAAACCGCAAGCCTGATCCAAACCTCACCAGATCAAGATTCTCGAGCAGACACCAAACCTTCGCTTCAGCATGCTCGAAAGAGCGCACAAGCATTCATGCCGAATCCGGTCGAGCGGCCCTCGGAGCGTCGAGCCGCCAGGGACGGCCGGTGGTAGCCGGTGAGATCCTCTACGACCTCTGTTTGGCCGGGCAACCCGACGCATCGTTTCGCCAGAGCCTCTTCGAGCTGCTCGATCTCCTCGAAGGGCCGGTTCGCCAGCGTCTCGTTGGTCGCGCTTGACACCCGGAATGCAAAACGCGTAACGGTTCCCGTGTGACGCGGTAGGCTCATCGCTGCTCGCGTCCGCCGTAGCGCAGGTGCGCGATCAGGGTGTCTGTGGTCCACGTCGGGAGTCCGCACCCGAGAAAGTCTCCGTCGTTGGTCCAGATCCCGCACTCGCCCTCATCGCCGCCGAGGGCGAGCGCCAGGGCCACCGTCGTCGCGTCGTCGGGGTCTCGTGGTATCCGGTAGGCCGCCCGCTCTTCGAAGCCCGCATAAACCTCTGAAGGGATCGGCAAGATTCATCTTTCGACGATGCCACGAGCCTCGTCGAGCATGGCGTCCGCAGCCTGCCTGCTCGCCCTGCCCTGCTCCACGATCCTTCCGGCCCTGCGGGACATCTCGTGAAGCGCCTCGTCGAGTGCTTGCTCCGAGATGTGCAATTGTAGAATGCCTCTCCCGAATAACTCCCGCCCACGGACCCTCAATAGCTCGCCGACGAGTATGTTGGCGTCTATGACGAGCAGCACGGTCTGAGCGGCGCTCCGGGAGGAGGCGCCTACCCTCGTCCGGTAGCCTGCTCGCGGCGGTCGGGCGGAAGCTCGTGAGCGGGTTTGGACAGGTCGAAGTATTCGGCCAGTTCGTCCTCCGTCATCCCGGTCTCCTCCAGCACCCGTTTGACGCTGGCATCCAGACGGGCGAGAGCTTCCCTCAACTCTTCCTCGTCGCCTTTCTTCGACTCCACGGGGATGTAGAACCCGATCACCCTGCCGTGCCGCTCCACCGCTATAGGCTCCGCCTCCTTGAGAAGGCCCGTCGCCCGGTCCCGGAACTCTCTTACTCCTACGTGCCTCACGATCTTCATCCTCACGTTAGTGGACACTTGTGACCACATTGTACAGCGAGGGCGCACGAGCACGAAAGAGATGGAGCCCGAAGGCCCCGCCCAGGCTCCGTAACCCGAAAACGTCCCTCCACGAGCCCCTCAGCGTCGTCCCCGCCCTGCTCCTGGATTCGGCTGAGAGGGTCGTTTTACCCCGAGAAGGCGGGATGGCGCGAGCACAATGCCGCGCCATCCCGATTGCCTGTGTTAGAAAAACTCAGAGTTACGTGCCGTCTCTTGTGTCCCCCTCTCCGGCGTTGTAGTCCGTGGAGGTGTCGGCGCCAGAACCGCCGCTGAAGTAGTCGGCGTCCGCACCGCCAGTGAGCGTGTCAGTTCCGGCGTTGCCCAGCAGCCGGTCGTTGCCGCCCTCGCCGTTCAGACGGTCGTCTCCCCTGCCTCCGTCGAGCACGTCGTTGCCTGTGCCGCCACGGATCTCATCGGTCCCGTTGCCGCCGCAGATAAGGTCAGGGCCTTCTGCTCCGTTGAGCGTGCCCCTGCCGCCCAGGCCGAAGATGACATCGGCGCCTTCGGTGCCCTTGATCGTCTCGCTGGCAGACGTGCCGACCCCGACCGTTACGGGAAGCGGCGTGCTCGTATTAGTGCCGTCGGAGACGGTGACCGTGAGGGGCGCGGTGCCGCTCTTCTTGGGGGCGGCGGAGAGGGACAGGGTGCGCTCCGCGCCGCTGCCGCCTGTAACGAGGTTGCTGTTGGGGATGAGGGTCTGTTTGTCTGAGGTGGCTTTCAGGGTGAGGCTGCCCAGCGGGCTATCCTCGTCGGCCACTGTGAGGTTGAGTTTGCCCGAGGCTGTGGTGTCGCTGAGGCACGCTCCTCCAGAGACAGCTATCGTCGGGGCGTCGTTTACGGGTTCGACCGTTACCTTGACCGAAGCGCCCTCGTCGCATCCTTGCGGGGTTCCATCGTCGCAGACTTTGGCTCTCCCGATCTTTAGGTGATGAAGGGCGTGAACGACCCCGAAAGCCCTAATCTGCGTTCGCTTGATGCGACTTGGCCACACATTGCTACTGCTTGACGGCCCTCCTTGG
>Ga0136619_10001159_pt1 | contig 10234 bp, 9 predicted proteins | sample AntDrymUQ3532106_2_FD_104807 | JGI IMG/M metagenome (GOLD analysis project Ga0136619, IMG submission 104807) | Polar desert sand microbial communities from Dry Valleys, Antarctica - metaG UQ353 (21.06) | ecosystem: Environmental > Terrestrial > Soil > Desert | place: Antarctica: Dry Valley... | reverse complement strand
GTGGTTGACCTTGGCGCCCGGCAGCTGGGCGATCGCAATCATCCCTTTATTGTCCTCGAGGATCCAGCCGAACTCCCCGTGGGTGGCGCCATAGTTGGCGACCGCGTCGCGGCGCGTGGACTCGATCAGCATGAAGGCGAGCTGGGTCGCGATCCGGCTGTTGTGCAGCTTCGAGGCGACCCCCATCAGCGGCACCCGCACCCGCTGCGTCCGCGGCTTCCGGAGGCGCCACAGCAGCTTGGCCCAGCCGAACGGGAAAAGGCGGCCGTCGAGGTCGGCGGTCAGTTCGTTGATGTCGGGCAGAGTCAGCATGAACGCAACCGCTTCCCCGTCCAGCTCGGCGACACGGACAAGGTCCTCGAAGATGATCGGCTTCAACTTCTTGCCCGCGTAGGCAATCTCGTCCTCGGTCAGCGGGACGAACCCCCAGTTGGACGACCAGGCGTCGTTCAGCAGGTTGAGGATGATCCGCGCCTCGCTGTCGAAGCGCTTCTTTTCGACCTTGCGGATGCGGATGCGCGGGTTCTTTTCGCCGGCCGCGACCAGCCGGTCAGCGAGAGGATCGGCCCAATTGGCGATGTCGACCTCGTAAGTGAGCAGGTCCTTGGCCTTGGAATAGCCCGCCGCTTCGATCCAGCCGCGATATTCGGGGAGGTGGTGGCCCATCATCACCGTCGGCGGCTCATCGAAGCCGTCGATCTCCAAGCCCGGCTCGTCCCAGATGGAGATGCTGATCGGGCCGAGCGCCCGGGTCATGGCCTGGCCGCGCAGCCACTCCTCGGCGGTGGCGATCAGCGCGGATGCCGCCTCACCGTCGAGCGCTTCGAACATGCCCCACTGGCCGGTCCCGGTCGCCATGTGGGCCTGGACGAGGTCGTCGACCTGGGCACTGATCCGGCCCACGGCGTGACCATCGCGTTCCGCCAGCCACAGCTGCGCGCGCCCATGCCCGAACCACGGATTCTTTTTTGGATCGAGGAGCCCGTGGACCTCGCTTTTCAGCGGCGGCACCCAGGCGGGATCGTCCCGATAAACTTGCCAGGCGAGATCGACGAAGGCCTTCCGGTCGGCCGACAAGGCGACCGGCCGGACCTGCACCTCAGCCGGCATTGAGCGGTTCAGCCCTGGGGATCGCGTCTGCGGGGGTGGCCGGTGGCGACGCCGCCGGACAGCTTGGCGACCCACGGGTAGCGCTGCGCCACCTCCGGCGTGTAGCCGAGGTTGAACACGTTCGGGCTCTTCCGGGGACGTTCGGACCGGTCGTAGAATGTCCCCAGCACCCGGTCCCAGAAGTAATTGGTTATCCCGAAATTGCCGGTCTCGTCGTGGAAATGATGAGCCATGTGGCGCTTCTTCATCTCGGCGACCAGAGCCCATTTCGGCTTGTAAGCGAGGTGCTGGATGCAATGGACGAATTCATAGACGCAGGTCGTCATCAGCCCCGCCGCGAACGCCGCCGCGGCGCCGCCGACGCCGCCGATCGCATAGCCGATCGGCAAGGTGACGATGGCGATCGTCGGGAGCGTCGTGTGCAGTCCCCCGAACAGCACCTCGAGATGGTTCGGGTCCTGGTGATGGTCGTAGTGGATCCGCTTCCAGGTCGACGCCAGCGCCGGCACCTTGAACATCCACTTGGAGTGCAGCACCCAGCGGTGCAGCGTGTACCATACGAGCGGGTAGGCAAGCATGGTCGCGCCTGCCGCGGCAAATGTCTGCAGCGGGCTGGCCGGATACCAGAACCACACGCCCACCGCCGCCACCGCAAGCGCGACGTAGGCGATGATCGCCGGATATTGGAAATAGGCGACCCACAGCTCCTTGAGCGTCATCCGGTCAAGGTAGTGCGAACGGTTCCAAATGCCCTTGGTCATCGTCTCGGCAGTCACAGAGTTTCCTAGAAGCGTATCCGCACCATAGGCGGTTTGATTGCGGATGTGAGACCCTAATGCGGCGGTTTTGCGACATCGCACGGTGTGAGGGCGCTACTCCTCCGAGCGGATGAGCACCGTTTCCCCGATCAGCAGGAAAAGGACGAACGGTGCCCAGGCCGCGAGGAGCGGCGGATAGGCGCCGACATTGCCCATCGCCAGGCTGAAATTGTCGGCGACGAAATAAGCGAACCCGAGGGCCATGCCGACCGTCGCCCGCAGCAGCACCTGGCCCGAGCGGGCGAGGCCGAACGCCGCGACCGCGGCAAGCAGCGGCATCAACAGCGTCGACAACGGCCCGGAGACCTTGTGCCACAGCCCGGCGCGGGCCTCTTCGGTCGGACGGCCGGCGCGCTCCATCTGCCCGATCCGTTTCTTCAGGGTGAAGAAATCGAGCTGGTCGGGGTCGACCTTGGCGAGCGTCAGCCGATCCGGCTCGACGCCCTGGAGCGCCGTCATCCGCGGCTGGCGGCGGACGAGGTTCATTGTCGCGTCGTAAATCCGCACATTCTCGAGATCCCAGGCACCGCCCTTGGGGGTCGCCCGCCCGGCGTCGATCACCTGCCGGAGCGTGCCGTCCTGCCGGTCATAGATGGTGATGCCGGTCGCCCGCAGCCGCTGGCCCTGGCCGACGACCTGGCGGGCGCGCACCAGATCGTCGCCGACCAGCACCCAGACGTTGGACAACAGGTCGCGGTCGGGCGGGATCGGCCGGTAATCGTTGTCGGTCCAGGCGGTGACGGTGCGCGCGGCCTTGACCACCACCACCTCGTTGAAAGCGAACGCCAGCGCGGCAATGCCCAGGCTGGCGACGATCAGCGGAGCAAGAATCTGGTGGGCGGACATTCCCGCCGCCTTCATCGCCACGACTTCGCTATGCTGGTTGAGCCCGGCGAAGGCGATCAGCGTCCCGAGCAACACCGAAAAGGGCAGAAAGCGCGAGGTCAGAAGCGGCACCCGGAGCGCGACATATTGCCACAGCTCGGCCTCGCCGTTGCCGGGCACCGCGAGGATCTTGCCCGATTCGCCGAGCAGGTCGAGAGTCATCAGGATCAGCACCAGCACCACCAGCACCGCCAGGCTGCGGGTCAGGAACAGCTTGACGGTGTACCAAGCGATCCGCCGCGACGGGAAAAAGTGGAGGTTGATCATCGTGCGCGGATCGATCAAGCGCGCTGGGGCTTGGGCAGCAGCGAGCGCACCGCGGGGGCGATCTTGGCGAACGCGCGTTCGAGCGCCCCGATCGGCTGGCCGCCGGGACGGTGGGCGAGCACATGATACATCCACCAGATCAGCGCCGAGAGCAGGACCAGCGGCACCCACAAGGCGATGATCGGCTCGATCCGTCCCTGGGCGGCGGCCTGCTCGGCGTACTGGTTGACCTTGTGGTAGGCGACGACGATCACGATGCCGACGAAAATCCCGATCGAGGAGGAGCTTCGCTTCGGCGGCACCGCCAGCGCCAGCGCCAGCAGCGGAAGCATCAGCATCATCACCACTTCGACCAGGCGGAAGTGAAGATTGGCCTGGGCGGCGAGGCGGACCTTGCCTTGCGCTCCCCCGCCATAGCCTTCCTCGAACAGCTCGATGAGGGTGAGCTCGTCATGCTCGTGGCCGCGGCTTCGGAAGCGGTCGACCTGGGGCAGGTTGATCGGCAGGTCGTAGCTTTCGAACGACAGGGTCCGAGGCGCCGGAAACTTTGGCGATTGCTGGACCAGGCGCCCGTTGCGCAGCCGGAAGAGGATCGTGTCGGGATCGTCGGTCGACAGGAACCGGCCGATCTCGGCGGTCGCCGCCACCGAGGTCCCGGAGCGGTCGTCAACCTGGACGAAGATGCCGCGAAGCCGGGTGCCGCTGTTCTCGCTGCCGTCGATCCGCAGCGTCAGCCTTCTGCCGAGCCGGTTGAACTCGCCGACCTTGATCGAAGCCCCGAGCGCTCCGGAGCGCAAGTCGAAGCGCAGACCTTCATAGCGGTAGCGAGAGTAGGGCTCGATGAAGCCGACGATGGCGACGTTGAGCAGCATCAGCGCGACCGCATAGGCATAAGGGACACGCAGCAGCCGGCCGAAGCCGATGCCGATCCCGCGCAGCGCGTCGAGTTCGGACGACAAGGCGAGCTTGCGGAAGGCGAGCAGGATCCCGAGCATGAGGCCAATCGGGATGCCGAGCGAGAAATATTCCGGCAGCAAATTGGCGAGCATCCGCCAGACGACGCTGACCGGACCGCCGGCAGTGACCACGAAGTCGAACAATCTCAGCATCTTGTCGAGCACCAGCAGCATCGCCGCCAGGATCAGCGTGCCGAGCAGCGGAACGGCAATGGACCGCGCCAAATAGCGGTCGATCAGCGACAGTCGGCCCAAGTTTTGGTCGTCCCAACACCATGATTTGGCCGCAAAGCGAGCCGAGATTGCCACTCGGGCGGCTCTACCCTTCCCGACGAAGGGGTTCTGTCCGCGTGTGCCTATAACAATCGGTCGGTAAAATCATGTCGAAATCGCGTTTCCTGTTTGTCGCTCCACTGGTCGCCGCCATGGCGAGCGCCGCACCGGCGCGTGTCGTCGGGTCGGACGCCCAGGCGTGCCTGTCGGGCAAGCCTTCGATGCTGGTCCGGGTCAGCGGCATCAAGAAGCCGAGCGGCACCGTCAAGGTCGCGGTCTATGCCGCACAGGGCTACCTCGCCAAGCGCGGCAAGCTTCGCAAGGTCGTGGTGCCGGTAAGCTCGACAGGGCCGCTGGATGTCTGCATCGCGGTCCCGAGCGCAGGCCAGTATGCGGTTGCGGTCCATCATGACCTCAACGGCAACGGCGACAAGGACCCCAGCGACGGCGGCGGCTATTCGGGCAATCCGAAGCTGTCGATCACCAATTTGCGGCCGCCGTTTGGCAAGACGGCCGTCCGCGTCGGGACGGCTCCGCGCCAGGTCACGGTGTGGCTCCAGTACCGCCGCGGCCTGTCGATCAGTCCTGTGCACGGCTGATGGCCCGGCCCCGGATCGCGCTGCTATCCAATCCAAAATCGCACGGGAATCTCGCCCAGCTGCCCCGGATCCGCGCGTTTTGCGCCGATCACCCGGATATCTTCCACTATGAGGTGGAGAAAGCGCACCAGATCGGTGCCGCGCTCAAGACGATCGCCCAGGTGCGGCCCAAGATGCTGGTCATCAACGGCGGCGACGGAACCGTCCAGGCGGCGCTGACCGAGCTCTACAACGTCGGTCATTTCGGCAAGGAGCCGCCGCCCGTCGCTGTCCTGCCGAGCGGCAAGACGAACCTCATCGCGCTCGATCTCGGCGCCCCCGGCGACCCGATCGCGGCGCTCGAGAAATTGCTCGAGATCGCGCAGGCCGACCTCAGCCCGCACATCGTCGCCCGCGAGCTGATCGCGCTGCGCTGCGGGGCGGGCGAGCAACGGCCGGTGATCGGCATGTTCCTCGGCGGCGCCGGGCTTGCAGATACGATGCTGTATTGCCGGGAAAAGATCTATCCGCTCGGGCTTCCCAACGGGATCAGCCACACGCTGACGGCATTGGCCTTGCTCGCCCGGCTGTTCCTGCGGCTGAAGGGCAGCTTCCTGCCGCCGGTTCCCAGCCCGCTGGCCGTGTCGTGGCGCAACAGCCAGTCGCTCTCGGGCTGTTTCTCGCTGCTGGCGGTGACGACGCTCGACAAGCTGCTGCTGTCGGGCGAGCTTCGGGGCCACACCCGCGGGGTGCTGAGGCTGGTCGCGATCGACGAGCGGCCGGCGTCGGTATTGCGGGCCTTTTTCGCCACGATCGCCGGCAAGCTCGGTCATTCGAAGCTGCGCGGCGTCCATTTCGAGGAAAGCGACGAAATCAGCATCGAGGGCGAAAGCTCGAAGGTGATCCTCGACGGCGAAACCTTCCGCGCCGAAATCGGCCGGCCGATCTTCCTCAAGCTGGCCAATCCGCTGTCCTTCGTCCGCATCGCCGCCTGAGGGCTAGCTTGGACGACCTCAAGGAGTTGGTCGCGGCAGAGCTGGCGGCGCCTGTGGATCCCCGGGTTTCCAAGCTGGCGGCGGTGATTGCCGCCAGGCACGGCGGCGCTTCGCGAGCCGTCCTGTTCTACGGCTCCTGCCTGCGGGAGAAGCAGCTCGATGGGCTGATGCTCGACTTCTATTTGATCGTCTCCGACTATCAGGCGGCCTACGACAAAAGATGGCTGGCCGCCGCGAACAAGCTGATCCCGCCCAACGTGTTCTACTTCGAGCAGGACGGCCTGACCGCGAAATATGCGGTGCTGAGCGAAGCGGATTTCCAACGGCTAAGCGGCCCGGAAACCCGCAGCGTGTCGGTGTGGGCGCGGTTCGCCCAGCCGTCCCGGCTGGTATGGGCCGCGGATAAGCGGGCGCAGCGCAGTGCGGTCGTCGCGGTTGCTCGCGCGGCACCGACGTTGCTGGCCGCGGCGGGCAGCGTGGAGGGCGAACAACCGCTCGATTGGTGGCGCCGGGCGTTTGCGCTGACCTACTCGGCCGAGCTTCGCGCCGAACGGACCGGGCGGGCGGGTTCGGTCGTCGACGCCGACCCCGAGCGCTACCGGCGCTTCTCACGTCCGGCGATATCCGCAATTCCAGCGGGTGCAGGCGTGCGCGGCGGCTGGGCGCGGCGGCGTCTGGAGGGCAAAGCGCTGTCGGTACTCCGCCTCGCCAAGGCCAGCGCGACCTTCGCCGGCGGCGTCGATTACATCGCCTGGAAGATCAACCGGCACGCCGGCACTCGGATCGAAATCAAGCCGTGGCAGCGGCGCTGGCCGTTGCTCGCCGCGATCAGCCTTTTGCCGCGACTCCTGAAGTCCGGCGCCGTGCGCTAGCCCGCCTCGACAGCGCCGAGGCAACCGAATTGGCGAGAGCGCCGACGGTAAACGGCTTGCGCAGCAACTCATAGCCGACGAGGTGGTCGGTCTCGCCATCGCCGACGTAACCCGTGACGAACAACACCGCAAAATCGCCGTGCGTCGACTTCAGGTGGCGGATCAGCTCGGGACCCGTCATCTCCGGCATGATCACGTCGCTGATGACCAGGTCGAACTCCTGCTCCTCGAACAGCTTGATGGCTTCGGCGCCGCTGGCGCAGGCGACCGGATCGTAATCCAGGTCCTCGAGCGCTCCGACGGTCGCCGCGCGGACCCGCGGGTCGTCCTCGACCAACAGGATGCGCGCCCCCGGTACGTGCGCCTCGTCCTCCGAGCGCTGGACCGCCGGGTGCAACCGAACCGCCTCCGCGGCGGATTCCGTGCGCGGCAAAAAGATCGACACCGTGGTCCCCTTGCCGACTTCGCTCTCGATGCCGACCTCGCCGCCCGACTGGTGCGCGAAGCCGAAGATCTGGCTGAGGCCGAGGCCGGTGCCCTTGCCGACCGGCTTGGTGGTGAAGAAGGGCTCGAACGCCCGGTCGAGGACCTCCGGGGTCATTCCGCAGCCGGTGTCGCTGACGCTGATCCGGACATATTCACCGGGGCGGACATCGCCGACCTCGTTGGCCTTCAGGGTCACGTTCGTCGTGCTGACATGCATGACTCCGGTGCCGTCCATCGCATCGCGCGCGTTGACCGCCAGGTTGACGATGGCGTTCTCGAGCTGGTGCGGGTCGACGTAGGTCGGCCAGGTGTCGGGGGCCCGGTCGACCTCGACCTGAATGCGTTCGCCAAGGGTCCGGTCGAGCAGGTCCGACATGCCCGCGACGAGGTCGCCGCTGTCGACCCGTTCGGGCAGCAACGGCTCGGAGCGGGCGAACGACAGCAGCCGCCGGGTCAGGGCCGCGGCCCGGGTCGCGCCCTCCATGGCGTTGGTCAAATGGGCCGTCACTTCCCGCTTGGGCCCGTTCAGTCGGCGGCGGGCGAGGTCGATGCCGCCAACCACCACCGCGAGCATGTTGTTGAAATCGTGGGCGATGCCGCCGGTCAGCTGGCCGACCGCCTCCATCTTCTGCACTTGGCGCAGCTGGGCTTCGGCGAGCTGGCGCTCGACCGCTTCGGCGCGCAGCGCCTCGTTGGCGGCCTGCAGCTCCTGCGTGCGCTCGGCGACCGCTTGCTCAAGGGCTTCGGCGCGCGCCGATTCGGATTCGGCCTGCCTGCGGGTGGCGGCGTTCTGGCGAACCGCCTGGACCGCGACCAGTCCCAGGAAAATGGCGCCGATGCCGACGACGATCCCGAGCCAGCTCAAATAATCGGTCAGGCGGTCCGCCTGCGCGGAGAAGATCTGGCTCTGCTCGATCCGCTGGCGCAGCGACTGGCGCTCGCTGTCGGCGATTTCGTCGAGCTTGCGGGTGACCTCCGGCCCGGTATTGGACTTGCCGGCCGCATAATAATAGGAAATCGCGCCCTGGCCCTTGGCCGCCGCCGCGCGGGCGGCCAGCGCCAGCTCACCGCTGCGCACGGCATAGAGCTGCTGGAGTTCATTGACGCGCTGACGCTGATCGGGACTGGTGCGGACCAACCGTCCAAGCTGGTTGATCCGGTGCCCGGCGAGGCGCCACTGGCTGTAGTAGATGCTGCCGCTGGTCGTGATTTCCTCATCGAGGACGAACCGGCCGAGCGCGGCCTCCGCGCGCGACATGCTGGAATCGACGCCGCGGACGACCAGCGCGACATTATAGGCCCGGCGCTCGGCCTCAAGCGCCCGCTCGCGGGCGTCGTTGGACAGCGCCACGAGGATGACCATGACAATCAGGACAAGGCTTGCAATCAGCCCGCCGGCCGCCGCACCGCCGCGGCGCCAGTCGAATTGCATTTCCTCCCCCGCCGGCATCATGACGCCAGTCTAGACCTCTCTGAAGCCCCGCGAAAGGCGGGTTAACCTCACGTTATGCAGCCCGTCGCACGCCCTGCAGCAGCGAACATGCCGAGAATCTCGCCGACCTGCTCGCTGCTGTGCTCGGAGCACAAGGAGCAGCGCAGCAGGGTCATCCCGGCCGGGGTCGCCGGCGGGCGGGCCAGATTGACGTACAGACCCTCGTCGAGCAGCGCCTCCCACATCGCCGCCCCGGTCTCGAGGTCGGGCATGAGGACGGCGATGATCGCCGACTGCGGCTCGTTGGTGCCGAGGTTGAAGCCGAGCTGCCGCAGGCCCGCGTGGAGCCGCTTCGAATTTTCCCACAGATGGGCGCGCTTGTCGGCCGAATTCATCAGCTTGCGGATCGACGTCGCCGCGGTCGCCACCACCGATGGCGGCAGCGAAGCGGTGAACACGTACGGGCGGCAGACGAGGCGCAAGATCTCGAACTTGGGATGGTTGGAGACGCAGAAGCCGCCGACCGTCCCGACCGACTTGGAGAAGGTGCCGATGATGAAATCGACGTCGCCGATCACGCCCTGGGCTTCGGCGACTCCGCGGCCATTGGCGCCGATGAAGCCCATCGAGTGCGCCTCGTCGACCAGCACCATGGCGCCGTTTTCCTTGGCCACGCGGACCATCTCGGTCAGCGGAGCGACGTCGCCAAGCATCGAATAGACGCCTTCCAGGACGACCAGCTTGCCGGCGCCCTCGGGAATGCGCTTGAGGCGTTTCTCGAGCGCCTCGACGTCGTTGTGGCGGAACGGCACGATCTGGGCGTTGCCGAGCGCGCAGCCGTCGTAGATCGACGCGTGGCTGTCGATGTCGAGGACGATATAGTCCTCCTTGCCGGCGAGGGTCGAAATAATGCCGAGGTTGGCCTGGTAGCCGGTCGAGAAGACCATCGCGTGGTCCATCGCGTAGAAGTCCTTGAGCGCCTGCTCGACCGCTCGGTGCCCCGAATAGGTGCCGTTGAGCACCCTGCTGCCGGTGGTTCCGGAGCCGAACTCGTCGAGCGCGGTCTTGCCCGCCGCGATCACGTCCGGGTCGAAGGTCATGCCCATGTAATTGTAGGTACCGAGCAGGATCGTGCGCTTGCCGTTGCAGATCGCCACGGTGGGGCTCTCGACCCGCTCCATCACCAGGTTGAAGGGGTCGGTGAGGCCGGTCGCGAGCAGGGTCTCGCGCTGTTCGATCAGCGGGTCGAACTTCGAGAAGAGGTCGGTCACCGATCGCCCTGCAGCTGGCCGACCGCGTCGATCAGCTGCGCGACGGTTTCGATCTCGGCGGCGCGGTTCATGCTGATCAATATGTCGAACTCGTCCTCGACCGAAGCGACGAAGTCCATCACCGTCAGACTGTCCCATTCGAGGTCCTGCGCGAAGCGCGTGCCTTCCGTGACCGCGACACCCTTCTTGTTGAACGGCTCGATCAATTTGGCGATCTTGGCAGCGGTCTCGTCGCGGTCGGTCATGTGGCGGCTCGTAGTGGCGGGCCATGGCTTTCGCAACGCAATGGGG
>Ga0136619_10001157_pt1 | contig 10238 bp, 7 predicted proteins | sample AntDrymUQ3532106_2_FD_104807 | JGI IMG/M metagenome (GOLD analysis project Ga0136619, IMG submission 104807) | Polar desert sand microbial communities from Dry Valleys, Antarctica - metaG UQ353 (21.06) | ecosystem: Environmental > Terrestrial > Soil > Desert | place: Antarctica: Dry Valley... | reverse complement strand
TGGAGGCACCCAAACCGTGACCATTACCCAGAACCGAAGGAAGTAGTTCAAAGCGTCGTGGCGTAGCAACCTTGGACTCAGGCGAGTCCAAGGTCGCTGCGCCTGTACGCGCACGCGGTCCAATCAGAGCGTGCGTCAACCGTTCACGAATGCCGGGCCCCGCTGTCGATCCGCCGTCGCAGCAGGGGCCTGGCCGCGCCCGGAGACAACTCACTCTGTTCATGTTCGCAGGCACACCCAACAGAGCCGGGCACCTGTACACGGCTCAGCAGATCGCCGAGAGCTCGTCTGCGGTGAGTAGTGTGGGCCGACGCCCCGAACCCGGCGCGGAGAGGACGATGGGATGCGGCTCCTGGTAGGGCTCGTCGTGGTGGCCGCGATGGCTGGGCCAACGACGATCATCGAAGCGCAGGCGCGGCCGGTCGGTCCTCCCGAGACGCTGTCGTCCGAACGTCCAGTGTCCCGTGACCAGTCGGTGGAGTCCGAGTTCCCCATCGACTTCCTCGGGGTGTTGTACGAAGGCGACGTCGAGGGCGGAGTAGTGCGGTTCCGCCACGACGGGCGTTGGGGACCGTGGGTCGAGCTGCAGGACGACGGCGTCGAGGTCGCCGGTCACTGGGCCAGTGGGCTCGTGTCCGGTTCGGACGCCGAGGCGTATCAGGTCCGCGTGCCCAGCGGTGCTCGCTCTCCTCGGGCCGTTGTGATCAATACGACGGACGGACCGTCCCAGCCGACGACGTCAAGCGCAGCAGCCTGTTCGGATGCGACTGCCGTGGTGACACGCTGCGAATGGAGTGCGGACGAGTCCATGATGACCTGGGCGCCGGAGTACCACCCGACCCAGAAGTTGACCGTTCATCACACGGCGACGATCAATGGTGACGCCAATCCGGCCGCGACCGTGCGGGCGATCTACCGGTACCAGGCCGTGGACCGTGGGTTCGGTGACATCGGCTACCAGTACCTCATCGACGAATCGGGACGGGTGTACGAGGGCCGGTATTCTGGTACGGACAGCTATCCGGCTCACGGCGCGAAGGGCGGAAACGTCGTGACCGCAGCCCACGTCGGAGGGTTCAATTCTGGCAACACGGGCATCGCCCTGCTCGGGACCCTGACGTCGCGCGAGCCGGCGCCGGCGGCGCGAGGGGCCCTGGAGGACCTGCTGGGTGAGCTCAGCGCCCGTCACGGCATCGACCCGCACGGCTCGTCGGAGTATGTGAACCCGGTCAGCGGAGCGACGAAGATGGTGGCGAACATCTCCGGGCACCGGGACTGGGCGGCGACGGAGTGCCCGGGCGGGACGCTCTACGCCCGGCTCCCGGCGATTCGGGACGCCGCAGATACGGTGGCGCCCGTCATCACCGGGGTCGCGGCGTCCCCCGGGCGCAGGGGCGCCACCGTTCGATGGGTGACCGATGAGGCTTCGACGAGCCTGGTCAAGTACCGGCGCCGCGGGGTATTGGCGTGGACATTCACAGCTCGCGACACGACGCTCACCACCAGCCACACGACGGCCATCGCCGGGCTTGCTCGCCACACGACCTATGAGTACCGGGTGCAGAGCGCGGACGTCGTGGGCAACACGAGGACCGGCAAGGTCGCCGCCTTCACGACGAGGTAGTCACGCGAGTCCTGGTTTGGCGCGATGCCGACGATGCTGGGCAGACTGGTGGCGTCAGCACCGACACCGCCACGTTCACGACGATCCCGGTCATCGACCTTGCCGCATGGCGCGGCTCGGCGGTGGAGCGGGCCGCGTTTGCCGACGACCTGCGCCGGATCTGCCACGAGGTGGGCTTCTTTCACATCGCCGGCCATGGAGTGCCGGACGACTTCGTGGACCGCTACTTCGATGCGCTGCGATCGTTCTTCGCGCTGCCCGAGGAACAGAAGGCCGGCATCGACAAGCGAAGGTCGCGCCACTTCCGCGGATGGGAACGCGTCGGGGCCGAGCTCACCAACAACCGCCCGGACCACCGGGAACAGCTCGACGTGTCCGCCGAGAACCCGGTGTATCCACCCGACGTCGAACCGCCGTACCTACGCCTCGATGGACCCAACCAGTGGCTGCCAGAGGTTCTGCTTCCAAGCTTCCGCGCCCTCGTCGAAGAGTTCTTCGCGCGCATGGGCGTGCTCGCCGACGAGCTGATGGGCGCCTTGTGCGCTGGTCTCGGCCTCGACGAGCACCATCTGCACGACGTCTTCGGCGAGCGTCCGCTGCCATTCGCCAAACTGATCAGTTATCCACCCACGCCATACGGGGGGGCCGGTGTGAACGCGCACCACGACGCCGGGTTCCTCACCATCCTGCTGCAGCACGGTGTCGCCGGCCTCCAGGCGCTGAACCCGCTTGGCGAGTGGATCGACGTCGAGCCTCGGTCCGACGCCTTCGTGGTGAACCTCGGCGAGATGCTCCAAGAGATGACGGGCAATTACTTCGTCGCCACCACCCACCGTGTGATCACGACGCAGGCGCGCTTCTCGTCGGGTTACTTCCACGGACCCGACTTGCGGACGCGACTCGATCCACTGCCGCTGGCGCCCGAGTTCGCCGCCGCCGTGGCTGCAAGCGAGCGTCACGCGGCGGCCGGATTCATGGCCAAGCGCCACGAGCTCGTCGCAGGTCGGGACGGCATCGCCAGCTCAGGTGCCGGCGTCTACGGCCAGCAATTGTGGAACTACTACCTGCGCAGCTATCCGGACAACGTGGCTGCCCATTACCCGGACCTCGTGAACGGGTCGGCGGGCGACGAGACGAAGGAGATTTGATGCAGTACGGCTACACGCTGTCCAGCGAGGAACATCATCCGAACCAGCTCGTCGAGCGGGCGAAGGTGGCCGAGGAGCGGGGCTTCGACTTCCTCTCCATCTCCGATCACTTCCACCCGTGGGTCGATGCGCAGGGTCACAGCGCCTTCGTGTGGTCAGCGCTCGGGGGCATCGCCACGGTCACCGACCGCATCGAGGTCGGCATCGGCGTCACGTGCCCGATCCTGAGAATCCATCCAGCGATCGTGGCTCACGCCGCAGCGACGACGGCGGCGATGATGGGCGATCGTTTCTTCCTCGGGATCGGCACCGGAGAACAGTTGAACGAGCACGTGCTCGGGCAGAAGTGGCCGCGCATCGAGATCCGCCAGGAGATGCTTGCCGAGGCCATCGACGTGATGCGGGCGCTGTGGACCGGTGAGGTCACCGATTTCGACGGTCTCTACTTCGACGTGGAGAACGCCAGGATCTACACGCTTCCGGACACACCACCACCGATCGTCATGTCGGCGTTCGGGACGGAGTCGGCCAAGATCGCCGCCGAGAAGGATTGCGGGCTGTGGATCAACAAGCCCGACCGGGACGTCGTCGACGCCTACAAGTCAGCCGGCGGTACGGGGCCGGTCGTGGGCCAGCTCTCGCTGTGCTGGGCCGAGGACAAGGACGCAGGAATCGACACTGTGTACGAGCAGTGGCCGACGAAGGGACTGTCAGGGCAGCTCAGCCAGGAGCTGGCCACTCCGGCATTGTTCGAGATGGCCTGCGAGACCGTCACCCGCGATGACATCGCTGACGGGTTGCTGGCCGGACCCGATGCCGCGGCCGTGCGTGACGGTGTCGCCGAGTTTGCCGACGCCGGTTTCGACCGACTGCACCTTCATCAGATCGGGCCCGACCAGGACGGGTTCTTCGAGTTCTGGTCGAAGGAGCTGCAGGGTTCGTTCTGACGTCGGGCCAGTGCGGGCGTGTTACCGGTGGCTCCGGTGACGACGACGCGCGTCGTCACGGGTGCAGGACGACCTTGATGCAGCCATCCTCCTTCTTCTGAAAGATCTCGTAGCCGTGGGGCGCCTCGCTGAGCGGCAGGTGGTGCGTCGCCAGATCGCCCGTGCCGAGCGGGTCGGCCGCGTCGGTCACGAACGGCATGATCTCGTCGATCCACCGTTTCACGTGAGCCTGGCCCATTCGGAGCTGGACGCCCTTGTCGAACAACTGCATCATGTTCATCGGGTCGGCAGCCCCGCCGTACACACCGACCACCGACGCCGTGCCGCCTCGACGCACGGAGCCAATGGCGTTGCGCAGGGCGTCGAGCCGGTCGATGCCCGCCTTCTCCATCATCGGGCGGGCCACGGACTTGGGCAGCCGACCGGCCAACATCTGTCCGGCGGCTGCGACAGGAGAGCCATGAGCCTCCATGCCAACAGCGTCGATCACGGCGTCGGCGCCGCGCCCGTCGGTGAGGTCCTGCACGGCACCGGGCACATCGTCCACGCTGCTGGTGTCGAGGATCTCGGCGCCATAGCGAGAAGCCATCTCGAGTCGCTCTCGTACGAGATCGACGCCGATGACCCGCTCGATGCCCAGTGCCCTCGCCGCCCTCACGGCGAACTGACCCACCGGGCCTAGGCCGAACACGGCCAAGGAGTCGCCGGGATGCACGTCGGCGTAGCGCACGGCCTGCCACGCCGTCGGCAGGATGTCCGACAGGTAGAGCATCCGCTCATCTGGCACGTCGCCAGGGACAGGGATGGGCCCGAAATGAGCCATTGGCACGCGCAGGTACTCGGCCTGCCCACCTGGAACCTGCCCGTACAGCTTCGAGAAGCCGAACAGCGCCGCACCCTTGTCCTGGTCGCGCACCTGGGCCGTCTCACACTGCGCGAACAAGTCCTTGTCGCACATGAAGCAATGCCCACAGGAGATGTTGAACGGCACGACGACCCGGTCGCCGGGCTTGATGTTCTGGACCTCTGCACCCACTTCCTCCACGACGCCCATCGTCTCGTGGCCGAGCACGTCGCCAGGGTCGATGTACATGCCGAGCATGCGGTACAGGTGGAGATCTGATCCACAGATCGCCGTCGAGGTCACACGCACGACGGCATCGGTCGGTTCCTCGATCCGAGGATCGGGCACGTCCTCGACGCTGACGTGCTCTCGACCTTGATACGTGAGTGCCTTCATGACGCAGACATACCCCGGAGCGCCGCGGGCCACACCAAGCATGGTGGGCGTAGGTTTCGGCGCCATGTGGTCCTCAACCAGCCCGGCGGCCGCCGTGGCCGCCCACGCATCCCTCGCCGTCCTTGCGGCGGTTCTCACTGCAGCCGTGGCCGGCTGCTCTGGCGACGAGGCAGCGACCGTTGACGGCGTCGAGGTGCCCGATGGCTACGAGGTCACGCTCATCGCCGATGGGCTCGACAGGCCGACCCAGCTCACACCGGGGCCCGACGGTTCGCTGCTCGTCGCCCAGCTCAACGGCGCCGAGGGTGAGGAGTCGGGCCAAGTGCTGCGCCTCGACCCCGGAGACTCCGCCGAACGGACCGTTCTGTTCGACGGGCTCGTCACGCCGACCGGCGTGGTTGCCATCGGCTCGGACGTGTGGGTGATGGAGCAGCGCCGGCTGTCGCGGGGAGCCGTGACGGGCGGCAACTTGGAGGTGGTCTTCGACGAGTTGCCTTACAACGACCGCTCGGAAGGCACGTTGAGCGTCGACGAGCAGGGTCGGTTGTTGTACAACACGTCCGGCTCCGTCGACGGCGTCGAGGCCGCCGAGGGTTCGGGCGTGTTGTGGGCACTCGCGCCGGGGTCCGAGCCCGAGCCTCTGGCTACCGGTTTCAAGCACGCGTACGCCCGCACGTTCGACGATGAGGGCACGCTCTGGCAGACCGAGGTCTCCGACGGTACGTACGACGGCCAACCACCCCCCGACGAGCTGGTGGCCGTGGAGCCCGGCGACGACTTCGGCTGGCCGCAGTGCATCGGCGACCGCCAGCCGGTCGAGTCCTACGAGGGCACGCAGGAACGCTGCGCCGGCACGCCGAGGCCGCAGGCGCTGTTCGCGCCTGGGGCCACTCCCACGTCGGTCGCTGTGGCGCCGTGGGACCCCGACGTGCTGCTCGTCGCGCTGTGGAACGAGCGCCGCATCGTCACGGTGGACCGGACCCGCGGTGACGGCCCGGTGCGCCCGGAGACGTTCCTCACCGGCATCGAGCGCCCCCAACACCTACTCGCCGACGGCGAGCGGCTGCTGATCACTGATTTCGAGGACGGGCGGATCCTCGCCGTCACCGCTGCGGAGGGATGACTGACGCTTAGCGCCCGGCGAGTGCCGCCACCACTGGGGCGAAGGACTCGACGTCTTCGCCACCCACGGTGATGTAGCTGAAGCCCCATCGTTCCCGGCGGGCCGCCAGATCGTCGGCGATCTGATCGGGTGAGCCGATCACGGCGAACGGCGTATTGCGGATCAGCTCGTCGTCGACACGGGCGAACGCCGCCATGTCGGCCACCGCCTGATCGCGGTCGTCGGTGACGGAGACGAAGAACGTCCTGATGTTCAGCTCGATGTCACCCAGCCGGTCACCGGCCGCCTGTTGCACGACGGCGATCTTCTCGTCGACCGCCTCTGCTGTCATGCTGGCGATCGCCTCGGGCCCGATGACGCCGGCCGAGAGCGTGGCGTTGATGCCGATGATGTCGGCCTCGCGGGCGGCGATCGACAGCACGCGAGGTCCGCCACCTCCGATCAGGATCGGCGGATGCGGGCGCTGCACCGGCACCGGTTGTCCGTCGTAGTCGGTGATCGTGTAGTGCTCACCCTGGAACGAGAACGGTCCGTCGGCCATCACTCCCTTGATGACGGCCAACCCCTCCTCGAACCGGTCCACCCGCACACCGGCACGGTCGTAGGTGATGCCCGACTCGTCGTAGTCCGACTTCATCCACCCGGCACCGATGCCGATCTCCACCCGTCCGGCGCTGAGGACGTCGATCGTGGCCAACTCCTTGGCCAGCACCACGGGATGCTTGTAGTCGTTGTCGAACACCAGCGCCCCGACCCGCAACTCCGTGGTCGCCGCCGCCATGGCCATCATCGCCGGTAGCGGAGCCAACTGGTCGCCGAAGTGATCGGGCAGCGTGGCGACGTCGTAGCCGAGCGTTTCCATCGTCCGGGCGAGCGCCGCCAGATCACCCGACTCGCCGGGCCCTGACAGCTGCACACCGAACCGGAACGGACGCCCTGATGCCGTGGTCACGGCGACACAGTAACTGCCCGACCTCTGCCGTCCGCCGTCCAGGGTGAGCCACTAGCCTGACGGCCACTGTGCGTCCTCTCACCTGGGTGTTCCGTTTGGCGCTGGCTGTCAGCGCAGGAGCGCTGCTCGTCACCAGCCTGGTGGTCGCCGTCGCCCCGAGGCTGTGGCATGTGGCCAACTCCCACGAGGAACTGCCCATCGACCTTCCCGACTTCGAGCCACTTTCGCAGCGGTCGCAGGTTTACGACCGCAACGGCGGACTGATCGACATCTACGAGCTCGAAAACAGCCAGCCCGTTGGGCTCGACCAGGTGCCTGAAGCCGTCATCTCAGCTTTCCTCGCCGTCGAGGACAAGGAGTTCTTCCAGCACGACGGTGTCAACCTTCGCAGCCTGATCCGGGCCACGATGTCCAACTTCGCCTCCGACGCGCCCCAGCAGGGAGCTTCCACCATCACCATGCAGGTGGTGAAGAACGAGTTCCTGGCCGGGCTCGATCGCGACGGCAGGTACAAGCTGCTGCAGATCCACTACGCCAAGATGCTGGAGAAGTCGAGCACCAAGCCCGAGATCCTCGAGCGCTACCTGAACACGGTGTTCTTCGGCAACAACGCCTACGGGGTCCAGGCTGCCTCGGAGACGTACTTCGGCAAGAGCGTCGGTGAGCTGACGTTCATCGAGGCTGCGTTCCTCGCCGGACTCGTACGAGCGCCGACGACGTACGACCCGATCAACGCGCCAGAGCGCAGCCGGCTGCGCTTCGTTCAGGTGCTCGACCGGCTGGTGGACGATGAGTACATCACCAGGCGCGAGGCGAAGGTGCTGGCAACCGACTTCGTGCTACCCGAGCGTCCCCGCTCGCTGCCGACCGAGCAGACCGTGCGTACCTATTACTCGGAGGCGCTGCGCGAGTACCTGCTGCAACGCTCCGACATCCTGGGCACCACGTTCGAGGAACGGTACAACACGCTGTACCGGGGCGGCGTGCGCATCTACACGACGCTCGATCCGGTGCTGCAGCTCCTGGCAACGGCGGCCCGCAACCAGCTACCTGCCAACGCTGCCGGCATCGACGCTGCGATCGTGTCACTCGACACCCAGACCGGCGCCATCCGTGCCATGGTCGGCGGCAAGGGCTTCCAGGCCGGCCAGGACGGCGGCGAGGTCAACATGGCGCTGGCGCCTCGCCAGACGGGATCGAGCGCCAAGTTGTTCATCCTCGCCGCCGCCGTCCAGGCCGGCGCCGAGCCGGCCGACATCATCGACGGCGCCGATCCGTGCTCGTTCCCGATCCCGGACCAGCCAGGCGAGGAGTTCGAGATCAAGGACGCCGTCGAAGGCGGACTGTTCACGCTCGAGAAGAACACGTACGACTCGATCAACTGCGCCTACGTCCGCCTGTCACAGATCGTCGGCCTCAACCGGGTGGTCGACACGACGTACAGGATGGCCGAGTCGCCATACCTGTACAAGGGACAGTCGAGTGACGATCGCCGCGCCCCGCAGCCGCTGCTGTCGTTCGCCACCGGCGCCAACGAGCTCAGCGCGCTCGACATGGCCGCAGGTGCCCAGACGATCGCCAACGAGGGCGTCCATCACGATCCGTACTACGTGGACCGGGTGGAGACCATCGGCGGTCAGACGCTCTACACCCACTTCGACGGCGGCACTCCGGTGCTCGACCGCGACGCTGCACTGACCACCATCGACATCCTGAAGAAGGTGCTCGGCCCCGACGGCACGGCATACAGGTACCCGCTCGAGGGCGGCCGCCCGGCCGCCGGCAAGACGGGCACCCAGCAGGACAACACGAACGCCACGTTCGTTGGCTTCACCCCTCAGCTCTCGACGGCCGTTTGGATCGGCGACCCCGACGGTTACACCGAGATGACCCGCGCCAACGTGCCAGAGCTCGTCGACTTCGACGCCGTGCAGGGTGGTCGTTACCCAGCCCTGATCTGGAAGACGTTCATGGACCCGGCTCTGGCCGGCGAGCCGTCGTTCGACTGGCCGGCGCCGCCGCCCCCCACTCGGTACCCGGCGCGGCTGTTCCTTCCCGGCCAGGAGTGCGTCACGAGGATCGTGCGTTACGAGACCCAGGTCATCGGTTACGGCATCGGCGGTGGAGGAGACCAACAGGAGATGCCGCGGGGTTTCGTAACGCCTGACCGGGCACCCGCACCGCCTCCTCCCGGCACCGAGCCGCCCGGGCAGACCACAGTGGCGCCGACCACAGCGGCGCCCCCGACCACGGCGCCGCCGACCACGGCGCCGCCGACCACGGCCCCACCGCCGCCACCACCGCCTCCGCCGCCACCACCGCCACCTGCCCAGCCTGGGAACAGCCCAAGCCCCATCCCTCCGAACACGGCTGCAACTCCCGTCCCGCGGCTGCCACCCGAGCAGACGACGTCGCCGACGACGCGGGCACCTGTACCGATCACTCAGGTGGTCCCGATCTACGACGAGCTCACGGCCACCACGATCTCTCCCGAGGTGCTCGATCCGCTGGCACCGATGCCGAGCGTCCCGGTCAGACAACCGGTCCGCAAGTGCTAGCGGCGCCCCTTGCGGTGACCAGCCCATGAGCTCGGCGGCGATGGAGCAGCTGCTCGAGCTGCAGCGGGTCGACTCCCGCCTCGACCGCTTGGCGTCACAGCGACGCAACGCTCCCGAGCACGACGTGCTGCGTGCGGCGAGCGAGACGGTGGCCCAGGCGACGAAGCGCCGTGAGGCGGGCCAGGCGCGCCTCGGCGAGCTGGATGCCCGCATCGCCGAGGACGAGGAGGAGTCCACCAGGTTGAGCACGGCGCGAATCCGCCTGCAGGGTCAGCTGCGGACCGTCATCGCCCCCAGGGAAGCGGAGGCGCTCATGCACGAGATCCAAACGATCGACGCCCGCCGCAATGAGCTCGACGACGCTGAGCTCGGTCACCTCGAGGAGCAGGAGCAGCTTGCCGCAGCGCAGAGCGTCGACGAGGACGACGGGCCGGCGAGGAATCAGGCTGCGGCAGCCGCCCAGCAGGCGCTCGACGCCGTGCTCGCCGACATCGACGATCAGATCGCCGTGGCCACGCACGAGCGTGACGAACGCCGCCTGGAGATCGCTCCTGCGCTGCTCGCGCGCTACGAGCGGCTTCGCGCCAGCCTCGGCGGCGTCGGTGTGGCCAAACTGGAAGGCCGCCAGTGCTCGGGCTGCCACCTC
>Ga0136619_10001156_pt1 | contig 10241 bp, 12 predicted proteins | sample AntDrymUQ3532106_2_FD_104807 | JGI IMG/M metagenome (GOLD analysis project Ga0136619, IMG submission 104807) | Polar desert sand microbial communities from Dry Valleys, Antarctica - metaG UQ353 (21.06) | ecosystem: Environmental > Terrestrial > Soil > Desert | place: Antarctica: Dry Valley... | reverse complement strand
GGAGTCCATGCCTGCAGAGCTTACCAGCCCGGCGTTAGACGTACGGGATGCTGGAAGAGCGGCACTCCTCGGCGATGCGGGCGTGAAGTGCCTCTCCGGCGGGAAGCAGTACCGAACCCGCATCACCAGAGCCCACCACGGCGGAGCCGTCCCGGCCCTTCCAGTGGCGGTGTACGGTGTAAGCGGCGAGCGTACCCTCGACGAGGCTCGCGATGCGGTCGAGTTCCGCGTGCGAGAGCGTGGATGCGACATCGACCTTCGAGAGGTCCACGTTCTCCGGCGCGGAGATGTCGCCGGAGAGGTTACCCGTCCTCATGCGCAGGCCCGGCGTGTTCCAGAGCACGTCCACGGCGCCCTTTATGGCCGCGGCCCGGTCTTCCTTGTTGCCCTTGCGGAGCTTGGGGTCTTCCATTCCTCGCAGGCGCTGTTCCGGGTCTTCATTCCCCCTGTTGCCCTGCCCCCGTTCCAGGCCGAGTACCTTGAGCGTCGCCGCAGAATCCACCTCCACGACCGCGCGCTGTCCTCTCTGACGCCGGAACGGATAGTCCGTGTACTCGACGCCGACTTCCTGAAGGGCCGCCAGCAGTGCCTCGCCGGGCGGTTCGTCGCCGAACAGCTTGCGGCTCGCCGAGTACGCCGGCAGGGCCAGCTTCGAGAGCAGCCGCTCTATCTTGCGGGTCCCGCGCTCGTTGGGCACGGAGAGCGGGGCGTCTACGCCCAGGATCACACCACGACGCTCCGCCGCGTATCCCTCGACGCTCTTCGCTATCTCCCCGATGTCCGCAGCGAACGAGTTGGCTATGATGCTGCCCCGCTCATCCAGCACGACCAGGCAGGACGTGCCATCCTTCGCGTCGCTCGGACGCCACGCCAGAGAACAACCAATGAACCTCATGCCTCAACCCCCACTCCTGCCACGACCTCAGCGACCTTCTCGCAGACCTCGCGGCAGACCGTCTCGTTTGCATGCTCGACCATAACCCGTACCAGCGGCTCCGTCCCACTCGGCCGCAGCAGGATGCGTCCCTCCGTACCGAGCCGTGCCTCCGCCTCCGAGACGGCGCGCCCGGCTTCCTCCGAGGCGGCGACAGACTTCGCCGCTGCGGGATCTTCCACCTCTACGTTGATGAGCTTCTGCGGGTATACATCCATCACCGCCGCAAGCTCCGACAGCGGCTTCCCGGTGCGTACCATCACGTCCAGAAGAGCCAGGGCCGTCACTATTCCATCTCCCGTGGTTGCGTGTTCGGAGAGGATCACATGCCCCGACTGTTCCCCGCCGACCGACGCCCCGCTCCGTGCCATCGCTTCCGCCACGTGCCGGTCCCCAACCGGCGTCACCTCGTACGGGATGTCCAGAGCGTCCATCGCCTTGAAGAAACCCAGGTTGCTCATCACCGTGACGACGACGCCGCCCGCAAACGCTCCACGCTCCGCGAGATCGCGGACCAGGATGGCAAGAATTTTATCTCCATCCACCACGTCCCCCCGCTCATCCACGGCCAGAACCCGGTCGGCGTCTCCGTCGAAGGCGAATGCCACGTCATGTCCGATGGTATCGAGCTTCTCCACGTGCGTGGAGCCGCAACCTGCGTTGATGTTCGTGCCGTCCGGATCGTCGCCGACTACCGTGAGGCCGGCCCCGATCCGGGAGAAAGCCAGCGGCGCGGCCTCGAACGCAGCCCCGTTGGCGCAATCGAGCAGAACCTTCACACCACCCGCTGGAGGAAACAGACGCTCCAGCGCCGCTTCTACGTACAGCTCTACGGCTTCGTCGAGGCGCTCCACCGCGCCGACGCCGTCCCCGGTCGGTCGTGGAAAGTCTTCCGCGACGTGTTCTTCGATCTCGCGTTCCCGTTCAGCGGGGAGCTTGCGGCCTTCGGCCGAGAAGAACTTGATGCCGTTGTCAGGGAATGGGTTGTGTGAGGCGCTCACCACCCCGGCCACCGCAGCCCCGAGCCTTGGAGCAAGCGCCGCGACGCCCGGCGTCGGCAGGATGCCGAGATCCACCACCCTCGCCCCTCCGCCTGCTGCTCCGGCGGCCAGGGAGCCCGCGAGCATCCCACCCGAGAGACGCGTGTCACGGCCAAGGATCACCGGCCCCCCGAAGAGCCTGGCGGTGGCGAGTCCAATCTCCAACGCATCCTCGGGCAGGAGGGTGCGGTTGGCGACGCCTCGCACCCCGTCGGTTCCGAAAGAGATCCCTCTCCTCACAAATCGGCCTCCTCCACGTAGAACAGGCCCCTCTCGCGTGACGAAAGGGGCCTGACTCTGAATCCGGGTTGTCTTCTCTAGCGCTTGGAGAACTGCGGGCGCTTGCGGGCCTTCTTGAGGCCATACTTCTTGCGCTCGACAGCCCGCGAGTCGCGCGTAAGGAGGCCAGCGCCCTTGAGCTCACCCCTCGCTTCCGGCGATTCTTCGGCGAGCGCCCGGGCTATGCCGTGGCGTACGGCGTCGGACTGCCCTGTGGGACCGCCGCCCTCGACCCGGACCACCACGTCGTAGCGGCCGCCAGATTCCAGGAGCGTCAGCGGCGCGCGCACGACGTTCTGGTGGGCGGCGCGGGGAAAGTACGTCTCCAGGTCGCGGTCGTTGATCGTGATCTTGCCGTCCCCCGCCAGAAGCCTCACGCGTGCGACGGAGGTCTTGCGGCGCCCTGTTCCCTTGTACAGCGTCTCTGCCATGCTACTTCACCTCGTAGGGTTGCGGGTTCTGGGCGTCGTGGGGATGCTCGGGGCCCGCGTAGATCTTCAACTTCTTGAACTGTTTCCTCGCCAGCCGGGTCCGGGGCATCATGCCGTGGACGGCCTTGCGCAGTATCTCGGTCGGCTTGCGGGCCAGCATCTGCTCGTAGCTCGTCTCCTTCAGACCGCCCGGATAGCCCGTGTGCCGCCGGTAGACCTTCTGCTCAGCCTTCCGACCCGTCACAACCACCTTCTCCGCGTTCACCACGACCACGAAGTCGCCAGTGTCCACGTGCGGCGTGTACTGCGCCTTGTTCTTGCCGCGCAACAGACGCGCGATCTCCGACGCCAGCCTCCCCAGCGTCTGCCCCTCAGCGTCTATAACGTGCCATTTCCGCTCGACCTCAAGGGGCCGCGCCATGTAACTTTTCATCAATCCTCCGGAGTTCATCGAAAGCTCAAAGGAGTTTCAAACGCATCAAATAGTAGCATATATCCGCTGATCTGGTAGCTTTAGCCTGCCGACAGCCCGAAAGATAGCGAGCCCGCCTCATTGTCGGCCAATTCTCGCATCGCCTGTTGCCGAAACCTATGAAACTGTGGTTATATATTTCAAGGTGACGTGGGAAAGTTGGCGAGCAAGGAGGCGTAGATGACCAGCCAACCTCAAGCGCCGGACCTCGGCGCGATAAAGGAGCGTCAGCAAAAGGCGTGGTCTTCGGGGGACTATGGCAAAGTCGGCGTGACACTGGTAATCATGGCCGAAAATCTCTGTGAAGCCGCCGATCTGCACTCCGGCCAACAGGTCCTCGATGTTGCTACGGGGAACGGCAATGCGGCGCTGGCGGCGGCCCGCCGTTTCTGCGACGTAACCGGCATTGACTACGTTCCGATGCTGCTGGAGGAGGGACGGGAACGGGCCGAAGCCGAGGGTTTGCAGGTTGACTTTCGGGAAGGCGATGCCGAAAACCTCTCTTTTACCGACGCATCCTTCGACGTCGTCCTATCCACCCTCGGGGTGATGTTCGCTCCTAATCAGGATCGGGTGGCGAGCGAGCTGCTTCGCGTCTGTCGGCCTGGAGGTGGGATCTACCTCGCCAACTGGATGCCGGACGGGTTCATCGGGCACTTCTTTCGCACGATAGGCAAGCACGTACCGCCGCCACCCCTCCCGAATTCTCCGTTCCGGTGGGGAACCGAAGAGGGCATACGCGAACTCCTCGGGGACGGCGTAGCGGAACTGAAGGCGGAACGACGTAGCTTTGCTTTCCGTCACAGATCCGCGCAGCATTTCGTGGATTACTTCAAGAGATTCTATGGTCCCTCCCTCAAAGCCTTCGAGGCGCTCGATGCTGAAGGGAAAGAAGACCTAGAGCGGGACATAATCGAGCTCATCGGCCGTTTCAACACGTCAGGCGATGAGACGGCAGTGGTCCCGAGCGATTACCTCGAGGTCGTCGCCGTCCGGAGTTAGCGACCGCGAAGCGGATAGGCGGGCTTCATGAGCGAACCCGCGCTATCGCCAGCCCGTCTATGCGCTCCCGGATCAGGGGCAGCACGATGGCCGAAAGACGCTCGTCTTCGGCAAGCATCCGGTTGAACTGGCGTGTGGCACGGGCGCTGTCGTCACGCGGGTCGAGGACGCTTCCGCCTCGGATGGTGTTGTCGCCCAGGATCAGGGTCCCCGGCCGCGAGAGGCGCAGGGACCACTCCAGATAATCCGGGTAGCTTTCCTTGTCCGCGTCTATGAAAATAAGGTCGTACGGCTCGAAATCTTCTCCCGCCATGGCGGAGAGCACCTTCCGGGCGTCGCCGACGCGCACCTCGACCTTCTCCGACAGGCCAGCGCGTTCGATGTTGTTGCGGGCGACTTCAGCGTGACGTTCTTCGAGTTCAAGGGAGATCAAAATTCCATCATCCGGCAGGGCGCGGGCGAAGTGGATGGCGCTGTATCCGCCGAGCGTGCCGATCTCCAGTATGCGCCGGGCGCCGGCGATCTCCGTCAGCAGTTGCAGCAGCCTCCCCTGCGCCGGGGAGACGTTTATCTCCGGCAGCCCGGCGTTCCGGGAATCCTCCAGGGCGGCTTCGAGCACCGGGGCCGGCGGCGCGAACAGTTCCTCGACATAGTCGTCCACGTCGCGCAGTAGTTTTCCGAAATCGTCTCCGTTCATGTCGCTCCTTCAAAGTCGAGGTTATCGTATTCCACACCCACCAGCGTGAGCCCCCGGCTCGGGACAGAGGGACCGGCTTCATCGCGTCCGCCACCGGAGAGCAAGCGCTCGAAGGATGCCACTTCGCGCCGGCCGTCCGCAACCTCCAGCATTGTGCCGACCAGCGCTCGCACCATGCCGTAGAGAAAGGAATCGGCGGTGATGCGATACGTCAGAAGAGCACCATTTTTCTCCCATCGAGACTCTGAGACGATCCGCTCAAAGCGAACGTGGTAGGTCCGCGCTGGCGTGAAAGCCCGAAAGTCGTGGGCCCCGCGCACCATCTCCGCCGCTTCTTCGAGCAGAGCAAAATCCAGCTTCCGGGCGACGTATGATGCGCGGCGGCACTTGAGAGGAGATCGGACAGGGTCGTTCACGATACGGTACTCGTAGCTCCGGTTCTTCGCGTCCCTGCGCGCATCGAAGTTGTCGGGAACGGCGGAGCAGCGTCGGAGCGCGACGTCTTTCGGGAGGACGGCGGTCGCCCTGTACGCGAGGGTGGATGGTGCGAGCGTGGTCTCCGCTTCGAATGAGACTACCTGCCCGGAGACGTGTACCCCGGCGTCGGTGCGACCGGCGACAGCGAGCTTCACGGGATGTCGCAGGACCGTTTCGAGGGCTTCAGAGAGTACGCCCTCGACCGTCCGCTGATCCGGCTGCGCGGCCCAGCCGGCGAAGTCCGCGCCGTCGTACTCCACGAGCCCGGCGAGCTTCACGGGTGCCATCCTCGGGCTTGCGGGCTATACGTCCGCCTCACAGCAGCGCGGCTCCGGCCAGCACGAGCACCGTGGCGGCGAGGGCTATGACGTCGTGGAGGCGCAGGCGCAACTCTCGGTAGCGGGTGCGGCCTTCGCCACCGCGATAGCCTCGACTCTCCATCGCCTCGGCGAGTTCGTCGGCCCGCCGGAACGCGCCGACGGTGAGCGGGATCAGGATGGGGATTGCCGCTCTCACGCGAGCCAGAGGCCCACCTTCGGCAAAATCCGCGCCGCGGGCGGCCTGGGCGCGAGTGATCTTCTGCGACTCCTCGTGTAGCGTCGGGATAAAACGCAAGGCTATTGTCATCATCATCGCCACCTCGTGCGCCGGAAAGCGGAGCTTCTTGAGCGGGGAGAGAAGATCTTCCAGGCCGTCAGTCAGGGCCAGCGGGGCCGTGGTCGCCGTCAGAAGCGCAGCCGCCGAGACGAGCAGGACTATGCGGAGCCCGAGGAAAAGGCCCAGCCACAAGCCGCCCTCATGGACCTCCACGATGCCCCATGCGAACAGGGTCTCACCCTCTCGCGAGAAGAGGATCTGAAAGAGGACCGTGAGCACCACAATGAACGCCACGGGTCGCAGTAGCCGCAGAAAGGTTACGAGCGGAACGCGGCTCGCGGCCACGAGCGCCACGACCGCCGCCGCTACCAGCCCGAGCCCGGCCGCGGAGTCCACGAAGAACAGCCCGAGCAGCAACACGGCGGTGGCCAGGATCTTGGCTCGCGGGTCGAGCGCGTGCAGCGGTGAAGCCACCGGATAGAACTGCCCGAAGCTTCGCGCCGCGCTCACGTCCTCATCCCTCCACCAGATCACCCAGCGCCCGCAGCGTCTCTCCGAAGCGCACCGGCTGGCCGATGTCCCACCCGATCTCGTCCAGGGCGGTGACCGTCAGTACCGTTGCGGGGGCGAACTCAGGGTGCGTATAAAAAACTTCGGCTGGAGAACCGATGGCCCGCACCTCTCCCCCCTCCAGGATACAGATGCGGTCGGCCACCTCGGCTATTTCGTCGGTATTGTGGGAGACGAGCACGACGGAAGTCCCAGTATCTTGAAGAGTCTGGATCAGGCGCAGCAAACCCTGTCTCGATGCCGGATCGAGGCCGGAGGTCGGCTCGTCGAGCACGAGCATCTCGGGCCCCATCGCCAGCACGCCTGCGATGGCGACCCGCCGCTGCTCGCCGCCGGAGAGTGCGAAGGGTGATCGGTCCTTTAGATGATCCGCGCCGGCCAGCACCAGGGACTCCCGCACCCGGTCCTCGATCTCTCCCTCGTTCAGGCCGAGTCGCCGTGGCGCGAAGGCCACATCCTCCGCCACCGTGGGCGCGAAGAGGGCCGCCTCCGGGAACTGGAAGACGAGCCCGATCCTGCGCCGGAGCTCGCTCCTTTTCAGCGTCGCCGCATCCACGCCATCCACCAGTACATCTCCGCTCGCCGGCTCCAGCAGTAGGTTCATATGCTGGACCAGCGTGCTCTTCCCCGAACCCGTCCCGCCCAGTATCCCGAGTACCTCGCCCGGCTCCACGGACAGCGAAACGCCACGGAGCGCCTCGACCTCGAAGGGTGTTCCGGGAGAATAGACGTGCCGAATGTTCCGCAGCTCCAGCCTCATCGCGTCCCGGCCCGCCCTCGGGCTTTCTCCCGGATCGCCCGCGCCAGATCCTCCGGCGTCCGGGGTCTCGCCGCTTCTAATCCCAGGCCCGCCGCGAGCCGCAACAGCGGTGGCAGGGCGAGATGGTTCTTCTCCAGAAGGTCTGGATCTGAGACCAGATCTCCGGGTGGCACGTCCGCGACGAGTCCTCCCCCATTCATCACCAGAACGCGATCGGCGTCGAGAAGCTCCTCCAGATGGTGCGTGACGTGCAGGATGGTCTTGCCTCCACGCAACCCCTGCGTCCGATCCAGCACCTCCCGCCGCCCGGCCGCGTCGAGCATGGACGTGGGTTCGTCGAGGAGCAGTATTTCGGGTTCCAGAGCCAGGAGACCAGCGAGGGCGACGCGCTGCTTCTCGCCGCCGGAGAGGGTATGTGGCTCCCGGCGCTCGTAGCCCACGAGCCCGACGCTTCGGATGGCCTCCCGCACGCGGACGCGCATCTCTTCGCGCGGCACGCCGAGGTTCTCCAGCCCGAACGCCACATCATCCTCGACGAAAGGCGCGACGAGGCCGTTCTCCGGGTTCTGGAACAACATCCCGACCCGCCGTCTGACCTCGAAAGGCTCCGTCGCGGGATCGTGACCAGCGATCCGAACTGTACCGGAGTCCGCCGCGAGCAGGCCGTTCAAAAGCCTGAGCAAAGTGGATTTTCCGCCGCCGTTCGGACCGACGACGCCGACGTACTCGCCGGTCCGGACCTCGAAGCTCACGCTGGAGAGCGCAGGTTCCGTTCCGCCCGGATAGGAATAGGTCAGGCCCTCACAGGAGATGGAGACAGGGTCAGGCAACGTCTGGGGGACCGAGCCTGATGCGTTCGCGCGCTGCGTCCAGAGACATGCCCGAGGGCGGGAGGTTCTCGTCCCACCACGTCGCCCCGGCCTCCGCGAACCCGGTTACCGTGCGTTGGATCTCGCCAGGGCTCTGCCCGCGCGTCGAGCCGGAGATGCGTATATCGAATGGCCCATCCGCACGACGCCCGGGCATGGAATCCGTCATCTCACGGACAGCGTCTGGGGTCAGGGGCGACCCGTCGGCCCCGACCGGGGCGTAACCCTCCCAACGCAGGGCGCGGCGGAACGGTCCTTTCCGGGGCCAGGTTCCGGCAACCCATACCGGGATGCGCGGGCGCTGGGCGGGCCTGGGTGTGAGGCGGGCTTCCGCGATCTGGTAGTGCTCGCCGCTGTAGGTGAAGGGCTCTCCGCTCCACATTTTAGTCAGGATCTCCAGCCCTTCGTCGAGCATCGTCGCCCGGCGTTTCGCATCAGGTTCCTCACCGAAGAAGTCGAACTCCGTCTCGCGACCGCCGATGCCGACGCCCAGGATCAGACGCCCGTCGGAGAGCCGGTCGAGGGTCGCAGCCTCGTGGGCCACCTTCCAGGGCCGGCGCCGCGGCAGCGGGGTTACCATCGGCCCGATCTTGATGCGGCTGGTTTCGAGGGCGATGGCGGAGAGCGAGATCCAGGGGTCCGCGTAGTCCTTCGCGCCCTCCCAGGCGATGTGGTCCCAGACGAAGAAACCGTCCCAGCCGCACTCCTCGGCCTCGCGCGCGAGCCCCGCCAGAATCCGCGCGTCCCCGTACTCGCCGAAGTTGGGTACGTTGAGCGCGAACCGCATACGGCCCTCCCTCGGAGCTACGGAACGCCGGTTACTCCACGGTGTAGTTGACGAGCTCCAGGTAGGCCGCCTCGGCGCCGTCGCCGAGACGGGGACCCAGCTTCAGGATGCGGGTGTAGCCCGAGTCGCGGTCGTCGAGGTCCGGGGCCACATCCTCGAAGAGCCGGCGGACGACCGTCTTGTCCTTGAGGATCTTGACGGCCTGACGGCGGGCGTGGAGGTCGTCCCGCTTGGCGGTGTTTATGAGCTTGTCCACCACGCCCCTGACCTCTTTGGCCTTGGGGACGGTGGTCTTTATGCGGCCGTGCTGGATGACCTGCCCGGCCATCGTGCCGAGCAGCGCCTTCCGGTGCTGGGCCTCACGGCCGAGCTTGCGGCCCCTCTTAGCGTGCCTCATGTTCCTCGCTCTCCAGCTGGTACCCGTACTCGGTGAGCTTCGACCGGATCTCATCCACGCTCTTCATGCCGAGGTTGCGGATGTTCATGAGCTCTTCCTCGGTCATCGTGGCGAGCTGGCCGATGGTGTCGACGCCCTCGCGCTTGAGGCAGTTGTACGAACGAACCGTGAGCTCCAGGTCTTCTATAACGCGCTCGTCGTTTATGACGGAGCGGCCTCCAGGACGGCGGCTCTCTCCAGCGACCGACGAGCCCTGGTATCCATCCGTGAAGAGGCCCAGGATGTCGGTGAGCTGATGCGAAGCCTCCTGCAACGCCTCCCGCGGCTCTATGCGGCCGTCGGTGAAGACCTCCATCCGCAGGGAATCCAGGTCGGTGCGGGCGCCGGCGCGGGTCTCGGCGACCGAGTAGTTCACGCGCTGCACGGGCGAGAACAGGGAGTCCACCGCTATGACCCCGATGGGATCTGCCTCGCTCTTGTTCTGCTCGGCCCGCACGTAGCCTTGGCCCTGCTCGATCGTGAGGCGCAGGTCCAGGTGCCCGCCGTCGGAGACGCTGGCGATGTACGCGCCTTCGTCAACGACCTCGGCGTCGGCCTTGATGTCTATGTCGGCTGCGGTCGCCTCGCCGGGGCCGTCCTTGGCGAGCACGAGTTCCATCGGCTCTTCCCGCTCCAGCTTGAACTTGAGGCCCTTGACGTTGAGGATAATATCCACCACGTCTTCCCTCACGCCGGGGATCGTCGAGAACTCGTGCGAGACGCCGTCTATCCGGATCTTGGTGACCGCGGCCCCCGTGAGTCCGGAGAGCATCACGCGCCGCAGCGAGTTGCCCAGAGTGTGCCCCAGGCCCCTCGGCAGCGGCTCCGCCACGAAGATCGCACGCCGCTCGTCTTCTTCTTCCACCCTGAAACGGGGTGGAGCTATGTCC
>Ga0136619_10001151_pt1 | contig 10260 bp, 8 predicted proteins | sample AntDrymUQ3532106_2_FD_104807 | JGI IMG/M metagenome (GOLD analysis project Ga0136619, IMG submission 104807) | Polar desert sand microbial communities from Dry Valleys, Antarctica - metaG UQ353 (21.06) | ecosystem: Environmental > Terrestrial > Soil > Desert | place: Antarctica: Dry Valley... | reverse complement strand
GGCCAGGGACCGCAGCAGCCCGGCCAGGGACCGCAGCAGCCCGGCCAGCAGCCCGGCCAGCAGCCCGGCCAGCAGCCGGGGCGGGCTCCAGGCGGCGCACCGCCGCCCCCCGGGGCGCAGCCCGGCGGAACCCCCGGCGAGACGCTCGACCGCGCGGTCCTGGAGTTCCGGCAGAACCTCACCGAGGCCGACGCCCTCAAGCTGCTCGACGCGCTCGCCCGCGACCAGGGCGGCATCGAAGGACTGCTCGAGGGTCAACCGAGCGGAGGGAATCGCCAGGCTCCGTACTAGCGGCGTGGTGCTCGACGCGGCCCGTCTTCTGATGTCAACGGCGTCTCTGAAAGGACGGGCTAGCGAGCCCCGACGGCCGCGGCCACCTGCTGCCCAAGGCGAACGCTGTAGTTCGTGCCGCGGTCCTCGGGATAGATCTGCGTCGTGTTCGCGACGTAGACGGCGGGCAGCGGTGTCTCGAACGGCAGGATCCGCGTACGATTCGCGATCCTCGGCACGGGCTGCGCAGCGGCTTCCCGAAAGGACCATGCGCGCATCACGTCGTGCTCGCCGAATCCGGGCGCGATGACGCCCAGCGGGCGCATGTAATGAGCGAGCAGCGCGTCCGTATCCATCCTCGTCAGAGGATCGCCCGCCGCAACGTAGTTCGAGACGTACAGATAACGCGCGGGGTACCGCTCCGCGCGAACCAGGTTGGTGTGCTCGACGAGGCCGAGGAAGGGCACCTCGCTCTCCCCGACATTCACCCAATAGGTGCCGCTGAACTGCCGGCGCAGCTCGAGGAGGAGGACCACCGCCGTCCGGTAGGTCCAGTCGTCGAGGCGAGCCCGGTATGCCTCCGGCCAGGGCGCCAGGCCGCCCGCGATGTACGTCGGCGTCGTGATCACGACCGCGTCGGCCGTCGTATCGGCGCCGGGGTCGGCCCGGCCCGTGCCGGCATCCGCGCGGTACGCGCCGGGACACGCGGGCCGAAGCCGCCAGCGCTCGCCATCACGCTCGATGGCGAGGATCTCGCGGTCCACGTGGATGCGGCCCCCCTTCCCACGGATGTCGTCGGCGAGCGCGACGCAGATGGCACGGAACGAGCCGCGGGGATAGCCGAGTAGCTCGCGACCGGCGGAGCGGCCCTTGAGCTTTCGCCGCAGCGTGAGCTTGGACCACAGCCAGGCAAGCGGGATGTTCGGGGCATCGTCGCCGAACTTGCCGAGCAGCAGCGGGAGCCACACGCCGGTGTACGCCCGTTCACCACAGGCCCGGCGGAGCCATTCCGCCGCCGGGACGTCGTCCATGCGCGCCCAGTCGCCGCGCCGCGTCAGCCGCATGGTGGCGACGCCAAGGCGGATGCGATCAGCGAGCGGCAGCGGCGAATAGGAGAGCAGGTCTCGAGGGGTCGTGAACGGCCAGACCCGGCCGCGCGCGTACATGCCGACGGACGACCGGTGCCATTCGAGCTGGCCCGGGAGCAGCGCCTCGTGGAGATCGATCATGTAGCGATCGCTCTCGAAGAGGTGGTGGTAGTAGCGATCGATGTACACGCCGTTGCCGAGATCGAATGCGCTCGCCTGACCTCCGACATCGGGCCAACGCTCGTAGACATCCACCTCGAGACCGCGGGCGCGCAGCTCGCGGGCGGCGACCAGGCCGGTCACACCCGCGCCGATGACGGCGACATGCACGCCGGTAGCATGCGCTGAAGGTGAGGGTGGAGCACGCGGGCGACGTCGCGCGATCGCGCGCGGAGTACTCAGTACGGCGCGGTGCCAACCTTCGGTACCTGCTGCGAAAGCGGATCTCGTGGATGCAGCGCTACGTTGGCGACGACACGGTGGCGGTCGAGCTCGGCTGTGGCGCGGGCTTTACGCGTCTCTTCCTCCGCGGCGCGCGCCTGCAGCTGACGGACGTCGAGCCGCGGCCCTGGGTCGACCGGGTCGTCAACGCGCTCGCGATGCCGTACACCGATGGAGCGGTGGATGTCCTCATCGCGAACAACGTGGTCCACCACCTCGCCTCTCCGCCGCTGTTCCTCGCGGAGGCCGCACGCGTGCTCAGGGGCGGCGGGCACCTGCTCCTCCAGGAGTGCGACTGTTCGTTGACGACGAGGCTCGCGATCCGCCTCACCGGGCACGAGGCGTACGACATGACCGCCGACCCCTTCGATCCTGCCGAGGTGTGCAACGACCCAGCCGACCCCTGGAGCGCGAACTGCGCGATACCGAATCTGCTCTTTGACGACGTCAGGCACTTCGAGCGAAGCTTTCCGCTCTTTCGTGTCGTCGAGCAGCACCGGTCCGAGTTCTTCGTGTACTTCAACAGTGGCGGCATCGTCGGCCGTGCGCCATACGTCCCGCTGCCGACCCTCGCGCTGCGCCTGCTCGACGCGGTCGACGCCGCGCTCGTGGGCCTCGCTCCGGGCGTGTTCGCGAGCCAGCGCCGCGTCGTGCTCCAGCGCGTGTAGGCTCGCGTCCGCTAATTCCGCGCGGCAAGCCGCCTCGCGAGGTCACGTCCTCTTGAGGACGCGGCGGTAGCGTGTCCCGGAAAGCCATTCCGGGACACGCCACTACCGCGCGCGAAGCAGCGCGACCTCGTGCGCGAAGAGCACGCGCCGGCGAGCCAACGTTCGGAAACGCGCCGCGGTGACCTCGCGCAGCATCGCCGCGGAAAACGCGTGCACGTGCCACTCGCTCTGCCCCGGCTCGATGTGCGGAAAGAGCCGCTCGAGCATCCCGAAACGGTGGAGGACGCTCTTGACGAGCAGCTTCGGCGCCTCGATGGGGACGGACACGACGACCCGCGTTTCGGCTGTCGCGAGCGCGTGCACGTGATCGAGCACGACATCGGGGCGCTCGACGTGTTCGAGCATCTCCGAGCACAGGATCACGTCGAACTCGCCCGCCGCGAACGGAAGGCCCTGGACCGCGTCGACCTGGAATAGCTCCACGGCGCGTCCCATCCGTTCGAATCGTGCGGCCGCGTCCTCGAGGGCGCGCCGGGAGATGTCCGCGCCGGCGACGCGTCGCGCGCGCGGGACGCGTGCCAGCAGGCGACCCGCCTCGCAGCCGACCTCGAGGACGGCGTCGGACGGCTGGATGTGCGCCAGCTCGAGCACCGCTCGCGCGCGCCGCGCCTCGACGAGTCCTGCGAGGCCTCGCTCGTACGGGGTCGGATGCGCCTGGTACATGCGGTCGTTCCACGACGCCAGCTCGGGATCGACCGCCCCGAGTGTTCGGATGCTCATGGCGGCTACGATGGCATACGTGCCGACGAAGCCCGATGTCGCGATCCCTGACGCCGCGGCCCCGACCGAGCTCGTCGCTGAGGATCTCGTAGTCGGGGCCGGCGCCGAGGCGACCTCCGGCAGCACGGTCGAGGTCCACTACGTCGGCGTGGCGTGGTCGACCAAGCGGCAGTTCGACGCGTCGTGGGACCGCGGTAAGCCGTTCGACTTCGCGCTCGGGGCCGGACGCGTCATCCGCGGCTGGGACGAGGGCGTTGCCGGCATGCGCGTCGGCGGCCGCCGCCGGCTCCTGATCCCACCGGCGTTGGGGTACGGGGCGCGCGGCGCGGGCGGCGCGATCGGCCCGAACGAGACGCTCGTCTTCGTGGTCGACCTGCTGGCGGTCCGCTAGGCCGCGAGCTCGGCGTCGACGCTCAGGGCCACGTTGCCCTTGAGCGCCTGAGAGATCGGACAGTTCTCCTTCGCGTCCTCGGCGAGCGCGCGGAATTTCGCAGTGTCGATGCCCTCGACGCTCCCGCGAACGGTGATCGCGCTCCCGGTCACGCGCCACCCGGCGTCGCGCTTGTCGAAGGTCACCGCGGCGGTCACTTCGAGCGATCGGGGTGGTGTGCCGTCCTTCGCGAGTCGCGCGGCGAAGGCCATCGAGAAGCAGCTCGCGTGAGCGGCCGCGAGCAGCTCTTCGGGGCTCGTCCGGCCTTCGGGCTCCCCGGTGCGCGAGCCCCAGCTCACGTCGAGCTCGCGGAACTGTGAGGTGGTCGAGGAAGAGACCGTGCCGCTGCCTGTTGCGAGGTCGCCCTCCCAGCGTGCCGTCGCTTTGCGGATCTGCGCCATGACACCCTCCCGATGCGCTGTTCCCCGCCATGTTGTCCTAATCTCAGCAGCGGTGGTAGGGATCGCGCGGGCCCTCTCGGCGGCGGCGAGCACGACCGCGGCGCGCGGACACCTCCGCCGGCGCCCCAATCGCGCCGTCGCGTTCGCCGCCCTGTTCGGGCTTCTCGTGATGAACATCGCCGTGTTCGTCCTGCCGATCGACTACCGCGTGTTCGGTGCGTGGGCGTATCCCGGCGTCTTCATCGTCACGTTCATCGCCAACGCGGCCATCGCGCTCCCGATCCCATACCTTCCCATCGTCGGTCAGGTCGCGAGGACCGCGGAAAACGTCCCCCTGGTCATCGCGACAGCGGCGCTCGCCTCCGTCCTGGGTGAGTCCGTCGCCTACGCGATCGGCCGGGTCCAGCGGGACGTCTTCACCGATCACCCCATCTACATCCGACTGCAGCGACTGGTGGGCCGCCCCTGGCGCGCGAGCCTCGCGCTGTTCGTGCTTGCGGCGCCGCTCAACCCGCTGTTCGACGTCGCGGGGATCGCGGCAGGTGCTCTCGGCATCCCGTACCGGATCTTCTTCTGGAGCGTCTTCGCGGCGCGGCTCGTGCGCTTCGCCGTCCTCGTGATCGGGATCGCCGCTCTCCTTCGGTAGGGGCTCGCCCGCGCGGGCCTGCAGGCCGGGCAAGACCGGCCAGCAGGAGAGCGACGGCGACGGCCGAGGCCGGCCCGGCCGATACGCTGCAGGGGTGACCCTCACCGGGGACCTGCTCGCGACCTTCCACGCTCCCGTCGCCGACTGGTTCAGCGCGTCGTTCCCGGCCCCGACGCGGGCGCAGGAGCTCGGTTGGCCCGCCATCGCGTCGGGTGCGTGCACGCTCATCCTGGCGCCGACCGGCTCCGGGAAGACCCTCGCCGCCTTCCTTGCCGCGATCGACCGGCTCATGTTCGAGCCGCCGCCGCCCAGGGAGTCCCGCTGTCGCGTCGTCTACATCTCGCCGCTGAAGGCGCTCGCGGTGGACGTCGAGCGGAATCTCCATGCCCCGCTGGTCGGCATCGCCGTCGCCGCGGAACGGGCCGGCGTCGCCGTGCACGAGCCGGAGGTCGCCATCCGAACGGGCGACACACCGAGCCGCGACCGCGCCCGGTTCGCGCGCGCTCCCGCGGATATCCTCGTCACGACCCCCGAATCGCTGTTCCTCATCCTGACGAGCAACGCGCGCGAGACGCTCCGCTCGGCGCGCTTCGTCATCGTCGATGAGATCCACGCGATCGTCGGTACGAAGCGGGGCGCGCATCTCGCGCTCTCGCTTGAGCGACTCGAGGCGCTGACCGGCCGCCCGCTCCAGCGCATCGGGCTCTCAGCGACGCAGCGCCCGCTCGACGAGGTCGCGCGGTTCCTCGGCGGATTCGAGGATGGCGCGACGCCCCGGCCGGTGACCATCGTCGATGCGGGGCAGACGAAGCGGCTCGCGCTGCGCGTCGAGGTCCCCGTCGAGGACATGGCGAGGCTCGGCGAGCGCGCCGAGATCATGAGCGGACCGGCGTCGCAGGCTGCAGAGGCGCGCACGAGCATCTGGCCGGCGATCCACCCGCTGATCCTGACGCTCATCCGGGCGCATCGCTCGACGCTCATCTTCGTCAACAGCAGGCGGCTCGCCGAGCGCCTCTCCGCCTCGCTCAACGAGCTCGCGGGCGAGCAGCTCGTGCAGGCGCATCACGGCTCGATCGCACGCGAGCAGCGGATCCTGATCGAGGACGACCTGAAGTCGGGCCGGCTACCCGCGCTCGTGGCGACCTCGTCGCTCGAGCTCGGCATCGACATGGGCGCGATCGATCTGGTCGTGCAGGTCGAGGCGCCGCCGAGCGTCGCAAGCGCGATCCAGCGCATCGGACGTGCCGGCCATCGCATCGACGAGCCGAGCACCGGTGTCATCGTGCCGAAGTACCGCGGCGACCTGCTCGCGTGCGCGGCGCTCACCGAGCGCATGGAGGCCGGCGCGGTCGAGCAGCTCCGCTACCCGCGAAACCCGCTCGACGTCCTCGCACAGCAGATCGTCGGGACTGTCGCGATGGATGACTGGCGCGTCCGTGACCTCGAGACGCTCGTGCGCCGGGCGGCCCCGTTCGCGGATCTGACGCCGTCACTGCTGGAGCAGGTGCTGGACATGCTGTCCGGCCGGTACCCATCGGACGAGTTCGCCGAGCTGCGGCCGCGCATCGTGTGGGATCGTGTCGCGGGCACCGTCCGCGCTCGCGAAGGCGCGAAGCGGATGGTCATCACGAACGCCGGCACGATCCCCGATCGCGGGCTGTACGGCGTCTTCCTCGTCGGCGCTGAGAAGGGCAAGGGCCGTGTCGGTGAGCTCGACGAGGAGATGGTGTTCGAGGCCAGGGTGGGGGAGACTTTCCTTCTCGGCGCATCATCTTGGCGCATCGAGGAGATCACGCACGACCGGGTGCTCGTCTCGCCCGCGCCCGGTGTGCCCGGGAAGATGCCGTTCTGGAAGGGCGAGACCGCGGCGCGACCGCTCGAGTTCGGCCGCGCGATCGGCGCGCTCACCCGGACGCTGCGCTCGCTCCCGCGCGACGCGGCGCTGGAGCGCCTGGTGACGCGGCACTCGCTCGACACCGGCGCCGCGCGCAACCTCCTGGCGTACCTCGACGACCAGGTCGCGGCGGCCGGCGCGGTGCCGGACGACCGCACGGTCGTCGTCGAGCGGTACCTCGACGAGATGGGTGACTGGCGCGTGTGCGTGCTCGCGCCGTTCGGTGGGCGGGTGCACGCACCGTGGGCGATGGCCATCGCTGCGCTCGAGCGCGAGCGGTCGGGTGCCGATCTCGACGTGCTCTGGACCGACGACGGCATCGTCGCGCGCTTCGCGGCCGCGGACGACCCACCGGCGGTCGAACGCGTGCTTCCAGATCCGGACGATGTCGAGCGGCTCGTGCTCTCCGAGCTTTCCGGCACGGCGCTCTTTGCCGGGCGCTTCCGCGAGGCCGCGGGGCGCGCGCTCCTGCTCCCGCGCCGCTATCCCGGGCAGCGCGCACCGCTCTGGCAGACACGTCGCCGTGCTGCCGAGCTCATGCACGCCGCCACCCGGTTCACGTCGTTCCCGATCGTGCTGGAGGCCTACCGCGAGTGCCTGCAGGACGTCTTCGACATGGGCGCGCTGCACGAGGTCCTGCGTGACGTCCGTTCCCGCGCCGTGCAGGTGTCCACCGTGGACTCGCGAACGCCGTCGCCCTTCGCGGCGTCGCTCCTCTTCAACTTCGTCGCGAACTTCATCTACGACTCGGACTCGCCGATCGCGGAACGGCGCGCGCAGGCCCTCACGGTGGATCCCGCACAGCTCCGCGAGCTCCTCGGCGAGCTGGAGCTGCGCGAGCTGCTCGACGGCGACGCGCTGATCGGGCATGAGCTCGCCCTCCAGGCCTTGCTGCCTGAGCGAGCAGCCAGAAGCCCTGACGCGCTCCACGAGATGCTGCTGCGGCTGGGCGACCTCACCGCGGGTGAGATCGCGGCGCGCTGCGAAGCCGGCGCTCCCCTCGCCCAGTGGGTGGCGGCGCTCGAGCGGGAGCGCCGCATCGCGCGCGTCCAGGTCGCTGGCGAGGAGCGGTCCATCGCCGCCGAGGACGCCGCTCGATACCGCGACGCGCTCGGCGCGGTGGTCCCGAGCGGTCTCCCGGCGGCACTGCTGGAGCGCGTCGCCGACCCGCTCCTCGACCTCGTGCGTCGCTACTCGCGCACCCACGGCCCGTTCTCCGCGATCGAGCTCGCACACCGCTTCGGCATCGGCGTCGCCGCAGCGGAGCGCGAGCTGCGCGGCCTGGCGGCAGCGGGCACCGTCGTCGAGGGTGGGTTCCGGCCCGATCGGTCCGGGGCCGAGTGGTGCGACGCGAACGTGCTGCGGATCCTCCGGCAGCGCTCGCTCGCGCGGCTACGGCGCGAGGTCGAGCCGGTCGAGGAGGCCGCGCTCGGGCGGCTCCTGGTCGCGTGGCACGGCCTCGAGCGGCCGAAACGTGGCCCCGGCGTGCTGCTTGCCGCCATCGAGCTGCTGGAAGGTGCCGCGATCCCCGCGTCCGACCTCGAGTCGCGCGTCCTTGTCGCGCGGGTGCAGGACTACGACCCCCGCGATCTCGATGCGCTCCTGGCATCGGGCGCGGTCGTGTGGGTCGGCGCAGGCGCGCTCGGCGTGAGCGATGGCCGGGTCGCGCTGTACATCGCCGATCACGTGGGCATCCTCGCCGCGGAGCGCGACGCGCCGGAGGGCGAAGTCCACGACCGTATCCGAGCGCACCTGCGGGAGCACGGGGCCTCCTTCTTCGCGCAGCTGGCCGGGCGCTCGGCGGCGTTCGCGCCGGAGATCCTGAATGCCCTCTGGGATCTCGTATGGGCCGGAGAGGTGACGAACGACACCTTCGCGCCCGTGCGCTCGTTCATCGACCAGCGGTCGCGGCGCGGGCGGCCTGCCCGCCGGAGCATGCGCGAGGGACGGGGCACGGCACTCGCTCTCGTGCGCGTGGACGCGCGGGCGGCCGGACGCTGGAGCCTCGTGTCCGCGCTCCGTATGGAGGTCACCGAGACCGAGCGGGCCGCCGCGCGCGTCCAGCGGCTGCTCGAGCGGCATGCCGTGCTCACGCGCGAGGCCGTTCAGGCGGAGGAGCTGCCCGGTGGCTTCTCGGCCGCGTACGGCGTCCTGCGTGCGCTCGAGGACGCCGGCCAGATCCGTCGCGGATATTTCGTCGCAGGACGTGGCGCCTTGCAGTTCGCGCTGCCGGGCGCCGCCGACCGGCTGCGCGCCGTGCGCGAGGCGCCACTCCAGGCGCAGGTGACGGTGCTGGCGGCGACCGATCCCGCGCAGCCCTACGGAGCGGCGCTCCCGTGGCCGTCGCGGGCGGGGGCCGCGAGGCGTCCCATGCGCGCCGCGGGCGCCCTCGCGGTGCTCGTCGATGGTGCGCTCGCGGCGTGGCTCGGCCGCCGCGAGTCGCACCTCCTGACCTTCCTTCCGTCCGACGAGCGCGAGACGCTGCCCAGACAGGCACTGGCCGGGGCGCTTGCGGCCGAGGTCGGATCGGGACGGCGGCGCACGCTCTTCATCGACCAGGTGGACGGCGGGCCTGCCGCGGCAAGCCATCTTGCGCCGGCGCTGCGCGAGGCGGGATTCGTCGAGACCGCCCGCGGCCTGCTCCTTCGCATCTAGTGTCACGAGATGCCGGAGGGCGACACGATCTGGCGAGCCGCCCGCGCGCTCGGGACCGCGCTCGCGGGGCAGGTGGTCACGGGGTTCCGGACGACATCGCCCGACATCTCTCCCGCCGCGGAGCGGGCGGTCCGCGGCCGCACCGTCACGAATGTGGAGGCGCGTGGCAAGCATCTCCTCATGACGTTCGCGCGCGGACACGATGAGCTCGTCCTCCACACGCACATGCGCATGAACGGGTCGTGGCACATCTACAGACCGGGCGAGAGCTGGCGGCGACCCGCGGCGAGCGCACGCGTCGTCGTGGAGACTGATGTGTTCGTAGCTCCGTGCTTCGATGCGCCGGTCATCGAGATCCTGCGCGGGGCGGATCTCGACCGTCACCCCGCGCTGAAGGCGCTCGGGCCCGACGCGATGGCCGATGCCTTCGACACCGCTTCCGCGCTGGCGCGCGTGCGCGCCGAGCCCCGACGCGAGATTGCCGTGGCGCTGCTCGATCAGCGATGCATCGCGGGGCTCGGCAACGTGCTGAAGTCGGAGGCGCTGTTCCTCGCGCGCGTCTCGCCGTTCGCGCAAGTCGGGCACCTTGATGACGCGCCGCTGCGCGGACTGCTCGAGCAGGGTCATCGGCTGCTGGTCCTGAACCGCTCCGGTCCGCGCCGGCGCACGCGCTTCGTGCTCGACGCGCGGCAGAACCTCTGGGTCTACGGTCGCCGGGGCGACCCGTGCTTGGTCTGCGGGACGCCGATCGAGTCGGCGCTCCAGGGGGAGGATGCCCGGCGCACGTACTGGTGCCCGAGGTGCCAGGGCCACTCGCGTGACCGCGAGCTCGTCCGCAGCGGCCGCTCGCACGTATAGGGTTCGATCGCGGCTGGAGGTGCCCATGCTCGCTCGCTGGCTCGTCGTCCTCGCGTCCACCGTTCTCGCGCTCGCGTGCGGATCACCCGCTGCGGCCCCGCCGCCGACGCAGACGGCGCCGCCCGCTGC
>Ga0136619_10001149_pt1 | contig 10262 bp, 10 predicted proteins | sample AntDrymUQ3532106_2_FD_104807 | JGI IMG/M metagenome (GOLD analysis project Ga0136619, IMG submission 104807) | Polar desert sand microbial communities from Dry Valleys, Antarctica - metaG UQ353 (21.06) | ecosystem: Environmental > Terrestrial > Soil > Desert | place: Antarctica: Dry Valley... | reverse complement strand
GCCGACTGGTGCATGTTCACGACGCTGGTGCGCTTCGACCCCGTCTACCACTACCACTTTAAGTGCAACCTGCGCCGCATCTCCGACTACCCGAACCTCTCGGGCTATCTGAAAGATCTTTATCAGACGCCCGGCGTCGCCGAAACCGTGGACTTCGACCACATAAAGCGCCACTACTACACCAGCCACGAGAGCGTGAACCCGACGAGGATCATCCCGAAAGGCCCGATCCTCGACCTCGAAGGGCCACACGACCGAGACTGGATCCTGGACTGAGACCACCGTTGCGAGACGTGCCAGTATACTCGGCGCCATGAGCGATACCAGAAGCCTGCGGGTCGTGGCGTTCGGTGGCGGAACAGGGCTGCCGGTGTTGCTCCGGGGCCTGCGCGACAGGGTAGAAGATCTCACGGCGGTCGTCACGGTGGGAGACGACGGGGGTTCCAGTGGCCGGCTGCGGGAAGAGTTTGGGGTGGCGCCGCCGGGCGACGTGAGGAACTGTCTGGTGGCGCTCGCCGGACGCCGAAGGCTGGCAGAGGTGTTCAATTACCGTTTCGAGTCCAGCGGAGATCTTACGGACCACGCGGTGGGCAACCTCATCATCGCGGCGCTCTCCGACATGGCCGGCGGGTTCTGCGAGGGTGTCGAGCAGGCTGCCCGTTTCTTGCGGATAAAGGGCCGGGTCTATCCTGCGGCCCAGACGAGCGTGACGCTCGTGATCACACACCCCGACGGCACGGTGTCCCGCGGGGAGTCGACGCCCCGTGATGCAGGGAAGCGCGCGTCATCGGTTGCGATCGAGCCTTCGGATGCCCCTGCGCCGCCAGGGGTCATGGAGGCCGTGGCGGAGGCCGACGCCGTGGTGCTGGGACCTGGGAGCCTGTTCACGAGCACCATCCCCGCGCTGCTCGGCGGCGGGGTACGCGAGGCGCTGGCCCGTTTCGATGGTCCGGTCGTGTACGCGGCCAACGTCATGACCCAGCCGGGCGAGACGACGGGTTTCTCCGTCTCGGACCACGTTCGGACGCTACTGGATCACGGCATCCCTAGGGTGACGGACGTGATCGTGCATTCCGGCGCGCTGCCGGATGAACTTGTCACCCGGTACCGGGCGGAGGGAGCGGACCCGGCCATCGTGGACCGTGACGCGCTGGAAGAGATGGGCGTGCGGGTAAGGGAGGCGAACCTGCTTTCGGAGGACTTCGGGAACGGCGTGCGCCACGATCCGCGCAGGCTCGCGGAAGAGGTCTGCCAGGTTGCCCTCGTTCGCCTCTGAGATCAAACGCCAGCTCGCCTCGCGCACGGCGTCCGGCACGGCCTCCGACACCCGCCGCACCCACCGCCAGGAGCTCGCCGGCCTGATGGACGCCGCTGGGGAGTGGGATGCTTCCGGCGTCACCTTCTCCACCAGGAACGCCGCCGTCGCCCGCTCCGTGGTTCGCCTGCTAAGGGCGGAGTTCGGGATGCACTCCCGGCTCTTGCCGGTCGGCCCGGACCGCTTCGGGCGCGCCCGCTATGCGGTGTACGCCGGGGGCAACGGCGCCCTGCAGGCGGCCGAGGAGCTTCGGGCGGCGCGCTCCGGTCTGCGGGGATTCGCCGAGAAGACCGCCTACCTGCGGGGCGCTTTCCAGGGCGCGGGCTCCGTGACCCGGCCGGGGCGCGGATACCACCTGGAGATCGTCCACCGCGACGAGGCATTCGTCCGCCGTGTGGCCGCTCTCTCGCGGGCGCCGCTCGGCGTAACCCTTCGCCGCGGACGCTGGGTCGCCTATACCCGGAGCGCCGACGGGGTGATGACCTTCCTCTCCCAACTCGGGTTGCACGATGCAGTTCTGGAGTATGAGGCCCGCGCCGTGCTCGGGGAGGCCAAGGCCAACGCCAACCGCGTCACCAACTTCGACGCGGCAAACGCCGGACGCACCGCCGCGGCCGCCGCTCGCCAGCAGGAGATTCTCGAAGCCCTCGATCCCAGCGAACTGCCGCGGGCGCTACGCGAGATGCTGGAACTGCGCCTGGAGCACCCCGACGCCTCGCTCACGGAACTCGCCCGTCTCGGGGAACTTTCCAAGAGCGCCGTCAACCACCGGTTGCGGAGGCTCGTCGCCCTCGCGGAAAAGCCCGCAGTCCGATGAGCCCGACGTATGAACGTTATAAGTGGATTCATGATTTCGAGGACGAGCCGTATCTCTTTTACGAGGAACTCGATGACGAACGGTACGCGATCAGGCGCATCGAAATCTTCAAGGACGGCAAGATTGTCCGAGCCGGTGAGGAAGATTTGGAGCGTGACCCGATGGCGCTTCCCGATCAGCCCGTACCGACCGTAGAAGAGACAAACGCTCAGGAAGAATTCCAGGCACAGGAGATCACCACGCAAGAATTTGAGGAGGCGTGACGTGCGGCGGACGATGACTAACGAGGGCCGAAACCCTGACAAGCCAGCCGTTTGTTATAAGCTAGGCGTGTTGGGCAAAATAACAAGACCGTGTACCACGAGGTGAGGAGAGACAAGTGGCAGTAAGAGTAGGTGTCAACGGGTTCGGTAGGATCGGGATGCTGGTGGCGAAGGCCGCGATGAAGCGCGGCGACATCGAGATAGTGGCCGCCAACGACCTGATGCCTTTCGATTCCCTAGCGAACCTCTTCAAGCACGACTCCACCCACGGCATCTGGGACGAGGACGTATCTTTCGACGGCAACATCCTGCGTATCGGAGACCGCGAGATCAAGACTTTCTCCGAGCGCGAGCCGAAGAACATCCCGTGGGGCGACGTGGGCGCGGACATCGTGGTCGAGTCGAGCGGTGTGTTCACCAGCCGCGATGCGGCGGCGGCCCACCTCGAAGGCGGCGCAAAGAAGGTCGTGATCTCCGCCCCCGCCAAGGGTGCCGACGCCACCTTCGTCTACAAGGTCAACCACAAGTCTTACGACCCTGACCAGCACCAGGTCGTCTCGAATGCTTCCTGCACGACCAACTGCATCATCCCGATGGTGAAGGTGTTGCAGGAGAACTTCGGCATCGAGTCGGGATATATGACGACCGTTCACGCCTTCACCAACGACCAGAGCCTGCTGGACGCGGCGCACAAGGACCCGCGCCGGGCGAGGAGCGCGCCCAGGAACATCATTCCAACCTCCACGGGCGCGGCCCGGACGGCAGGTGTGATCTACCCCGAGCTCCAGGGCAAGGTTGATGGTATGTCGCTGCGTGTCCCCGTGGCCGACGGCTCCATCACGGACTTCGTGGCCCAGGTCTCCCGCGACGCCTCCGTCGATGAGATCAACGGCGCCTTCAAGGAGGCTGCCGGTGGCGACCTCGATGGCGTTCTCGAATACTCCGAGGCCCCGCTGGTCTCGCAGGACATCATCGGCAACGAGCACTCGTGCATCTTCGACTCCGGGCTCACCATGTCCAACGGCCGCACCGTCAAGGTCTTCGGCTGGTACGACAACGAGTGGGGCTACTCGGTGCGCACCTGCGACGTTGTCTCCTACATCGGCGACAGGCTGTAGGAAAGCTGGTCAGCCGGTCAGCAAGTCAGCAGTTCAGGTTAAGACCTTGAGTGGCGCAGGCGGGCGCTTCATGGTTCCCGCCTGCGCGCATCAGTGACGATCCTTACCCGATGCTCGAAGAAACAGTTGAAGAGCGACGGGTTGGCAGCTCGGCCCGAAAGCTGACAAGCTGAAGCGCTGACAGGCTGACAGGCTGACATGCGCCGACCGGAGGGAGGCAAAATGAACAAGAAGAGCGTCAGGGATCTGGACGTACAGGGCGAGCGGGTGCTGGTGCGGGTTGATTTCAACGTGCCGGTCAGGGATGGGCGGGTGACCGACGACACGCGGATAAGGCGCGCGCTGCCGACCATCCGGTATCTGCTCTCCGAGGGCGCGCGTCCGATCCTGATCTCACACCTCGGACGCCCCAAGGGCGAGCCAGACCCGAAGTACGCCATGGATCCGGTCGCCCGTCACCTGGGCGAGCTATTGAACCAGCAGGTGATGAAGCTCGACGCCGCCGTCGGCCCCGAGGTCGAAGAGGAACTGGAGAAATGGGACGGGCGGGGCGTTGTGCTACTTGAGAATTCCCGTTTCTACGCCGGGGAGACGAAGAACGATTCCGAGCTCGCGCAGCAACTCGCCGCGCTCGCGGACCTGTACGTAGATGACGCCTTTGGGGCGGCGCACCGGGCGCACGCCACGACCGTCGGGGTCGCGGAGTTGCTCCCTGCCGCGGCGGGACTGCTGATGGAAGAGGAGATAGATTATCTGGATACGGTGTTGCGCGATCCGGAGCGGCCTTTCGTCGCCATCCTCGGAGGCGCGAAAGTGTCGGACAAGCTCGGGGTGATCGAAAGCCTGCTGGGCAAGGCGGACCGGCTCCTGATCGGGGGCGCCATGTGCTTCACGTTCTTCAAGGCAAAGGGCTACGAGGTCGGCAACTCGCTGGTCGAGAACGACTACCTCGAAGAGGCGAAACGCCTGATGGATGAGGCCGGCGACCGGCTGGTCCTCCCGGTAGACGTGGTCGTCGCCGACCGGATGGAGGAAGGCACAGAGAGCCGCGCCGTCGAGGTCGACCGGATGCCGTCCGGCATGATGGGCCTCGATATAAGCCTCGGCACCGTCGGATTGTTCCGGGAGTACATCTCGGGCGCCAGCACCATTTTCTGGAACGGCCCGATGGGCGTGTTCGAGATAGACGCCTTCGCCGCCGGAACCGAGGGCGTGGCGAAGGCCGTCGCGGCCAGTGATGCGACGAGCGTCATCGGTGGTGGGGACTCCGTCGCGGCCGTCAGGAAGCTTGGCCTGGAGGACGAGATGGGCTTTATCTCCACCGGCGGCGGCGCGTCGCTGGAGTACATCGAGGGCAAGGAACTGCCCGGTGTGGCGGTCCTGCCGGACAAGGAGGGCTAGTAGATGGCAGAGGGAACCCGCCGCCCGATGATGGCGGCCAACTGGAAGATGAACAAGACCGTCCGCGAGGCGCAGGAGTACACGGCGGCGCTGCTTCCCCGGGCCGCCGACTCTGAAGAGACCGACGTGGCGGTGTTCGCACCGTTCACGTGCCTGGCGGAGGTCGCCAGGATGGCGGAGGACTCGCCGGTCCTGGCCGGGGCGCAGAACTTCTACTTCGAGAACTCCGGGGCGTTCACCGGGGAAGTCTCCGCTCCCATGCTCAAGGACGTGGCGGCCGGGGCCGTGATCGTGGGCCACTCCGAGCGGCGCGAGGTCTTCGGGGAGGATGACGAGATCGTGGCCCGCAAAGCCGCCAAAGCGGTCGAGGTGGGGCTTCTTCCGGTCGTGTGCATCGGGGAGACCAAGGAGGAGCGCGATTCCGGCGGCATGTGGGAGAAGGTCTCCGGGCAGGTCCGCCGGGTGATGGAAGCGTTGGACGACGAAGTGGGCGGAGATAAAATAGTCTTCGCCTACGAGCCGATATGGGCTATCGGAACCGGGGACACGGCCTCGCCCGAGGACGCCCAGGACGCCATAGGCCAGATTCGGGAACTGCTTGCGGAGCTAAAAGACCAGGAGTTCGCGGATGCCGTCCGCATCCTCTACGGCGGATCCATGAAGCCAGACAACGTGGCCGACATCATGGCCCAGGAAGATGTCGATGGCGGGCTCGTCGGCGGAGCGAGCCTCGAAGTGGAGTCTTTCGTGAAGCTGATCGAAGCTGCGGACGAGAGCCGCTCCTGATGGAGCGGTCCGAACCCGTGTGATACATTAACCGGCATGGTTTACGTACTCGCGTTTCTGCATACGATATTCTGCGTGGCCCTGATCGGTATGATCCTGCTGCACTCCGGCAAGGGCGGGGGACTCTCATCCTCGCTCGGCGGCGGCATGGGAGGCGCCTTCTCCGGCACCACGGTCATGGAGAAAAACCTGACCCGCCTCACCATCATCGTGGTCAGTCTCTTCACCCTGACCAGCGTGTTGCTGATATTTTTAGGGTAGAGGTCTCAGGTCTTAGCGCCAGGTAAGCGCGAGGGAACCGCTTGGCAAACGGCTCTAATAGCTGAAACCCGAAACCCACAAACGAAGGACCCGCCCGGGGAGGATGGGGAGAACGGGCGAGTCCTGTGCTGAATTATACACCCGGATGCGGAATCCAAAGGGTGTGATCCGTCACATAGTCGCATCCTGTTACGGCGGGAATCGCTGACTCGAGCCGGTCGGGCGATCAGCAGCGGATAGAATGATGGAAGAGCAAGATGTGGCCGATAAAGCTGGGACAGGCGTTCTTCAGGGTACTCGATGGGATCGAGGTGGGCATCTATGCCACTCTTGGAGTTGTTTTGCTCGTTGGGTCTGGCATCTGGATCTTCACGCAGGTGGCCGAGGTCAGTCCTACTTTAGCCATTGTCGGGGCGGTAAGCTCGTCCGTTGTCATTGTGGGAGCCGTGGTCCGGGATCTCATACGGCGCAGGCTGAGTAGACTGACCAAAGTCGTGCTTGCGGCCTGGATGCTATCTACGTTCGCCGCTGTCGCCATTGACTTGATCCTCGTGCTTCAAAGCTAAAAAGCCCATCGGCTTCCGAGGATCGCTGCAACTGATGGGTTTGCCACGGACTTACTACCTTGACGATGAGCCCTGTGGTGTTTTAGCATCCTGGTCTGGCGCGAACTCGCATCTAGAGCGGTGGAGGGAACTGGCCCTGAGAAACCGCGGCAACCCGTGGGGAGCTTCTCCCCGCAAGGTGCCAAGTCCAGCAGGCGGTCATCTCCGGCCTGGAAGATGTGGGGAGAGGTGGGCAGCCTCTTCTGCGGGCGGGTTGCGCGGCTAGGCGGATGTCACGGCGAGTTCCGAGATGTCTGCCGCAAGACGTGAAACCTGACGAGGTAGAGGGAGGCTATATTACTACTGAGTATGACACTAGACTCGGGGGCCGAAGCTAGGCAGGCTCCGGCCCCGAAACCATCGGGCAAACTTCACCACCATATAGGCTCATTCGAGCCGGAGCTCGGCGGCTACCTGCCGGAAGTTGTGCTCGCCTATGAAACGTGGGGCGAGCTTGATCATGCGGGCGAGAACGCCGTCCTGATCGTCCACGCCCTCACCGGCGACTCGCACGCCGCTGGAGACCCCTCGGCCGATTACAAGCGCGGCGGATGGTGGGACCCGATGATCGGGCCGGGGAGGACTATAGACACCGACAATGACTTCGTGATCTGCTCGAACGTGCTCGGCGGTTGCTCCGGCAGCACGGGACCAGCATCCACGAACCCCGAGACAGGACGACCCTACGGGATAGGCTTCCCGATAATCACGATCAGGGACATGGTCCGGGCCCAGAAGCGCCTCCTCGACGATCTCGGCGTGAAGAGACTGAAGCTCGTCATCGGGGGTTCCATCGGCGGTCAGCAAGCGCTGGAGTGGGCCGTGGAATTCCCAGGCTTCGTGGAGCGGGCCGCGCCCGTGGCGGCGACGGGAGCCCTAGGGCCGCAGGGGATAGCGATGAGCGAGATCGGCCGTCGCGCCATCATGGCCGACCCCGATTGGCAGGACGGCGACTATTACGGTACGGGAAGAACTCCGGGCGCGGGCCTCGCTATCGCCCGCATGGCCGGCATGGTCACCTACCAGAGCGCGGCCGGTCAGTGGGAGCGTTTCGGACGGCGTTCCGCCAAGCGGCCCGCCCTGCACACGGAGATCGGAGGCCGCTTCGAGGTCGAAAGCTACCTGCACTACCAGGGTCGGGAACTGGCCGGCCGCTTCGACGCCAACTCGTACCTGTACCTCTCGCGGGCGATGGACCTTTACGACGTGGCGGCGGGCTACGATTCGCTGGATGAGGCATACTCGCGCATCGAAGCTGATACCCTCTTCACCGGGATCTCCAGCGACTGGCTGTTCCCGGCGGTGGAAGTCCGGGCGGCGGCCGAGGCTGCGAGAACGGCGGGGGCGAACGCAAGGTATGTGGAGATAGAATCAAACAATGGGCACGACGCTTTTCTGAAGGACTGGGCAAAACTAAGGGGGGCCGTCGGGCCCTTCCTCGGAGATCAGGAGGAGAACGGATGACCGACACCGCAGACCAGAAGCAGCAGGAGCGCGAGTACGGGTTCGATACCCTCGCGCTGCACGCCGGACAGGAAGTGGACTCGGCGACCACGGCGCGGGCCGTCCCCATCTACCAGTCCACATCCTACGTGTTCAACGACACCGACCACGCCGCCAACCTCTTCTCCCTGAGCGAGTTCGGCAACATCTACACCCGCATCATGAACCCGACGACAGACGTGTTCGAGAAGCGCGTCGCCGCCCTCGAAGGTGGCGTCGGGGCGCTCGGGACGGCATCCGGGCAGGCGGCGGAGACGCTGGCGATCCTGAACATCGCCGGGACGGGGGATGAGATCGTCTCCTCCGCCGGACTCTACGGCGGTACGTACAACCTCTTCCACTACACGCTCCCCAAGATCGGGATAAACATAAAGTTCGTAGACGATACGGACCCGGAGGCTTTCCGCGAGGCGATCACGGACAAGACCAAAGCCCTCTACGCTGAGACCGTCGGCAACCCGTCGCTGAACACGCTGGATATCGAGGCCGTCGCCGACATAGCGCATGAGGCGGGCATACCACTCATCGTCGACAATACGCTGCCTTCTCCGTACCTGATCAACCCGCTCAAGCATGGGGCTGACATCGTGGTGCATTCGGCGACCAAGTTCATCGGCGGGCACGGTACGAGCATCGGCGGCGTGATCGTGGACGGCGGCAGGTTCCCGTGGGACAACGGCAAGTTCCCCGAGTTCACCGAACCCGACCCGTCTTACAACGGGCTGGAGATCTACCCGACCCTCGGAGAGCTTTCCTTCATACTGAAGGCCCGCGTGCAGATGCTCCGGGACTACGGCCCGGCCCTGAGCCCGTTTAACAGCTTCCTGTTCCTGCAGGGCCTGGAGACGCTACACCTGCGGATGGAGCGTCATTCCCGCAACGCGATGGCCGTCGCCGAGTTCCTGCAAGGGCACGACCGTGTCAACTGGGTAAACTATCCGGGGCTCGCGGACCATCCGTCTCACGAACTGGCGAACAAATACCACCGGGACGGTCTCTACGGTGCCATCCTCGGGTTCGGGATCGACGGCGGGCTTGAGGCCGGTAAGCGGTTCATAGACCGGCTGGAGCTGCACAGCTTGCTTGCGAACGTGGGCGACGCGAAGAGCCTGGTGATTCACCCGGCCTCCACGACGCACTCCCAGCTCTCGGCGGACGAGCAGAAGACCACGGGTGTCACGGACGACTACGTCCGTCTGAGCGTCGGGTTGGAGTCCATAGACGATATCCTTTATGACCTGGATCAGGCACTGAGCGGAGCGTGAAGTTGGAGTGAACGTTAGACCCCTCGTTATCAAGTTCGGGGGCACCTCGGTCGGCGGCGGCGCGCAGTTCATCCACGCCGCCGCCGTAGCCGCCGATGCCGCCCGTGAAAGGCCGCTCGCCGTCGTCGTCTCGGCGATGAGCGGCACCACCGATACCCTGCTCGGCTTCGCCCGGAGCACCGTCTTTCGTGAAAGGCCCGCTGCCGACGAAGGGACCGTCGCCGAGCTTCGCGGTTCGCTGACAGACCGCCACCTGAAGGCCGCCCGCGAGGCCGTCGCGGAGGAGCACCTGCCGGCGGTCGAGGAGCGATTGTTCGACTTGCTGGATCAACTAGTAGCGGCCATCGAAGCCCCGGCGGCGGATCCGGCGTCCCGGAAAGCGAAGATCGCGGTCTTCGGGGAACGTCTTTCCTCGGTGATCCTGGCAGGCGCCATCAGCAGCCGGGGAGTACTCGCCGCTGTGGTGTCCGAAGACCCGATAGCCACGGGGCCTTCGTTCTCCGCTTCCGAGGTGAACCCGGAGCGTACCTGCGAGCGGTGCGCGCGCTTCGTGGCTCCCCTCCTCGGCGATGGGGCCGTGGCCGTGGTGCCAGGGTACGTCGGGCACTCGCCTGAGGGGCTTCCAACCACACTGGGACGGGGAGGTTCGGACTTCTCGGCGACGGTGCTTGGGCGGGCTCTGGATTCCGAGGAGGTCTGGATCATGTCCGACGTGGACGGCGTTCTGGACGCCGATCCACGTCTGGTCCCTGACGCTGCCCTGCTGCCCCGGCTCTCTTATCGGGAAGCCGGCGACTTCGCCTCTCTGGGGGCGAAGGTTCTTCACCCGAAGACGATGGGACCGGCCTCGGAGACTGACATCGAGGTCCACGTCCGAAACACGTTCGCCCCGGATCGCCCCGGAACCCGCGTCGCGGATTTCGAGGAG
>Ga0136619_10001148_pt1 | contig 10265 bp, 6 predicted proteins | sample AntDrymUQ3532106_2_FD_104807 | JGI IMG/M metagenome (GOLD analysis project Ga0136619, IMG submission 104807) | Polar desert sand microbial communities from Dry Valleys, Antarctica - metaG UQ353 (21.06) | ecosystem: Environmental > Terrestrial > Soil > Desert | place: Antarctica: Dry Valley... | reverse complement strand
TCGGCTCGCCGCCGCCTGACCGATCGGTATTTCGTCCAGCGCAGGCAGGACGACTGGGAACCGTGGGCGCTCGACCTCGTCGCCAACGCCCACGATTGGCGCATGGTGCTCGAAGCCGGAGCGGCGTTGGGATCGTTCGACTCGACGTCCTGGATCACCCAGCTCGACATCCCGATCGCGGCGGTGATCACCGAGCGGGACGAGATCGTTCCACCGGCCCGGCAACACGAACTCGCCGACCTTGCCGACGCCGCCACGTGGTCGATCGACGCGGGCCACGACGCCGCCGTCGGGGCGACCGACCAGTTCATTCCCGCGCTTGTCGCCGCCATCACTTCCGTGGTCGAGCGCAGCTCGTGAACCGGACATTCAGCCGGATGGCTCGACGCTTGATCCGCCGCGGATGGGTCGCAGCTGGCGTCACGGCACTCGTCACCGGCGTCGTCGGCGCGTTCCGGCGCCGTGATCAGCGCGGCCAAGGCCGCCTGCCGGTTTCGCGCACCAGCCGAGCCGCGCGCAACCTTGAACTCGCCCGGCTGGGCGCCGGCATCGGCTCCACGTTCGCATCGACGAGCGCCCGCAAGCTGTTCGCCAGCGCGGAGCGACGCATCGAGCTCGACGAGGAGCGGCAGCTGCGCACCGCCGAGCAGATCGCTGAGCGCCTCGGCCACATGAAGGGTGCGCTGATGAAGATCGGCCAGATGGCGAGCTACCTCGACGACGGGTTGCCCGAACCGGTGCGTCTCGCCCTTGCTCAGTTGCAGTCGAACGCTCCACCAATGAGTGGCGAACTCGCCGCCGAGGTCATCACCGAGGAGCTCGGAGCGCCGCCTGAGAAGATCTTCGTCGAGTGGGATCCCGTCCCCATCGCCGCCGCCTCGATCGGGCAAGTTCACCGCGCCGTCATCATCGACGAGCACACCGGCCGCGAACGAGCGGTGGCGGTGAAGGTGCAGTACCCCGGGGTGGCCGACGCGATCGAGTCCGATCTCCGCAACACCGATCTGCTCGGCATGTTCTTGTCGCAGACGTTCAGCTCGCTCGATCCCGCCGAGATGGTGGCCGAGATCAAGGAACGCCTCACCGAGGAGCTCGACTACCAGCGGGAACGTGACAACCAGCAGCGTTTTGTCGACTTCTACCGGGGCCACCCACGCGTCAATGTGCCCGAGGTCATCCATCCATTGTGCACGTCGCGCGTGCTCACCACGGAGCTCGCGATCGGCGCGCCCTGGTCGGAGGCGCTGACGTGGGATCAGCACGAGCGTGACCTGATCGGCGAGACGCTGTTCCGGTTCGTGTTCCGCAGCCTGTACCGGATGCGTGCGTTCAATGGCGACCCGCATCCAGGTAACTACCTCTTCCACGGCGACGGCCGGATGACCTTTCTCGACTTCGGACTCGTGCGCTATTTCAGCCAGAGCGAGATCGATCTGTTCGGCGGGCTCGTGAAGGCCGCGGCGCTCGACCACGATCCCGCCGCGTTCCGCTCGCTCGTCGAGAACGGGGGACTGCTCCGGCCCGGTGCGCCGGTCGCCACGGACGCAGTCGGCGAATACTTCTACGACTTCTACGCCCCGGTCGGCGAGGACGCCCCGATGACCTGGACGAAGGAATACGCCAGCGGCATCGTTCGGCACACGTTCGACCGCACGAGCCCGATTGCGCAATACGCCACCGTGCCACGCGCGTTCGTGTTCATCCAACGCATCAACCTCGGGTTGTACGCGCTGCTCGGAGATCTCGGCGCCACGGGCAACTACCGACGGGTCGCCGAGGAACTCTGGCCGTTCACGGATGGGGAACCGTCGACGCCGATGGGCGTGCTCGAAGCGACCTGGCTGCAGACGATCTAGGGCAGATCGCCGCTAGGTTGCGGCGGCAATGCGCCGAATTCTGTCTCTCGCCGTCTCCGCTCTCGTTGTGCTCGCCGCGTGCAGCGACGACGAGTCAGCGACGGGCGACACCACGCCGTTGATGTCGCTGGAGACCGTGCCCGAAGACAAGTGCGACCCTGATTACGTCCCGGCGACCACCGTGGCGGACACCGCCGAGACCAGCGGCACAACCGCCGGATTCCGTTCGTCAGCCACCACCGAGCCGCCAGCAACCACCGAAGCGACCGACGGCACCGACCCTGACGACACCGGCACGGACGACACCGGCACGGATTCGACAGATGTCACCGAGACGAGCGAAGGCGAGCCCGACCCCTACGCCGAGGTTCCCGAGATCGAACTCCCCGAAGAACTGCCGACGGAACTGGTGCGAACCGTGCTGGTCGACGGACCCGCCGATGGTCGTGCGGCCAAAGAAGGCGACTCGGTCACGGTGTACTACGTCGGTGTGCTCGCTGAGGACGGCACCCAGTTCGACGCCAACTACGGCACCGGCACTCCGTTCCCGGTCGCCAACTTGGGCCAGGCGCAGGTGATCGCCGGGTGGAACGAAGGACTCATTGGAGCCCACCCCGGTGACCGGATCCAGCTCGACATCCCCTCCGAGCTCGGCTACGGGGCCGAGGGCAGCGGCGCTGCGATCCCGCCCGGCGCCGCACTCACGTTCGTGATCGATGTGGTCGACGTGGTCGGTCCCCCCGAGTACACGATCCCCGCCGTGGCACCCACTGAGCTTGAGCGCACGGTGCTCGAAGCTGGTCAGGAGGACGGCCGTGTGGCCCAGGACTTCGACACCATCACGCTGAACTGGGTGGTCGTCGTCGGCGAGCCCAACGACCCCGATGACGTCACCGAGACGACCGAAGCGACGGACGACACGAGCACCGACGACTCCGGGGTCGACACGACGGAATCAACCGACACCACCGAGCCGGCTGACGGTACCGACGTGTCCGAAACGACCGAGGCCAGCGAGACCACCGAAGCCCCCGAGACCACAGAAGCCGCCGACACAACCGAAGCCAGCGACACCACTGAAGCCGCCGACACAACCGAAGCCAGCGACACCACTGAAGCGTCGGAGTCGACGGAGCCATCCGACTCCACCGACGGCACCGAGGCGAGTGACACCACCGAAGCGTCGGACTCGAGCGAGCCCACGGAGAGTACGGAGCCCGAAGCGGAGTCCGCGGTGGGCAACATTCTCGACAGCTCCTACGGCGTCGCGGTGGTCGAGCTTCCCCTCGGTCAGGCCGGAATCGAGGGCATCGACGAAGGACTCCAGGGTGTCCGTCCCGGCGACGTCATCCAGCTCGACATCCCCGCCGACCAGGCGCTCGGTGCTGCCGGGTCGCCCGAAAACGGCGTTCCCGAATTCTCGTCCCTGACCGTCGTGGCCGAAATCATCGACGTCACCGGCCCGCCGCTCGTTGAGGTCCCCGCAGAAGTCCCGACGGAACTCACGGTCACGGAAATCACGCCAGGTACCGGAACGCCAGCAGCGGTTGGCGACATGGTTTTCGTCAACTTCGTGGGCGTGCTCACCGAGGACGGCACCCGATTCCAGACGAACTACGGCTCGCAGGCCTATCCAGTCGTGCTCGGCGAGGAGGACGCCGCCGTCATCGAAGGATGGCAGGAGGGCCTGGTCGGCGTCACCACGGGCGAACGACTCCAGCTCGACGTTCCCGCCGACCTCGCCTATGGCGCTGACGGTTCGGGCGAACTGGTGCCCGCTGACGCAGCCCTGAGCTTCATCATCGACGTCGTCGGTATCGCCCCGGCGACCGATGCCGCCGACGCTCCGATACAGATCGAACTGCCGATCAGCGAGGATCCGGTCGAGGGTTTGGTCACCGACGACATTGTCGAAGGTGATGGCGCGACGTTGCACGAGGGCCAGGACGCCGTCGTCAACGTGTATGTCGTGTGCGGGAACAACGGCGCGCTCATCGATAGCAGTTGGACGCGCGATCGTCGTGAGGTGATCCCGACTGCACAGGGTTCCGTCATCGAAGGACTACGCCAAGGCATCATCGACATGCGTGTCGGAGGGCGCCGCGTCATCACGGTGCCGGCTGCGCTGGCGATGGGCGACGCGGGCTCGCCGGAACTCGGCGTCGACGCCAACCAAGACCTGATTTTCGTCGTTGACCTTTACGCCATCCTCGGCGACGATCCCACCGCCACGACGGAAGTGACGGATACCACGGAAGCGTCCGAGACAACTGAGGCAACCGGCACCACCGAGGTGTCAGAGACAACCGAGGCAACAGACACCACCGAGGCGTCAGACACCACCGACGTCGCCACGGAGACCACCTCACCCACCGAGACCACCGAAGCCGACTGATTCTCGCCAGTTCCTGGGGGCAGTGGGGAAGGGTGAGGCGCGGTACACCGTCGAGCAAAGTGACCGTCAGCGATGCTTCGTTGCGGAGGATCGGTCGGCTTTGCGGCCGTTCCTGAGCGCCGACGATGGGGGGTTCCAAAGGGGGGGAAGGTTTCCTTCCCCCCCTTTGGACCTACAGCACGTCTTCGAGGTCGAGGCCGATGTCGAGGACTCTCGCGCTGTGGGTGAGTTCGCCGACGGCGATGTAGTCGACGCCGGTCTCGCCGACGACTTTGGCGACCTCGAGCGTCAATCCGCCGCTCGCCTCCAACGTGACCCCGCGAGCCTGCTCGTTGCGAACGGCTACCGCCTCGCGCATCTCGTCAGGCTCGAAGTTGTCGAGCAGCACCACGTCGGCGCCGGCATCGAGCGCTTCCTTGAGCCCGTCGATCGAGTCGACCTCGATCTCCACCGGGATCGTCGCCTCGAGCGCCCGAACGGCGGCGAACGCCTCGGCAACGCCACCCGCCGCCATCACGTGGTTGTCCTTCACGAGCGCAGCGTCGGACAGCCCCATGCGGTGGTTGGCGCCGCCGCCCATTCGCACCGCGTACTTCTCCAACGCCCGGAGTCCTGGCGTGGTCTTGCGGGTGTCTCGGACCATCGCCCCCGTGCCCGCGAGGGCATCCGCCCAGCGCCGCGTCAACGTGGCGACACCGGAGAGGTGGCACAGCAAGTTGAGCGCCGACCGTTCCGCGGTCAGCATCAGCCGGGTCGGCGCCGTGACACGAGCGACATCGGTGCCAGGGGTGACGCGCTGACCGTCGTCGACGAGGTAGTCGAAGTCGCTGGCCGCGTCGCCACACACCGCATCGACCACCGCCGCCGCGATCACCAGCCCAGCGACCACGCCGTCGCCGCGCGATCCGAACGTGGCAACGCTTCGCTGCGAACCCGGCACGGTTGCGACCGACGTGACATCCTCGCCGCCCATCAAGTCCTCGGCGACCGCCATGCGCACGAGAGCCGCGACGGAGTCCGGGTCGAGTCCGGACGCGATGAGCCGATCACGAGTTGCGCTCGACAATGGGTGGAACTGGAACACGTGCAGTCGCCTTTCAGGACCCGACCAGCGGGCCGGTCACCACAGTGACGGTGCTGATCTCGTTCGATTCGGGGAGGCCGACCATGAGATGGGTCACCCATTCCGGACGAGGCTCAGGGTGGTCGGTACGCCTGTGACAGCCGCGGCTCTCGGTGCGGGTCAGCGCGGCAGCCACCATCGCCCGCCCGACCGTGAGCAAGTTCGTCGCCTCGAATGCCGCCTGCGTCGGAGACACCTCTTCTGATGCGGTTGCCGCGATCGCGTCGAGGGCCTCGGCTGCTGCCTGAAGCGACGCGATGTCGCGAATGACTCCGACGTGCCGCGACATCGTGGAGCGAATGGCGACGCGCTGGTCCGGGTCGATGAGTCCGGCGACATCTTCAGCCGGTTCCACGTCCTCTGCGACGGCGTCGGGCAACTCCCACGCCAGATCGCGGCCGAGTTCGGTCCCGGCGACAACGCTCTCGGTGAGGCTGTTCGACGCCAGCCGATTGGCCCCGTGCACGCCGGTGCGGGACACCTCGCCGACCGCATACAGGCCGGGCATCGCCGTGACGCCGTCGAGGTTGGCGGGTACGCCTCCGCACGCGTAGTGGGCCGCCGGCGCGACCGGGATCCGGTCGCGGGCGGGATCGAGTCCGTTCTTGCGGCACGCCTCAGTGATGCTGGGGAAGCGCTCATAGAAGCGCTCGCCCATGTGCGTGGCGTCAAGAAACACGTGATCGTCGATACCGCCAGGAGCCTCGGCCATCCGGCGACTGATGGCAGCCGCAACGACGTCGCGTGGGGCGAGGTCCTCCTGAGGATGCACCCCGGCCATCACCCGGATGCCGGCCCCGTCATAGAGGACCGCCCCCTCGCCACGCACCGCTTCGCTGATGAGCGCCTGCTGGCCGACGGCATCGGGGCCGCTCCACATCACCGTTGGATGGAATTGCACGAACTCGACATCGCTCACATCGAGCCCGGCGCGCATCGCCATCGCGACACCGTCACCGGTGACCGCTGGCGGGTTCGACGTCGATGCGAACACCTGGCCCCAGCCGCCCGTTGCGAGCACCAGCGCTCTGGCCCGAACAATTCCCACCGACGTCACCAAGCCATCGTCGTCAAGCAGGGCGATGCGAACACCGGCCGCCTGGCGGGTGCCGTTTGCGGACAGGCCGATCACGACGTCGAGGGCGAACGCGCGGTCGAGCACTTCGACACCTGCCGCAAGAGCGGACTGGTCGAGCGTGCGTTGCACTTCGGCGCCGCTGCGGTCGCCGCCGGAGTGCACGATTCGGTTGTGGCTGTGCCCTCCCTCGCGGGTGAGCGCGGGGCCGTCGCCGCCGCCCGGCGCGGCCGGGTCGAACGCCGCGCCGAGGCGCATCAGGTAGCGGATCGCCTTGGGCGCCTCGGCGACGAGCTTGCGCACGACCGCCTCATCGCACAGTCCAGCGCCGGCCGCCAGCGTGTCGCGGACGTGGTTCTCGAGCGAGTCAGTCGGGTCGAGCACCCCAGCGAGGCCGCCCTGCGCCCACGCGGTCGAGCCCGCATCCAGCGTGCCTTTGGTGATGATGAGCACGCTACGCACGGGTCGCGCGGCGAGCGCGGCGGCGAGCCCGGCGGCACCCGAGCCGAGCACGGCCACGTCGACCTCGCGCTCCCATGTCGCGGGCGGCGCGGCAAGCTGTCGTGGAATGACCGAAACAGTCACGAGTAACCGAGCGCCAGCAAGGGAGCGGCCAGCATCTGCGCAGGCAGCAAATGGCGTGGCCGAGGAGCACAATCGACAGCCATCACTCGGAGGTCGGCGAAGCCGTGCCGATCTCGATCATCCGCTCGACAGACGCCCTGGCTCGGTCGGCGATGTCGGGGGCGACGTTGACCTCGTCGGTGCCGTCGCGCAATGAACGCAACAACTTCGCCGGCGTAATCATCTTCATGTACTTGCAGACGGCCGCCCGATTCACGGGTTCGAAGAGCACGAGTGGATTGGCCTTCGTGAGCTGATGGAGCATGCCGGTCTCGGTGGCCACGAGCACTTTTCTCGCCGAGCTGGCCTTCGCCGCTTCCACCATTCCGCTCGTCGACAGGATCTTCGTCCGGGTTTCGGGGACGACGCCCGCGCCGACGAGGTAGAGCGCGCTCGTCGCGCAGCCGCACTCGGGGTGAATGAAGAGTTCGGCGTCGGGATCCTCGGCAACCCGGGCCTTGAGGTCGGCACCGTTGATGCCGGCGTGCACGTGGCACTCACCCAGCCAGATGTGCATGTTCTTGCGACCCGTGAGACGCTGAACGTGCGCTCCGAGAAACTGGTCGGGGCAGAACAACACGTCGATGTCGGCGGCGATCGAGGCGACGACGTCGACCGCGTTCGACGACGTGCAGCAGATGTCCGTCTCGGCCTTCACCGCTGCCGTGGTGTTGACATAGCTGACGACGACCGCACCGGGGTGCTCGGCCTTCCATGCCCGCAGCTGGTGGGCCGTGATGGTGTCGGCGAGGCTGCAGCCCGCCCGCTCGTCCGGGATCAGCACGGTCTTGTCGTAGCTGAGGATCTTGGCGGTTTCGGCCATGAAGTGGACGCCGCAGAAGACGATGGTCGACTCTTCTACTGCCGCAGCAACGCGGGACAGCCCGAGCGAATCGCCGACGTGATGGGCGATGTCCTGAATCTCCGGCAACTGATAGTTGTGGGCGAGGATCACGGCGTCGCGCTCAACAGCGAGCCGGCGGACCTGGTCCTGCCAATCCGCCGGAAGCGCCTCACCGTTCCCGAGCCCAATGCGGTCGGCCGTGTCGGTCACGCCGCCCAATGTACGGGCAACCGGGCTGCGGTCGCTCCCCGGTGTGCCACACCGCACGGATCGGGTCGAATCCGGCTGGGGCGGGCAAGCTCAAGCAAGCGAGGCGGCGATGTCCGCTGCGGCCGCCACCACGGCCGCTCCGAAACGCTTGCCCGGTTGGCGGGTGAGGCGATCGACCGGGCCGCCGACGCTGACGGCGGCGAGGACACCCACCGACGGGAGCGACACCGGAGCGCTCACCGACGCGACGCCCGTCTCGCGTTCCTCGACCGTCTCCACCCAGCCGCGTCGCCCGGACTCGCCCGACAACACGCGTCCCGCCGAACCGAGATGCAAGGGAAGCAACGCGCCTTCGCCGACCATCCAGCGCAGCCCGTGCGGCGACGGGAGCGAAACGGCGCAGCGACGGCGATCGCCGTCGCGGACATAGAGCTGCACGCTCTCGCCCGTCTCTTGGCCGAGTTGCACGAGTCGCGGGCGCGCCAAGCCGGCGATCGGGAAGGTCTCGGTGGCCACCGCGCCCAGCGCGACGAGACCGAGGCCGAGGCAGAATCGGCCGCTCGTCTCTCGCCGCAGCAGACCGTGCGATTCGAGGGCGACAGCGAGCCGATGCAGCGTGGCTCGCGGCATGCCGGTGGCGGCCTGGAGTTCGATCAGCGTCAGGGGTCCGGACATTTCGATTGCCTTGAGCACCCCGACGGCCTTGTCGAGCACGCCGACGTTCGATACGCTGTCCATAGCTCAGGAATTCTATCTCAGAATGTGAGACGCGATAAGATGACCGCTTCAACGCTCCCGGAAAAGGTGTGGAACCGCCACGTGGTGCGGTTCTCCCCCGGCGAACCAGACCTCCTATACATCGACCTCCATCTCATCCACGAGGTCACCAGCCCGCAGGCGTTCGACGGCCTCCGCCTTACCGGGCGCACGGTTCGACGCCCGGAACTCACGGTCGCGACGGAAGACCACAACGTCCCGACGGCTGACATCGATCAGCCGATCGCCGACGCGGTGTCGGCCAAGCAGGTCGACACGCTGCGCCACAACACCGCCGAGTTCGGCATCACCAACTATCCCATGGGCGACCCAGGCCAGGGCATCGTTCATGTCATCGGGCCGGAGCAAGGACGCACGTTGCCCGGCATGACCATCGTGTGCGGCGACAGCCACACCGCGACCCACGGGGCGTTCGGTGCCCTGGCGTTCGGCATCGGTACCAGCGAAGTCGAGCACGTGCTGGCCACGCAGACGCTGCCGCAGGTCCGCCCGAAGTGGATGGCGGTCAATGTCGAAGGTGAACTTCCTGCCGGCGTCACGGCGAAAGACGTCATCCTCGCGGTGATCGGCGAGATCGGAACCGGTGGCGGCATCGGCCACGTCATCGAGTACCGGGGGTCGGCCATCCGTTCGCTGTCGATGGAAGGGCGCATGACGGTGTGCAACATGTCGATCGAGGCCGGCGCCAAGGCGGGCCTGATTGCTCCCGACGAGACGACGTTCGAGTATCTGAAAGGTCGCGCTCACGCGCCCAGCGGTGAGTCGTGGGAACAGGCGCTCGACGAATGGCGCACGCTCTATAGCGACGAGGGCGCCGTGTGGGATCGTGAGGTGCACATCGATGCAACCACGCTGCGACCGAACGTCACGTGGGGGACCAACCCCGGCCAGGTGGTCACCATCGATGGCACGGTGCCGTCGCCCGACGACTACTCCGACGCCACCACGCGGGACAACGTCGGCAGGGCGTTGGAGTACATGGGACTGTCCGCCGGCCAGGCCATCCGCGACATCGCCGTCGACACGGTGTTCATCGGTTCGTGCACCAATAGCCGCATCGAAGATCTCCGAGCCGCGGCCGACGTGCTCGACGGCCGGCACGTGTCGGTCAAGCGGGTGATGGTCGTTCCTGGCAGCCACGCCGTGAAGGCGCAGGCCGAGGCCGAGGGTCTCGACCGCATCTTCACCGCGGCGGGAGCGGACTGGCGCGAGCCGGGGTGCTCGATGTGCCTCGCGATGAACCCGGACAAGCTCGCCCCCGGCGAGCGGGCGGCCAGCACCAGCAACCGAAATTTCGAAGGCCGTCAGGGTCGCGGCGGCCGCACCCACCTCGTCTCGCCCGCCGTCGCCGCCGCCACCGC
>Ga0136619_10001147_pt1 | contig 10265 bp, 8 predicted proteins | sample AntDrymUQ3532106_2_FD_104807 | JGI IMG/M metagenome (GOLD analysis project Ga0136619, IMG submission 104807) | Polar desert sand microbial communities from Dry Valleys, Antarctica - metaG UQ353 (21.06) | ecosystem: Environmental > Terrestrial > Soil > Desert | place: Antarctica: Dry Valley... | reverse complement strand
GAGCTCCAAGCGTTTCCCGTGACTCGCGTCCCTCGCCCCGCCTTCCAGCACCTCCAGGGCTCGTAGGACTCGCGTCCGGTCGGTCGGGGCGATCTCGCTCGCCCGCCGCGGTGAGCGCCGCGCGAGCTCGGCGTGCAGCGCGCCGAGGCCCTCCGCCGCGAGCCGCGCTTCCAGACGCTCCCGAACGCCGGGCGCCGGCGGCGGCTCCAGCGCGAGGTCGGTGAGCGCCGCGCGCAGGTATAGGCCGGTGCCGCCGACCACGATCGGGCGACGACCGTCCGCCAGCGCCGCATCGATCTCCGCGTGCCCGAGCGGCATGAACGCGCCGACGGAGAAGGAGTCGGTCATCGGCACCGCGCCGACCAGGCGGTGCTCGAGCCGCTCCCGTTCGCGAGCGGTCGGGGCACCGGTCAGGGTCTCGAGCCCCGCGTAGACCTGGAGGGCATCGGCGGAGACGGCGACGGGGCGCTCCCCGCGCTCGCGGAGCAGCTCCGCGAGCTCGATCGCCACCGCGGTCTTGCCGACGCCGGTCGGGCCGAAGATCGCGACAACGGATGGGCGTGCGCCGCCGACCATGCGCGTGCTGCGGCCTCGCCGCCGGCTCAGCCGAGACGCGAGAGAAGCGGCTCCTCGCCGGCGAGCGTCGTGCTCGTCGCCGAGGTGATCTCCACGTCGGCCAGCTCGCCGGCCTGCGCGGCGCCGGTGAAGTTGACGGTCTTGTTGTGCCGCGTCCGGCCGCGCAGGCGCGAGGGGTCGGTGCGCGAGGGCCCCTCTACCAGGACCTCCATCGTCCGGCCGACGAACCGCTGCGAGCGTTCGGTCGCCTTGCGCTGAACGAGGTCCACGAGGCGCTCCATGCGCTCGCGCTTGACGGCATGCGGGACCTGGTCGGCGTGGTCGGCCGCGGGGGTGCCGCGCCGCGGCGAGAAGACGAACGTGAAGGCTGAGTCGTATCCGACCTGCTCCACCACCTCGAGCGTCTCCTCGAAGTCGCCCTCGGTCTCGCCCGGGAAGCCGACGATGACGTCCGTCGTGAGCGCGCAGTCGGGCACATGCTCGCGGATCATCGCCACGCGGTCGAGGTAGCGCCCGCGGTCGTAGGTCCGCCTCATCGCCTTGAGGACCCGGCTCGACCCGGACTGGAGCGGCAGGTGGATGTGCTCGCAGAGCGCCGGCAGCTCCGCGTGAGCGCGGATCACGTCCTCGCGCATGTCCTTCGGGTGCGGGCTCGTGTAGCGAACGCGGTCGATGCCCTCGACCGAGTCCACCATCGCGAGCAGCTCGGCGAAGCTGGCCCGCTGGTCCCCGAGCAGGTCGCGCCCGTAGGAGTTGACGTTCTGACCCAGCAGTGTGACCTCGCGCACGCCGTCGGCCGCGAGCCGCTCGATCTCGCCGACGACATCGGTCGGGGCGCGGCTCACCTCGCGGCCGCGCGTCGAGGGGACGATGCAGTAGGCGCAGACGCAGTTGCACCCGACCGAGATCTGCACCCACCCCTGAAACTCGCGCTCGCGCTTCATCGGGAGGTGTCCCGAGAAGCCCTCGAACTCGAAGTAGCCCTGAGCGGTGAGGCTCTCCGAGGTCAGGAACTCGGCGAGCTTCGGTATCTGGCCGGGGCCGAAGGCGACGTCGACGAACGGGAACTGCTCGAAGACGCGCTCCTTGAGCGACTGCGACCAGCACCCGCCGACGCCCACGACCCGCGCCGGATCCTCGGCCTTGAGGCGCTTTGCCTCGCCGAGGTGGCCGAGGAAGCGGTTGTCGGCCGACTCGCGAATCGAGCAGGTGTTGAACAGGATCACGTCGGCCTGCGACCGCGCGGGCGCCTCGCTGAGCCCGAGCGACTCGAGCATGCCCTTCATCCGCTCGGAGTCGTGCTCGTTCATCTGGCAGCCGAACGACGTGAGGTGGTACGTCCTCATCGCGGCAAAGATACCGTCGTGTCTCTGCCCTCCGTCTAACGCGCGTAGCCGATCGAGCGGCTCTCGCGGATGACGGTGACCTTGATCTGGCCCGGGTACTCGATCTCGCGCTCCACGTCGCGCGCGATCTCCTGCGAGAGGATCGCCGCGGTGTCGTCGTCCACGTCCGCGGGCTTCACGATCACGCGCACCTCGCGTCCGGCCTGCATCGCGTAAACGCGGTCGACGCCGGCGTGGCGGCCGGCCACGTGCTCGAGGGCGGTGAGCCGCTTCGTGTACTTCTCGAGCGACTCGCCGCGCGCGCCCGGCCGGGCGCCGGACAGGGCGTCGACGATCTGCACGATCACAGCCTCGATCGTCTGAATCTCCACCTCGTTGTGATGGGCCTCCATCGCGTGTGCCACCGCCTCGGGCTCGTCGTGCCGGCGCGCGAGCTGGCCGCCGACCAGCGCGTGCGGTCCCTCGATCTCGTGCGTGACGGCCTTCCCGATGTCGTGCAGCAGCGCAGCGCGGCGCGCGGTCTTGGCGCTCGCGCCGAGCTCGTCACCGATCATCGCGGCGAGGTGTGCGCACTCGAGCGAGTGCGCGAGCACGTTCTGGCCGTAGCTCGTGCGGTAGTGAAGGCGCCCGAGCAGCTTGGTCAACTCGGGGTGGAGCGTCCCGATCCCGGCCTCGAACACGGCCTGCTCCCCCACCTCGGTGATGCGGTTCTCGATCTCCGATCGCGAGTGGTAGTAGGCCTCCTCGATGCGAGCCGGGTGGATGCGCCCGTCCTGGAGCAGCTTCTCGAGCGTGAGACGGGCAATCTCGCGACGCACGCCGTCGAAGCCCGACAGCGCCACCACCCCCGGCGTGTCGTCGACGATGAAGTCGATCCCGGTGAGGGTCTCGAGCGCGCGGATGTTGCGCCCCTCGCGGCCGATCACCCGTCCCTTGAGCTCGTCCGACTCGAGCGGCACCACGGAGACCGTGGTCTCGGCCGCGTGGCCGCCCGCGAGGCGCTGCATGCAGGCCGCGAGGATGCTGCGCGCGCGCCGGTCGGAGTCGCGTTTGGCTTCCTCCTCCGCCTGGCGGATGAGGCGCGCTCGCTCGTGCCGGAGGTCGCCCTCCATCTCGCGCAGGAGGATCTGCTTGGCCTGGCCGGCGCTCAGCGACGCGATCCGCTCGAGCTCGCGCACGTGGTTGCGCTTCGCGTCCTTCAGCTCCTCGGCGCCGTGGTCGACGTTGCGCTGGCGGTCCTCGAGCGACTGCTCCCTGCGGTCGAGCTCGGAGAGCCTCCCGTCGAGGCCTCGCTCCCTCGTCAGGAGCCGCTCCTCGATGCGGGCGACCTCGGCGCGCCGCTCACGCAGCTCGAGCTCCAGGCCGCTGTTTGGCTCGGCCGACACGTTCGGCGCCTCCGACGCGGCCGGCATCGCCACAGCGCTGCGGGGCGGCCCGGGTACCTCGGCCCGTCGCGCTGGGGCCGCCGGGGCGCGAGTTGCCGCCCCAGCGCTGAGAGTCGGCACGACCTGCTCGTGGGAAGCCTGACCTCCCCCCTCCGCCGCCGGGACCGCCGCCAGCGAGGGGTCGGACGCGTCGGTGCCGTGCTGCGATGCCGCGCCCGGCCTCGGTCCGGCGCGATCTCCCGCGCCGGCGCCCGGACTCGCCGCGCCGTCCGCGGCTCGTTCCCCCGGCGCCCGCGAGCGCTGCGTGATGAGCACCACGGCAACCGCGACCACCGCGGCGACGACAGCCGCCAGCACGATCTCCATCTCGCCTCTCCTATCCCGGCGCCGCGCGCCGGAGCTCGCCATCGCTGTCTGACGAGCGGTGCGTGTCGGCTATCGCAAGGGACCAGGACGGCGCCCCCGCCGTGGCTTCGGCGAGGCGCTGTGCGCTCCTCAGGGCGCCGCTGGAGGCGTGCTCCCCTCTCCTTTCGTCGTTCTCTGTGGGTGGTGCTCGGGTTCCGCCGGTTTCTCGACTGCTAATCCGGTGGAAAAACGGTCATTTTGCTGGTGTAAAGCCTTGCGGCGACCGACGCGGCCGCTCACCCGGAAGCCTAGCCGGGCGCTCGCCGCCGCGCAACCGGGAACGCGTGTCCTACGCCGCGCGCTCCTCGGGTTCGGGCGCGGCTGGGGACTCGCCGCTCGGCTCGGCGGGGGATTCGCTCGGCTCAGCGGCATCGGCGCCGCCCTCGATGCTCTCCAGCGGAGCGTCGGGACGCCGCTCGATCCCGAGCGCCGCGTAGATCTTTTCCTCCATCGACCGCGCGGCCGCGGGATTCTCGCGCAGGAAAGCCTTGGCGTTGTTGCGTCCCTGGCCGATTCGCTCGTCGCCGAACGAGAAGAAGGAGCCCGACTTCTGGACGAGGTTGTGCTCGAGCGCAAGGTCGAGCAGGCAGCCCTCGACGGAGATGCCCTGCCCGTACTCGATGTCGAACTCGGCCTGCCGGAACGGAGCCGCGACCTTGTTCTTCACGACCTTCACCCGAACGCGGTTGCCGACAGCCTCGGTTCCGTCCTTGAGCGTCTCGATCCGGCGGATGTCTAGGCGCTGGGACGCGTAGAACTTGAGCGCCCGCCCGCCGGGTTGGGTCTCCGGAGAGCCGAACATAACGCCGACCTTTTCGCGGATCTGGTTCGTGAACACGCAGAGCGTGTTCGCGCGATTGAGGTTTCCGGCCAGCTTGCGCATCGCCTGGCTCATCATCCGCGCCTGGAGGCCGACGGTCTGGTCGCCCATCTGGCCCTCGAGCTCCGTCTTGGGGGTGAGCGCGGCGACCGAGTCGATCGCCACGATGTCGATCGCGCCAGAGCGGATCAGAAGGTCGGCGATCTCGAGCGCCTGCTCGCCGTGGTCGGGCTGGGACACGAGCAGCTCGTCCACGTCGACCCCGATCCGCCCGGCGTAGGCGGGGTCCATGGCGTGCTCGGCGTCGATGAACGCGCAGATGCCGCCGAGCCGCTGCGCCTCGGCGATCACGTGGTAGACCATCGTGGTCTTCCCGGAGGACTCGGGGCCGAAGATCTCGACGATGCGTCCCCGCGCAAGGCCCCCGACTCCGAGCGCGATGTCCAGCGACAGGGCCCCGGTCGAGATCGCCGAGACGCCGACGATGGCGTCCTCGTCGCCCATCCTCATGATCGAGCCCTTGCCGAACTGGCGCTCGATCTGGGTCAGGGCGCTCGACAGCGCCGAGTCACGCGCCTTGGCGGCCTTCTCCTGCTCCTTGTCCATCGGTTGCTCCTCTACTCGCTGAGCCCGCAAACGTAGTGAGCGGATCGGACGCCTTCGGCGCGCTGCGTTACGGGTCTGCCACCGGTTGGCGACGATCCCTGCACTACGGCACCGACGACGACGTTCGTCCCGTTTCGCGACCCGGGCCTTGACCTCGGGAACTCGCGAGGACTAGGATCGGCCCAAGCGACCGAGGAGGACAGCATGGCCTGGAAGCTGGAGGGCCAGTACTTCGAGAACTGCTCGTGCGACGTGCCGTGCCCGTGCACCGTCTCCCTCGATCTCGGCGCGGACCGCGACCGCTGCAACGCGTTTCTGGTGTTCCAGGTCGAGTCCGGCGAGGTCGATGGGGTGGACGTGAGCGGCCTGACCGTCGCAGCGATGGTGGATACCCCCAAGGTGATGAGCGAGGGCAACTGGCGCCTCGGGGTACTGATCGACGACCAGGCATCCGACGAGCAGGCGGGCAAGCTGGGGGCGGTGTTCGGCGGCCAGCTCGGCGGGCCGATGGAGGCACTCGGGCCGCTCGTCGGAGAGCAGCTGGGTGTGGAGCGCGTTCAGATGGAGCTCTCGCACGAGAACGGCACCCACCGCATCAAGGTCGGCGATGACGGCGAGGTGGAGGTGAAGGAGATCGTTCCCTTCGGCAAGGAGAACGGGGAGCCCGCGAGGCTCGTGGGCATCTTCCATCCGGCGGGCGACGACCTCACGATCGCCAAGGCGACCAAGTCCCACGTCAGCGCGTTTGGAATCGACTTCGCCTTCGAAGGAGGCTCCGGCTTCGCCAATCCGTTCTCTTGGGCGGCCTAGCCTTGGAAGCAGCCCGGCTGAGCGCCCGCTCGGCGCCACCTCGGCTCGAGCGTGCCCAGCTCGCGCTGCTCGGCGCGCTGCTCGCGCTCGCCGTCGCGGCCTGGCTGATCACGAATGACCGGATGGGCGCCATGGAGTCGATGCCGGGGATGGGCCTCGGAGGCCTCGGCTTCTACATCACGGTCTGGGTCGTGATGATGGCGGCGATGATGTTCCCGGCGGTCGCTCCCACCGTGCTCATGTACGACCGCCTCCGGGAGGGCCATCGCGCGCGCGGAAAGGGAGCGGCGACTGACGCGACGGGGCTGTTCGTCGCCAGCTACCTTTGCGTGTGGACGGCGGCGGGAGTGGCCGCCTACGGTCTGTTCGAGCTGGTTCGCGCCACCGACCCCGCGTTCCTGGCTTGGGACGAGGCGGGCCGCTACGTGACCGGAGGCGTGATCGTGGCCGCGGCCCTCTACCAGTTGACACCGCTCAAGCGGGCCTGCCTGGTCAAGTGCCGCAGCCCGATGATGTTCCTCGCCGAGCGCTGGCGCGATGGCCGGACAGGTGCGTTGCAACTCGGCTTTCGGCACGGCGCCTGGTGCCTGGGCTGCTGCTGGGCGCTCATGGCGGCGCTGTTCGCAGTCGGCGTGATGAGCCTCGGCTGGATGGCGCTGATCGCGGCGTTCATCGCCGGCGAGAAGCTGCTGCCGTGGCCGGCCGGCGCGCGCAGGACCGTGGCCGTGCTGCTGCTCGTGCTCGGACTCGGCGTGGCGTTCGTTCCGGCCGACGTGCCGGGGTTCGCCGAGCCGGACGGCGGGATGCACGAGGGGGGCGGCGGCCACGGCGCGGGAATGCAGATGATGCGCTGAGGCGCCTCAGGACCCCAGCCGCGTCCCCGCCAGCGGCTCGTAGAACGCCCCTTGCGGGCGCAGCGTCGAGCGGTAGAGCGTCAGGTCGGAGGCCTCGAACGGCTCGCCGGGCGGAGAATCGGCCTCGAACGGCGCGGGTCGGGCGCCGCGCTTGACGCGCGCGAGCGTCAGGTGCGCCCAGAACGGGCGCGACTCGGGCTCGTAGAGACCGGCCGACGCCAGCGCGTCCGACACTGCGGCCTGGGCCGCGGCGGCCGCGCCGCCGGCGTCCTCGAGGTCGAGTGCAAGAAGGCGCGGCCGTCGCCGGGGCACCGGCTCGAGCGCGCGAGGCCGCAGCAGCGGCGCCTGGAGCCCGGCGCAGGCGCGGAGTGCCGTCTCGGCGATGGCTGGAGCCTGCCCTTCGTCGCACCAGCCCAGGAAGCAGAGCGTGACGTGGAGCGAAGCGGCGGCCACCGGGCGGAGCTCGTCGCGGCCGGCGATGGCACGATCGCGCCACGCGACGATCGCGGCGCGCGTGGGTTCGGGCACGTCGAGGGCCACGAAGAGCCGAACCCGCGGGGTCTCGGGGTCCTTGGCGCTTCGCCGCGCGTCCGCCGGTTCGTGCATCTCTTCTCGAGAATGGTCTCTTGGAAAGACCTGTTCAGAGACCATTTCTCAAGAGGAAGGTGACATCGCCCCGGCGGAGCGGTCAGCCGCCTCAGATCGGCGCCTCCTCGCCGCGCAGGAGCCGACGCAGCAGGTGCATCGCCACCGTGGTCGAGCGGTCGCGGATCTCCGCGCGGTCGCCCGGGACCTGGAGGTCGCGCGCGATCGACCGCCCATCCGAGCCGGCGACGCACCAGCAGACGTACCCCACCGGCTTCGCCTCGGTGCCGCCCCCGGGACCGGCGACGCCGGTGATCGCCACGCCCACGTCGGCGGCGAAGCGGGCCAGGGCGCCGTCCGCCATCGCGCTCGCCACCTCGGGCGAGACCGCCCCGTGGCGGGCGATCAGCCCCGGGTCGACGTCCAGGAGCGCGGACTTCGCCTCGTCGGAGTACGCGACGACGCCGCCTGCCACGTGCTCTGACGCACCCGGCCGCTCCGTGAGCCGAGCGGCCATCAGCCCGCCCGTGCACGACTCGGCGATCGCGACGCGACCGCCGCTCAGCAGCCCAGCGACCTGCTGGTCGATGCTCGACCCGTCCGTCGAGAAGAGCGTGTGCTCGTGCCGATCGGCGATCAGGGCGACGAGCGCGTCGCTCGCCGCCGCCGACGCGGGCTCGAAGCGCACGACGGCCTCCACCTCGCCGCGCCTGAGGCAGGTGGTGATCTCGAGCTCGGCGAAGCGCTCGATCTCCTCCTCGGCCTTTCGCAGCGTTGCGGCGAGCTCGGACTCCGGCATGCCGAACAGGCGCAGCATGCGCTGCTCGTAGCGGGTCGCGCCACGCACGGCGGCGCGGAAGGGCTGGGTGTCCACCGCCGCCCCCCACATCGCGTGCAGCTCGCGCGGGGGGCCCGGGAGGACCACGACGGCCGGAGCGGGGCCCGCGCCATCGGACCCGGGGACCACGACGCCGGGCGCGGTGCCAGCCGGCTCGATGATCGCGGCGCCGTCGGGCACCATGGCCTGCTTGCGGTTCGCGGCGCGCAAGGCCTCCTGGTCGATCCAGCGCCAGCGGGCGGACAGGCGCGCGAGAATCGCGGCGATCCGATCTTCGAGGGCCTCGTCGAGGCGCAGCGGCCGGCCGCTCCAGCGCGCCACCACCTCGAGCGTCAGGTCGTCGGCGGTCGGGCCGAGCCCTCCGCTCGTCACGATCAGGTCCACGCCCTGGTCGCGCAGAAAGTCGAGCTGCGCCTCCATGTCACCCGGCCGGTCGCCGCAGAGCGTCACGTGGGCCAGCTCGACGCCGATCTCCGACAGGCGGTCGGCGAGCCAGGGACCGTTGCGGTCGCGCACGCGGCCGCTGAGGACCTCCGTCCCGGTCACGACGATGCCTGCGCGGGCGCTCACCCTCGAAGGCCGGGCGCCCGGAAACCCGCCACTGCGCTCACTGGCAGGGGAGCTCCTCCGCGGAGAGCTCCTCGTCTCCCTCCGGCGTGATCTCGCGGCCCACCGGGTCGGGGCTCTCCTCGAGCGCCACCGGCTCGCCGTTCGCTGTGAGCTCGACCGCCAGGGTGTTGCCGAGGAGCACCCGCAAGGTCTGGCCCTCGAAGGTCTCGGGCGCCGTGACGTTCGCGTTCACAAGCTCCTCGCCGTCGCCGGTCTCGACGCAGAGGTACGTCTCGGCAGCCGGCTCGACGCGCAGCGCCACCACGTCGGTCTCCTCCGAGCCCGAGGGCTCGCCACGACTCTTCTCGCCGCGTCGCGACCCGTCCGCTTCCGCGCCGGCTGGGCGCTCGTCGGCCCCCTCCTCGCCCCCGTCGCCCCCGATCAGGCCGATCACCAGGAGCAGGACCAGGATCCCGACCACGGCCGCCGCGACCATCGTCCCTCGACCCGGGCCTCCGCCCCCTCCCAGCCCGCGCCGGCGCCCCTCGCGGCCGCGCGGGCGCGCCGCCGACGGCGGGGTGAACGGCTGGATCTCGTCGTCGGCGGGTGACTCGTGGGTCGCTCGGTACTCCTCCACGAGAAGCTGCGGGTCGAGCCCTAGGTACTCCGCGTAGGTCCGGATGAACGTCCTCACGAACGTGGAGCCCGGCAGCCGATCGAACTCCTCGGCCTCGAGCGCGCGCAGGTACTTCGCGCGGATCTTCGTCGCCTGCTCGACCTCCGCGATGTCGACGCCCTGGCGCAGGCGCGCCTCGCGCAGCGTCTCTCCGATGGACGGCATGCCGTCCTATTCTGCCAGCGGGAGCTACACGCGAGCAGGCGGCTCGACCACGGCCTCGGCGCCGCGCTTGCCGGCTCCCGCCGACAGCCCCGCGAGCGCGTCCAGCACGCGCGGAAGATCGGCCTCGGTCACGAGCACCTGGCGCGCCTTCGAGCCCTCATAGCCCGAGATCACCCCGCGCCGCTCCATCATGTCGATCAACCGGCCGGCGCGCGTGTAACCGACCCGCAGGCGTCGCTGCAGCATGGAGGTCGACGCAGTGCCCATCTGGACCACGGTCGCGATCGCGTCCGCCAGCAGGTCGTCGGCGTCGGGATCGAAGTCGCCGGGATGGTCCTCGCCCTCGGACTCGACCGCCTCGAGCAACTCCTCCTGGAGCTCCGGCTCCCCCTGCCCCCGCCAGTGCTCGGTGAGCTCCTCGATCTCGCGTTCGGTGACGAACGCGCCCTTGATGCGCGCCAGGCGCGACTCGGACGCCGGCCTGAAGAGCATGTCCCCCTCGCCGAGCAGCGCCTCGGCGCCGTTCTGGTCGAGGATCACGCGCGAGTCGGTCTGCGAGGAGACCGCGAACGCGATCCGGGCCGGCACGTTCGCCTTGATCATGCCCGTGATGATGTCGGCGCTCGGCCGCTGCGTGGCCAACACCAGGT
>Ga0136619_10001137_pt1 | contig 10300 bp, 10 predicted proteins | sample AntDrymUQ3532106_2_FD_104807 | JGI IMG/M metagenome (GOLD analysis project Ga0136619, IMG submission 104807) | Polar desert sand microbial communities from Dry Valleys, Antarctica - metaG UQ353 (21.06) | ecosystem: Environmental > Terrestrial > Soil > Desert | place: Antarctica: Dry Valley... | reverse complement strand
GGCCGCGCTGCGGCGGCTGCCGTCGCTGCAGTTGTCACCGTGGCTGTGGCCGCATCGCGGGCGCTGCTCGGCGTTCATTGGCTCACTGACGTCATCGCCGGTGTGATGGTGGGCTGGAGCTGGTTCCTCCTCAGCGCCCTCATGTTCGGCGGTCGGCTGCAGCGGCTCGGCGACCCCGTCGAACGTGCCACGGGCGCCTCGTAGCTCGTCGCAGAAGGTGGTGGGGTGGTGCTAGCGGGGGCGCAGGACGGCTTGGGTCTGGGTGGTCTTGGCGACGAGGCGCTCGCCGTGGTGGACCTCGGTCTCCACCACGATGGTGCTGCCACCGACGTGAAGCGGACGAGCAGTGGCGGACACGACGCCTTCGCGCACTGCGCCCAGGAAGTTGGTCTTCGACTCGATCGTCGAGGTGCCCGTGGCACCTGCCGGCAGGTTGGCAAACGCGCACGCTCCGCCGGCCGAGTCGGCGAGCGCCATCACGACTCCGCCATGCAACATCCCCGCCGCCGTGCACAGTTCGGGCGCCCAGTCGAGCTCGAGTGTGGTGGAGTCGGGTTCGTGGCGGGTGCAGCGGATCGAGAGGGTGTCGCACAGCGGCATCGTCTCGCGGATGAACCGAGTCATGGCCTCATCGGCGGGAACGGCGTCCATCCGGGCATCCTCGCACGATCAGTGGGGTGCCCATGAGCCCCTAGTCCTCACGACGAGAGGAGACGCCGTGCGGCTGGCGCTGTTCGAGGACGAGCACGACCTGTTCCGAGATTGTTGTGCCGAGCGCGCGCGCACTCCCGGTCTGGGCGTGATTCGTTCCAGCATCCGAGCGGGATCACGCCCAGATGGTGCTGTGGGAGGAATCACGCCCAGAAGGGGCGCGGGGATTTAGTCGCCGGTGACGATGTCGGTGATGCGTTCCTCGACAGCACCGGAGCGCTCGTCCAGACGCTCGTTGATCCGGTCTCGGCGTTCGGTGATGCGCGCTTGCGCATCCTCGACGAGCGAATCGATCACGACATCGACGTCGACACCCTGAGCGGTGGCGATGTCGGCGATCGAGTCGCCGTCTTTGAGGGCCGTGCGCAACTCGTCCTGTGTGACGCCGAGCAGCTCAGCCAGCTCGTCGCGGTCGATGATCCCACCGGGCCGATCGCCTCGCCGCTGGTTCGAGCCGCGACCCCTCTGGTCTCCTCCGGGACCCCGGCCACCAGGCCGTTCGTGCCCGGGGCCACGTCTACCGCCTCGGCCCCGCTGACGACAACGTGCGTCGTCGGCCGTTCCATCGCTCGTGCCGGTGCCGTCGCCGTTCGTCGTACCGGGAGTGGTGTCTCCCGATGAGCTGTCACCGGTCGTTCCGCCGGTGGTCGTGGTCGTGGCGCCGGTGTCCGGCGACGTGTCGGAAGGCGTTGTCGCCGACGAGATGAGGGGTGCACCCAGTAGGACACCGGCGATTCCTGCGCCAGCGGCGGCGATGACGCCAATCCTGGTCTTGCTCATGATGACTCCTGTTCGCTGTGGTGACGTGCGTACTGCACACGATGACGCACGAACCTGTGAAACGGCTGGGAACCGGCTCCGGTCATGCCGTGAACGTGTCGGCCAGCGGCAGCGAGACGGTGAACGTCGTCCCGCAGCCTGGATGCGACTCGATGCCGACCCGGCCGCCGTGGGCAGTCACGATGGCCTGGACGATCGAGAGGCCGAGGCCCGAGCCGCCGCGGCTGCGGGCCCGCATCGGATCGGCACGGTAGAAGCGCTCGAACACCTTGGCCGCCACGTCGGGCGGGACGCCGGGACCGTCGTCGTGGACGGCGATGGTCGCCGTGTCGCCCCGCGCTGCCACCCGCAGCCACACTGACGTCTCCGGTGGTGTGTGAACGAGGCTGTTGGCGACCAGGTTCGTCACTACCTGACGCAGCCGGCCCTCGTCGCCCAGCACGGGCACGGGATGTCTGGCCTCGAGGTGGATGGTCCGATCGGGCTGGCGCGCGCAGGCGTCGAGCACGGCGTCGTGGGCGATCACGTCGAGACGCACGGGCCCGGCGGCCAACGGGCGTCCCTGGTCGAGACGGGCCAGCACCAGCAGATCATCGACGAGCGCGCCCATGCGAATGGCCTCTTGCTCGCTGCGCCGCATGGCGTCGTCGAGGCGGGCAGGATCGGAGAGCCCGCCGGTGCGGTACAGCTCGGAGTAACCACGCACGGTGGCCACCGGCGTGCGCAGCTCGTGGGACGCATCGGCGACGAACTGGCGCAGCCGCTCCTCGGAACGCCGCTGCGTGCCGAACGCCGTCTCGATCTGCTCCAGCATCTTGTTGAGCGCCACGCCGAGGTCGCCGACTTCCGTACCAGGTGTTGCCTCGGGCACTCGATGCGACAGGTCGCCGCTGCCGATGGCGCTCGCCGCTGCCGCCATCTGCTTGACGGGCCGAATGCCGAGCCGCACGACCCACCATCCGACGAGGGCGAGCACGGCGAGGATCGAGCCTGTCACGATGATCTCTGCGAGCATCAGCCGCGACATCGACGCCTCGACCTCAGCAAGCGGTTCGGCGACCATCACGGCGTCGCCGCGCGGCGTCGGGCGCACGAGGACCCGGAAGCCGGACTCTGCCGCCGAACCGTCGGAGGCCACGCCATCGACGGTGAACGGGCCTCGGTCGTTCTCGCTGGCGTCGAGCACCTCGTCGGCCGTCAGTTCTGGAACCGTGGGATCCTCCACGTCGGGTGCCTCGATGACCCGTGCGTTGCCGTTGCGCCGGACGACGACCGTGTACAGGGAGCTCAGGCCCACGTTGCGTTGGCGTCGACCGTCGATCACGTCGGCTGCAGCGCCACGAGCGCGACCGATCGACGCGATCAGCTGCTCGTCGACGCGGTCGATCAGATTGGCCCTGGTCGCTCGCGTCACCGCCACTGCCGCCCCCATGAGCACAAAGGCGATCACGGCCATGGCGACAACCAGGCGGGCGCGCAGCGACACCGGTTCAGCTCCTCGGGGCCCGCAGCGTGTAGCCGACGCCGCGGATGGTGTGGATCAGTCGCGGTTCCTCGCGGTCGAGCTTGCGCCGCAGGTAGCCGATGTACGTCTCGACCACCCCGCCGTCGCCCCCGAAGTCGTACTGCCACACGTGGTCGAGGATCTGAGCCTTCGACAGCACCCGTCCCTGGTTGACGAGCAGGTAGCGCAGCAGGTTGTACTCCGTGGGCGACAGCGACACGTCCTGGCCCTGACGCGTCACCTGGTGGGCGTCGTCGTCGAGTTGGAGGTCGGCGCACAACAGCTGCCGGTTGGGCTCGCCGGCGCCCGTCCGGCGCAGCACGGCGTTGATGCGCGCCACCAGTTCCTCCAGGCTGAACGGCTTCACGAGGTAGTCGTCGCCGCCCAGCGTCAGGCCGCGTACGGCGTCCTCCGTGCTGTCCTTGGCCGTGAGGAACACGACGGGGGTGCGGTTGCCGTTCTGGCGCAGCCGCCGGCACACCTCGAAGCCGTCGAGGTCGGGCATCATCACATCGAGCACGATCAGCGCTGGGTGGGTGGCCGCCACGGCGTCGAGCGCCTGGCGACCGTTGGCGGCACTGACAACCTCGAAACCGTGATGGTTGAGCGCCGCCTCCAGCATCGTGCGCAGGTTGTCCTCGTCGTCGACCAACAACAGCCGTAGGGACGCCACGATGGTCATGCTGTCACGTGAACCTGGGAGTTCCCTGAGAGCTTCCTGAGCGCCGGGTGGCCCCGGCGCTTCCGAGAAGACGACTACTCGGCGAGCATCGACTCCAGCGCCTGATCGACGGCACCCAGATCGGAGCGGGCGCTGTGCTGCAGGGGGCTGAGGTAGGTGATCGACACCTGCTGGCGCTCAACCGTGCCGCCGTCGGTCTCGGGCGGCAGCTCCTGGGTCTCTCCCCACGACATCGAGATCGAGTAGGCACCCTCCTGCCCGATGATCGGATGCCGGGCGGCGCGGCCGATGGTGCGCGGTGGGACGGTGCCGACCACGCTGTGGCGCCAGCCCTTGACGGCCTGCAGGTCCACGTTTGGAACGTTGACGTTGATCACGACCGGTTCGGCGGGCAGATCGGCGACGAGCGCCCCGACCACGGTGCTGGCAACGGCGCCGGCGGTGTCCCACCGCATGTCGGCCAGCATCTCATCCCAGCCCTGGCCCTCGACGCCGAAGTCGGTCACCGACTGACTGACGGCGACGCCGGACATGCCGCTGTTGCGGGCGGTGAGGGCTGCGCCGACGGTGCCCGAGTGGTACACGGCGCGCCCGACGTTGGCGCCCGGGTTGATGCCGGCCACGACCACGTCGAACCGTTCGCCGAAGACGCCGAGGCGGGCGAGGAACACGCACAGCGCCGGCGCCCCGCTTACGGACCAGGCCTCGTCGATGCCCTCGATGTGGGCGACGCGCAGCTCTGGCTCGATCTGCTGCAGCGAGCCGATGGCGGCGCTCGACCCCGAGTACTCCCGGTCTGGAGCGACGACCACGACGTCGCCATGGGACACCATCGCCCTGGCCAGGACGTGGAGCCCGACGGAGTCGATGCCGTCGTCGTTCGTCACCAGGATCCGCATGGCTCCTTCCTACCTTGCAGGCGGATCGTCGCCTCCGTCGGCGGGTGAAGTTCGCGGATCGGCCATCTGGCGGTGGTGGCGGATCACCTCGTCGACGATGAACCGCAGGAACTTCTCGGAGAACACCGGATCGAGGCCCGATTCCAGGGCAAGCGCCCGCAAACGCTCCACCTGCCGGGCCTCACGCTCGGGGTCGGAAGCTGGTAGTCCGATGTCGGACTTGTACCGGCCGACGGCCTGGGTCACCTTGAAACGTTCGGCCAGCAGGTGCACGAGCGCAGCGTCGATGTTGTCGATGCTGGCCCGGTAATCGGCAAGGCGCTCGTCGGTCCCGTCCACCGTCATCGCCTGGGCCGCTCCATCGTGCCGATCGGCTCCGAGCGGCGGATGTAGCCGAGGATCGGCGACGCCACCACCCGAGCTCTCGCCCCCTGGGGCACGGCCGTGCGCTCGTTGGCCAGCCAGGCGGTCACGATCGGGTTGGAGCCGTCGTCGACGGCCACGTAGAGCGAGAAGCGTTCGCGCCGGAAGAATCGGCCCAGCAGCCGGGGCAGGGGCACGATGCGCTCTGGCCGACGGGCCCGCACCACGAGCCCGCGACGCTCGACCGAGAGCACGGAGTCGATCAGGCCGGCCAGCACCATCCACGCTGCGAACACCAGCGGCGCCGTGACGATGGCCGCCAGCACGAGCCCGACGTCTCGAATGAGGTCGGCCTGATCGGGGAAGTCTTCAGCCAGCGACTGCAGGGCTTCGCCCCTCGCCACCTCGAGCAGGAAGCGCTGCAGCAGCCAGAGCCCAACGCCGACGACGGCGCCGAGCAGGAATACGAACCCGGGATGGCGGCCGTACGCCGGGCGGATCGGGTAGCGAACGCGCACCACCCGCCACGAGCCGGTGGCGTCGCTCCAGGCGCGGTGGCTGTCCTCGGGGACGACGGGGATCTCGTGGCTGGCGCTCTCGGCCAGGCCCATGGCAGCGGCGTAGGCCAATCGCCGGTCGCCGTCGCGGGCCGTCACCGACGATCGCTGGCCGATCCGTTCACTCTCCAACGCCAGGCGCGCCCGGAGCCACACCTGCGCCCGCTCCAAGCCCGAGCTCGTCGGGCGCTGCGAGTGCGATGTTGCCAGGTCGACGAGCCGAGCCAGCTGCCACACGAGGACCAGCGCCAGCATGACCGACAGCGAACGGGAGAACAACGACTCGTCGATCGGGTCGTCCTCACCGTTGCGGGCCGACAGCCACCACAACAAGGCGGCCACGATCCAGGCCCCGACCGGCGCGGCGAGAGCGACAGCGCCCCAGCGGCGGGTGCTGTAGCCGGCGGACCGCGACGCCGCAGCCACCGAGCGCTGGAAGCGGCGCCACCACCGACGCCTGATCCGCAGGCCCGAGACCTCGATCCCGGCGCCGCTGACGCCCGTCACCGTTCCCGCCGTGATGCGGTGCACGTGGTTGAGGATCTGCTGCTCATGCGGCGCCAGCTCGTCTCCAGCGGTGCCACGGTGGCTGGTGATCACCGCAACGTCGTCCTCGAGCTCCTCGATCGAGAGCCAGTCCCGAGCTGCGAGGTCGAGCAACGTGGCGACTGCTGCGTGGGGTGTGACCACGAACCCGGTGGTCAGCACGCTGGCGACGGCCGGCGAGTCATCGGGGAAGCGGTTCGTCGCTTCGTACACCTCGAGCGGCGGCGGCTCACTCTGGCGGGCGGTGATGTTGTAGATGAGGATCGCAACGGCGGTCACGACACCGCACACGACGAGACTCGACGACGTGGGGCTCGTCAACACAGCGAGAACAGCAGTCATCACAAGGGCATCTCGAAGAGTCCCGGGGTCACAGGTGGCCACCCGCCATCGTGGCGCATCGGCGACATCATGGCACGCCGGTTGCGGCCGCTCCGTCCTCACCGCCAGTGTGTTCCGGCGATCGCTGCGACTTGTTGCCGACCCGCGCCACGGCGCCATTGGGGACGTGCCACACCGTGCCGTCTACGCCGCGCAGCACCGTTGCCCGAAGCGTGATCTGCTCCACCGTGCCCTTGACCTCGCCGAGATCGACATCGTCGCCGATGCCGAACTGGTCCTCGATGAGCATGAACAGCCCTGTCAGGCAGTCCTTGACCAGGCTCTGGGCACCGAACCCGAGTGCCACACCGGCGATGCCTGCTCCTGCGATGATCGGCGCCAGGTCGATGTCGAACTGCCCGAGCACGAGGATGAAGGTCACCGTCCACACCAGCACGGTGACGGTCGAGCCGAGCACGGTCGAGATCGACGTCGCCCTGGCATGACGCCGTGGATCGCGGATGAGCACGTCGAGGTCCACGGGTGAAGGCACTTCGCGGCCTCCGAGACGTCGCGGCGCCAGGCGCCGAAGTTGCTGGCGCGGCAGCTCGGGATCGGCGAGCACGAGCCGGTAGGCGGCGCGCTTGATCAGGCGCCGGCCGAGCCTCGTCAGGATCCAGGCGCCGATGAGGATGCACACGATGGTGAACGGTCGGGCTACGAACCAGTCGACGACCTCGGCCAGGCGCTCGTTGTCCGAGGCGTCCAGCACCATCTTGCACAACAGCCTCGGCGAGGTACCGCAGGCCTCGATGTACGGCTCGTCGCCGGGATCGGGAACGGGCGGAGAGCTCATCGCCTGTCGACCGTAGTCAGCGCCGTCGGCGCCAGGGCGCCTGACCTGTGAGGATGATCCGATGCGGATCACCAGTGACCTGCAGGGGACCGTCGTCTCGGTCGAGGCGCAACCGGGATCCACCGTGGGTGCTGGAAGGGTGCTTGCCGTCATCGAGTCGATGAAGATGCACCACGACGTGCTGGCGCCCGTGGCCTGTCGCGTCGACGCCGTGCTCGTGCAGCAGGGCCGGGCGATCGCCGCCGGAGCCGACTTGTTCGACATCACCGAAATCGGTGAGTCCGAGCGGGCACACGACGAGGCGACGGCGCATGGCGCCGTCGCCCGCTCTCAGGCATCAGGGATGTCCGCGGCTGGACGGGCCGACGTGGCCGAGGTGAACGAGCGGCACCGCCTGGTGCTCGACGAGGCCCGGTCCGAGGTGGTCGCCAAGCGTCACGAGCGCGGACACCGCACGGCGCGTGAGATAGTCGGTGATCTCGTGGATGACGGCTCGTTCGTGGAGTACGGCTCGCTCGTGATCGCCGCCCAGCGGCGTCGCAAGAGCATCGACGAACTGATTCGCACCACGCCGGCCGACGGGCTGGTCGGCGGAATCGGCACGGTCAACGGAGACCTGTTCGAGGGCCGGGACAGCCGCTGCGTCGTGATGTCGTACGACTACACCGTGCTGGCGGGGACACAAGGCAACATGAACCACCGCAAGAAGGACCGGCTGTTCGAGGTGGCCGAGCGGTTGCGCCTGCCCGTCGTGTTCTTCGCAGAGGGCGGTGGCGGGCGACCGGGCGACACCGACGTACACGGCGTGACGCTGCTCGACTGCCTGGCGTTCAACTGGTTCGCCAAGCTCTCGGCCCTCGTGCCGCTCGTCGGGATCACGACTGGCTATTGCTTCGCCGGCAACGCAGCCATCCTCGGGTGCTGCGACGTGGTGATCGCCACCGAGGGCTCCAACATCGGGATGGGAGGTCCTGCGATGATCGAGGGCGGAGGGCTCGGCGTGTACGAGCCAACTGCCGTCGGCCCCGTCGAGGTGCAGCGTGCGAACGGCGTCGTCGACATCGTTGCCGCGGATGACGAAGCGGCCGCAGCGGTGGCCAAGCAGTACCTCGGCTACTTCCAGGGGACCACGACGTCGTGGGAGGTGCATGACCAGACGGCATTGCGAACGGTGGTGCCCGAGAACCGGCTGAAGGCGTACCGGATCCGTGACGCCATCGAGGGCCTGTTCGACGTCGGCTCCGTGCTGGAACTGCGACGAGACTTCGGAGTCGGGATGATCACCGCCTTGGCCAGGATCGAGGGACGGCCGGTCGGCGTGCTGGCCAACAATCCCTCGCACCTGGCTGGGGCGATCGACGCCGACGGCAGCGACAAGGCCGCCCGCTTCCTGCAGCTATGCGACACCCATGGTTTGCCCGTCATCACGTTGTGCGACACGCCGGGGATGATGGTCGGCCCAGAGGTCGAGGCGACGGCGTTGGTGCGTCACTGCTGCAGGTTGTTCGTGGTAGGCGCCAACATGACGGTGCCGACCATCGCCGTCGTGCTGCGCAAGGCGTACGGGCTGGGCGCCCAGGCGATGATGGGCGGGTCCACGAAGGCGCCGCTGGCCTGCCTCGCCTGGCCCACCGGGGAGTTCGGCCCGATGGGTCTCGAGGGAGCCGTACGGCTCGGGTTCCGGCGCGAGCTGGACGCCATCGATGATCACGACGAGCGAGAACGAGAGTTCCGCAGGCTCGTCGACCAGCTGTACGAGGGCGGAAAGGCCATCAACGTGGCGTCGTACCTGGAGATCGACGACGTCATCGACCCCGTCGACACCCGCCACTGGCTCTCGACGCTGTTGGAGTCGGCGCCGCCCGTGGCAAGAGACGGCAAACGCCGCCCGCACCTCGACACCTGGTGATCGTCTCACCTCAAGAGGCGGTTCAGTTGGCGCCGAACATCGTCAGCCACTGCTGTTTCGACGTGGGGCGGAACACGTAGTTCTGTTCCGTGATCGCACCGATCGTGGCCGACGAGGCCACCGAGTACCGGTGGCCCGGGTACACGACGGTGGATGCTGGCAGCGCCGCCAGCGTCTGCAGGCTGTCGTACATTTGCGTCGGGTCGCTTCCGGGCAGGTCGGTGCGCCCGCAGCCCTCGAGGAACAGCGTGTCACCGGCTACGAGCCGTCCGTCGACGTGGAAGCACTGGCTGCCAGGGGTGTGGCCAGGCGTGTGAACGAGCTGGATGTCGATCGCTCCCACCGAAACGGTGTCGCCGGGGTCGTGGGCGACGAGATGGGCCCGGGTGACGCCGGTGCTGCGCTCGACCCACGGCGACTCGTCGCGCTGCACGTGGATCGGCACCGACACCCGCTCCAGCAGGCGGTCGATGCCCTCGACGGTGTGGCCCATCATCGTGCCACCGACATGGTCGAAGTGGTAGTGGGTGGCGAGGGCGCCGTTCAGCGCCATGCCGTCGGCCTCGACCAGGTCGACGAGCTCGTCGATCGCGTACGCTGGATCGACGAGCACACACTCGCCCGTCTTACGATCGCCGATGGCGTACACGAAGTTGACCATCTGTTGGGCGACGGGGTTGTCGGCGGCGAAGTCCCGCCCCGAGAGCAGCTGGCGGAAGTAGAGACGGTCGTCGTCGGCCATTGCAGCGATGGTACGTTCATGACGCGGCCGCCGAAGCGCCTGGAGGCGCCGGCGTGCCGAATTGGGCCTCACCTCAGAACTACGCAGTCCGGGGACGCTCGTGGCGGCTTCGGCCCGCGTATTCTAGAGCGATGTCCTCTGCCAACGGCCGCTTGACCGGGCTGCGGGAGGGGCAGGTCATCGTATACGGGGGCGACCGGACGACGACCGTGCCCAGCGAGTTGGCGAACACCTTCCGTGCCGGCGACCGGCTCATCGTCGTCGATCGGACGGGCGACCTGCTCCACGTACCGGCGGCGGCCCACCGGGCGGCGACATCGGCCGTCGACGCTGCGCTCGACGCCTTCAGGACGCTGGGTCGGTGCACCGACGACCAGATCAGCTCGTTCTTCTTGTCGTTCGCCGACCGGTTGGCCGATGACGAGCAGGC
>Ga0136619_10001135_pt1 | contig 10312 bp, 12 predicted proteins | sample AntDrymUQ3532106_2_FD_104807 | JGI IMG/M metagenome (GOLD analysis project Ga0136619, IMG submission 104807) | Polar desert sand microbial communities from Dry Valleys, Antarctica - metaG UQ353 (21.06) | ecosystem: Environmental > Terrestrial > Soil > Desert | place: Antarctica: Dry Valley... | reverse complement strand
TCGCGCTGTTTGGTAGCGCGCGGTAGCGGCGCCCGGACTTCACGAGCTCGACCGCGGCGGCCCAGGTCGTCGCGGCCAGGCGGCGGTCGTCGTCGTGAGGCCGGAAGCACCCTCAGATCATGCCACGGCCGACCCCGTCCCCAGCAACACCTACCATCACCCCGACTACGGTCCCGTGACGTTCGACAAGTGGCTGTACGGCAGAAAGTACGCTCACACGCCGCCGGTCGCGCGGATCATCACCGAGGCGGGCGAGGTCAAGAACTGCCCGGTCGACGAGCTGACAGGCGGCGACCAGCGAGCCGGGTAAGCCGCCCACCTATGGAGAACCTGAAGCGCCCGTCAGCCCTTGTGGCCGGCGGGCGCTTCGTCGTTCAGGGCCTGATCACCCACTGGCCGGCCTCCGGCCCGAAGCCCGAGTTGGGCCGGTACTCGAACGCGCGCAGCACCGTCCCGAAGGGCACCGCGAACGCGACGCAGCCGATGCGGCGCTCCCGTGCCGGCACATCGACGGAGCCCTGATCGCACGGCGGCGACACGATGATGCTCGTGTTGATCGTCATGTCAGCAGCCGTGATCAGCCGTGACCCGTTGTGCAAAGAGTCGTCGTACTGGCCAGCGCCCACATTCTCGACTGCGATCGGCACGCCGACGTAGCGCGTGCCCGCAGGCGGCGTATCGAACTCGCCCACGGGCACCGGGTCGATGAGTGCGCCAGGCGTCACCCTGACACGCCCATCGTTCTGCGCGAGGAGCGTCAGTGGCAGCCCGAGGACCGATCGTCGCGTCGGCTCGACTATCAGCCCGGAGAACCGGCGGGTAGGCGTGCCGCGACGACGGACGATCGCTCCGTATCGCTCGCGATCATCGGTCCGCGTCCCCGTGCGCGCCACGATGACAGTCGCGCGCTGATGATCACCTAACCCGTCGCGGAACACTGAGCGACAACGGACGCGCAGACGCCCCAGCCGCTTGCAGCTCTTCGTCACATACCGCTTGACCGTGTACTCGGTGCGAAGGGCTTGCTTGGCGAGCGGCTTGGCCTTGCGCACCGGCAGTGTGCGCGCTGGCGCTGCAGCAGCCGAAGTGGGGGCAGCGGCGATGAGTACTGCCAAGGCGACGATGACGCTGTTACGAGGGCGCATTCAGAAGCTCGACTTGCTCTCTACGCGCCCGGTCTGCGCGTCGATGCAGAACTGGTAGAGCGCCGCCAGCTCGCCCTCGCGGTTGTAGTAGATGCACTCCGAGCCGATCGGGTCATCGGGCGTGATGCCCTCCGTCTCGAACTCGTGCTGCTGGGCCGGCTCACCGAACCGGTCGATCAGCCGCTTGCGCGTGTTGCCCTGGGCCCCGGTCTTCACCGACGCGTAGTCCGCCTGCGTGATCGCCTCGTCGGTCCCGCGCGTTGGAGGCCAGCGCCACCTCGGGCCCGAAGTCAGCTCACCGTGCCGCCCCGGCTACGCCAGCCGGGTGGCGGGCGAAAAGCTTGCCGGCGTGGTCGGTGATCGGCAGCGCCAGGCGCGCCCCGCGCCTGAAGACGACGTTGTCGGCGCGGAACTCGCGCGGGAACAGCAGCGGCAGCGGCGGTTGAATCTCGCGCACGAGCGCCGTCGCGTTGGGCAGCCAGAACGCGTCGGGCGCGACGGCCCCGATGATGGTCGCGTCGACGTTCGTGTACTCGCCCGTCGGCAGGTCGAAGCTGTAGGGCGTTCCCGCGCCGGTTATGGCCACGGTCGATTCCGAAACGCCGCTGCGGAAAGCCGAGAAGACCAGCTTCACGCTCGGCGGCGGTGTCCCGGGACCGTCGAAGACGAGACCGCCCGAGACCTTCGTCTCGGCGACTGCAGCGGCTGGCACGACGAGGCCCGCGAGGACGAGGACCAGCGCGGTCGCCGTCAGCCGTGCGCGCCGTTGGGCGCGAACTGCGAGGTGATCGCCTGCTCGAGCCCGGGGTCTAGCACGATCAGCACTTCGTCTCCGGCCTGAATCACCGTGTCGCTCGTGGGCACGAAGCCCGCCTTGCCGCGGGGCAGCACCGAGATGATCAGGCTGCCCTCCGGCAGCCTGATCTCCGATACCTGCATCCCCGCCGCGGGCGCCCCCGCATCGACCTCGACCTCAATGATCTCCAACTTCTCGTCGGGCAGGTCGAGCAGGTGGACGAGCCCATGGCCGGGCACCTCGTGCTCGATCAGGTTCAGGATCAGGTCGGTCGCGGACACCGCCGGCCCGATGCCCAGAAGTTTGAAGTGCTGAAGGTTCCTGGGGTTGTTGCATCGAGCGATGATTCGCTCGCAGAGGTACTTCTCCTTGGCCACCTGGCAGATGAGGATGTTGTCCTCGTCGTCGCCGGTGACCGCAACGACGAGGTCCGCACGCTGGATGCCGGCGCGCTCGAGCACCCACAACTCGGTCCCGTCCCCGTACTGGACCGCGTGCTCGAGCTCCTGCTCGATACGCAGATACGTACGCCGGTCCTGCTCGACGAGCGTGACCTCCTGGTCGTTGCGAATCAGCTCGCGTCCAAGGTTCAGACCGACCTTCCCACCGCCCACGACGATGACGTACATCAGCGCTCGACGGGCTCCAGGACGGCGTTCTTGAACATCTCGATCGCGATCTTCGTCGGGCAGATCGTGTTCAGACCCTGCTCGGCGTACCACTCCGACCGGGCCGGATCGAGCACGCGCACGATCACGCGCTGGATACCGAAGCGCTTCTGGGCGATCTGGGCGACGGTGAGGTTCGTGTTGTCGCCGTCGGTCGAGCAGATGAAGACATCGGCCTCCTCGATCCCCGCCGCCATCAGCGCATCGATCTCGATCGCCGTGCCGACCGTGAAGCGCCCGCCGGCGTCCTCCCACGACGTCGTCTGCCCAGCGTCCAGACGCTCGTGCGAAAGCGGATCCTCGTCGAGAACGGACACCGTATGTCCGGCAGCGAGCGCGGACTTCGCGACAGCGGACCCCACGCGCCCGGCCCCGACGACGAGCACCATCATGGGCCGGATGCTAGTGCAGTTCGCTCTCAGCGCGTTGCGTCGGAGCGCCCGTCGCCGGCGGGCGCCGCGTCGGGCGCCGGCTCGTCCTCGGCGGCCGGCGCCGTCAGGATCACACGGCACGGCGCCTTGCGAACGACGTGCTTGGTGGCATCCCCGACGAAGTTGTCCAGCGGGCCGCCCTTGCCCCCGAGCCGCGCCCCACCGCGGATGCGCGACGGCTCCTCGGCGGCCAGCACGATCAGCTCGACTCCGCGGCGGGTCGCCTCCGAGACGATCGCCTCGCCGGCCCGGCGCGCGCGCACCGTCGCCGTGGCCACCTCGACGCCGCCGTACTCCTCGCCGATCGCCTTGGCGCGCGCCAGCGCGGCGCGCGCGCGCTTGAGCTGGTCGTCGGGCAGCCGCGCGTCCAGCGGCAGCGACAGGGGGACCTCGAAGATCCACAGCGCCTCGATCACCGCGCCCTCGCCCGTGGGACGGTCCTGGTCGTCGTCGGCCGCCAGCCGGCCGGCCGTCTGGACGATGTCGTCATCCAGGGGCGTGCCCAGGATCGGCACGAGGATCGAGCCATACTCGACGTCGATCTCCGCGGCGCGCAGCACGGCCTCCGACACGACGACGCGCTTGAGCACCGGGATGCCCGATCGCCGGCGATAGCCGACGTACGCCATCAGGCCGGCCGCCATCCACGCCAGGCCCACGTAGCGCGCGCCCTCGTGAAAGACGAGCAGCGTCACGACCGCGACAGCCGCCATCACGGCGCCGAGCGCGGCCGGAAGCGGCAGGTCGCCTCCCCCGAGGCGCACCGACGGCCCGATCCGGTACGGGCGCGGCAGCTCCGGCTCGCGGTAGCGCAGCACGCAGATCGACACGTGCGCGATGAGGAACGCGAGCATCGCGCCGATCGCGTAGATGCCGACGACGAAGTCGAGGTCGCGCGGCACGACGAGCCCGGCGGCAAGGACCGCGGCGATGGCGATGACGAGGTACGGCGTGGCGAACGTCGGATGCAGGCGACCCATCGCACTCGGGATCTGGCGGTTGGTCGCCAGCGAGTAGGCCAGCCGCGACAGCCCCAGCATCGCGGCGTTGGCTGCGACGACGAGCGTCGCCGTGGCCAGCCCCGCGGTCACGTACACAAACGCGTCGCCGAGCCAGGACGGCTCGAAGTTGCGCACGATCGCGATCATCGGCGCATCGAGCGAGTCCCCTCGCAGCTGCGTGCGACCCGGCGTGCCGGGCAGCGCGGCCACGGCGACGAGCGAGATGCCGACGTAGATGACGATCACCGACGCTGTCGCCGCGATCACGAGCTGGCGCAGCTTGCGGCGGCCGACCCTGACCTCTCCCGCCAGCCCCGTCGCGGACTCCAGGCAGGTGAAGGCGACCGTGCTGATCGTCAGCGCGAAGATCACGTCGCGCCAGCGCGGCGAGCTGCCCAGCTCGACCGAGTCCGTCAGCCCGTCGAGGTCCACGACGAGCACCGCGCCGACGCCGATGATCGCCAGCTGCAACACGACGTCGAGCACGACGAGCGCCGCCGCGCGCTCCCGCCAGCCGGCGCCAAAGCCGCGGATGTTTCGCGCCGCCACGTAAACGACGATCGCCAGCGCGATCAGCAGCTCCGGCGCTCCATGGCCCAGCGGGGACCAGTACGCCGCCAGGTAGTTGACGGCCACGAACGCCGTCACGGCGATCAGGATCAGGAAGTCCAGCAGCACGGCCCAGCCGGCGACGAAGCTCCACAGCTCGTTGAACGCGTAGCGCGCGAAGACGGTCGCGCCCGCGCGCTCGGGGTGCAGCGATGCCCCCTCGACGTAGGTCATCGTCGTCAGCACGAAGAACACCGCCGCACCGAGGAACACGAGCGGCGTCAGCCCGAGCGCGTTCTGGGCGACGATCCCGAGCGAGAAGTACAGCGCGCTCGCAAGCGACGTCCAGACGATCACGAACAGCGCCGGGGATCCGATCGCGCGGCGGAACATCAGCGTGCGTCTCGCTCGAGGTACAGCCGCCCGGCGCCCGCCGCCACGAACAGCACGCCGAAGATCACGCCGACCGTGAACGGACCGCCGCCGCGCGCGAGCGTGCTCACCAGCAGCGCGATTCCGAGCACGACCATCGCGGCGGACAGCACGCGCGTCGATGCCCGGCGGATGTCGCGCGGCTTGGGCACGGTCAGGCGACGGCCAGGGGGACCGGGCTCGGTGTGGTCGCCGGATCGGATTCGATGATGACCCGGCATGGCCGCTCGGCCAGCACCGTCTCAAGCGTCTTGCCGAACAGCGTCGTGCCGCTGCGCGGCGGCAGAGGCATGACGATCGCTCGGGCGCGGATCTGACGCGCCTCCTCGATGATCACGCGACCGCCCTGCCCGGCGCGGATCTTCACCAGACGCCCGCTGACGCGTCGCCCGCCCTGCAGCTTGGCCTGCTCGATGACGCTCTGGGCGGCCGCCTCCTGCTCGGGCATCTCGGCGTCCAGCGGCGCGGACTGCGGGACCGTGATCGTCACGAGCACATAGATGCCCCGCCGCCGCCGCGCGGCCAGCTTCGCTGCGGTGGCGACCGTCTGCGGCGTGTAGTGCTGCGCGTCGGAGGCGACGAGGATCGACTCGTACTCGGCCTCGGTCTCGGTCACAGGCTGGGGGATGGCTACCCGGTGCGTCGAGACGAGGTCCAGTCCTTGGCGGCGCCGGAAGAGGACATAGCCGGCCATCCCGAGCACCATCCAGGTCACGCCCGCGGCCCCGACGGTGAGGTCAAGCGCGCTGACGACGACGAACGACAGCGCCGTGCCGCCCAGTCCGATGAGCGCGAGCGCCGGCAGCTCGTGGCCGCGCCAGCGCACGCTCCCGGGGCTGCGATAGGGCCGGCGCGCGTCCGGCGCGGTCATGCGCAGGCGGATGAGCGACAGATGGGCCATCGAGAACGACAGCATCGCGCCGAAGGCGTAGATCTTGCCGAGAAAGTCCGCTTGGCCGGGAAGCAGGGCGAGGCAGGCGATCGCCGAGAACAGGAGGATCCCGACGTACGGCGTGCGGTAGCGGCGATGCAGGCGCCGCATTGTGTCGGGCAGCTGGCGGTAGAGCCCCATCGAGTAGGTCAGCCGCGATACGCCGAGCACGCCGGCGTTCGTGGCCGCGACGAGGATCGTCACCGCGAGCACGGCGACGTAGAACTCTGCCGCCCCCTGGAACACGCCGAGCTCCATCCCGGAGACGACGCCGATGATCGGATCGTTGGCGTAGCCGCCGTCCTGCGGGCTCACGCCCAGCAGCGTGCGGCACTCACCGCCGACACATTCGACCGGCAGCGCCGAGAGCGCGACGATCGGCAGCGTGAAGTAGATCGCGAAGACGGCGATCATCACGCGCTTGATCGCGGCCGGGATCGTCGTGTCGGAGTCGCGCGCCTCGCCCGCCATGTTGGAGATCGTCTCGATACCCGTATAGGCAACGGTGCCGATCGGGATCGCCAGCAGGAACTCGGAGAGGGTCGGCGTCTCGCCGAAGAACGACAGGTTGTCGAGCAGGATCCCGGGATTGACGACGAGGACGACTCCGAGCGCGACGATTCCCAGTTGGCTGAGGAAATCGACGACGGCGAGCACCAGGTTGACGGTCACCGCGTCCCGCACGCCACGAACGTTGACCAACGCGAGCAGCCCCACGATGACGGCCGCCAGCGCGATATCCCACGGTGCGTCCTTGAAGCCCTCCCAGGAGATGCGACCCGCATAGTGGGCAGCGAAGAACGCCGAGATCGCGATCGTGATGATGTAGTTGAGCATCTGCGCCCAGGCTGTGAAGAACGACCACAGCTCGTTGAACGCGCGCCGCGCGAACAGCGACGACCCGCCCGCCTCGGGATACATCGCCGTCGCCTCGGAATACGTCGTCGCAGTGCAGTAGAAGAGCGCCCCCGTGAGGATGAACACGAGCGGCGTGAGGCCCGCGGCGAGCGCGGCGACGAGCCCCAGGGCGTAGTAGATCGACGAGCCAACATTGCCGTAGGCCGTCGAGAAGAGCGCGTTGACCCCTAGCACGCGCTGCAGGTCGTGGAGCTGGCGTTCAGCCATTACCGCGGCGGGAGTCTACGCCGCGGGGCTGCTGCGCTCTCGCCGCCGGGGATCGCTCGAAGCTGGCCGGCAGCTCCCCGCGGGTCGGAGCGCTAGCGCGACTCGAAGCGCACCTTCCAGTCGCCGTCGACCTTCAGGAAGCGCAGCTTGGAGGTCTCCTGCTTGGCATTCACCGTGGCGGTCACCTGCGCCGTGGCTCGGTCGCCGTCAACGGCGATCTCTGCAAGCTCGGTGTCATCGAGCTCATCGGAAGCGTCGCCGAAGTCTCCTGCGGAGAACTCGTCCTTGCAGAGATCGATCTCCTTCGCCCTCTCGTCGCTTGACATCTCGGCGAGCTCGGGCGAGGCGATGGAGTCGCAGAGCTTCTCCCCGTCCTTGTCCTTCACCGCTTGGGTGTAGTCGTCGAAGGCCTGCTTGACCTCGTCCTCCTGCGAGGCCCCGCCACAGCCGGCCACAAAGACGGTGCACGCGCATGCCACGAGTGCAAGCCGGCGCATCGCCCGCATCATACGCCGCGTCAGTTTTCGCGGGCGAACTCGAGCACCGCGCCCGATCGGGCCAGCACGTCGGAGTGGATGAGCCGCAGTCCGACATCGAGCGTCGACTGTCGCCTGAGATGGCCATAGCGCTCATCCCACTCGCCGCTCGCGAGATCGCTCCTCAGCCGATCCAACGCGCGGTCGATGGTCTCCGGCGCAAGCTGATGCCAGGGCGAGGTGGCAGCGCGGATGGCGGGGTCGAGGTATGACTCGGGGCGTCCCCAGAACGCGGCCATGAAGCCGTCCGTGCAGTCGCGCGGTACCGGTAGCACCGTCGCGGTCGAGCACGGGAGCAGCTCGAGCAGACGCGCAATCGAAGGAAAGCCGGCGCCGTGAACGGCCAGCGTCTCAGGCAGGTAATCGCGGATGACCCATTGCTGGGCGACGATCTCGATGTCCATCGTTACGACGACGACGGCTTGCCGAGCGACCCGGAGCAGCTCGCTGACTCCCTGCTCGATGTCGTCCCAGTGATGCAGCGTCAACACCGCCATCGCCGCATCGACCGACCGATCGCCGAGCGGGAGCGCCTCCGCGGCAGCGCGAATCGCCGCAGCGGCATGCGCCGGGCGCTGAGCGATCATCACCTCGGAGGGCTCGACTGCGATGACCTCCCGATCGTGGGGCTCGTAGGACCCGACACCCGCGCCCACGTTGACGACGCTCGACGCGCTGCCGAGCGCTGCCCAGATCGCCGACGCGATACGACCATCGGGTCGCCGGATCTCGTCGTAGCCGCGGCCCATGGCGTGGTAGCTGTTCACGACACGTCAGTCCCTGGCAAACTCGAGCACGGCCTCGATCGTAACGTCGTTTGACAGCGTGATCCCGCCGCCGGGCAACTCCTCCTGCCAATCAATACCGAACTCGCGCCGGTCGATCGTCACCGCCAGCTCGACCGTGACCTGATCGAGGCCGGTGAGCAGCGCCGGACCCGGCACGCCGATGCGGCCGCTCGCCTCGACGCTGCGCGTCACGCCGTGAATCGTCAGCTCCCCGGGGACAGCCACGTCGCGCGAGCCCTCCTCACCGCGTACCTGCGCGGCGAGAAAGTGCGCCTGCGGATGCGTCGCAGCATCGAGGAACTCCGCCGACAGCAGCCGCGACCGGATGTCCGGCTGGTTGAGGTCGAGGCTGTCGAGCGCGACCGAGATCTCCAGCTTGCCCAGGCCCGCGTCCAGCGCGCCGGCGATCTCACGAAAGCCCACGCGGTAATCCCGGACGTCGAGGTGACGCACGCTGAACGTGACCGACGAGAACCCCGAGTCGACCCTCCACGTGCCCCCGCCGAGCTCGTCGAGAGCGTTCATCGACGGACGAGCGTAGCCGACGCCCGGTCGACGGGATGGGCGCGAGCGAAGCTCAGCCGGATCCGCTCAAGGCGAGCGTCGCGTGTCGCCATGCCAGTAGGATCGCCGCGCGCGCGGACAGACATTCGGGTGAGGGCCGTCCTTCGGGGCGGCCAGGTCGGCGCCGCGAAACAGTTCAGGTGTTCTGCCCGGGTGGGCGACCCACGAGCCTGCCGCGGAGCGGTCGTGTCGTCTGTGCAGCGCTATGAGCAGCAACTTCGCCACGACCCGGCGGAATGCGCACCCACGGCCCGCCCGTTGCGCGTCGGCTGGAAGGAGGAGCTGCTGGCCACGCGATCCAGCCCGTCCAGCCGTTGGCCTCGGGCTACGGCTGAGACGACGAGTCGCTACGCGACGAGGGGGATGATCAGGATCGCGACGATGTTCGCGACCTTGATCATCGGGTTGATAGCGGGACCGGCGGTGTCCTTGTAGGGGTCGCCGACGGTGTCGCCCGTGATCGAGGCCTCGTGCGCCAGGGTGCCCTTGCCGCCGAACGAGCCGTCCTCGATCAGCTTCTTGGCGTTGTCCCACGCGCCGCCGCCGGCCGTCATCGAGACAGCGACGAACAGGCCGACGACGATCACGCCGATCAGCAGGCCGCCGAGCGCCTCGACGCTCAGCAGGCCGACGATCAGCGTGAAGACGATCGGGATCAGCGACGGGACGATCATCTCGCGCTGGGCGGTCTTCGTGACGATGTCGACGCAGCGCGCGTAGTCCGGATCCTCGGTGCCGTCCATGATGCCCGGCTTCTCGCGGAACTGGGTGCGCACCTCTTCGACGACGGCGCCGCCGGCGCGGCCCACGGCCTCCATCGACAGCGCGCCGAACAGGTAGACCATCATGCCGCCGATCAGCAGGCCGATCAGCACCTCGGGCTTGTCGAGCAGGAAGGTGACCGGCTCCTCGCCGCCGGCGACGAGCTCCTCCTCGAGCTCGATCTTGAACGCCGCAAACAGCACGAGTGCGGCCAGCACCGCCGAGCCGATCGCGTACCCCTTCGTGACGGCCTTCGTCGTGTTGCCGACCGCATCGAGCGGATCGGTGACGGCCCGCACCTCCTCGGGCATCTCGGCCATCTCCGCGATGCCGCCGGCGTTGTCGGTGATCGGGCCGAAGGCGTCGAGCGCGACGATCAGGCCACACAGGCCGAGCTGCGCCATCACCGCGACGCCGATGCCGTAGATGCCGCCGAGCTCGTTGGCGCCGAAGATCCCCAGCGCGAGCACGAGCGCCGGCAGCGCCGTCGCCTGCATGCCCTGCGCGAGACCGGAGATGATGTTCGTCGCGTGACCGGTCTGCGAGGCGGACGCCGTCTTCTTGACGGGGCCAAAGCGCGTCGA
>Ga0136619_10001133_pt1 | contig 10313 bp, 9 predicted proteins | sample AntDrymUQ3532106_2_FD_104807 | JGI IMG/M metagenome (GOLD analysis project Ga0136619, IMG submission 104807) | Polar desert sand microbial communities from Dry Valleys, Antarctica - metaG UQ353 (21.06) | ecosystem: Environmental > Terrestrial > Soil > Desert | place: Antarctica: Dry Valley... | reverse complement strand
TACAAAGTGGCCGAGGGCGAGGGCGCCTTCTACGGTCCCAAGATCGATGTCCATGTGCGCGACGCGATCGGACGGTTGTGGCAGATGTGCACGATCCAGGTCGACTTTCAGACCCCCGATCGCTTCGACCTCTCCTATGTGGCGGAGACCGGCGAGCGGGTGCGTCCGGTGATGATCCACCGCGCCCTGTTTGGCGCCATCGAGCGCTTCGTAGGCGTTCTCGTCGAGCACTTCGCCGGAGCCTTTCCGACCTGGCTGGCGCCGGTGCAGGCGGTGCTGATCCCGATCGCAGATCGCCACGCAGGCCACGCCCGCATGCTCGCGGAGCGGCTGCGGGCAACCGGGGCCCGTGCCGACGTCGACGACTCATCGGACACGCTCGGCGCCAAGATCAGGCGCCATCAGCTCAAAAAGGTCCCCTACATGCTGGTGGTCGGGGACGACGAGGTGGCCTCGGGAACGGTTGCGGTCAGGCCGCGTTCTGGAGCGGAGCGGCGCGGTGTCCTGTTCGAGGACTTCTCCTCGGGCCTCAGCAACGAGATCGCCGAGCGGGTACTCGAGCCTTCGCTTTAGTGGAGCGGCTGTGGAGCCCCTGGCGAATGGAATACATGACTCAGAGCTCTGAGGGTTCCGGGGGCTCCTCGGGCTGCATCTTCTGCGACCACCTCGCAGAGAACGATGACGAGTCCGCCAACATCATTTGTCGGGGGCAGCGCGCGTTCGTAATCCTCAACGCCTTTCCCTATAACTCAGGCCATCTCATGGTCGTCCCTCTCAGACATGCCGCCGATCTTCACGAGCTCTCGGTTGAAGAGCGCCATGAGCTCATGGATCTAACCACCGACGCAATCGAGATCGTCCGCAAGGCCATGAGCCCCGAGGGCTTCAATGTGGGGGTCAACCTCGGCGGGGTGGCGGGGGCCGGCGTTCCCGGACACGTTCACGTCCACGTCGTCCCGCGCTGGGGTGGGGACACGAACTTCATGCCGGTGGTGGGGGAGACAAAGGTGCTGCCCGAGATGCTGGCCGACACCGCCGCCAAGCTGCGGCCGGGCTTCGCCGCGCTCTAGGGGGAGCGGCGGCGGCCACCGAGGTACTCAAACGCGCTCAAAGCACTTTGGAGTACCGATTCCGTACTCCCAGGCGCGTTACGTGCGATTCACTACCTCGGCGGGGGGCGGCCTCTACACTGTTCGGGTCGCCGTGATCAGCCAAGCTGCCGATCCGAAGATGACACCATCCCCCGTGTCGTGCGCAAACATTGTCTCTTGGAGAGCGCTCCGCGCCGAGGCGGAAGATAGTTCGTCCAACCCTTGCAACATGCCCCTGACCGCTCCCGTGCTGCTCATGAACCGAAACGCGTCTTCGCCGTCCTTTCCGGCCCAGAAGGGGACTTCAAGGCTCTCAAACTTGATGTCCTCAAGCCCCGCGGAGCCCAGCACGTTACGCATCCCGTCGGCATCGGCAGACCCGAACGGCCCCGGAGCCCCGACCGGGGGAGCGGGCAGGTCCCGGCCCAAGGAGAGCGCGGCCCGAATCTCCTGCAACCACTCGTTCTTTCCGAGCTCCTGCCAACCGATCATGACGAGGCGTCCTCCGGGCTTGATGGCGCGAGCGATGTTGCTCATGGCTGCGGCGCGATCGGCGAAGAACATCGCCCCGAATCGGCTGATAGCGACGTCGAACGCATTCCTCTCGAACAGATGAACCTGTGCATCGCCTCTCACGAAGGTTGCGTTCGTGATCCCCTCGGCGGCCGCCAAGGTCCGGGCGCGCTCAAGCATCTGCGTCGAAAGGTCTATGCCGAGAGCCGAGCCTCGACCGGCGGTTCGAGCCGCGATCCTCGTGGATTCTCCGTTGCCGCACCCTATGTCCAGGACCCGATTGAAGGAGTCGATCGCCGCCGCAGCGTCCAGGTAGGTCTGATAGTCGCGGGCGGAGCGATCGTAGTACTCCCAGTCTCGTGCCCAGTCCTCGCCCTCGGCCCCGTCCCAGGCGCGAGCCATCTCGGCGTTGGCTATGGTTGCGGTCACGGGTCCTCCCTCCACTGGGACCTGCTATATAGTCCCATATGGACTAAGTAATACTCCTGAAGGGACTATGATGTCAAGACCACCCCAGCCCACCGCCACTTCTTACGCCCTTCTCGGCCTCCTCGCGATCAAGCCCTGGACCGCCTACGAGCTCGCCCAGCAGATGGATCGCACTCTCAGCCGCTTCTGGCCGCGGGCGAGAAGCAAATTGTACGAAGAACCCAAGAAGCTCGAGGCGCTCGGACTGGCCCGTTCGAGCAAAGGGACGGTCGGCAGGCGGCAACGTACGACCTATTCCATCACCCTCGCAGGGCGGCGGGCGCTGGCGGAATGGCTCGCTCGCCCCGGCGAGGGACCGGTACTGGAGTGCGAGCTGCTCCTCAAGATCTTCTTCGCCGACAGCACTTCAACCGCGGAGCTGCGCAAGAGGATCGTGGAGCTTCGGGACTGTGGCCAAGAGTTCACAGAGGTGAACATTCAGGTCGGACGTGCGTACATGAAGGGGGAGGGGCCTTTTCCGCAACGGTCTGCGATCAACCAGCTCGTCGGCACGTTCATCGACGATTTCCTCGAGATGGTCGACCGTTGGGGGGAGTGGGCAACCGATGTGACGGCGAAGTGGCCCGAAGACCCGACGCAAGCCGAGCCGGACTGGCCCGCGATGGAAGCGGTAGTTCAGCGTGGCCTCGACCGATCTGCTCGCTGGAACGTCGGTTCCCGAGGTGGGCCGGTTCCCCCATGACGCGCGAGTCACTGCCTCAGCATCCGTAGAATGAGGTCAACCGATGGGAGCTGATGTGCAAACAACATCAAAGCAGAAGAATCGCTGGCGGTGGATCAACCCGGTCGTGCGTATTGGTGCGACGCTACAAGTTGCGGTCGTCGTCGTACAAGCTTCGCTGGCCGGCCTGTCGCTGACCGGCTCAAGAGAAGCGTTGGTATGGCATCAGAGGATTGGGGTGGAAGGGATCACATCTTTCGCGTTGATCGTGCTGCTGCTGGCCGTCCTGAACTGGCGTCCCGGGCATGGACCGGCGTGGCCGGCGCTTGTGGCCCTAGTGGCGATGCTGGCGTTGTTCCTGCAAATCGAGACCGGGTTCGCGCGCACGCAGGGCGTGCACCTACCGACGGGCGTGCTGATCTTCGGAGCTAATCTTGTGATCGCCTTGCGGGTGCGCCCCTCAAGAGCCGCTTGAGCTGGTGGGCATGAATGATTGTTGGGTCGCCCGGGTTGGAGCCGAGCAGGTAATAGCCCTGTGGAGGCTTCGGCACCGTGAACGAAAGCTGGAAGCTACCGTTGGCGCCGGCTCTTTCTCCGACAAGTCTCGATAAACGGGCTCTATCCACGCGGCGCTCCTTCCGATACTGCCTCTCGAGCATATCTCCCTGATGAGACTTTGCTGTGTCAGCGGAAAGGGTGGCAAATGAACAGGGTGTGCGTCTGCCCCCGGAATTGCGTGGGTAAATGACCTCCGTTCGCGTTTACCATCCCTTTATAAGCCTCCGGCGGCCCCCCGTCGGTTCGGCGCGCGCCGAGGCCGGCTCAAGGGGAAGCACCGACCGGCGCGACGAGGATAAGACCATCTTCGTCCACTGTGTCAGAGCAGAGAACAGGGACGCCAACAGTGGCCGCTGCATACGTCGCCGAGAGGCTGGGTGTGAGCGGAAAGGAGGGACTTGTGAGAGTGGTACCCCTGTTGCCTCATGCCCACCCCAGTCGTACGTTCTCAGATGCGCTCGATCGAATCTGGCCAACCCAACAAGGTTGAGAGTCGTGTCCCCCAAGAGCAGCGATGTCGACGGTCGAGGAATCCTCGGCCCGCGTTTTGAAGGCGCGCTCGTCTATGGGGCGGAGCTTCATCGAGCTCAGTTGAGGAAGGGAGGTTTGATCCCCTACGTGGGTCATCTGCTGATCGTGGCAGGCACCGTAATTGAGTGGGGAGGCGACGAGGACCAGGCGATCGCAGCAATCCTGCATGATGCAGTGGAGGATCAAGGACACTCGGGAGAGACTGCTGCGGAGATTCACCGGCGCTTCGATGGCCGGGTGGCGGAGTTTGTGAAGGGGCTCAGTGACACCGACGAAACGCCGAAGCCTCCATGGAAGCAGCGCAAGAAGGCTTATATGGACAAGCTGAGGAACGAGCCAATTGAGGTCGTCCTCATCTCGGCCGCGGACAAGCTGCACAATTCCAGGGCGATCCTCTCCGACTTCATTGAAGAAGGAGATGGGCTGTGGCAGCGATTCACCATCAAGGACCAGGGTGGTCTTCCACAGCTCTGGTACTACCGCGAGCTCTTGAAGATCTATGAAGAGCGGCTGCCACTTCGCGTCACCCGCGATCTGAGAGCCGTCGTGGAGGAGCTCGCCGCGAGGGTGGGCCGGGCCCTAAACGACGTAGCCGAGCCCGAGTAGGCCGACTGGTTGGGGGTGGCGCAATGACTTACACCCTGTGTGCATCTGTGGCCCAATGCGAGGTGCCTCTCGTCGTTCACGTTCCACACGCTTCACGCGTCGTCCCTCCTGACATCAGGGCCGACATTCTACTGACGGACGCCGAGTTGGAGGTCGAGCTCGAACGGGTCACCGATCATGATGTTGACGTTTTGTTCGAGCCGGTTATCGCGCTGAACGGGGTCATGCTCGTCAACGGATACAGCCGGCTGGTCGTCGACCCGGAGCGCTTTCGAGCCGACGAGGAGGAACCGGCCGCCGCCTTCGGTGCCGGGGCCGTCTACTCGAAAACGTGCGACGGGGCCCTGCTACGAGATCCGGATCGATATCCCATTCTGCGTGAGGAGCTTCTCCAGCGCTACTATGATCCTCACGCCGCAGCGGTGCAGGCATGTGTCCGGGGGATGCTGACTCGCTTCGGAGGGTGCCTGATCATCGATGCTCATTCCTATCCCCCAGCCCCGCTACCTTGGGAGCAGAACCCTGCAGGCGATAGACCGCAGATCGACTTCGGCACCGACTTATTCCACACTCCGACGGATCTCCTTGATCTCCTCCGTTCTGAAGCGCGGGCGTCGGGTTTCAGCGTTGCCCTGAACTCGCCCTTCGCCGGCACCTACGTGCCGACTGCCTTCCACCAGCGGGAGAGACGGGTCAAGTCGGTGATGATCGAAGTTCGACGCGATGTCTATCGCGACTGTTCAGAGGCTCGCCGTCGGGAGACTTTCGACTTGGTCGCGCGACTCCTGAGAAAGGCGCACAGTTGGCTGGCCGATGTGCTTTCATCCGATGCCTGATCATGGGTGGAAGTCTCATCGAACATTACGGTGCTTGAGGTAGCGGCGAATCCCGAACCAAACCCCGTTCCCAGCGCCATGATTGCCGGACGTCAGAGCTTAACGCTCAGCCGCGCGACTGCGAGGCGACAAGCGTGGCGACGTCGGAGGGGGCGTCTCTGCTTCTGCGCGCGCCGCTTCGGCCGCCGCGGGAACACGGCCGAGGGTACAGCCAGATAGAAAGCTCGTCGGCCACTACCAGTCGGCTTTATCGAGAGTCATTCTCACCCCGAGTTGCTTGAGCAGTCGCAGAATTCGCTTGACCTGTCTCACGACCCTGCTCCAAGGCCGAGAGGTAGGTCCGATTGAGGCCGAGGCGTTCGGCCAGCTCGGCCTGGGTTAGGCCGGCCTCCAGCCGGTAATAGCGAATGGCCGCCCCGAGCGAGCAGCGACCCTCCTTATCGCGTCTACACGGCGGCCTGGGGGTGATTCCGGGTTCGTCTGCATTTCCGGACCTTGTATCAGTGTCCGGATTTCAAGACAACGTTACGCGGTCCCATCTTTTGTGGGCGCCAGTGTGCCCAAAACGGCACTCTGAGACGCTCAAAACGCGACGGGTTTGGAGGCGCCTGCTAGTCGAGGTCGGGGAGCAGCTGCAGCGCCCTACCCCCCTCGGTCCGCAAGACGCCGAAGTGCCTGTGGTCGAGAGTCGCGACCTTGTCTTCCCCGAGCTGCTCGCAGGTGATGAAGACCGACGCATCGACCAGGCCGATGGGTTGATCGCTATAGCGGTCCTGCAGACCGGTCGATGAGCGCAGCAGTCGAGAGTCGAATTCATGGAGAACGTAGACGCCCGCCTCGAGATCCTCGACGAACGTTGTCCAGGCTGGGGTCGTACCGAACTTCCTCACGAAATACTCGACCTCAACTAGGACCAGCGGCGGCACAACAAGAGGTTCGTTGGTTTCCAACAACAGCTTCGAGCAGCGGGCGTAGTCGGGGTCGCTGGTGGCCAAGGCGCCGTAGATGACTCCGGTGTCCAGGACTAGCGCCACGGATGCGCCGAAGCCACTTCTTCCCAGAGATCCCCGATCTCCTCGCCGCTCGGTGCCTTCTTCGAGGAAAACAAGCCAAGCGTCGGGCGGCGGCGCTGGCCGCCCTCCTCGTTTCCCCAACGAGTCAGGGCGAAGGTGTTAGGAGCGACCCTGCGGAAGCGATCGGGGTGGCGGGGGAGCCGGGCCGCGAGCTGATAGACGATCAGGTCCGGCTTCGCATTCTGAGAGCGGGGGTGAGTCCAGCCTCCCGCCTTGATCCTCTTGCCCAGCTCGCGGGCATGGAGAGGCGTCCCCGCCCGCTCCAGCACCTGCTCGGCGGCGTCGTGCAAGGTCAACCCGGCGAGGTCGCCTGGGGGCCGGGGCCGGACTTTGGGCTCAGGCCGCGATTCGTCGCCCAACAACCGGCGGGCGCGTTCGACAGCCCGCAGATAGGCGGCGAGAACCTCGGCGGCCTCGGCGGCCCGATCGGCATCGGCCGCCGATTCGACCGGCTTGGTGAGCAGGGTCTGGAGCTGCGCCTTTATATCTTGCATCTCAACTTCCTCATCTTCAGTAGTGAAGATAGTATGAGCGACCGATCCTGGAAGGTCAACTCGGGTGCCAAACCTCAAGAACCCCGCGCCAAAGACGAGTAGTCGTCACAGGCGTCTGACATCCTGAGACTTAGGGGCCGAGCGGAAGGGAGAGGCCATGGCTCAGGTCGTAATCGAGAATCCCATACTAAACTCGCCGTACTACGAGCCCGGCCGTCACTTCCGCTTCTCCGACGAGGGCATCACGGACGAGATCGTCGCGGAGCGAAGGGTCAGCTCCTACTTCATGCCGATACCGGCCTCCAAGAAGAAGGGCGTGCAGGCGGTCATCGACACCGAGTGGACCAAGGACCGGGTCGAGGAGAACGTGACCATCAACCGCATTCGCTTCCAGGTGGGCCGTTGGCGAAACGGGGGCCGGGGCGGAGTCACCCAAACGACTCGCCGGCTGCTCGACTACTGGAGAGACGAGGCGCGCGAGAACCGCCTGTTCTTCTGTCAGATAGAGGCTCTGGAAACCGCCGTCTACATCACCGAGGTCGCCCGCAAGGACAACGCCGGCTGGATCGAGGAGGAGCTGCGCCGCTTCAACGACGACGCCAACCCGGGCCTCTACCGCCTGGCCCTCAAGATGGCAACGGGCACCGGCAAGACCGTCGTCATGGCCATGTTGATCGCGTGGCAGACGCTCAATAAGCTTGCCAACCCACAGGACCGCCGCTTTGCGGATGCTTTCCTCATCGTGGCGCCGGGCATCACCATTCGCGACCGCCTCCGAGTCCTGCTCCCGAACGACCCCAACAACTACTATCGGGAGCGGGATCTGGTGCCGGCCGAGCTCTTTGGTGAGCTCAACCGAGCCAAGATCGTCATCACCAACTTCCACGCCTTCAAGCTGCGCGAGCACACCGCGGCCGCTAAGCTCGGCAAGAGCATCCTGGGCGCCGATGCAACCGGTGCTTTCATCGAAACTCCCGATCAGATGGTCAGGCGTGTGTGCCGGGAGCTCTCCGGCAAGAAGAACCTCGTCATCATCAACGATGAGGCCCACCACTGCTACCGCCAGCGCCCCGGCGGCGAGTTCGGCGAAGAGACGCTCAAGGGCGATCTGAAACGCGAGGCCCAGACCCGTGCCGAGGAGGCGCGCGTGTGGATCTCGGGTCTCGAAGCAGTAACGCGCAAGCTCGGCGTCAGGGTCGTCTACGACCTCTCGGCGACGCCGTTCTTCCTGCGGGGCTCCGGCTATCCCGAGGGAAAGCTGTTTCCCTGGGTGGCATCCGACTTCTCGCTGGTGGACGCGATCGAGGCGGGCATCGTCAAGGTGCCACGTGTGCCGGTAGCGGACGACTCCATGACCGGCGACGCTCCCACCTACCGGGAGCTGTGGCTGAGAGTCCGCAACGACCTTCCGAAGAAGGGCCGCAAGACCGACGCTCTCGAAGGAGCGCCCAAGCTCCCGCTCGAGCTCGAGGGCGCTCTGCGAAGCCTCTACGACAACTACGTCAAGTACTTCGAGCTGTGGGAGTCGGATACCGAGGGCCGCGCTGCGGCCCGCACGCCGCCGGTGTTCATCATCGTCTGCAACAACACCAACGTCTCGAAGCTCGTCTTCGACTACATCGCCGGCTGGGACAAGACGCTGCCGGGCGGCGAACGCGTTGTGGTGCCGGGTGAGCTGCCGCTTTTCTCCAACGAGCAGGATGGAGCGTGGAGCGCCCGGCCCAACACCATCCTCGTCGACAGCTCCCAGCTCGAGTCGGGCGAGTCCATGAGCGATCAGTTCAAGAAGGTCGCACGGACAGAGATCGAAGAGTTCAAGGCCGAGTACCGGGCGCGCTTTCCCGGGCGCGACGCCGAGGAGCTGTCCGACGAAGACCTCTTGCGCGAGGTCATGAACACCGTCGGCAAACCGGGCAAGCTCGGCGAGCGCATCCGTTGTGTCGTGTCGGTGTCGATGTTGACTGAAGGCTGGGATGCCAACACCGTGACGCACGTCCTGGGGGTGCGGGCGTTCTCGACCCAGCTTCTGTGCGAGCAGGTCGTGGGCCGCGCCCTAAGGCGTACCAGCTACGTGCCCGGCGAAGACGGCCTCTTCTCGCCCGAGTACGCCGAGGTCTACGGCGTCCCCTTCTCGTTCATTCCCACGAGTGGAGTTGGAGTCGTGGCCAAGCTCCCAAGAGTGCCTACCCGCGTCCGTGCACTCGAGGAGCGGGCTGCGCTAGAGATCCGCTTCCCTCGGCTCATCGGATATCGCTACGAGGTTCCCACGGAGCGCCTCGAAGCGACCTTCTCTGCGGACTCTCACATGGCGCTGTCGACCCAGGAGGTTCCGACCACTACCCAGGTCGAGCCCATCTTCGGCAAGGGCAGCGTGCACACGCTCGATGAGCTGCAGCGCCGCCGCCATCAGGAGATCGTGTTCGCCCTCGCCAAGACGACTCTCGAGCGCTACTTCAACGAGAACGGCTCGGAGAGGCCGTGGCTGTTCCCACAACTACTCGTCATCGCGCGCCGCTGGCTGGAGGAGTGCCTCACGCTCACAGACGGGACCTTCCCGCAGCTGCTCTTGTTCCACCGCAACTTGAGCGATGCGGTCGACAGGATGTACAAGGCGATCGTGGCCGGCGCCGCGCAGGCGTCCCGGCTGCGCCCGATTCTGCGCCCCTATGAGCCTGAGGGCACCACTCGCTGGGTCGACTTCGACACCACCAAGACCACCTACGTGACGGATCCCGCCCGCTGCCACATCAGCCATGTGGTGCAGGACTCGGGCTGGGAGTCAAAGCTCGCCTCGGTGCTCGAGGACATGGACGAGGTCCTCTGCTACGTCAAGAACCAGGGCCTCGGCTTCACGATCCCCTATACGCTCGGCGGCACCGAGCGCCAGTACATTCCCGACTTCATCGTGAAGCTTGACGACGGCCTCGGTTCCGAAGGCCCGCTCGATCTGATCGTCGAGGTCTCGGGCCAGGCCAGACGCGACAAGAAGCCCAAGGTCACGACCGCGCGCGAGCTGTGGGTGCCCGCGGTGAACAACCACGGAGGCTTCGGGCGCTGGTCGTTCGTCGAGGTAACCGATCCCTGGGACGCCAAAGAGGTGCTCCGGGGAGCCATGAAGTCAGCCGCGCAGTGATCGCCGAGGAGGCGTGATGAAACGCAGGGCCAAGGCCGGACCCACTCCTATTGAAACCGTCAAGCACAAGGACAAGCGCGCCAACATTCCCACCGAGGAGCTGCGCGACTTCGTGGTGGGAGACGAGTCGGGGCCGGCCACCAGGCTCTATCCGCGCGATTCTTCGCTCGATCCCCAGCTGGTGTGGAAGGGCAAGGACGAGCAGGACACCCACGACCTCGAGGTTCCAGTGGTCCCGGTCTACATCCAGGAGAAGATCCATCCCAAGGCGCTGATCGAGAACCTGCGCGACACGGCCGGGGGTGGGGCCGAGGAGCCCGAGCTCAGG
>Ga0136619_10001132_pt1 | contig 10313 bp, 9 predicted proteins | sample AntDrymUQ3532106_2_FD_104807 | JGI IMG/M metagenome (GOLD analysis project Ga0136619, IMG submission 104807) | Polar desert sand microbial communities from Dry Valleys, Antarctica - metaG UQ353 (21.06) | ecosystem: Environmental > Terrestrial > Soil > Desert | place: Antarctica: Dry Valley... | reverse complement strand
GGCGCTCTGCCGTCCGCATTCCAACTGGGCGTGGATCGTTCCGGCCCCTGAGCAGATCCACGCCCAGATCGCGTGGTGAGAGGAATCACGCCCAGTCGGTGGTGGTCAGGAGGTGGATGGGACACTGACGACGTCCCACGCCAGCAGAACGTCGTCGCCGACGGGAAAGATCGCCCGGTTCTCCAAACGGATACCCGCAGTCACCTCGGTGACTCCGAGGGGGCCGACCGCTTCGATGCCTTCTCCGATCAGGACGGGCGCAACGGCGACGATGATCCGATCGACGAGCCCGGTGCCGAGCAACGACGTGATCACCTTGGCCCCGCCTTCGACGAGCAGCGACTCCGTTCCTGAGGCCCGCAAGACGGCGAGCGCCTCGGCGAGGTCGATCCCGTCCGCCGTCCTGTCGATGACCTCAACCCGCACGCCAGCTGCGCGCAGCTCGTCGCGTCGCTCCGGCGCCGACAGTTCGGAGGTGAACACCGTGGTCGGCGCGTCGTGGCTCAGCACCTTCGCCGCTTCGGGCAACTGCAGCTTCGAGTCGATGACGACACGCATCGGCGATGCACCGGGGACCATTCGAACCGTGAGCTCGGGATCGTCTTGCAGCACGGTTCCCACGCCGACGAGCACGCCGTCGCAGGCTGCGCGCAGGGCATGCGAGATGCGCCGCTCGTCCTCTCCGCTGATCCACTTCGAGTCTCCGGTCGACGTGGCGATCCGGCCGTCGAGCGTTTGCGCATACTTGAGGACGACGTATGGTCGATCGGCACGGGGCTCGACATCACCGAGCAGCGCAGTCACATCCGTCGCCGGCGCCAACTCGTCGGCGCCGGCCAGTGGTGTACCCGTCGGCCGAACATGCCCGAGCCGGCGCTCCTTCGTCGTCAGATAGCCGAGATTGCGATGGTGCGGCGCCGTTGTCAACGCGACCACGTCGCGCACCACGGCGCCTGACGCCGTGAGCCCACGGACCTTGTCCGGATTGTTGGTCAACAGACGGATGCTGCGGACGCCGAGCTCGGCGAGGACTGCAGCTGCGTCGCCATAATCGCGAGAATCCACGGGAAGCCCGAGCTGCTCGTTGGCGAGCACGGTGTCTGATCCTTGATCCTGGGCGACGTAGGCGCGCAGCTTGTTCACGAGCCCGATACCGCGTCCCTCATGACCGGTCGCGTACACCAGCACACCGCGACGTTCGGCGGCGATCGTCCGCATCGCCAGGCGGAGCTGCACGCCGCAGTCGCAGCGAAGCGACCCGAGCGCATCCCCCGTCAGGCACTCGGAGTGCAGTCGCACCAGCACGTCGTCGCCGTCGTCGACGTCGCCGACGACGAGCGCCAGGTACACGTGCCCGGACGGCCGCTCGAAGGCGTGCACGTCGAAGACACCGAACGGAGTGGAAAGCGGGACGCGCACGACCTCGGTGGTTTCCATGGCGGTGACTGTTTACCCAGCATCGATGGCGGGCAAACTCCCCGACGCATGGTGGACGCATGGTGACGGCTCGTTGCGTGAGGTTCATCGGGCCCGGGCGGGTGGAGGTGAGCACCGAGGAACTGCGAGCGCTCGGCGAAGGAGAAGTGCTCGTGCGCACGATGTTCTCAGGTGTCAGTGCCGGGTCCGAGATGCTGGCGTACCGGGGGCAGCTCGACGATGATCTTGCGCTCGACGAGACCATCGGTGCACTGGGCGGCACGTTCTGCTACCCGTTCCGCTACGGCTACAGCTGCGTGGGAACGATCGAGACCACCACCACCTGCGAGCTGGCGGAGGGGACTTCGGTGTTCGCCTTTCATCCGCACCAGGATCGCTTCGTGGCGTCGGCCGCCGACGTCGTGCCGCTGGGTTCGGCAGACCCGCGAGCGGCCACGCTGTTCCCCCTTGTCGAGACGGCCCTGCAGGTCACGCTCGACGCCGGTGCGCGCTTCGAAGAGCCGGTCATCGTGATAGGGCTCGGTGTGGTCGGGATGCTGACGGCGGCGATGCTGCAGCGCAGCGGTGCCCGTGTGCTCGCCGTCGAGCCGCTGCGCTGGCGACGCGACATTGCGGTCACGCTCGGCATACGGGCTGCCGAGCCGGGGGCCGCCGGCGACGAGCTTTCCGCGATGCGAGCGGCCGATGGAGTGCCGCTGATCATCGAAGCGTCCGGCAACCCGGAAGCGCTGGCGAGTGCATTGCCGTTGCTGGCACACGAGGGCACGGCCCTCGTCGCATCGTGGTATGGCACCAAGGAGGTTCGCCTGGCTCTCGGCGCCGAGTTCCACCGCCGGCGTCTCACGATCCGCAGTAGCCAGGTCTCGACGATCCCGGCTCGGCTCAGCGGCCGCTGGACGACGGACCGCCGCCGCCGGACCGCCTGCGACCTGCTCGGCAAACTGCCGCTCGACGAGTTGGCGACCCATACGTTTCCTTTCGAGCAAGCGGCCGAAGCGTTCGCAGCCGTCGATGAGGGACGCGAAGGTCTGATGCACGTCGCTCTGGGGTATCGGTCCTGATATGTATCAAGTAGGAACGGCGATCGCCTTGCGCGCAAAGCACGTCATGCCTGGCGTCGAGGGCCCAGAGGGCGAGCTACACGAGCACGACTACCGGCTCGAGGTGGTCGTCGAGCGGGCGACGCTCGATGAGCGCGGCATGGTCTGCGACCTCGACCGTCTCGACGACGCGCTGCGCAGGATCGAGGAGGAGGTCGGCGGAAAGAACCTGGAGGTGATCCAGCCGGACGATGCCGAAGCCGTGACGGTCGAGGTGTTCGCTCGCTGGGCCCACGGGTTCCTGTCGGACGTTGTCCGAGAGACCGGAGGTGACACGCTCTCCGTTCGGATCTGGGAGTCCGACGACGCCTTCGGCGGGTTCAGCGGCCCTCCCGCGTGACCTTGACCGTCTCGCTGGTGACGAGGGGATCGCCGGCCCAGCTCACCGGCGGACACCTCTATCACAGCAGGATGGCCGATCGGGCAGCGGACCGAGAGGCATCGATCTCGTTCGTCGCCGCCGGCCGGTTTCGTGATCCGCTGCGCCGAGCGGCCGATGTGATCCTGGTCGACAGCATCACCGCCTGGTCGATCCCGCCGTGGCTGTGGCGCCGTCGCCGGAAGGTGCCGATGGCGGCGATCCTCCATCAAGCGCCAGGAGGTGTCGGCACCACCAGCGCCCTTCGGACGTTGCAGCGGCCGCTCGATCGCGCCCTGTACCGCCACTGCCAACTGCTCATCGCCACGAGCGCCGCGCTGGGAGCTGCATTGTCGGATGATCGCCTTCTCGCCGCCCGGAGGATCATCGTGGTCGAGCCAGGCTGCGACGTACCCATGGTTGGCGCCGTGCCCGACTTGCGCGACGGGCGCCGCATCGCCCTGCTGTGCGTCGCCAACTGGCTCCCGAACAAGGGTCTGCTGGAACTGCTCGACGCCGTGGCCGGGCTCGGTCCCGATGATGCTCTGCTCCACCTCGTCGGGCGCGATGATGTCGACGGTGCTTACACGCGACGCGTCAGAGCACGGTTGGAGTCGCCTGATCTCGTCGGGCGCGTCGTTGAGCACGGTCCGGTAGGACGTCACGACATCGGACGTCTGTACCGGGCGGCGGATGCGTTTGTCCTCCCGAGCTCTCGGGAGACATATGGCACTGTTTACGGCGAGGCGCTCGCCGCCGGGCTCCCGGTGATCGGTTGGTCGTCGGGCAACCTGCGCCACTTGATCGAAGACGGACGAGAGGGCGTACTGCTGCACCGCGGAGACATCGCCGGACTGCGAGCGGTGCTGGTGCGGATCGCCACCGACGACCGATGGCGATTGGAGCTCGCTGCCGCTGCCAGTCGCCGGGGTGAGCGGCTCCCAACGTGGGACTCCGCCGCCGACGCCTTCTTCCGTGCGCTCAGGGAGCTGGCAGAACGCCACGGTTGAACCAGCGCAAGACCGGGGCGGCCGCTTCGACGTCGATTCGAGACACGCTGGCGTCCTCGACGAACGTGCGCCAGGCGATGGTGTCTGGAGCATCCAACGCCCACGCCACGGCCGCCTTGATCGGGCTGACATGCGTCACGACGATCACGACACCATCGGCTGCGGCGTCTGTCAGTTCTTCGCAGGCCGATCGAACGCGCCGACCCAACTGCGCCAGCGACTCCCCTCCGCCGGGAGCGAACGCGGGATCGGTGCGCCAGCGCGTCCAGAGATCCGGAGCCACGGCTGACGCGGGACGGCCGTCGAGCTCTCCGTAGTCGAGTTCGATCCATCGTTCATCGATCTCGAAAGGGTGGCCGAAGGCGTCGGCTGTGCTGATCGCCCGCTGCAGCGGGCTCGAGATCAGTCGATCGGGGCGCGGCAGCGACGACGTCAGAGCGGCGATCTGAGATCGACCTCGCGGCGTCAGCGGCGGGTCGGCCCGGCCGAGCAGCAGCCCCTGCGTGTTCGGCTCGGTCTCGCCGTGTCGCACGAGCAGCAGCACCCCCGGACTCTACGTCGACGGCCGCCGGGTGGGAGCCAGCTGCCGCAGCGTCGGGCGTTGACTCTGGTCGCGTCGTTCAGGAGTGGCGACCCGGGTCGGCACGCTGGCGCCTCCAGGCGCTTCGGCGGCCGAGTCATGACAGCGCGGTGGCGATCATGATGATGCCGACGATCAGGAACAGGCCAGCAGAGACGTAGCTGAGCGCCCGGCGGGGGAGGCGATCACCGAGTTCACGCCCGAGCAACGCGCCGAGCACGCCGGCGGCCATCAGGCCCAGAGTGGCGCCGGCCCAGGTGTACACGGGGTGAGAGCGGGCTGCCAATGTGGCCGTCGTGAGCTGCGTCTTGTCACCCAGCTCGGCAACCGTGACGGTGAACGCGATCAGGGCGATGGGCGAGCGCAGCATCGAGCGGGCGGTCCTTGGCGGCGGCGGCGTCGTCGCCTCCACCAGCACCTCACCGTCGTCATCGGCGTCGGCGTCCTCGCCGCGCGCTCGGATCAGCTCGAACACTGCGAAGCCGATGAAGGCGATGCCACCACCGATCGACAACGCCCGCTCGGGAAGTGCAGCGCCCAGCAGTCCGCCGACCACTGCGGCGAGCGCGCTGCTGACGACGTAGGCGATGGCCAGGCCGACGACCACCTGGCGCAGGTGATGGCGAGCGCCCAGGCTCATGGCGACCAGCTGCGTCTTGTCACCCAACTCGGCGACGAACACGACACCGAGCGCAGTGAACAGTGTCCCCACGAGGCATCAGCCCCGCAGGCGCTCGATGATCTCGGCGTGCAGCAGACCGTTGGTGCTGATGGCCGTGCCGCGGTCGTGAGCTGGCACCCCGTGTCGGTCGGTGAACGTGCCGCCGGCCTCCTCCACGATCAGCCGCACGGCAGCGACGTCGTACGTGGCGACGCCGACGGCGTCGATGGCCACGTCGAGGGAACCTTCTGCGACGAGCACGTGCTGCCAGAAGTCGCCGAATCCCCGGCCGCGGCGGGCGTCTAGTTGAATGTCAGTGAGTGCGCCGGTCAGGCCCAAATCGCGCCAACCGTCGTCGACGGTGACCGACACCTGGGCGTCGACGATGGCGTCGACGGTGGATACCTGGCACCGGCGTCCTGCAACGAACGCACCGCCACCGCTCGTTGCCCACCACCGGCCGCCCAGTGCCGGCGCCGACACCATGGCGACGACCACATCGTCGCCGTGAAGCAGCGCCAGCAGCGAGGCCCACACGGGCAGCCCCCGCACGAAGCCGGAGGTGCCGTCGATGGGATCGATCAACCAGGTGAACTCGGCATCGTTGGCGCCCTGGTGGCCGTGCTCCTCACCCAAGACAGCATGCGTGGGGAACTCGGACCGGATCCGTTCCGCCAGGACACGTTCGCACTCCCGGTCGATGTCGGTGACCTCCGTGGCGTCCGCCTTGTGCTCGACGACGAAGCAGCGCCGCTCGAACGCAGCGCCCGTGATGGCATCGGCAACGCCGGCCAGCGACGCGGCGAAGGTCAGCTCGTCCTCGAACGCCACGCGGGGATCAGCCGGCGAGATCGTCGATGATGCGGGTGAGCCCAGCGGCGTCGAGTCCGAGCCCGGCGTGGATGTCGCCGGCCGAACCGTGGAGGAGGAAGCGGGTGGGTATGCCCAGCACCCGCACGCTGGTGGTGGGATCGAGGTCGGTTATCTGCGCGGCGATCGTGGCGCCAATGCCGCCATCGGCAATGCCATCCTCGATGGTCACGACTGCGTCGTGGCGGGCAGCATCGGCGAGCATCTCCTGGTCGAGCGGAGCGCACGACCGCACGTCCCACACCGTCAGCGATCGACGACCTTCGGCGGCGACGCGCTCTGCGACTTCGAGCATCAGGCCGATGGCGAGGATGCACACCGAGCCGTCACCCTCCCTCGCCCGGCGGGCTCGCAGGCCCACTCCGATCTCGTGCTCGGACACCTGACGAGCGCTGCCGCGGGCGTAGCGGATGGCAACAGGACCCTCGTCGGCGAGACCAACTGCGTCGGACAGCATCTGGTGCAACTCCTGCACGCTCGAGGGGGCGAGCACGCGCATGCCAGGCACCTTGGCCATCAATGCCATGTCGTAGACGCCGTGGTGGCTCGGACCATCGGGACCGGTGATGCCGGCCCGATCGATGCAGAAGATCACCGGCAACCGGTGCAGCGCCACGTCGTAGACGACCTGGTCCCACGCCCTGGAAAGGAACGTCGAGTACAGCGCCACCACCGGGCGCAGCCCGCCGAGCGCCATGCCGGCGGCGCCGGTGACGGCGTGCTGCTCGGCGATGCCGACGTCGAAGAACCGGTCGGGAAAGCGGGACTGGAACGGCAGCAAGCCCGTCGGTCCTGCCATGGCGGCCGTCACGGCGACGATCCGATCGTCGGCCTCTGCGACCTTGATGATCGACTCGGCGAACGCCTGGGTGTACCCGGTGGGGACGGCCTTCGGCGGGCCAATGACGGGATCGAACACCGGTGCGTCGTGCAGGTGCTTCTCGTCGTCATCCTCGGCCGGCGGGTACCCGCGGCCTTTCTGCGTCATGACGTGCACGACGATCGGCCCCTCCGCCGACAGGTGGACGGCGTTGGCGAGGGCGCGCTCCAGCTCGTCCACCCGGTGCCCGTCGATCGGCCCCACGTAGCGGACGCCGAGCGCTTCGAAGAACGCAGGAGGCTGCAGGAACTCGCGCACGCCTGCCTTGAACTCCTCGATGGCGCGTTCGGCCGGTTCGCCGACGACGGGGAGGTCTCGCAGGAAGTCCTCGATGCGGCGCTGACGACGCACGTAGACCGGGTTGAGCCGGATGTCGGCGAGCGCATGGGCCAGCTTCTCGGTGATCCGCCCGCCGGGAATGCGGGGCAGCTCGCCGGTCACGGCAGTGTCGGGCGGCGGCACCCCGCGGCGCTCGTGGCTGGCGGAAAGGTTGGAGACCGTCGGTGCGTAGGAGCGACCGTTGTCGTTGAGCACGATGATCACGCGTTTGCGCCCGTGGCCCAGATTGTTGAGCGCCTCGTAGGCCATGCCGCCGGTCATCGAGCCGTCGCCCAGCACGGCCACGATGTGACGGTGGCCGCCACGCCCGGCGTCTCGGGCGATGGCCAGACCGTAGGCGTACGACAGGATCGTCGAGGCGTGGCTGTTCTCGACGAAGTCGTGCTTGCTCTCCTCGCGCGAGGGGTACCCGGAGAGGCCTCCCGCCTGGCGCAGCTCGGCGAATCGCCCCTGACGGCCGGTCACGATCTTGTGCACGTACGCCTGGTGACCGGTGTCCCACAGGATCGCGTCGGTAGGGGAATCGAACGTGCGGTGCAGCGCCAGCGTCAGCTCGACGACGCCCAGGTTTGAGCCGAGGTGACCGGCATTCTCGCTCACGGCATCGACGATGAAATCCCGGATCTCACCGCACAGATCGTCGAGCTCTTCGTAGCTGAGATCGCGGAGATCAGCGGGCTGCTTGATCCGTTCGAGCCACATGGGTACGCAGGACGCTAGCGGGTCGGCGCACCGACGCCCCGGCGACGGGCAGCTCGTGAGTGCGTCGGACGGGTCACTGTCGGGCGGCGGGATGCCGGACGGCGTCGAGCTGGCGTCGCTCCCAGCGGTGGTCCAGGCGCGTGTGGTTCCAGCGGTGGAAGCGCCAGCCGATCAGTGCCCCAACCGACAGGATGATGAGACCACCGACGCCGTCGATCCAGTAGTGGTTCGCCGTCACGATGATGCAGAACATCGTTGCCAGCGGGTAGGCGAACAGGGCGATGCGTTGCCAGCGCCGGCGTAGCAGCGGCCACATGGCGATGGCACACCACGTCGACCAGCCGATGTGCAGGCTCGGCATCGCCGCGTACTGATTGGACAGCTCTGCCATGGCCTCGGAGTCGAACGACCACGGGCCTCCGTAGTCCTTCAGCGTGTCGACGAAGCCGAAGTCGCCCCCCGGCTCGTCGGAGCGCAGTTCGCTGGCGATGCAGGCACCGCCGAAGCGATCGCACGGCGCATCGAGCAGGCGCGGCGGCATCAGCGGCATCAGCGCGAAGCCGACGATGCCGAGCGCCGTCATGACCAGCAGCGTGTTGCGCCATTGTGGGAACACGGCCGGTCGCTTGATGTACAGCAGCACGAAAACGGCGATCGTGACGACGAAGTGCGCCGTTCCGTAGAACGTGTTCCAGAACTGGATGAACCAGCCGTAGGGCAGGAACAGCTCCTGCAGGGTCTCCTCGTGGTACAGACCGACGAAGCGCTCGAGTCGGATCACCAGCTCGGCGTTCGTGAAGGCTTGCTCCGGGATGCCGTCAGCGGCAATCCGAGCAGAGCCGAACTGGTTGCGGGTCCACGAGTAGATGACGTAGAAGCCGACGATGAGCGCCGCTTCCTTCCACCATCGCAGTCGGTGTGTGCGGTGCGGCAGAGCTGTCGCATCCGACACCTGCATAGGTCGCCAACATTACGCCCGATTACCGTTCCGCCGATGGGCATTGTGGACGGTCATGCCGGCGACCAGGCGATCGAGGCACTGGCGCGGTTCGGAGTCGACACCATCTTCACGCTGAACGGCGGGCACATCTGGCCGTTCTACGAGGCGGCCATGAGCCGCTCGGTGCGGCTCGTCGACACGCGCCACGAGCAGACGGCAACGTTTGCTGCAGAGGCGCTGGCCAAGCTGACGCGGCGGCCGGGGGTAGCAGCACTCACGGCGGGGCCGGGCATCACCAACGGTGTCTCGGCGATCACCAGCGCACACTTCAACGGCTCACCGCTCATCGTCCTGGGGGGCCGGGCGCCCTCGGGGCGGTGGGGCGCCGGATCACTCCAGGAACTGGACCACGTTCCGATCGTGGCGTCGATCACGAAGTCGGCGGCAACGGTGACCGATCCTGCGAGCGCAGGGACGATGGTGCATCAGGCGGCGGCGCTGGCGCTGACACCGCAACGTGGGCCGGTGTTCCTCGACTTCCCGCTCGACGTGTTCGGGCCCACGCAGGGCGAGGTGCCCGACGAAGCCGAGCTGTCGGCAGGGACCGAACCAGACGCCGACACCGTGCGTCAGCTGGGCGCGTTGGTGGCCGCAGCCGAGCGTCCTGTCTTCGTGGTCGGCAGCGACGTGTACTGGTCGGGCGCCGAAGCCGAGCTGTTGGGTCTTGTCGAGCAATCCGAAGTGCCCTGCCTGTTCAACGGCATGGGTAGGGGCATGATCCCGGCCGACCATCCGCTGGCGTTCCTGCGCACCCGCGGCGTGGTGAAGCAGCGGGCCGACCTGGTCGTCGTGATGGGGACACCGCTCGACTTCCGGCTCGGGTTCGGTCGCTTCGGCGGGGCTCGAGTCGTGCACATGATCGAGGACCCCGAAGGTCGGGCAGGGCACGTCGACGTGCTCACCGTCGCCGGTCGCCTGCCCGTCACGCTGCGGATGCTGACCGACCGTGCTGGCACGGCTGATGTCGGGGCCCGGCGGTCGTGGGTGAGCGAGTTGCGCCAGGCCGAGGACGTCGCCGCTGCCAGCGACGCCGAGCTGCTCGGCGCTGAGGCGGAGCCGGTCCGACCCAGCCGCATCTACGGGGAGTTGCGCCAGCGGCTGGCCCGTGACGCCGTTGTCATCTGCGACGGCGGTGACTTCGCCTCGTACGCCGGCAAGTTCATCGAGGTGTACCAGCCGGGGTGCTGGCTCGACACCGGCCCGTACGGCTGCCTTGGCAATGGCCTCGGGTACGCCATCGCCGCCCGGGTGGCGCGCCCGTCGTCGCAGGTGGTGCTGCTGCTCGGCGACGGCGCCGCCGGGTTCAGCCTGATGGACGTTGACACGCTCGTGCGCCACGGCCTGCCCGTGGTGATCGTCGTCGGCAACAACGGCAT
>Ga0136619_10001131_pt1 | contig 10313 bp, 12 predicted proteins | sample AntDrymUQ3532106_2_FD_104807 | JGI IMG/M metagenome (GOLD analysis project Ga0136619, IMG submission 104807) | Polar desert sand microbial communities from Dry Valleys, Antarctica - metaG UQ353 (21.06) | ecosystem: Environmental > Terrestrial > Soil > Desert | place: Antarctica: Dry Valley... | reverse complement strand
TAACCTTACACCTGAATCGGGTCTCAGGTTGAGACGTCAGGGTCACCTCACGGAGGTCACGGAGATGCAGGTACGGCAGTGGAAGGGAGTCGCGGCGAGCGCAGTCGCTGCGGCAGCAGCACTCGCGGCGCTCGCGGGCGGCGCGGAAGCACGGGTCGACGCCGATGCGGGTGCGGAGCCCTACAGGATCGGCGTCGTCTACTCGCGGACGGGGCTGCTGTCCGCGTACGGCGCGCAGTACATCCAAGGCCTGCGTTACGGGCTCGCGTACGCGACCCAGGGCAAGATGACCGTCAACGGCCGCAAGCTCGAGCTCACAATCGCCGACGACGGCACCGACGCCACGAAGGCAGTCACGGCGGCGAGGGACCTGATCGGCAAGGGCTACAAGATCATCGCGGGCACGGTTTCCTCGGGCGTCGCGCTGCAGCTGGCGCCGCTCGCGGACCAGAACAAGATCCTCTACATCTCGGGTCCCGCGGCGAGCGATGCGGTCACCGGGATCAACAAGTACACGTTTCGCTCGGGTCGGCAGACCTATCAGGACGTGAAGACTGCCGCCACCTTCCTCGGCCGCGGGGTCGGCAAGAAGGTGATGGTTTTCGCCCAGGACTCCGCCTTCGGAGCCGGCAACTTTGCAGCCGTGAGCTCCGTGCTCGGCGGTGCGGGGCAGAACGTGTCGAGGCTGCTCGTGCCGCTCTCGGCGCAGGACTTCACGCCGTTCGCTCAGCAGGCGAAGCAGGCCAATCCGGATCTGCTCTTCGTCGCCTGGGCAGGCACGACTGCGCCTGCGATGTGGCGGGCGCTCGAGCAGCAGGGTGTCTTCGGCGCCTCGACTAAGGTTGTCACAGGCCTCGACCTGCGGGCCTCGTACCCGACGTTCGGCGACACCGCGGCGAAGATCAGGTTCCTGTCGCACTACGTCTCGGTCGCGCCGAAGAACAAGGTCAACGACTTCCTCGTTAGATCGATGAAGAAGCGCAACCAGGTGCCTGACATCTTCACTCCGGACGGATTCGTCGCCGGACAGATGATCGTGCGGGCGCTCACCGGCGCGAAGGGGGACAACGTCGACCGAATGATCTCCGCGCTCGAGGGGTGGAACTTCGTCGGCCCGAAGGGGCAGCAGTCGATCCGCGCCTCCGACCACGCGATGATCCAGCCGATGTTCCAGGTGAAGCTCGTGAAGAAGGGAAACAAGTTCGAGCCGGAGGTGCTCTCCCGCATCAAGGGGCAGTTCGTCGCCCCGCCGGAGAGGCGCTAGGAAAACTCTCGACCACCGGGATCGTGGCCGTCACCGCACCGATCCTCGCCACGCGGAATCTCGGGCTCGACATCGGCGGCGCTCGCATCGTCGCCGATGTGTCGCTCGAGGTCCGCGAGGGTGAGCTCGTCGGCATCATCGGGCCGAACGGCGCCGGCAAGACGACACTCTTCAATCTGCTCTCTGGCCTGATCAAACCGACGGCGGGAGGCGTAGAGCTCCGGGGCCGCGACATCACCGGCGAGCCGCCGTTCGCCCGCACACAGGCGGGCCTCGGCCGCACCTTCCAGGTGTCGAGCGTCTTTCCGCTCCTCTCCGTGCTCGAGAACGCACGGCTCGCGGCGGAGGCAGCGCTCGGCGGGACGATGCGGATCTGGCGCCGCGCGGCCTCGGTCAAGGAAGCGCTCGAGCGTGCGGGGTGGGCGCTCGAACGGGTCGGGCTCGGCTCGAGCACCGGCTGGTCTGCGGGCCTGCTCTCGCACGGTGACAAGCGCAAGCTCGAGCTGGCGATGCTGCTCGCGGGACGGCCGGAGGTGATCCTGCTCGATGAGCCGATGGCCGGCGTCTCCGCCGAGAACGTCGACGAGCTCGCCGAGCTGATCGGGGCGGTGCACCGCGAGGAGGGAAAGACGGTGCTGATGGTCGAGCACCGGATGGAGGTGGTCGTCGGCCTCGCCGAGCGCATCGCGGTCATGCATCATGGGGCGCTCCTCGCCTTCGACGAGCCGGCCGCCGTGATGGCGAACGCGACGGTGCAGTCTGCCTATCTGGGAGAGCCGCTCTAGTGGCGCTCATCTCCGTCCGCGACCTGCACGTCTACCTTGGTGAGTCGCACGTCTTGCAGGGCGTCTCGTTCGAGGTCGAGGAGGGAGGCGTCACCGCGCTTCTCGGCCGCAACGGCGTCGGTAAGACGACGACGCTGCGCGCCATGCTCGGGTTGGTGCCACGCCGCGGCAGCGTCCGGCTGCAATTCAAGGGCGGTGCCGGCGAGGAGCTCGTGCGGGCGCCGACGCATCAGATCATCCGCCGCGGGATCGGCTACGTCCCCGAGGATCGCGACGTCTTCGCCGGGCTGACGGTCGACGAGAACCTCCGGCTCGCGGAGCGCAACGGCAACGCCCGCTACGAGCTCGTGTACGAGCTGTTCCCCGAGTTGAAGACTCGTGGGGCGCAGAAGGCGGGCACGCTCTCGGGCGGACAGCAGCAGATGGTCGCAATCGCCCGCGCGCTCCTGAACGAGAACCCGATCCTGCTCGTCGACGAGCCGACGAAGGGGCTCGCGCCGCTCCTCGTCACCGAGGTGGCGGCCGCGCTCGAGCGCGCTGCGGAGCTCGCGACGGTGCTGCTCGTCGAGCAGAATCTCGCAGTCGTCCAGCGAGTCGCGACGAGCGTCGTGGTCGTTGACGGGGGGCGCGTCGTCCACTCGGGGCCGGCGCGGGAGTTGCTCGACAGTCCCGAGCGTGTGCAGGCGATGCTCGGTGTGCACGGAGGCGGGCACCGTTGAGCACCTTCGTGCTGCTCACGATCACCGGCCTCGGTCTCGGGGCGATGTACTTCCTGATCGCCTCTGGTCTCTCGCTGATCTACGGGCTGATGGGCGTCCTCAACTTCGCGCACGGGGCCTTCCTCACCGTCGGCGCGTATGTGACCTGGTGGACCTCGACGCACGTCGGCGGTGGGCCAGGCGTCAAGCTGCTCGTCGGCGCTCTTGCCGGCCTCGCGGTCGGCGCGCTGCTGGCGGGCCTGGTCGAGTTGGTCTTGATCCGGCCGCTCTACCGCCGGCACATCGAGCAGGTGCTCGTCACCGTCGGTCTCGCGCTGGCACTCGGAGCACTCGTGCAGGCGATCTGGGGGGTCGATGCGCGGGCGTTTCCGGTTCCTGACTGGATGATCGACACGACCACGATCCTCGGCGCGAACATCGCCAACGATCGCTTCGTCGAGATCGCGGCCGCCGTTCTCGTCTTCGTCGGCTTGACCGCCTTTCTCCGCTACACCCGCTTCGGGCTGATCATCCGCGCCGGGGTCGAGAACCGCGCCATGGTCACGGCGCTCGGGATCGACGTGCGCCGAGCGTTCACGCTCGTCTTCGCGCTCGGCGGCGCGGTCGCGGCGCTCGCGGGCGTGCTTTCCGGCGTGTACTTCGGCGTCGTCGACCCGGGCCGCGGCACGTCGCTCCTGATCTTCGCCTTCATCGTCGTCGTGATCGGCGGCTTCGGCTCGATCGGCGGCACAGCGGTGGCGGCCGTCGCGGTCGGGCTCGTGCAGCAGTACGCCAACTACTACACGACCGGCCTGGGCGACCTCGCCGTCGTGCTCCTGCTGGCGCTCGTGCTGCTCCTGAAGCCCGAGGGCCTCGCCCCGAAGGTGGCACATTGAGACGCGCTCTCCAGGTTGCCGTGCCCGTGATCATCGTCGCGCTGCTCGCGCTCGTGCCGCAGCTCTCGCTCGACATCCCGGTGCTCTTCAACGGCCCCCTCGACAGCCCCGGGACGCTCGGGGTGCTCGCCCTCTGCATGGTCTTCGCGGGCGTCGCGCTCAGCTACGACCTTCTCTTCGGATTCACCGGCCTGCTCTCGTTCGGTCACGCGCTCTACTTCGCTCTCGGCGTCTATCTGATGACGATTGCTCTGACGAAGTGGGAGTGGGGGCTCTGGCAGTCCTTCGGGATCGTTGCCGTCGCCGGCATCCTCGTCCCGCTGCTGCTGGGCGCGATCAGCCTGCGCGTCGGCGGGATCGCCTTTGCGATGGTGACGCTCGCGTTTGCGCAGGCCGGCGAGGTGCTGGTGCACAACAACCCGTGGGAGCTCACCGGCGGCGAGGAAGGACTCGGGCTCAACTTCGATCCTCTCCCCGATTTCTTCGTCGGCGTCTTCAACACGAAGAACCTCTACTGGCTGGCCCTCGCCTACGCCGCCTTCGTGTTCCTCGTCGTCCGCTTTGCGGTCGCCTCGTCGCCCGGACACGTGCTGCAGGCGATCCGGGAGAACGAGCGTCGCGTCGAGGTGATCGGGCTCCGGCCGTTCGGCTACAAGCTGATCGCCTTCGTGCTCGCCTCGTTTCTCGCGACGATGGGCGGCGTGGTGTGGTTGCTGGTGCTGGGGACGGGCGCAACGCCGACCGTGACGACGGCGAGCTTCACTCTGACGCTGCTCGTCATGGTCGTCATCGGCGGCGCCGGCACGCGCTACGGCGCACTCCTCGGCGGCTTCCTCTACACGCTTGCCGACCAGCGGCTTGGCTCGCTCTCCGGATCCTCGACGATCCAAGACCTGCCGGCGGTGCTGGAGAAGCCGCTCTCGGAGCCGCTGTTCATCCTTGGCACGCTCTTCATCCTGCTCGTGTTCTTCGTTCCCGGCGGGCTCACCGGCTTCGGCCGGCGGTTGCGTGTGCTCCGGCGAGCCGCGGGCTTCGAAGGCGGGGCGGCCCCGGCACGCGAGGCACCGTGACGAAGATCGCGTGGGAGCGGCACGGGGCGGGCCCGCCGCTCCTCATGATCCACGGGCTCGGCTACGCGCGCTGGGGCTGGGAGCCGGTCGTGCCGTTGCTTGCACGCTCGTTCGACGTGATCCTGTTCGACAACCGCGGCATCGGCGGAAGTGACGCTCCGCCAGGCCCGTACACGGCGGCGGCAATGGCGCAAGACGCACTCCGGGTGCTGGACGAGGCCGATGTCGAGCGGGCTCACGTCCTCGGGACGAGCCTCGGCGGAATGATCGCGCAGGAGCTCGTACTCGCTGCGCCCGAGCGTGTGGACCGCCTCGTCCTCGTCTCCACGACGCCCGGGGGGATGCGGGCGTATCCGATGCCCGCCAAGACGGTCGACCTGATGCTGCGGCGTGCGACGCTGCGCGAGTACGTCGAGAACGCGCTCGAGCCGGATCCGAGGCCGGAGCTGGTCGAGCGGATCATGGAGCTCCGCCTCGCGGAGAGTCAGACCTTCGAGGCGTGGTCAGCGCAGGCGGCGGCGGGCGTCGGTTTCGATGGATACGACCGAGCTCGATCGATCGAGGCGCCGACGCTCGTCCTCCACGGCGACGGGGACGTCGTCGTCGACCCACGCAACGCGACCCTGCTCGGCGAGCTGGTGCCCGATGCGCGGCTCTCGATCTTCGCGGGCGGGAGTCACGTGTTCTATTGGAACCAGCCGGAGCGCTTCGCGCGCGAGGTCACGGAGTTCCTGTGCTAACGCCCGATCTTCACGTGATCTCCCGCTGGATTCGCGATCGGGCGGCAGCGACACCGAATCGGGTCGCGATCGACTTCGTCGGCACGGAGATCACGTACGCGGAGCTGGACGAGCGTTCCGAACGACTGGCCGCGGGCTTCCTCGACGCCGGCCTCGTCCACGGCGACCGCGTCGCGACCCTCACCGGCTCCAGTCCCGGGCACGTCGTCGTGTTTTTCGCCTGCGCCAAGGCCGGACTCGTGCTGATGCCGCTGAACTGGCGGCTCACGCCGCCCGAGCTCGCCTATCAGCTGGCGGATGCCGAACCGGCCGTCCTCCTCCACGACGGCGACCACGCCGAGACTGCTCGTGCGCTCCATGACCGTAGCGCGGGGCTGGAGGACTTAGTTGCTGACAGCAACTATCTCGGTCCGGCCCCGGCGGACGAGGACGGCCTCCTCCTCGTCTACACCTCGGGCACGACGGGGAAGCCGAAGGGCGCGCTGCTCACGCACGCGAACTGCTTCTGGACGAACCTCTCGTTCGACCTCGCCACCGGCATCTCCGGCGACGACGTGGTGCTCGCGGTACTGCCGCAGTTCCACTGCGGCGGCTGGAATGTGCAGCCGTTGCTCGCCTGGTGGAAGGGCGCCAGGGTCGTCCTCGAGCCGTCGTTCGACGCGGCCCGCGTGCTCTCGCTCATCGCGGACAAGGGCGTGACGACCATGATGGGTGTCCCGGCGAACTATCTCTTCATGGCCCAGGATCCGGGTTTTGCCGAGACCGACCTCTCGACCCTGCGCCGCGCGGTCGTCGGCGGGGCGCCGATGCCCGAGGCCTTGCTCGACACCTGGCACGAGCGTGGGGTCGAGATTGTGCAGGGCTACGGACTCACCGAAGCGGCGCCAAACGTGCTTGCGCTGCCCCCCGAGGACGCCGCCCGCAAGCGCGGCTTCGCGGGCAAGCCCTATCCGCACGTCGACGTGGAGCTGCGCGATCCGGAGACCGGTGCGACGGTCGAGGGAGCCGGCGAAGGCGAGCTGATCGTCAAGGGGTCGAACGTCTTCGCCGGTTATTGGCGCAGTCCCGAGGCGACGGCCGCTGTGCTCGTAGAGGGCTGCCTCTACACCGGTGACGTCGCCGAGCGCGACGACGAGGGTTACTACCGTATCGTCGGGCGGACGAAGGACATGGTCATCTCCGGTGGCGAGAACATCTATCCGGCGGAGCTCGAGAACGTCCTGCACGAGCATCCGGCAGTGGCCGAGGCGGCTGTCGTCGGCGTGCCGGACGAGCGTTGGGGCGAGGTCTGTCTCGCGTTCGTCGCGCTCCGCTACGACGCGACCGAGGAGGAGCTGCTCGAGTTCTGTCGCGGCCGGCTCGCGCGATACAAGGTGCCGAAAGGCGTGGTCTTCGTCGACGCGCTGCCGCGGAACGCGATGAACAAGGTCGTCAAGGCCGACTTGCCGGAGAGAGTTGCATGAAGGCTTTGACCGCACGGGGCGAGCGCACCAGGCGCCGCCTGCTCGAGTCCGCGGAGCGCGTCTTCGCCGAGCTCGGCTACCACGACGCGTCGATCGTCAAGATCACCGAGGCCGCCGGCGTCGGCCAGGGCACCTTCTACCTCTACTTCGAGAGCAAGAAATCGGTCTTCGACGAAGTCGTGCTCGACCTGAACAGCCGCGTCCGCCACGCCATGACCGAGGCGGCCGCGAAGGGCTCGACTCGCGCGGAATCGGAGCTGCTCGGCTTCGGCGCGTTCTTCCGCTTCACGGCCGATCACCCCGCGCTGTACCGGATCGTCCGCCAGGCCGAGTTCGTCTCACCCGAGACGCTGCACACACACTACGAGCGCCTCACCGGCGGCTACGTCGCCGGCCTGCGCCAGGCCATGGAGGCGGGCGAGGTCGCTGCGGGAGACCCCGAGGTGCTCGCGTGGAGCCTAATGGGGATCGGCGAGCTCGTCGGGATGCGCTGGATCCTGTGGGACGGCGGGCGCGGGATGCCCGAGGACGTATTCGACGAGCTGGCACGAATTATCGTGCGCACGCTCGGGGCACAGGCACTCGACCCGTGAGCTACGTCGGGCTCGTCGCCACGGCGGCGTACCTTCCCGAGCGCTGGATGAGCGCCGCCGAGGTCGCCGAGGCGAGCGGCATTCCGGAGCGCGTGATCGTCGAGAAGTTCGGCCTGCGGGGAAAGCACATCGCGGCCGAGGGCGAGCACGTGAGCGACATGGCGGTCGAGGCTGCCTCCAGGTTGCTCGGGCAGCACGACGTCGCCCCCGGCGAGATCGACGTCGTTCTGTATTTCGGGTCGATGTGGAAGGACTATCCCGTCTGGCACGCGGCGCCCTGGATCGCGCACCGCCTCGGCTGCCAGCATGCCTATGCGCTCGAGTACGCGAACGTCTCGTGCGGCACGCCTGTCGCGCTGCGGCTGGCTCGCAACTTCCTCGTCGCCGAGCCCAACCTGCGCAACGTCCTTCTCGTTGCCGCGTGCCGGGAGTCGTACCTGCTCGACTACGGCAACGAGCGCTCGCGCTTCATGTTCAACTTCGGCGATGGCGCTGTTGCGGCGCTGCTCACGAGAGACGAGGGCCACGAGCTCTGCGGCTCGTATGCCATCACGGACGGGTCCTTCTCGCTGCAGGTCAAGATCCCGGCGGGGGGATCTGTAGAGCCCGCGTCTGCCGAGTCGGTCGCCGCACGCCGCCACTTCCTGGATGTCGCCGATCCGGCGCAGATGAAGGGAGGGCTCGACGAGGTCAGCCTGCCGAACTTCGTCGCGGCCGCGCGTGGCGCGCTCGCCAGCTTCGGCGCGAGTCAAGAGAACCTCGCCTACCTCTGCAACATCCACATGAAGCGGTCCATGCATCAAGCCATCGTCGACGCGCTCGGGTCTCCGGCCGCTGCCTACCTCGACGACACCGGCCACATGAGCGGCGTCGACCCTCTGCTCGCCCTCGATCGCGCCGGGCGCGGCGGTGAGCTCGCTGACGGAGATCTCGTGCTCCTGCTCGCTGCGGGAACGGGCTACACGTGGGCGGCCTCGGTGATCCGATGGTGATCGGCGACCTCGTCGGACAGGAGCTCGTCTCCGAGTGGCATGAGATCGACCAGGAGCGAATCGACCTCTTCGCCCGCGCGACGGACGATCCCCAATGGATCCACACCGACCCCGAGCGGGCAGCGGCGGGGCCGTTCGGCACGACGATCGCGCACGGATTCCTCACGCTCTCCCTCGCAGTCCCGTTGTTCGAGGAGGCGCTTCCGCGCTTGGAAGGGTACGCCCTGACCGTCAACTACGGCCTCAACCGGGTTCGGTTCACCTCGCCGGTACCGGTCGGGAGCCGCCTCCGCGGCCGCTTCCGCGTCGAGTCCGTCGAGCAGGTGACGGGTGGGGAGCAGGCAACAGTGAGCGTCACGATCGAGCGCGAAGGACACCAGAAGCCGGCCTGCGTTGCGGAGGCGCTCTTCCGCTTCCTCGTTTGAGCGTCGCGTCTCGCGGAGACGATGCCGGGCGATGCACACGACCTGCCCGAACTGCGGTGCCGACGTCGACGGAACCGCCGAGGACCGCTGCCCCTCCTGCAGCCTACCTTTGAAGGTGATGTGCCCGAACTGCGGTGAGAAGGCACCGGCGGACGCGGAGGAATGCCCGGCTTGCGACGCGCCACTGACGCACGCCGTCGACGCCATCTGACGGATTACCGGGGGGTCACCTTGCCGCTAGACGTATAGGTTCAGCGTTGATGCCCATTCCGGACTTCCAAACTCTGATGCGGCCCCTGCTCGCTGAATACGCAGGCGGGGAGGAGCGGCCCATCAGCGAGGTTCGCGCAGCGCTTGCCAACTCATTCGAGCTCACGGAGGAGGAACTCGCAGAACGGCTACCGAGTGGCCTCGCAAGGACGTTCGACAACCGGGTTGGATGGGCGACGACATACCTGTACCGGGTTGGCCTGCTCACGCGGCCACGGCGCTCCGTGTACGAGATCACCGACCGCGGTCGGGATGTACTAGCCGTGAACCCTCAGCGCGTCGACCTTAGCGTCCTCTCGCAGTTCCCCGAATTCGCCCAGTTCCGAAAGCCGAGCAGCGGGAGGACGAAGAGCCGAGGCGTTGACGTCGGAACGACTGATGTGACCGAGACGGCGACACCCGAGGAGCGGATCGGCAGCGCATACCAGGAGCTTCGGGAAGCGCTCATCGCTGAGCTACGCGACCGGATTTCCGCTGTCTCCCCCACAGCCTTTGAGGACCTCGTGCTCCACGTGCTCGGGGCTATGGCGATGGTACGGACCATTCCCGAATTAGGACGGGCGGTAGCGGCGACGCCGGCATCGACGGCGTGATCCGAGAAGACCGACTAGGACTCGATGCGGTGTACGTCCAGGCGAAGAAGTGGGACGCGACGGTGGGACGGCCAATCATCCAAGGTTTCGTCGGCGCGCTTCAGGGAGCCCGAGCATCTAAGCGAATCATCTTCACTGCATCGAACTTCTCGCGCGAAGCGCAGGAGTATGCGGCCACGGTTTCTCCCCGGGTAGTGCTCGTCGACGGCGAGCGTCTCGCGGCGCTGATGATCGACCACAACGTTGGCGTGAGCGAGCGAGAGACTTACTCACTGAAACGCGTCGACGCAGCCTATTTCGGCGAAGAGACATAGCTCGGAGGCAGCCGCCAACCTTTGCTTCCTATGGCCCGCCACGATCCTGGCTGCGTCATCAGCCTGCTGATCGTTGCGTCTAAACCTAGTAGCGTCCCCGTTCGTGGTGTACGAACCGGGTGAGGTTGTTGCCGCCGCGGCCGTGGAGTGCTCGCCGTAGGCGAGCGCGGAGCGGCTGCGGCGGGTCCGGTGATTAGCTGACCACCGCGT
>Ga0136619_10001128_pt1 | contig 10322 bp, 10 predicted proteins | sample AntDrymUQ3532106_2_FD_104807 | JGI IMG/M metagenome (GOLD analysis project Ga0136619, IMG submission 104807) | Polar desert sand microbial communities from Dry Valleys, Antarctica - metaG UQ353 (21.06) | ecosystem: Environmental > Terrestrial > Soil > Desert | place: Antarctica: Dry Valley... | reverse complement strand
GAGGATCGCTCGGCTGGTCATCGCAAACGAGGATAGCCGCGCTCACCCACCCCACCCCGCCGCGCGATCAGATGGTCGCGAAGGCCGCACCCGCTGCGCGCAGATCGGCCGCGGCGCGATCCGGCGTCACCTCCACGAAGCGGAGGCCCTCGCCGGGGAAGGCCTGAGCGACGCGTCCGAGCGCCGCGGTCGCGACGACCGCGATCACCGGATAGCCGCCCGTGGTCTGCGCGTCCGGGCCGAGCACGATCGGCGCGCCACCCCGAGGGACCTGGACCGCGCCGGCCACCACGCCGCACGACAGCACGTCGCTGCCCTCCCACGCGAGCCCTGGCCCCTCGAGGCGTACGCCCATGCGGTCCGAGGAGGAGCTGACCGTGAACTCCTCCCCGAAGAAGGTGCGCAGGGCGGACGGCGGTAGACGCTGCGCGTGGGGACCGGCGACCGCCATCACGACGCCGTCGTACCGTTGCGGCTCCAGCCGCAGGCCCGCGCGCCCGAGGCCGCCACGTTGGACACCAAGCGGCAGCTCGTCGCCTGCGCGCAGCGGGCGCGGCAGCGGCCCGACGCCGGCCGCGACGTAGGTCGCACGCGACCCGAGAACGCGGTCCAGCGCGATCCCGCCCGCGATCGCCAGATACGCGTAGCGCGAGCTGCCGAGGACCGTCGCGGTGTGGCCGGCGCGCAGATGCACCGCCGTCCAGCCCGGCACCCTGGCCGCCGCGCGCAACGACACGTCGCGCCCGGTGACCGCCACGATGCGCCGGTCCTCGCAGCTGAACGTGAAAGGCAGCCCGATGATCTCCACGACCGCGGCGCTCGCCTCACCGACGAGCGATCGTGCCGCGTGGAAAGAGCGCGGATCGGCCGGCCCCGCACCGGGCAGCCCGCTCCGCGCATGGGCGGTCCGTGGATCGTCCTGGATGGTCGACCAGAGCCCGGGCTCGAGGACGTGCAGCTTCACCGCGGGACGAAACGGAGGCGATCGCCGGCCGCGACGAGGACCGCCGGGGTGCGGGCTGCATCGAACATTCGGAGCTCGGTCCGACCGATGAGGCGCCACCCACCCGGCGAGTCCAGCGGGTAGACGGTCGTCTGGCCATCGGCGATCGCCACGGACCCGGCGGGGACGCGCGCTCGCGGTGACGCGAGGCGCGGCGCCTGGATTCGCGAATCGAGCGTGCCGCAGTAGGCCAGTCCGGGCATGAAGCCGAGGAAGAAGGCGGTGTACTCGCGCCCGGCGTGGAGCTCGATCAGCTGGTCGGGCGTAAGGCCCGAGAGTGCCGAGACCTCAGCGAGGTCGGGTCCGCCGTAGCGTGTCGGCACCTCGATGAGCCGTTCCGAGGACGGTGCGATGCCCTCGCGGCGCAGCTCGGTGATCATGCGCGCCCGGGTCGCGGCCGCTTCGGGCGGGAGTGTGAGCGGGTCGAATCGGAGCAGCACACTCGCGTACGCCGGGACAGCGCTCCCCAAGCCTTCGCTCTCCCAGGCGTCGGCGATCGCTCGCGCCCGCGAGACGATCCCCTCGTCGACACGCTGCTCGAGCTCCACGAACACTGCCGCGTCGCCGAAGGGAAGGACCCTCACCGCGGACTCGATCACGCCAGGGAGACTGGTGGAGCCCCCGGCAGCTCGGTCAGGGGAGCGATGTCGTCCTCGCGGTCGCTGACGAACATGTACCCAGGCTGGTGACCCGCGAACCAGCCGCAGCCGCTCCGCGACAGCGCCACCTGCGGTGTGACGCCGCAGCCCCAGAACACGGGCACCTCGCCGGCCGCGACCGGCACGGCCTCACCGAAATCGGGCTCGTCCAGCGACCTGATGCCGATCGCCGCGGGATCGCCCACGTGGACCGGAGCGCCGTGTGCTCCCGGAAAGCGGGACGAGATCTCGACCGCACGGTCGACCGATGCGGCCGCCACCGGGCGCATCGACACGACCATCGGACCAGCGAGGCGCCCGGCCGGCTCGCACTGGAGCGTCGTCACGTACATCGGAACCGTGCGCCCGAGCTCGATGTGGCGAATCGGGATACCACCGGCCCTGAGCGCTCGCTCGAAGCTGAACGAGCAGCCGATCAGGAACGCGACAAGGCCGTCATGCCAGACCTCCCGTAGATCGGCGGCGTCCTCGACGACGCCGTCGCGATAGATCCGATAGCCGGGTAGGTCCGTTCTGACGTCGGCATCGACCGCGAGGCGAGCGGGCACCGGCGATCCAGCTCGCGTCACGTCCAGGAGCGGACACGGACGCGGGTTGCGGATGCAGAAGCGAGCGAGGTCATCGGCCCATTCCCGGTCGACGACGACCAGGTTCGCCTGTGCATGTGCGGGCGCGAGCCCGGCCGTGGTGCCGCGCAGTCGTCCCGCACGGATCGCCGCGCGGACCTCCGACGGGCCCTGGCCGTGCAGCACCATCTGATCAGATCCCAAGGTACGCCTTGCGCACGAGATCGCTCCCGAGAAGCTCCTGTCCGGGACCCTGGAGCACGACACGGCCGGTCTGGAGGACGTGGCCGGTCGAGGCGATCTCCAGCGCGACGCGGACGTTTTGCTCGACGAGCAGGACAGCGGTGCCGAGGGATGGCAACCGGACGATCGCGTCGAAGAGCCTCGCCACGAGCAAAGGGGCGATGCCGAGCGTGGGCTCGTCGAGCAGCAGCAGGCGCGGCCGGGACATGAGCGCCCTGCCGATCGCGAGCATCTGCTGCTCGCCACCTGAGAGCGTGCCCGCGCGCTGACCGGCACGCTCGCGCAGGAGCGGGAACAGGTCGAAGACGATGGACCGCGACCGTTCGAGGGAGGCGTTGTCGCGGAGGACGTAGCCGCCGAGCCGGAGGTTCTCGGCGACGCTGAGGCGCGCGAAGATGTGGCGGCCCTCCGGCACGTGTGCGACGCCAAGGCGGACGATGCCATGCGCGCGGCGGCCCGAGATCTCGATCCCCTCGAGACGGATGCTGCCACCCGACGGACGCACGAGCCCCGAGAGCGCACGCAGCAGCGTCGTCTTCCCGGCCCCGTTCGCGCCGATCACCGCGGTGATGCTGCCGGGCTGTACGGCGATCGCCACGTCGTGGAGCACGGGTGCCCCGTCGTATCGCGCGGTCAGCCCAGACACGTCGAGGAGCGGTGGCGCGCTCACGCTCGCTCGATGAACTGCGGACCGAGGTATGCCTCGATGACCGCCGGGTCCCGCGAAACGGCCGCCGGCGTCGCGTCCGCGATGGCGCGGCCCTCCTGTAGCACGACGACTCGATCGGCGAGCGGCATGACGACCTCCAGCACGTGCTCCACCAGCACGATCGTCACGCCGCGCTCACGAAGTCGGCGCACGAGCGCTACCGCCTCGGCGACCTCACGTGGGTTGAGGCCGCTCATCGCCTCGTCGAGGAGCAGCGCCCGAGGATCTGTCGCGAGAGCGCGCGCGACCTCGAGCCGCTTGCGCTCGGCAGTGGTGAGGTCGCGCGCCCTCACGTTGCTCCGGGCGGCGAGACCGACGTCCTCCAGCACCTCGAGGGCGCGTCGGCGGGCGGCGCTAACCCGGCCGTGACGGAGGAGGGCACCAATGACCACATTCTCGAGCGCGGAGAGGTCGGGGAACACGCGGACGATCTGGAAGGTACGGACCAGCCCGTCCCGCGCGAGCCGGCTGGCGGAGCGACCAGTCACGTCCACGCCCGCAAAGCGGACCCTGCCCCGGTCGGGGCGCAGGAAGCCGGTGATGCAGTTGAAGAGCGTGGTCTTGCCGGCGCCGTTCGGGCCGAGCAGCCCGAGGATCTCCCCTTCGGCGACGCCGAACGAGACGTTGTCGTTCGCGAGCACGCCGCCGAAGTGCTTGGTCAGCCCCTCGATCTCGAGCAACGCGGTCATGCCGGCTGGGGCAGCCTGCGGCGGAGCGCGTCGCCGAGCGCCGCGATGCCGCCCGGCTGAGCGACGCTGATGAGGACGATGAGCGCGCCGTAGATCACGAGGTCGGCCCCACGGCCGGTGCCGCCGAAGGCGATCCGGGTGATCTCCGACAGCGGCACGAGGACCCCAGCGCCGAGGAGCGGCCCATACGCGCGTCCCGCACCGCCGAGGATCGCAGTGAGCGCGATGAGGATCGATAGCGAGAGCGGGAACACCGAGTCTGAGTCGATGAAGAGCACGTACTGCGCGTAGAACGTGCCGCAGATGGCGGTCAGCGCGGCCGAGAGCGCTGCGGCCGCCAGCTTGTACTGCAGGACCGAGACACCGACGCTCCGGCTCGCGGTCGGGTCCTCGCGGATCGCGCGAAGGTAGTAGCCGATGCGTCTGCGCTCGACCATGAGCGTGGCAGCGAGGGCGAGCGCATACAGGCCGAACGCGATGCCGTAATACGGCAGCCGGCTGTTGTGGAATTGGTAGTTCACCAACGAAGTGGGCAGGATCGGCAGGAACAGGCCGCGGGCACCACCTATCGCATCGAGATTCCGAACGACCGTGTGAGCGATCTCGCCGATCACGATCGTCGCGATCGCGAAGTAGTGCCCGGCGAGACGAAACGTCGGCACACCCAGCAGCACCGCGGCGAGGGCCGCCAGCGCCGCTCCTGCGAGCATGCCGAGCCACGGTGAAAGCCCCGCCTCCTTGAGCAGCACCGTGCTCGTGTAGGCGCCGATCCCGAAGAACACCGCGTGTCCGAAGGAGATCTGGCCCGCGTAGCCACCGAGCAGATTCCACGCGGTCCCGAGCGCCGCGAACAGCAGTATCAGCACGCCGACGTTGATCGCCGCCGGGGAACCGAAGGCCAGCGGATACACGAGTGCGGCTGCGACGAGCGCGATGACGGGCAAGCCCGGACGGGGCACTACTGACACGCCACTAGGCGCGACCGAGCAGACCCTGCGGCCGGATCACGAGCACGACGAGGTACAGGAGGTACGCGACCGTGAACTTGTACGCGGGATCGAAGATGAGCCCTGCCACAGATGTGACGACGCCGATGAGGACCCCGGCGAGCATCGCTCCACCGACGCTACCGAAGCCGCCGAGCGCGACCGTGACGAAGGCGAGGAGGCCGAAGACCGCACCGACGTCGGGGAAGATCGGGAAATAGATCGCGAGGAGCCCGGCGGCCGCACCGACGCAGCCGGCGCCCACCGCCCAGGCGAGCGCGAACATCCGCCGCGTGTCGATGCCCATGAGCTCGGCGGCCCTGCGGTCTTCAGCGGTCGCCCGGAGTGCTGTTCCGACGGTCGTCCGGTCGAGGAGCGCGAACAGCAGGCCCGAGACGATCAGCGCACCGAGCGCGGCGATCGTCTGCGGGAGGCCGAGATGGACCGGGCCGACCGCGAACGATCCGGTCGCCATGGTGTCGCCGATCTGACGATAGTCCGCGGTGAACACGAACTGCGCGACACCGCGAAGCAGGATGCCAAGGCCGAACGTCGCGAAGATCTGGGCGAGGACGCTGCCGCGAAGAACAGGGCGGATCACGCCGAGATACACGACGACGCCGAATAGACCGAGTGCCGCGACGACGCCTGGCAAGGCTAGGAGCGGGTCGAGGCCCAGGACGGCCCAGGCGAAGAACGACGCGTACATCCCGAGCATCAGGAAGTCGCCATGCGCGAAGTTGACGATGTCCATGACGCCCCAGATCAGCGTGAGGCCGGCCGCAGACAGCGCGAGGATCAGGCCAAGCAGGACCCCTGACGCGACGGTCTGGGCAACGATCTCCACCGGGTTACCGCTTCGTCCACTCCGGCATCGGCCAGATCAGCGGCTTGCTGGCGAGCTCGAGCGGCCACACCGTCACGTACTCACCGCCTTGGATCTGCACCATGATCCCGCGCCCCTTCGTGTTCTGACCACGCGCGTCGAACTGGATGCCATCCCACGGCATGACGATCTGCGGGGCAGGGATGTTCGTCTGCTTGAGAGCCTCCTGGATCTTGACCGGATCGATCGATCGAGCCCGGTTGATCGCATCCGCGATCACGAAGATGCCGGTGAAGGCCCGCGCGGAGCTCCCGTTCATGTCCGTGCCGTACTTCGACCGGAAGAGGTCGTTCACCTGCTTGACGATCGGCTTGCGCGTGCCGAGATCCTTCGCCCACACCTCGCGGGTCAGCATGTACTCCGCATCCTTGCCGACGTTCGGTATGAATTTCGTGTCGACGAAACCTGCGTCCATCGCCAGGACGCCCTGGAAGTTCACGTCCTGCTGCTTCAAGGTCCTGATGGCGAGCGTCGCGTCGGCAAGGTATGACGCTTCGATGAGGATCGGCGCCGCCGACGCCTTGAGGCGCTGGATCTCGCTCGTGAGATCAGGGGCCGTGAGCTTGTAGCCGACGCTCCCGACCACTTCGTAGGTGTATTTCTCGGCGAACTGGCGAACGAACTTGTTCACGTCGCTGCCGAACAGGTCGTCCGTGTGGAGGATGACCACCTTCTTCGCGACCTGGCCCGGGAAGCGCTTCGCGGCATCGTCAAGGAACTGGAAGAAATTCTCGGCGAACATGGAATCATCAGGCGTCGAGCGGAAGAACCACTTGAAGTCGCGCGCGACGAGCGTCGGCGAGCTGGACTCCGCGTTCACGAACGGGACCTGGAGTCGTTCTGCCGCCTGAGATGCGGTCGCCGTGACCGCGCTCTGGAACGCGCCGGTCATCACGGCCACCTTGTCGCTCGTGATGAGGCGCTCCGTCTCGGACTGGCCTTTCGCCGGATCGCCGGCCGAGTCCGCGAAGATCACCTTGAGCTTCGCGCCGCCGAGGTTCCGGAGCCCGCCTCCATCCTTGAGCAGCGGCAGGTCGAAGTCCGACCGCCCGCTGTTGATGAGCTCGACCGCCAGATCGATCCCGTTCTTTAGGTCGACGCCCGTCGGTGCGAGCGCACCGGTGAGCGGGTACACCGCACCGATCGCGACCTCCTTCGGGAATACGCCAGCCGCCGCCGTCGGCTGCCCCTCCCCCGCCGGGGACGCTCCCGGCTGCACGCACGCCGCTGCGATCACCACCACCGCCGCCAGATGTGCCAGCCATGCGCGCATCACCGCCGCCTCCCTCTTCTCGCCTTCGCAAGATGTCCAATTGTGTGGACGCGATCGTGGACAATACGCGGTATGCGCAGCCTGGTCACCGACCGCCCGCAGGGCCAGGGCAGGTCCGCGGAGAGGGCACCGGTGGGGCGCCTGTCCACACCGAGCCAGGCTCTGCCGGCTCGACCCTGACGGCGCTCATGCAGCGCATCGATCTCAACAGTGATCTCGGCGAGGGCGCGAGCAATGACGCGGCGATCATGCCATTCATCACGTCCGCGAACGTGGCGTGCGGCGGCCACGCCGGTGACGAACGGACGATGCGCGAGACGATCGGACTCGCTCTCCGACACGGCGCCGGAGTGGGTGCTCATCCCGGCTACCCGGACCGGGAGAACTTCGGCAGAGTGCCCCAGCGGCTCGACCACACGACGCTCGTCGCAGAGCTACATCGGCAGCTGGGAGCGCTCGACGACGTGGCGCGGCAGCTGGGGGCGGCAGTCACGCACGTCAAGCCGCATGGCGCGCTCTATAACCAGGCCGAGCGCGACGCCGACGTCGCCGGCTCCATCGTGACGGCCGTCCGCTCCTGGCGCGCCCAGGCAACGGTCTTCGCCTCACCCGGCTCGGCGCTCGAGCGGGCCGCCCGCGACGCGGGCCTTCGTGTCGCTCTCGAAGGGTTCGCCGATCGGGCATACGAGCCTGACGGCACGTTGCGCTCGAGACTGCTCCCGGGTGCGGTGCTGAGCGACCCCGCCCAGGCCGCCGCCCAGGCCGTCTCGATCGTGCGCGAGGGAGGTGTGCGTGCGAGCGATGGGACGTTCATCGCGCTTGCTGTCGACACGCTGTGCCTGCACGGGGATGGGCCTGAGGCCGCCGTGATCGCGATGGAAGTCAGATCGCGCCTGGACGCAGCTGGGATCTCGGTCGAACGCTTCCGCTCGTAGCCACGTCGCGGCCGGTCAGATGAAGAGCGGCGCCAGGACCAACGTGATGGTGGCAAGAAGCTTCACCAGGACGTGCAGGCTCGGCCCCGCCGTGTCCTTGAACGGGTCACCGACCGTGTCGCCGACGACGGCGGCCGCGTGCGCGGGTGTGCCCTTGCCGATGATCGCACCCTCATCGTCCGTCAGGTGGTTGAGCTCGATGAATTTCTTCGCGTTGTCCCACGCACCACCGCTGTTGTTCAGGACGGTGGCGAGGATGACGCCGGCCATCGTTCCGACCATGAGCATCGCGGCGGCGGCCTCGGCCTTGAGGACCATGCCAACTCCGATCGGGAAGAGGACCGCGAGGAGGCCCGGGGCGATCATGTTGCGGAGCGCCGAGGCTGTCGTGATGTCCACGACCCGGGCGTAGTCGGGCTTCTCGGTCCCGGCCATGATCCCGGGGTGGGCGCGGAACTGCGTCCGGACCTCCTCGATGATCGCGGCGCCGGCACGCCCGACGGCGCGGATGGCGAGCGAGGAGAAGAAGAAGACGAGCATCGCGCCGAGCAGACCGCCGAGGAAGACATCGACCTTGGAGAGGTCGACCGGGAACGGGGTCTCCGCGGGGATACCTTTCAGCTGCTTCACGCGATCGAGGTATGCGGAGAAGAGCAGGAACGCCGCCAGCGCGGCCGACGCGACGGCGTAGCCCTTAGTGAGCGCCTTGGTCGTGTTTCCTGCCGCGTCGAGGCGGTCGGTCCGCTCGCGCACGATCGCGCTCGCGCGCGACATGGACGCGACGCCGCCCGCGTTGTCCGTGATCGGGCCGAAGGTGTCCTCGGCGAGGATGAAGGCCGCGCTCATCAGCATGCCCATGGTCGCGACGGCGGTGCCGTAGATGCCGCCGTGACCAAGCCCGGTCGCCTGGCTCCACTGCTCACCGCACCAGTACGAGCCGAAGAGGGCGAGCGAGATCGCGATGACCGAAGGCGCCGTGGTCTCGAAGCCGACCGCAGTACCGGAGATGATCGTCGTGGCTGGGCCGGTCTTCGCCGCTTCGGCGATCTCCTTTACCGGGCGGTAGGTGCCGGATGTGTAGAACTGCGTGATGTACACGAACGCGAGGCTTGTCAGGATGCCGATGACCCCGGCGTAGAAGAACCACTGGCCCTGGCCCTCGGCGTTGAGCATCGTCTGCGTGGTGAGCCACATGAACGCGATCGAGAGTACGAGCGTCACGTAGTAGCCGCGGTTGAGCGCGCCCATCGGGTCGCCGTGCTCGTTGCCGCGGACGCTGAAGATGCCGATGACGCTCGCGATGAGCCCGAAGCCACGGACGACGAGCGGGAACAGGATCCACGCCACGTTCTGGGTGAGCGCGAAGATCGCGACGCCCAGGATCATGGCGCCGATGTTCTCGGCAGCGGTGGACTCGAAGAGGTCGGCACCACGGCCGGCGCAGTCGCCAACGTTGTCACCGACGAGGTCGGCGATCACCGCCGCGTTTCGTGGGTCGTCCTCGGGGATCCCGGCCTCGACCTTGCCCACGAGGTCGGCGCCGAGGTCCGCGGCCTTCGTGTAGATGCCACCGCCGAGCTGCGCGAACAGCGCGACGAACGACGCGCCGAAGCCGAAGCCGATGATCGTGAACGGAGCTTCGGCGGGCCGGGCGAATCCGTTGTACAGGACGAACATCGCGAAGACGCCTATCAGCGACAGCGCGACGACGAGGATGCCGGAGACGGCGCCCCCGCGGAGCGAGATGCGAAGCGCGTCCGCGAGGCTGTGCTGCGCGGCCGCGGCGGTCCGGAGGTTCGACTTCACGGCGACGAACATGCCGATGATCCCGGAGAGCATCGACGCACTGGCGCCGATGAGGAAGGCGAACCCGGTCCGCATCGCGAGCTCCTCTGGACTGATGCCGGGCACGCGTTCGAACGCGTAGATGACCAGCGAGATGATCACGGCACCGGCGACCGCAAGGAGCGCGATGGTGCGGTACTGCCGCTTGATGAAGGCCACGGCCGCCACGTAGATGACACCGGCGACCTCCTGCATCTCCGGCGTCCCCTTGTCGGACTTCAGGACATCCCAGGCGAAGTAGGCGGCGACCGCGAGCGCGATGAGACCGGAGACAGGCACGACCCACAGCAATGGCGCGTCCAAACGACCCCTCCGAAAAATGACAAGAAGAGAGCGCTCGGACCGACAGAGGGGTCCCGCAGCGCTTGTGTCAGTGTACGCGAAACTCGCACGGTCGTCCTAAGGGGGAGCACTCATGGAAGGTCTGTACATCACGGTCGGCGCCGCGGCCCTCGCCCTCGGCTTCGCCGCCCTCACGACGCGGTCGGTGCTGCGCGAGGATGAGGGCGACGAGCGCATGCGAGGGAT
>Ga0136619_10001127_pt1 | contig 10333 bp, 11 predicted proteins | sample AntDrymUQ3532106_2_FD_104807 | JGI IMG/M metagenome (GOLD analysis project Ga0136619, IMG submission 104807) | Polar desert sand microbial communities from Dry Valleys, Antarctica - metaG UQ353 (21.06) | ecosystem: Environmental > Terrestrial > Soil > Desert | place: Antarctica: Dry Valley... | reverse complement strand
GGCGCGCAGATCGTCCTGGCCGGGATAGTTCGTGCCATCTGCGAACCAGAGCTTCAGATCACGTGAGCCGGTGGCATCCATCACATCGACGCATTCCAACAGGTGGTCGAGCGCCTTGCGGCGGATCGCCGGATCCGGATTGCAAACGCTCCCGAGCATGTAGTCGTTGTCCTGGAACGTGTTCGAATTGATCGTGCCCAGCGCCACCCCGCGCTCAGCCGCGTGCCGTCCGAGATCGGCGTAGTCATCGACCCTGTCCCACGGAATATGGAGCGCGACGCTGGGTGCCACTCCCGTGTACTGGTGCACCTGCGCCGCATCGTCGACCTTCTCGTACGGGTCTCGGGGGACGCCCGCCTGCGGGAAGACCTTGAAGCGGGTGCCGGAGTTCCCGAAGGCCCACGACGGCAGCTCGATGTGCTGGCCCTTGAGGGTGGAACTGATCGCCTTCGGAACGTGAGAAACCGCAGTCAATGTCCTCGACTCCTCGTGCTTCAGACCGGGTATTGTGGCAGCCTGCCACAGATTACGATTGCTTTCAATATGTTTCTTGACATTACGGATAGAGAGCATTTACTGTGCATCGATCGAAAGCGGTCGCAGCGGTTGCTGTGACCCGCTCTCAATCGTGGAGACGGCCACCGATGCAGCCTCGTCCCGACCGAAGACTTATCTTCACCCGTGAGCGGCGGGACCTGATTGCACGGATGGTTCAGGAGCATGGGCGCGCACACGTCTCCGACCTGTCGCAGCGAATGCACGTCTCGACGGTGACGATTCGGAAGGACCTCGAGGCGCTCGCCGCCGAGGGCCGGATCCTGCGCGCACACGGTGGAGCGCTCGCCATCACGGATGCAGCAGCCGAAGGTGCTTTCGAGGTCCGCGAACGCTACCAGCGAGCAGAGAAGGACCGGATCGGTGCGGCCGCGGCGACCAGTGTGATCGACGGCGAAAGCATTGCGCTGGACGCAAGCACGACTGCGCTGGCAATCGCGCGCCACCTGCGGGCTCGGGGTGGCTGGGTCCACTTGACGGTCATTACCAACGGCCTGCGTATCGCTTCCGAGCTCGCTGGCGTGCCGGGCATCACGGTCGCCATGCCTGGCGGGTTCGTCCGATGGGAGGCGATGTCCGTGGTCGGGCCGCTCGGCGAGGGACTCTTCGGCCGCGTGAACATTCAGCGTGCCTTCATGGGAGCCGCGGGTTTCACGATTGAGTCGGGTCTCAGCGACGCGACGCAGGAAGAGGCCGACATCAAGCGACTGATGACCACTCATGCCCGCCACGTCATCGGAGTCATCGATCACACGAAATGGGAGCGCGCCGCGTTTGCCACGTTCTGCTCGGCCGAAGAGCTGACGAGGATCATCTCCGATGCTCCGCCGGCCCGTCCGACGGTGGATGCGCTCAGGCGCCTCGGTGTTGAGCTGACGATTGCGGGGGATGGTGGCGAGGTCGCCCGCGATCGGTCAGCCGCACGCCCCGCGGGACATTCGTGACGGTGGAACTCCGTGAGGTAGCGGATCCTGGGCGAGCGGTGCCGCGTGTCGAGTTGCGATCGATCTCCAAGCGATTCGGTGCGACCCAGGCGTTGTCGGACGTCTCTCTGGCGGTGGCACCTTCGGAGGTTCACGCCCTCGTCGGGGAGAACGGCGCGGGCAAGAGCACGCTGGTGAAGATCCTCGCCGGCGTCCATCTCCCCGACACCGGGGAAACGCTGCTCGATGGAGTCGCGGTCCAATTGCGGAGTCCGGCCCAGGCGCGCAGTCTCGGGATCGCCGTCGTGCACCAGGAGCCCCGCCTGTTTCCTGACCTGACGGTGGCTGAGAACGTGTTCATGGCCCACCCGCCCACCGCCCGCTTCGGCATCGACTGGGCTGCGATGAGCGACGCGACTGCCGCGACCTTCCGAGAGCTCGAGGTGCACATCGACCCTGCGGCGCTGGTTCGCGGCCTGTCGATGGCAGATCAGCAACTCATCGAGATCGCGAAAGCGCTGTCGACCGAGGCACGGCTCCTCGTCCTTGACGAGCCGACCGCTTCGCTCTCGCTGCATGAGACCGAGCGCCTGTTCGCGATCGTCGAGCGCCTCAGATCACGTGGGACGTCAGTGCTCTTCGTGAGCCATCGCCTCGAGGAGGTCTTCGCGCTGTGCGAGCGCGCATCGATTCTCCGCGACGGACGCCACGTACTTACGGCGGCGACGGCAGAGCTCTCGACGGCAGAGCTGATTCGTCACATGGTTGGCCGAGCCGTGACGCTGTTTCCGAAGTCTGAGTCGAAGGCCGGCGAGATTCTCCTCGAGGTCGACGGCCTTGGCCGCGACGACGTATTCCGGGACGTCTCGTTCGTCGTCCGATCCGGTGAGATCCTCGGATTCGCCGGGCTGGTCGGCGCGGGCCGGACCGAGGTCGCGCGCGTGCTGTTCGGTGTGGATCGCGCCGATGCCGGCAGCGTGCGGTTGGACGGCACGACCGTCGCCTTCAAGAACCCGGGGACCGCCCTCGAGGCCGGCATTGCGTACCTGCCAGAGGATCGCCACCAGAACGGGCTTGTCCTAGACTTCCCGATCGACGCGAATATGTCGTTGCCGATCCTCGACCGCCTCTTTCCTCGGCTCATCCTGCGGCGACCCGTCGAGCGCCGGCTGGCCGAAGAGCAGGCTCGACGCCTGAGCATTCGGATGCAGAGCGTCGGGCAGCTCGCTGCCGCGCTTTCGGGCGGGAACCAGCAGAAGGTCGTCCTCGCCAAGTGGCTCGCGGCTCAGCCGAGGCTGCTCATCCTGGACGAGCCGACGAGGGGCATCGACATCGGCGCCAAGGTCGAGGTGCACCGCATCATCTCGGAGCTTGCGGCTTCCGGCCTGGCGGTCATGCTCATCTCGAGCGACCTCCCCGAGGTGCTGGCGATGTCCGACCGCCTGGTCGTCATGCACGAGGGAACCATCACGGCCGAGCTCGGGCGCGGGGCATCAGAAGAGGAAGTGATGTTCGCCGCCACCGGGCAAGCACGCCTCGAGGTTGTCCGTGGCTGAAACATCCTCCGTGCCAGCGCCTTCGTCGCTTGGGCGGATCGGTGCCTCCCTCGGCCGTTACCGCGAGCTCAGCCTCCTGATCGTCATGCTCGTGCTCGGGACACTCGTGGCGCTTCAGGCACCGCGGTTCGTCTCGGTGTCGAACCTTGCCCAGGTCTCCACGCTGGCCTCGATCATCGCAGTGGCGGCTGTCGGGCAGGCCCTGGTGATCATCACCCGCAACATCGACCTGTCGATCGAGTCGACGATCGGACTGGTTGCCTTCGTCGTCGCCGACCTGCTCGCGAAGGAGGTCGTCGACGTCCCGCTGGCCATGGCGGCAGGCGTCGGGCTGGGGCTTCTGCTGGGAATGGGCAACGGTGTGCTGGTCGCGGTGTTCCGGATCCCTGCCATCGTTGCCACGCTCGGGACGCTCAGCATCTACCGCGGGCTGTCGTTCCTGCTCGCCGGCGGACGGCAAGTGACCCTTACCCAACTCCCGGATGAGTACACCAGCGCGGCTCGCGCGGCCGTTTTGGGCGTGCCGATCTTTCTCCTCGTCGCGATCGCGACGGTCGTCGTGGTCGGCGTCGCGTTGCGACGTTCCCGCTTCGGCCGACAGATCTACGCAGTGGGCAGCAATCCCGAAGCTGCGTCGATCTTGGGCATTCGCACCAACTTCGTCATCTTCGTTGCCTTCGCCATGGCGGGCCTGCTGGCCGGAATCGCCGGGGTGATGTGGGGCATGTACTTCGGCACGATCAACGCGAGCGCTGCGACGGGATCTGTCCTCCAGATCGTAGCGGCGTGCGTCGTCGGTGGCGTCGCAATCTTCGGTGGCTCCGGGACGGTCGTCGGAGCCGGCCTTGGCGCTCTCTTCCTCGGCTTCATCGCGAACGCACTCATCATTCTTCGGTTGTCCCAGTTCTGGCTGGGTGCCATCTACGGCGTGGTGATCCTCGTCGCCGTGGCTGCCGATGCGGTCATCCTGCGGCGGCTCCGGCGCACGCAGAAGCGACGTCCCAATGGCTGAGCTGCCGACCATCGGCGGGTCGATCGCCGAGCCCCCGCGCCCAGAGCTCGAGGCAGTCGAAGCGGCCTCGCGGCCGTCTCCGTTGGCTGGCCTGATTCGGTGGGAGCTGCTGCTCGTCGCGATCGTGGGTGCGCTGATCTGGATCGGCGGCGCCGTCTCGCCAGTCTTCCTGTCTCCCAACAACTTCGGGAACCTGGTCGCGGCGGTGATGGAGGTCGCGATCATGTCGCTACCGATGGCGCTCGTCGTCATCATCGGCGAGATCGACCTCTCGGTCGAGTCGATGGCTGGATTGTCGGCCGCGCTCCTTGGTTTCCTCTTCGATGCGGGTGTTCCCCTGCCGGTGGCCATCGTGGCCTGCATCGGCGTCGGCGTCTTCGGCGGCCTCTTCAACGGCCTCCTCGTGACACGCGCTGGTCTGCCTTCCCTGGTCGTGACCTTGGGAACGCTGGCGCTCTACCGCGGCATGGCGCTCATCATCCTGGGACCGCGGGGCATCAGCGGGTTCCCGTCCGAGTTCACCGCATTCGGGTTCGGACGCATCCCGGGCACCCCGATTCCTTGGCCGTTCGTCGTGTACGTCGGACTGGCCGTGGCCCTTGGCTTCCTGCTTCACGCCACCCGCATCGGGCGGAAGCTGTTCGCCATCGGCAAGAACGTCGGCGCCGCCAAGTACTCCGGTATCGACGTCCGGCGCATCAAGCTCAGCCTCTTCGTCCTGTCGAGCACGGTGGCCGCCATCGCCGGCGTGCTGCTCGCAGCGCGCTTCGCGAGTGCGCGCGCCGATCTGGCCCAGGGAATGACCCTCACCGTGGTCACCATCGTCCTGCTCGGCGGCGTGAACATCTTCGGCGGGCGCGGAACCATCCTCGGCGTGGCCCTCGCCGCACTGGCTCTCGCGCTGCTCGGCAACGTCCTACGCCTCACAAACGTGTCGGCTGAAATTCAGAGCATTGCCGTCGGTGCGCTCCTGATTGTCTCTGTCCTCGTTCCTAACCTGGCCCGTTGGACCAGGAGTCTCTTTGAGCGAGCTCGGCGTGGTCCGCCGGCACGCGCCGGTCCGAGTTGACGGAGGAGCTATAGCGAGTGACTACAACCCAGGAGGAGTGAACGTGGTTCAACAGCGATTCGGACGGTTCGCCGTCCTCGGCACGACGATGGTGTTCGTGCTTGCCGCTTGCAGTAACAACGCAGGCGATTCGCCATCGGCGGATGCCGCAACGACCGAGCCCGGTGCCTCGGCATCGGAGGCGGCGGGCGGCGGCCTCAACATCGTCTTCATCCCCAAGGCGGTGAACAACCCGTACTTCGACGCGGCAGCCGAGGGCGCACAGCGAGCTGCTGACGAGCTCGGCGGCCAGTTCACCCAGATCGGGCCGCAGAACGCGACCCCGGACGAGCAGATCCCGTACATCCAGGACGCGACAACCCAGGGCTTCAGCGCCATCGTCGTGTCCGCCACTGGTGCCGACGAGGTCGCACCTGCGCTACAGGCGGCGATGGATGCGGGCATTCCGGTAGTGGGCTACGACTCGAGCCCAGCATCGGGGGCTTATGACGTGTTCGTCAACCAGACTGACTTCAGCCTGATCGGCGGTGCCATGGCACAGTGGGCCTGCGACCTGGCGCCTGATTGCACTGGCGAGATCGCCATTCTCTCGGCGACGGCGACTGCCACCAACCAGAACGCGTGGATCGCCGACATGGAGACCGCACTCGAGGACGAGCAGTTCGCCAACCTCGAGCTGGTCGACACGGTCTATGGCGACGACGATCCACAAACGAGCACCGAACAGGCCCAGGGACTGCTGCAGAGCTATCCCGATCTCAAGGTGATCGTTGCGCCGACCACGGTCGGCATCCTGGCCGCCGCGCAGGTCGTGAGCGAGGAGGGGAGTGACGTCAAGGTCACCGGCCTCGGTCTGCCGAACGACATGCGAGAGTTCGTCGAGAGCGGCGTGACGCCCGAGTTCGGCCTGTGGAGCGTTCCGGACCTCGGCTATCTGGCCTACCACGTTGCAGCGCTGCTCGTCAGCGGCGACATCACCGGTGAGCCCGGTGAGACGTTCACGGTCGAGGGCCTCAACGACGGCCAGCCGTACGAGATCGGCGAGGACAGCGTCGTGATCCTCGGTCCACCGTTCACGTTTGACGAGACCAACATCGACGACTTCGACTTCTAGAGATCCGTCTCTTCCTCCACGCCGGGCCCGGGGGTCCGCCTCCGGGTCCGGCATTTCATCGAGGTGTCGACGTGGAACGCATCGGCTTCCTGATGGCTCTTCGTCCAGCCGCCGAAGCGGAGTATCGACGGCGTCACGCCGCGGTGTGGCCCGAGATGCTTGATGAGCTGCGAGCTGCTGGCGCCCGCACCTACTCGATCTTCGTGAACGGCGACCAGCTGTTCGGGTACCTGGAGGTGGATGACTTCGACCGGTTCCGCCGACACATGGCGGCCAGCCAGGTCAACGAGTGGTGGCAGGCCGACATGGCCGACCTCATCGATCCGCTGACCGACCCAGACACCGGCTTCCATCGTCGGTTAGACGAAGTCTTTCGCCTTCAGCCGATCGGCCCTTCCGCGGAACCCTTCGACGATCACCCAGCGGCGTCAGACCGCTAGCTGTAGTTCCCAGACACGTTGTTGACAGACGAGAGCCCCGCTGCACGATGGAGGGTGTCAGATCCCACACCGGCAGGAGGCTCTCGTGGCTCATCCTAACGCGCGTCTGTCCGTGTTCGGCCGCCAGCTCCTGGTGACCAGGGTCACGGTCCTTGGCTGGCCGGCGTGCGAGGCCGCCAGACAGCTCGGCGTCAGCCGCGCCACTGCCTACAAGTGGCTACGCCGCTACCGCCTCGAAGGTCAGGCGGGCTCCTCGACCGGCGCAGCCGCCCGTGGCGCTCGCCACGTCAGCTGCCGGCCGAGCAGGCCGCGGCCATCCTCCGTGCCCGCACCCGTCGCCGCTACGGGCCGCACCGCCTGGCACCGTTGACTGGGCACCCGCCATCGACCATCTATCACGTCCTGCGCCGCGCCGGCATGAGCCGTCTGCGTCACGCCGACCGGCTGACCGCCGCGCCGGTGCGCTATGAGGCCTGCCATCCCGGCGCGCTGCTCCACGTCGACCACAAGAAGCTGGGCCGGGTGCCGGTGGGTGGCGGTCACCGCGTGCTCGGCCGGGCTGCCCGCCCGCATCACAGCACGGCCAGAGTCGGTCACGATCACTTCGAGGTCTTCGTCGACGATGCCTCCCGCCTGGCGGCCGTGGTCCAGGTGCCGGACGAGCGCGGTCCCAGCGCGGCACGAGCGCTCGAGATCGCGGTGTCCGAGTTGGCCGCGGTCGGCATCCGCGTCGAGCGGGTCCTGACCGACAACGGCCCCAACTACCGCAGCCGAGCCTTTGCCGCCACCCTCGAGCGGATCGGCGCTACCCACCGCTGGACGCGACCCTATCGGCCGCAGACCAACGGTGCGTCAGAGTTCGGCCGGCCCTTCGCGGTGGTGCGAAGGTTCGATGCGGCGGGTGGGTGGCTCGGACTAACGGTGCCGCACCCGGTGGGCGGTTCTCGCGCGCGCCGCCCGGCTGTCCGGGCCGGCACGCCAGGCGCTGGACGCCGCATCGGTCCTCGGCCCACGCTGGGCGCCGGAGTTGCTTAAGCGGTTGTGGGCTGCGAGGATCGAGCGATCGAGGAGTGCCGCGCGCGAGGGATGCTTCGCGAAGAAGCGGGCCTCGCGGCCTTCCGCCACGACCTCGCCCAGCAAGCGGTTCGAGACTCGCTTCGCCCCGCGGAGCGAGTCAGGCTCAACGCGCGCGCCCTCCAGGTCCTTCGCTCCGGATCGGCGGCGGTGGATCCTGCTCGGCTCGCTCGACACGCCGTCGACGCTGAGGATGCAGACGCGATCCTGGTCCTGGCGCCGGCGGCCGGAGAGCGTGCCGCGGCCCTGGGGGCACACCGTGAGGCGGCGGCGCACTATGCAGCCGCTCTCCCGCTTGCGGAGCGCATGGACAGGCGTCGGCACGCGCAGCTGCTGGAGGCGTACGCACGCGAATGCCGGATCACCGACCGAATCGACACCGCGGTCTCCTCGCAATCGGAGGCTATCGATCGCTGGCACCGCTTGAAGGATGTCCGGCGTGAAGGGGACTGCCTGCAGGCCCTCTCGCTGATGCTCTGGCTCGCAGGCGACGGCGAGCGTGCCCTGGAGGCCGCCGAGCAGGCAGTGGCACTGCTCGAACCGGTCACGCCACAGGGCCCGGAGCTGGCGCGTGCATACGCAGCGCTCGCGCAGCGGCTGACGAACGCGGGCGACGACGAGCGTGGTCCGGCCATGGCCAGCCGGGCCCTTCGGCTGGCGGATGCCATCGGCGAGGAGCGTGTCGCTGTGCATGCCCTGACAACCATCGGACTCTCCGAAGCCTTCTTGGGAATGGAGACGGGGTGGACACGGCTCGAGGAGAGCGCCAGGCGCGCCATGGCGGCCGGACTCGAGGAGGATGCCGCACGCGCCCTGATCAACCTCGTCGAGACCGGACGGGACCTCAGGAGGTACGACCTGGCCGATCGATTTCGGCATGAGGCGGCCGCCTACGTAGAGGACCATGACCTCGACCTCTACCGTCGGCGCCTGAGCGGCGATCTGGCGGAGCTCTCTCTCGAGCGAGGGCGCTGGGACGAGGCAGCGGAACTGGCGGATACGCTGTTGGCAGCGAGCGGAACCGCTCCGTTGAGCCGCGCAAAAGGCCTCGTCGTGACCGGACGCCTCCGCGCTCGACGCGGGGACGGAGATCCCTGGGCGCCGCTTGATGAGGCTCTGGAACTCTTCGGACCAGCGGGTGACTACCAGGATCTGTGTCCCACCTACGCGGCCCGCACCGAGGCCGCCTGGCTCGAAGGTGACGCCACTCGTGCGATGGCAGAGGCGCGTCGAGGCCTGGCCCTGGCGAGCAAGTACCCGAACGACGTGTGGTGGCTGGGCGAGGCTGCCTTCTGGGCTTGGCGGGTCGGCCTCATCCGCGAAGTGCCCTCCGGAAGCGCGTTGCCGTACATGCTCCATGCCACCGGCTGTCATCACGAGGCTGGCATCGCCTGGCAGGCCCTGGGCTGTCCGTACCACCAGGCCCGGCCGATTCAACCGAGGAAGCGGATCTGCGACAGTCACTGGCGCTCCTCAACGCCCTGGATGCCCAACCGTTGGCGCGAGTGGTCCGCGACCGCCTGAGGGCGACCGGGGCCCGGAGGATCGCCCGCGGACCCCACCGATCGACTCGGCGGAACCCGGGTCGCCTGACTGAACGCGAGGTGGAGGTGCTGGCGCACGTAAGCGACGGACGGTCCAATGCAGAGATTGCCGAGCGCCTCGTCGTGTCGCCAAAGACCGTCGAACACCACGTTTCGGCGATCCTTCGGAAGCTCGGCGTCCACGATCGCGCTGCCGCGGCAGGAGTGGCGGAGCGGCTCGCCATGAAAAATGGGGAGCCGCCCACCGAAACATAGGGAACCCCGCCTGCACTTCCATCCGTACGCTTGGGCCAAGGCGCATCGGCAGCGCTGACAAAGCATTCCCAGCGTAGGAGCGTCCAGATGAGCAAGCGTCTACTGATGGTGACGGTCGCACTCCTGTGGGGTCTGGTCACCGCCTCACCCGTTTCTGCCGACCGAGCATCGGTCGATCGGATCGAGAGCTTTGACACCGTCCTTGCGGTGGCGTCTTCCGACAGCTTTCACTCGGATCGCTGATGCGGGCCGAATGCTCATTCCTCGTACGAGTGGAGCGACCGGACGGCTCCGCCCTGGAGACCCAGGTCTGCACGCTCAGCGACGAACCCGTCATGGTTCCCGAATTCCAGGGCGCCCCGCCGGACCAGGCGTTTCGGCTCGACGGGGGTCCTTGCACCTGGACGTCGGACTACTGGTGGAACGTGGCGGACTCGCCCGTGTACGCCGACAGCTTCTCGTATGTCGTGACCCCGGCCGGAGCGGTGCGGGCCACATCCACCTATTCGGCCGTTCCGTTGGCTTGCGAATAGCGACGGATTCTCGGAGCAGGTTGAAGGCCATCTTTCGCGGGTGGGACGGCCCGATCCACGGGAAGAGGTGACCCATGGGCGATCGCAGGATCGTCGAGCGCTGCATGCACGCAGTGTCTGTCGACGACTTCGACACCCAGGACGTTCTGATTCACGACGACTACCTGCTCGTCTATCCGCAGTCGGGCGAGCGGATACGGGGCCGGGAGAACCGGAGGGCTCTCGTCGAAGGGTATCCAGGCCGCCAGGAAGGGCGTC
>Ga0136619_10001126_pt1 | contig 10333 bp, 8 predicted proteins | sample AntDrymUQ3532106_2_FD_104807 | JGI IMG/M metagenome (GOLD analysis project Ga0136619, IMG submission 104807) | Polar desert sand microbial communities from Dry Valleys, Antarctica - metaG UQ353 (21.06) | ecosystem: Environmental > Terrestrial > Soil > Desert | place: Antarctica: Dry Valley... | reverse complement strand
TCGGTCGGCAAGCGTTGAGTCCATTACGGCCACGACTTCGTCCCGACCGTAGCGCAGGAGGCCGTGGGCGGTCTTGGCGCTATCGAAGCGGCCTTCGGCGAAGATTGCGTAGCGCCGCTCGGGAACGTGGGCTGGGATCAAGCCGGGTTCATCCCAAGACCCGGTCTGTCGGGGAGCAGGATGCGACCGTTCTCGTAGCCGAGTCCCTCGAATGGGTCGTCGGCGAGGAGCAGTGCGCCGTCGAGGTCAACGAAGTCAACTAGACCGGAGATGTGGGCCGCTGCGGCTATGCCGAGGGAAGTCTCGACCATGCAGCCGAGCATCACCTTCATGTCGTGGGCGCGAGCGGTCTGGATCATGGCTATCGCGCCCCGGATCCCACCGCACTTGGCGAGCTTGACGTTCACCCCGCTCACGCATCCGGCCAGCTTCGGCACGTCACGGGCGGTGATCGCGCTCTCGTCAGCGATGAGGGGCACGGACCCGGCTGCCTCCGTGACCGCTTTCAGGGCATCGGAGCCTTCGGTGGCGGGAACTGGCTGTTCGATCATGGCGACGCCCATCTCCACAAGCTCTCTGACGATATCGGGCGCGTCATCCGTGGAGAAAGCCTCGTTGGCATCCACCCAGATGGCGGCGTCTGACTCCTGCGCAACGGCCCGGACGGTCTCGATATCCTCCCTGCCGCCCACCTTCATCTTGAAGATTGGGAACCCCGAACGAGATAGTTCTCTGGCCGCTTCGAGGGTCGTCTGCCGGTCGGCGATGCCCAAAGTGTAGGCGGTCGTGGGCGTGGGGCGACCGAGGCCGAGGAGCCGGTAGACCGGGACGCCGAGCCTCTTGGCGGTGAGGTCGTGGAGGGCGGCGTCGAGTGCGGCGAGGGAGGCTGGCGGGAGGTGGGCGTTTTCTCGCAGCGTGCCTTCGATATTCCAGGGGTCTTTTATCTCCGCAGTCTCCAGGGCGGAGCGGGCGTCTTCGGCATTCTGGCCGTAGTAGTTCGTTGGTTCTGCTTCGCCCCGTCCCGTGAGGTTTCCATCCTCCAGTTCGAAGACCACGCGCTCGAAGGTATCGGCGGAGGAGCGGGCGATGGCGAAGGTGCGTTTGGTATGTACCGTGACGATCTCTGCTCGAATATCCATATACGGGGCATTTTAGCGAGCGATGACGACAGATGCGGGCCAGGCTATTTCGGATTGTTCGGTTCGGGGCGTGAAGCGTGATGACGCAAGGTTTATACTGCGGGCATCCTTAAGAACGGAGTGGTGCTTTGGCGCGGACCGTGGCGGAGATCCTGATAGTCGAAGATGACCGGGTGATACTGGAGGCTCTTTCATACAACCTTTCGCGGGAGGGTTTCGGTGTTAGCCGGGCCACCAGCGGGGCCGAGGGGCTCGGCATCGCCCGCCGTCTCCGGCCTGATCTCATTCTGCTCGACATCATGTTGCCGGAGGAATCTGGCATCGAGGTTTGCCAGAAGATCCGGGAGCGCGACGAGGAGGTGGTGATAGTGATGATCACCGCTAAAGACGCCGAGGAGGACAAGGTCCTGGGCTTCGAGGTTGGGGCGGACGACTACGTGACCAAGCCGTTCGGGATGAAGGAATTGGTCGCGCGCATCAACGCGAACCTGAAGCGCAGCGAGGTCGGCTACCGAGGCCGGGTGCTTGAGGCCGGAGACCTTCAGATAGACACGAAGAACTTCCAGGCGACGGTGAATGGCGAGCCTCTGTCTCTGCGTTTGAAGGAGTTCGAGCTTCTGGTTGCGCTGGCGAGCGCGCCGGGTGAATTGAAGAGCCGGGAGGAGTTGGCGAAAGACGTGTGGGGGCACGCCGGGGTCGGTTCCTCGCGCACCATAGACGTGCATGTGCGCCGCATTCGGGCGGCCCTCGCGGAGATCTCCTCCTACGAGTTCATCCACACTGCGAGGGGCCTCGGGTATCGCTTCGAGGCCGTGCCCAATGCACGGGTCGGGACCGCGAACGAGACGCCGGAGCAGTGAGCCCGTGTTGGAAGGCGGCAAGAAGGATCTGGATTACGTAGGACCGGAGGAACTGCGGCGGGTCAACAAGATCCGGCGCGACTTCGTCGCCAACGTCTCCCACGAGCTGAAGACCCCGGCGACCTCGCTCCGTCTTTTAGCCGAGAGCGTGGTCGAGACTATTGAGGAGGATCCGGATCAAGCACGCTACTTCGCCGAGCAACTGAAGAACGAGACCGAACGCCTGGGCCAACTCATATCCGACCTCCTTGACCTCGCGCGCCTGGAGAGCGAGGAGAAGGTCCCGACGCCCAACCCCGTGGATGTCCGACACGTCTTGATGGTCGTGCTCGGACGGATGCGCCGCGTCGCCCGCAGCAAGGACATCTCCCTGCAATGGAAACGCTTCGGCAGGAGCGCGCAGTACGAGATCCCCGGCGATGAGACTCAGTTGACCTCCATGTTCACGAACCTGATAGATAACGCCATAAAGTACACGCCGCCGGGCGGGCGGGTCGAGGTGACCGGCGGCTCGGACGACCTCGGCGTGAGCGTCCGCATCTCGGACACCGGCATCGGCATCCCGGAAGGCAAGTTGTCCCGCATCTTCGAGCGGTTCTACCGGGTGGACAAGGCTCGCTCCAAAGAGACGGGCGGCACCGGCCTCGGGCTCTCCATAGTGCGCCACGTCGCCGAGAACCACGGCGGCAGGGTCGCCGTCGAGAGCGCGCCCGGAGAGGGCACGACCTTCACCGTCTACCTGCCGCGAGGTTGAGAGATGGGTGAGATAGGTCCGCGACCGGACGCCGCGCACGAGGACAGGAGCAGAGGCTAAAGCCGGACCCGCGAACGGACGAAAATAGCATATGGATCACGGCTTCGGCCGGTACTGTACACGCGGGAGTACGAGGAAGCAGAAATGACGATAGCACGCAAACTGTGGTTGGGCTTCGGGGTCATGATCCTGCTTTTCCTGCTCGCGGGCCTGGTCGTCCTCCTCAGTGAGCGTTTCGCGGGCATCTTTATAACGATCGCCTTCCTGCTCTTTGCCGGTCTGATCGCCGTCATCCTGGCGATGACGCTCGCCAACCGGAGACTCATCGGCTCCGTCCGCAGGCTAGAGGAGGGCGCGCGCAGGATCGGCCGGGGCGAGATGGATTACAGGATCGAACCGGACGATGGCGGCAAATTTGGCGACGTGGCGCTTGCCTTCAACGAGATGCTGGACCGGCGCCGCGATTCCAACACGGAACTCAGAGAAGCGGAACACAGGTACCGCAAGCTGGTGGAGAACATCCCGGCGGTCGTCTACATCCAGTCCGCCGACGCCAAGCTCCTGACCTATATCAGCCCGCAGATCGAGCAGTTAACCGGCTACACCCCGGAGGAGCGGTTGGCGAACCGGAACGGGAACTGGATCGCCCTGATCCACCCGGACGACAGAGATCAGGTCCGGGCCGAGGACGAACGCACCGACGAGACCGGCGAGCCGTTCCGCATGGAGTACCGTCAGCAGGCGAAGGACGGCCGGTACGCGTGGATTCGGGAAGAGTCCGTGCTGGTGCGCGACGAGGCCGGCGAGCCTCTCTACTGGCAGGGTTTCCTGTTCGACATAACAGAGCGGAGGCGGGTCGAGGATGCCCTGAGGGAAAGCGAGGAGAGGTACAGAACGCTCGTCGAGCATACTCCCGTCATCACCTATACCGAAACCGTCGCCGATTCAAGCGCCACCTCCTACGTCAGCCCGCAGGTCGAACGGATGCTAGGTTACACAGCAGAAGAGCTGGACGAGACGGACCCGTTCTGGATCGCCATGCACCCCGAAGACCGGGAGGGGGTCTTAGCGGAGGATGAGCGCACCAACGAGACCGGCGAGCCATTCGAGGTCGAGTACCGTGTGCTCCACAAGGATGGCCGGGTAGTGTGGGTGCGGGACGAAGCGATCCTGGTTTCGACGGACGAAGATGGCACGCAACACTGGCAGGGCGTGATCTACGACATCACCGAACGCAAAGAGGCCGAGGAGGAACTGCAATACAGAGAAGAGTGGTTCCGCTCCTTGGTCCAGAACTCCTCAGACGTGATCGTGGTGATCGAAGCCGACGGGACCATCAAGTACCAGAGCCCCGCGGCAAAGATGGTGCTTGGCCTCGACACCGAAGATCTTGTCGGTGCCAGCCTCTTCGAGGCGGTCGAGTTTCAGCCGCAAGACCTAGCGAACATGCAGTTTGCCCTGGCGGACCTGCTGTCGAGACCCGGCGAGAGCATCTCGCTCGAAGCGAGTGTCATGCATGGGGACGGCTCCTGGAGGGTCCTCGAAGTCGTCGCGACCAACCTGCTGGAAGACCCCGCCGTAAACGGCATAGTAGGCAACTACAGGGACGTGACGAGGCGCAACGAGGCGCAGGAGAAGCTCCGCGAGAACGAGGAGCGTTACCGGCTGGTCGCCAGGGCCACCAACGAGACGATCTGGGACAGCGACCTCCTGACCGACCGGCAGGTGTGGAACGGGGCGGTCGAGACGATGTTCGGCTACCCCGCGCGCCAGGAGACGGACAGTGCGTGGTGGGAGGATCACGTACACCCGGATGATAGGGAGCGGGTGGTATCGAGAATAGACGCCGTCCTGGAGACCGGCGGGGAGATGTGGTCTGAGGAGTACCGTTTCCGGCGCGCCGACGGCACGTACGCGACCGTCGTGGACCGGGCCTACGTGATGCGTGACGAGAACGGCGAGCCGGTGCGCCTGGTCGGCTCGATGATGGACGTGACCGAGCGCAAGAGGGCCGAAGAGGAGATCCGGCGTCTCAACGAAGACCTGGAGGAGCGCGTGCGGGAACGCACTGTCAGGCTCCGGGACGCGCTCACCGGGCTGCGCGAAAGCGAGGAACGCTACAGCCTGGTGGTCGAGGGCTCCAACGACGGCATCTACGACTGGGACATTCGCACCGGCGGTATCTTCTGGAACGACCGTCTCTTCGAGATCGTCAGCCTTACGCGCCAGGAGCTCACCCCGACCCTGGGCAACTTCCTGGGTCTCGTACACTCGGAGGACCGGGAGACGATGTCGGAGGCTATCACCGCCCACCTGGAAGATGACAGAACATTCGAGGTGGAGTTCCGCTTTCAACCGCCCTCGGGGGAGGAACGCACCTGCATCACCCGCGGGAAAGCCCAGCGCGACGAAGACGGGAACCCCTTCCGCATGGCCGGCACGGTGACCGACATTACCGAGCGCAAGCGGGTCGAGGAGGTCCTGCGTCTCAGGGATCGGGCCATCGCCGCGAGCTCCAGCGGCCTCGTCATCACCGACCCCAACCTGCCGGACAACCCTCTGATCTACGTGAACCCCGCCTTCGAGGAGATGACGGGGTTCACGGCCGAAGAAGTTCTCGGGAGCAACTGCCGCTTCTTGCAGGGCGAGGAAGGCGACCGGGAGGCGATCTCTGGGCTGCGCGACGCCATCAGGGAGGGACGGGACCACACGGTGGTGCTGCGCAACTACAAAAAAGACGGTGCCCTCTTCTGGAACGAGCTCTCCGTCTCCCCGGTGCGCAACGAGCGGGGCGAGTTGACGCACTTCGTGGGGGTGCAGAACGACATCACCTTGCGCAAGCAGGCGGAGGAGGAGATCCGGAGCTTCAACGACACCCTGGAGAGGCGCGTCGAAGAGCGCACAACCCAGCTCGAGGAGGCCACGAAGGCCGCCGACACGGCCAACCGGGCGAAATCCGAGTTCCTGGCGAACATGAGCCACGAGATAAGGACGCCCATGAACGGTGTCATCGGCATGACCGAGCTCCTGATGGATACCGGGCTCACCAGGGAGCAGAGCGACTATGCCAGGACCTTGCGCAAGTCCGGTGAGAGCCTGCTTTTGATCATCAACGACATCCTCGACATCTCCAAGATAGAGGCGGGGTCTGTACGCCTGGAGAAGATCAGCTTCGACCTCCGCACGGAGTTGGAGGAGACTCTCTACGCGCTCGCCGAACGGGCGCAGGATAAGGGCCTCGAGCTCACCGGTTTCGTGGAACCAGGGGTGCCGACGGCGCTGAAGGGCGACTCGTTCCGGCTGCGCCAGGTACTTACGAACCTCATCGGCAACGCCGTGAAGTTCACGGAGGAGGGCGAGGTTGGACTCCGCGTCGAGCTAGAAGAGGAGGCGAAAGACGCTGTGCTCGTGCGCTTCGAGATCACCGACACCGGCATCGGCATGACCGGGGAGCAGCAGAGAAAGCTCTTCGAGGCCTTCACCCAGGCCGACACCTCAACCACCCGCCGATACGGCGGCACGGGGCTCGGGCTCACCATCTCCAAACAGTTGGTGGAGCTGATGGGCGGTGAGGTCTGGGTGGAGAGCGCGCCGGGCGAGGGCAGCACCTTCTCGTTCACGGCCAGCCTCGAGAAGCAGCCGGTGGCGGCTCAGACCGCGCAGAATCACCGCCCGGACTTGAGGGGCCTGCGCGTGCTCGTGGTGGACGACAACGACACCAACCGCCGGATCCTCGACAAGCAAGTCACCTCCTGGGGGATGCGCGACGGGCTGACGGGAGATGCCTTCGAGGCCCTGCGCATGCTGAAAGAAGCCAGAAGAAGCGGTATTCCCTACGACGTGGCGATCCTGGACATGCACATGCCGGGCATGGACGGCATCGAACTGGCGAAGAGGATAAAGGAAGCCCCTGAGCTATCCCAGATCAGGCTGGTGCTACTGACCTCGATGGGACGGCGCAGCGATGATCCCAGGGCAGAGAGCGCCGGGCTCGACGCATACCTAACCAAACCCGTGCGCCAGTCCGAACTGTACGACTGCCTGCTCACGGTGATGGGCTCGCCCGTGGGCCACCCTGAACCGTCCACGAGACGCGCGGACCCGCTCGTCGCCCGCCGAGCCAGGCGGGTGGTTTCGCGCCGCCCGGAGAACAGGCCCCACATCCTGCTCGCCGAGGACAACCCCGTGAACCAGCAGGTCGCCGTCAAGATGCTCGAAAACCTCGGCTACGATGTGGCCGTGGCCGCCAATGGCCGCGAAGCGCTCGACTCTCTGGCTCATACCACCTACGCGGCGGTCTTGATGGACGTGCAAATGCCCGAGATGGACGGCTACGAGGCTACCGCGGAGATCCGCCGCCGCGAGGAGGGATCTCCGCAACGCACCCCGATAATAGCGATGACGGCGAACGCCCTGGAAGGAGACCGAGAGAAGGCGCTGAGGGCCGGCATGGACGACTATATCGCCAAGCCCGTGAAGCCCGCGAAGCTGAACGCCGTCCTGGAACGCTGGGCGTCCGCGAGAGAGGGGGAACCGGAAGCAGCCGGCGAGTTCCCGGAAGGCGTAGGGAACGGCCACGCTCCTCCTGAGAACCCCATGGACCCCGTGGTCTTGGACAGCCTGCGCGAGCTAGGAGGCGACGACATTCTTGCCGAGTTGGCCAAGCTATTCCTCGAAGACGCCGAACCGCGTCTCGCTGCCCTCGGGGATGCCGTGAAAGCGGGCGACGCGCGCACCGTGGAGCAGGTCGCCCACGTCCTCAAGGGCAGCTCCGGCAACATGGGCGCCCGCCGGATGAGCGGCCTGGCCGCCGAACTCCAGGACATCGGGGCCTCGGGGGACCTCTCGAAGGCCCCGGAAAGCCTGAGAAGCCTAGAGGCGGAGTTCGCGAGGGTCCGTCCGGCGTTGGCCGCGCTCGCCGGGAATGGTTAACATAGCGCCATGAGAGTATTAGTCGCCGAGGATGATGCCGTATCGCGAATGATCCTGCGCCGCGCCATCGAGAAGCTCGGCCACGAATGTCAGGCGGCCGAAGACGGCATGGAGGCGTGGAAGATGTACCGTGAGACTCCTGGCGTGGACGTCATCATAAGCGATTGGATGATGCCCAGAATGGACGGTCTCGAGCTCTGCAACAAGGTGCGGAGCCTCATGGGGAGCCGGGAAGGCTACACGTTCTTCATCTTTCTGACGGCCCTGGGAGACAAGGAGCACGCTTTCGAGGGTCTGCGGGCCGGGGCCGATGACTACCTCTCGAAGCCCCTGGACCGCGACGAGCTGCGGGCACGGCTGATCGCCGCCACCCGCGTGACCTCCTTGCAAAGACAGCTCACGCAGCAGAAAGAGGAACTAGAGAGGCTGAACCGCGAGCTCTTCCGACAGGCGCGCACTGACCCCCTCACGCGCCTCGGCAACCGGTTGAGGCTTCGAGAGGACCTGGAGACGCTGCGGGCGAGGGTGAACCGGTACGGGCACACCTACTCCGTGGTCCTGTGCGACATAGACTCCTTCAAGCTCTACAACGACCGGTACGGTCACCTGGCCGGAGACGAGATCCTCCAAAGGGTGGCGAACGCCCTCATGGAGACCTTACGCGCCGGAGACTCGTCCTACCGGTACGGCGGCGAGGAGCTTCTGGCCGTGCTGGCGGAGCAGACCTCCAAGAGCGCGTCGGTGGCGGCCGAGAAGCTACGGGCCGCAGTGGAGGAGATGAGCATACCGCATGAAGGCCATCCGATGCCGGGCGTAGTCACCGTAAGCGCCGGTGTCGCGACGCTCATCCCCGGCGAGGACAAGAGCACCGACACCCTGATCAAGGAGGCCGATGAGGCTCTTTACAGGGCGAAGGAACTGGGCAAGAACAGGGTCGTGTGTCACGAGGAGACGGTCGGAAACCGGGACTCGAAAAGCTCCTCAGCTTCCTAAAAATCGTCCCCTGCTCGAGCGCCAGGGCACCGTATGAACGCGGGCGGCGAGCTCGTCCGAGGAGAACGGTTTCACCACATAGTCATCCACCCCGATCGTGAGCCCCTCGATGAGGTCCCGTTCTCTCTGACGAGCGGTTACATGATGAACGGCAACATGGAGAGTTGGCTCCGACCTGTTCCAGATCTCCCGCACGAGCCGCCGGCCATCTATGCGGGGCATGTTGCTGCCGGTTATGAGTGAAGTATTCATCACCGGACGATGGCATTCGATAGGCTTTGTCTACGGATAGAGGCACGGGGAGTCCGGGTTCGACGCGTTTACGGCACGGTGCGCACGGGTATGGCGACTCCGGGAAACGCAAGTGACAGTTGAAGGAGTGGAAACATGGATCTGGGTGGAACTCTAGGCGATCTGGGGCAGTCCTTGCAGGGCGTGAACTTCCCGGCCAGCAAGGAGGATGTCATCGCCAGCCTCCAGGAAAACAACGTGCCGCAAGAAGCGATAAATCAGGTCAAGAACGCCAGCACGGACACCTTCAACAGCGCCGACGAGGTCACGCAAACGGCACAGAGCAACCAGTAGAAGAGTAGAAGGGTTTTCTGGGCCGGGGTTCTTCGGGGCTCCGGCCTTTCTCTTGCTACCCGGGTGTACTTCCACCCTTCGCCGCGATGTCAGAGCTGGTTAGAGAGCTGGCATTCCGGCTTCAGGCCGTCCATCGGCGGCACGGCCCAGGAAGAGGGAATCCGATCTCCCCGACTGGTAGCCGGACAGTCGTCTGGCTGACCAGCTATTCTTTCGAGACCCAATTTCCGTTCTCATTCTTCTCGTATTTCTGCTCCACCGCGCTCCAGGCAATACGGTGGGCGCGGCTCTCTTCACCGTACTGCTCCTCGGCGGAATTGAAGGCTTCCTTGTATATCTCCTGGGCCTGTTTGGGCAGGTTGTCCTTGACGCCTTTGGGTAGATTCAAGACCTTCTCGTATGGCATGATCGCTCCTTCCGCCGACTGGATGGCGGACTCGTTGTACACGGTTACGCGGGACCAGAAAAATGGTCCCAGCCAGTGAGATCTTCCACGGGCTTTCTCCCACGCAAGAAGGTTGCGCCGCCGCGGACGACCTCGCCAACGACCGTGATAGATATATTGGACTCTCTTGACAGGGCATCCAATGTCCGTTCCGGGGCGGCGAAGAGAAGCTCGTAATCCTCGCCGCCGGTCGCCGCCAGCGTCTCCGGGTCGTGGCCCAGAGATTCAGAGATCCGCCGCGTGTCGGGGGCAATGGGGAGATGGTCGAGGTCCATCCGGCATCCCACGCCGCTCATCTCGCAGACGCGCCGGACGTCCGAGGCGAGTCCGTCGGAGAGATCTATCGCCGCTTGTACGCCGAGACGGGCCGCCGCGAGCCCAACCTCGACCCGAGGCTTGGGACGCAGATGCTTTCGGACAAGACGCTCCGGGGCTCGCTCATCGCGCTGGAGGAGTAACAAACCCGCCGCCGAAGCGCCGAGTTCTCCGGTCACGGCCAGCAGGTCGCCGAGCCGGGCGCCGGAACGCAACATCGGAGGCTCCGGAAGCTCGCCGAGGATGGACACGTTCACGGTCAAAGCGCGGGCGCGAGTGGTGTCGCCCCCGAGCTGATACACGCCAAACT
>Ga0136619_10001124_pt1 | contig 10346 bp, 5 predicted proteins | sample AntDrymUQ3532106_2_FD_104807 | JGI IMG/M metagenome (GOLD analysis project Ga0136619, IMG submission 104807) | Polar desert sand microbial communities from Dry Valleys, Antarctica - metaG UQ353 (21.06) | ecosystem: Environmental > Terrestrial > Soil > Desert | place: Antarctica: Dry Valley... | reverse complement strand
TCGGGCACGTCGAAGGGCTCCCCGTACATCTCCTCCTCCAGCTCTACGTACTCCCCGATGCCCTCGGCTATGGGATGTCCCGGCGCGACGACCCAGAGATGCTCCGTGTCGTCGTGGCGCCACTTGAGGTCGCAGGTCGTGCCCATCAGCCGCTTGAAGATTTTCGAGAAGTGCCCTGAGTGGAGCACGATGAGGCCCATGCCACCGATCACCCGCCCGTGGACCCGCTCGACCGTTTCGTCCGCCACCTCGTCGTGGGCTTCGTGCCCCCACCAGAGAAGGACGTCGGTGGAATCCAGGGCCTCTTGCGTCAGCCCGTGCTCCGGTTCGTCGAGGGTCGCGGTGCGCACCGTGAATCCCTCTTTCTCCAACGCCGGCGCGAGGACCGCATGGATGCCGTCAGGGTAGATGCGGGCGGCCTTCCCGTCTTCTCTCTCGTGCCGGTATTCGTTCCACACCGTTACACGCAGCGTGTCCGCCAAATCTCTATCCCTTCATTCCCGGGTCATCACCAGCAGCGACCGACCGTGCCGGTCGCCGGTACCGTTCCACTCTCTCTATCCTACCCATTCTCACCGAGAGCGCATGACGCCGGTACGGACGCCATCCGCTGGCCCCTCGGGCACGGTAGCGTTGGCGTGCTCGCGAAAGTCAGGCCGAAAAGCAACTTCGGCGGCCCGCTCCGGTGCCTGCGCGCTCCCCGCCGGTAGCCGCGTCTCCCCACGAGGGGCCGGCGGCTACTCGTGGATCACCCGGAACCGCTCGCACACCAGCGGCATGCCGAGGGTCGGTTCTTTGCCTATCCGCGGCAGCGTGCGGGAGAAGAAGCTCCAGTGCGCCTCCCGCCAGTACTCCAGGGACCGGTCACCCTCTCCCTCGTCGCGGGCGAAGCGGGCGTCCACCTCGTCGTAACGGCGTATCTCCACTCCGGTCGCCTCGATGATGCACAGTGGCTCGCCGCTTCCGTTCAGGATGATGGACTTGTGTCCCACTTCGGTGATCGGCTCATCCTCGGCTTCGTACTCCCACAAGGCCGAGCAGGTAGCAGTCTTGGCGCCGTAGACGATCAGGGCGCCCAGCCGATCAGCCATCTCGGGGCTGTCGCCGAAGCTCTCCGCCGAGTATTTTTCATCCCGAACCGGCGAGTCGGCCGGAAGCGTTGCCAGGTACGATCGCCAGTACCTCTCTATCCTATCTCCGGCCATCGCCGCGCTCCTCTATCGCTGGACTCGGAGACAGGCCCGTAGTCGGCTATCGTATTCCCTCCGGCAGGGCGTCGGCGTGGGCGGAGATGAGATCGCCCACCATCGCCTCTATCTCGTTGAGAGACAGCACGCTGGATGCGTGACGGTCGAGCATGGCGGCGTGGTACACGTAATCCCGGCGTCCGTCGAGCGCAGCCCGCACCGTGAGGTCCTGCACCGCCACGTGCGGCGTGCAATGGGCCGCTAGCTGGGCAGGCAGTTCGCCATAGAAGCAAGGTTTGAGGCCAGTCCCGTCCACGGCGGTCGCAACCTCCACGCAGCAGCCGTCAGGGAGGTTGGTCACGAGCCCGGTGTTCTCTACGTTGGCGTAGACCACGCGCGGCTCGCCGGTGAGGAGCGAGTGGATGATGAGCGAGCCGTACTCCACGCTGCGCTCCAGCGGGAAGGTCTCGCCGGCGAGTAGCTTGCGGCGGGTTTCGGCGTACTCCAAGAGGTTCTGCTCGCTGCGCCGCACGTACTCGTCCACCGGAACGTCGTAGCGGGAGATCAGGTCGTCGTCCCGCAGGAAGTACGGTGTGTACTCGGCGTTGTGCTCGCTCGACTCGGTGACGAAATATCCGAACCGGCGCATCAACTCGAAGCGCACCCTGTCCCTGCCGTAGACCTCCGGGTCCTCCATCGCGGCGAAGAGGCGCGGGTAGGCGTTCTCGCCACCGTGCTCCAGCCGGGTCAACCAGACGATGTGGTTGATACCGGCCCCCTCGTACACGAGCTCCTCGTGCGGCACGTCGATATAAGCGGCGACCTCCCGCACCGTGTACGGCACGTTGTGGCAGAGGCCAACGACGCTGAGATCGGGAAAGGCCCGGTACACCGCCCAAGTCAAGATGCTCATGGGGTTGGTGTAGTTCAGGAGGAGCGCGTCAGGGCAGAGCTCCTCCATGTCGCGGGCCAGGTCCAGCATGAACGGGATGGTACGCAGACCCCGGAAGATGCCGCCGATGCCCATCGAGTCGCCTATCGTCTGCTTCAGGCCGTATCGGCGTGGGATCTTGAAGTCCGTGAGCGTCGCCTCGTGCATCCCGATCTGGACCATGTTTATAACGAAGTCAGCCCCGTCGAGCGCGGCCCGCCGGTCGGGATGTTCCTCTACAACGGCCTCGCCGCCGAGTTGCTCCGAGGTCCAACGGGCCATCATCCCGGCCGTCTCCAGGCGTTCGGCGTCTATGTCGTGCAGGGCGATGGTGGTCCCGCGAAGCTCGTGGAACTTCAGGATGTCGGTGAGCAGGTTCTTGGTGAACACGACGCTGCCTGCGCCGACGAACGTGATCGTGACCATGCCGAACCTTCCATTCTTCTCGATGTGCCTCCGAATCTTACAGGCTATCGCAAACGGACTTTCGAGAAACCTGGTACGAGGTTCTATAAATAGGGATAGACTGCGCGGTCTCTAAGCGTCGGCGCCGGGCGGGGGCCGAGTATCTGCACCCCGTGTTTCGTCATCATCGGTGCCACCACAACCAAAAACATGAGGCGTTTCACAAGCGCAACCTCCCTTGTCGAGGGCGGAACTCGTCGGCCCCGCCTAATTACCAGCGCAAGAACACTAATAACCGGTGATGAATTCCTGGCGAAGAACTGCCGAGGAATGCGTCAGAATGGCCTTTATCCGATGTTCGTAATGGACCATCATTGCTCTTACCGCCCTCGCGAGACTACGCAGACTTCCGGTGACGGGTGTCATCGAAAGCTCTATCGACGCGAACGAGCCTTCTCGGCGGTTCGTGTCAGGTTCGCTTGAAGAGAGTCTTGCCCAGCGCGAGGTTCCGTTCGGCCACCGAGAAATACAAAAGCGCCAGAACCCCCGCCTGCTTCCCGAGTGGAGACTCGGTGCGGGCTATGGCGTCCGGCATGCTTCCGATCAGTTCGAGATCGCACCAGGGCTCGAAGTCGCCAAGGCTCTCGTAGCACATATCATGCTCCCGGCAGACCGCATCGACCGCGTCTATCGGTGGCGTCTTCCCGGTTGGATCTCCATGTCCCATCCCACAGTAATTGCCGTATACCGGCATACTCAATTCGTCCGGCGAGATCTGATCCGACGCCAAGATCCCGGCCAGCTCGGAGGCCACGGGGGCAGTGATGCCATCCACCGAACTGAGGATATCTATCGTAGGAACTGTGTCGCTGCGCCCCGGGTTCCTGGCTGGCTTCCCGCCTGTGGCGATGCTCTTCCCCGAACCTGCGGGACTCCCGCTCTGCTTACGGCCGGTTCTCTTCCTCGAAGCCTTCCCGACGTTCCTGTTGGCCTTTTTCTTCGGCTTGGCCACGCGTACTGCCTCCTTCTTCATAGGGTTTGCTGAGCGTATTATCGTTTCTAGGAGACGCGCGTTCTAGACACCCGCCAGGAAGAGGCAGAATCGCGGTGAAGGGAAGTCAAGATCTACTTCGATAGCGCCCGTTCGACCTTCGGATTACACAGGAACTCGCAAAACGGACTTCCGAGAAAACCCTTTCTCGACTGTAAAAGATGCGAGACCATCCAGAGACAGCCTCGCACAAAGCGTTGCGGCGGCCAGAGCTAGCCTTGAGGGATAGCGGCTTCTATGCGCTCGAACTCTTCGTCCGCAAGGTTCAGGTCGGCGGCCCCGATGATGCCGTCTACCTGATCTGGCCTCCTCCCGCCGACGATGGCCGCCGTCACGTTCGGATTGCGGAGCGTCCAGACGATGGCGACCTCGCCCGGCGAGGCGTTGTGGGCACCCCCGACCTCCTCAAGCACGGAGACGAGCTTGAGGTTCTCGGAGAGCTTCGGCTCGTTGAAGTCGTCGGTGTTGCGGCGCCAGTCGTCTGATGGCATGTTCTCGACGCGCTCGCGGGTCATCTTGCCCATGAGCAAGCCGCTCCGCATCGGGGAGTAAACGATGACGCCGATGTCGTTCTGTCCGGCGTAAGGCAGGATCTCGTCTTCTACGCCACGGTTGAGCATGTTGTACGGCGGCTGGAGCGTCTCAATGGGAGCGATATCCTTTATCCGCTCCATCTGGCCCACGTCGAAGTTCGAGACGCCGATGTGGCGGACCTTGCCTTCCTGCGTGAGATCAGCAAGTGCCTGCCAGCCTTCCACGATGTCCTCTCCGGGCCTGGGCCAGTGGATCTGGTACAGGTCTATTACGTCCGTCTGGAGACGCCGCAGGCTGTCCTCGCACTCCTGCTTTACGGAGTCGGCCTTGAGGACGTTGCTGATCTCACGCTTCTCGTCCCACACGAGCGAGCACTTGGTGAACACGTAGGGACGGTCGACCTCGGGGACGTTCTTGAGCGCCCGGGCGACCAGTTCCTCGGAGTGCCCGGTCCCGTAGACGGCGGCGGTATCCACCCAGTTCACGCCAAGCTCCACGGCGCGCTGGATGGCGCCGACCGCCTCGTCGTCGTCCTGCGGCCCCCACGCGGCGGCCCATCCCCCACCACCGATGGCCCACGCTCCGAAGCCTATCGGCGTGATCTCCATGTCCGTCTTTCCGAACCTTACCTTCTGCAAAACTGCTCCTCGAAAACGCCTATACGAACATCCCTATATATGGCTAGAAGGGCATCGAGATAAACGGCGAGGAGTAATTCGGCGCGTTCGCGAGCGTCTCTTCGGCTTTCTCCAGCGGCATCCGGTTCCGCTCCGCTTCGATGGTGGCGGGGACGAGGCCAACGTCTCCAGCCATCGCGATACCGGTGATCTCCTGCCGCGCCAGCACGAACGAGACCGCCGCGTCGATGTACTCCTGCTCCTCGAACGGCTCGTACCACGTCGCGCGCCGCTGGCTCTCAAGCGGATCTCCGTCCGTCCAGTTCCTGCGCGAGATGGTCTTGATGATTAGCAGCCCGGTCTCTTGAAGTCCGGCTTCCTCGGCTAGTGCCTCGAAGTCGCGCCGGTAGTTCTCGTCGGTGGAGAGTACGTAGTTCCAGGGCGTTAGCACCGTGTCGAACGGGTAGCGACGGAGGGCTTCGAGGTGCGTGGCGGGAGCCTCGTGGCCGTGGCCTGTGATGCCGACGGCCCCGACAAGTCCCTCGTCCCTCGCTTCCAGCGCGGCTTCCAGGGCACCGCCGCTGCCGGTCGCGCGGTCGAGGTCTTCGATGTCGCCGACGGCGTGAAGTTGGATCAGGTCCACGTTATCCACCCGGAGGCGTTCGAGGGAATTGTGGATCGAGCGTTTCGCCGCGTCTTTCTCACGGTCGCCGGTCTTGGTGGAGAGGAAGATACGGTCCCGGATCTCCGGCATCCATCTTCCGTACTGGAGTTCCGAATCTCCATAATCAGCGGCAGTGTCGAAGTGGTCTATGCCAGCTTCGAGCGCCTGCGAGATCGCACGGTCCGCCGCTTCCTCGGTGACCTCCCCCAGCGCCGCACCCCCGAAGATGAGCACCGAGTTCTCCCGGCCCGTACGTCCCAGTCGTCTATGCTCCATGCCTTCCCCTTTCGGCGAGTTTCCGGCTATCCTACCCGTTCCCAGATTCAGACGCAGCGTAACCACCTCGAACGGCCGCACACCGAGCCGGACCACGTTTCCATCCACTTCGACAGGTTCGCCCTCCGGCTCCTCAAGGAGGTTGACCCTCTCGGCATTCTCCAGCCTGCTGACAAAGCGCAGCGCGCAGCGGCCACGAGCGCCGTGCGGCTCGTAGAGGCGCAGGATCACCCCGCGCCTGTCCTCAGCCAGCTTCAGGCTACCTAGTCCGAGCTTCACTCCCTCCAGCGTCACGAACCCGCCCGTCACGTCCGTATCCGTAGGGTAACCCGCCACAACGAAAAGAGGAGAGTTGAGATACAGGCTCTCGTCAACGACCCCTCCTTCGGCCCATCCGCCCGGATGCGGGAAGAGGCTGTACGTGAAGTGATGCTCCCCCTCGTCGGCGAACGGGTCGGGGTAGAGGGGGCTCCTCAGCAGGCTAATACCGAGCACGTTGTCTTTCGTGCTGTGGCCGTACTTGCCATCGTTCAGAAGGGCGGCCCCATATCCCGGCTCGGAGAGGTCGGCGAACCGGTGGCCACATACCTCGAAGCGGGTCGCGTCCCAGGACGTATTTTGGTGTGTCGGGCGCTTCACGACACCGTACATCGTCTCGAACGTCGCCTCGTGGGAGCGGACGTTCAGCGGGAAGACGGCCCGCAGGAGAACCTGACGTTCGTGCCAGTCGACGTGCGTCTCGATATCCAGACGTCGCGAGTCTGAGAGTAGCCGGTACGTCTGGACGACGCTGGAATCCCGCCACCGCCGCTCCACACGCACGGATACCCGAAGTGGACCATCCTCGACGACCTCGACTTTCGTTGCGCCGGGGATCTCCTCGCCTTCGAGTTCGTAGCCTTCCTGAACATCCCAGGCGTCCCACTGGGCCGGTTTGTCCGCGTAGGCGACAATCCTGTTTCCCCGACCGTGGAGGACTTCCCTATCCATCTCCCTGTCGTAGACGCGGTCAAGACTTCCGTCCTGGCCGATCTCGACCCGCAGGAGATCGTTCTCGATCACGGTCCGAGTCTCAGCCTCCTCGACCCGCACGCCGGCTTGCTTCGCCGGTGAAGCGGCGCCGGGGTTCTCCAGACGCAGATTAGTCCATCCCAGTCCCGGCACTCGCTGGTCCGGAGCGTGGACGAGGAGCCCGTCCTCTGTCTGCTGTACTGGCAGCGCATTGCCTTCCGCATCGAGGGCGCTCATGGAGGAGTCTGGATCACCGGGTATCATCACCGTGACTGGCCTGAAATGAAGCGCGGTGTTCACCACGAAGACCTCGCCGCCAGCCCAGTCCCTTTCGGAGAGGTGATGCAAGGCGCGGTCGCGCAGTTTTTTCGCGCTGTTAACCACTTCTTCTAGTTCGCGGTGGGTGTCTTCGTAGACCTCGGAGATCGAAGTTCCCGGCAGGATGTCGTGGAACTGGTTGAGCAACAGTACCTTCCACAGCCGCTCCAGTTCTTCGCCGGGGTACTCGTACCCGCGAAGGGCGGCGAGGGTCGAGAAGGCTTCGGCCTCCATCAGCCGGTGCTCGCCTTCGCGGTTCAGCTTCTTGACCTTCGCCTGGGTGGTCAGGGTGCCGCGGTGAAGCTCCAGGTAGAGTTCCCCCACCCACCTGGGCAGGCCGTCCCGCGGGAGGGTGGCGAAGAACTCGTCCACGCGGCCCATCCTGAGGTGCGGCATCGCCGGGAAATCCTTGAGGCGGGCGTAGTTTTCGAGCATCTTCTCGCTCGGGCCGCCGCCGCCGTCGCCCCACCCGAAAGAGAAGAGGCTCTCGGGATGGTGGCGCTTGCCCCTGAAGTTGCGCCAGGTGCCGTGCATGTCGAGCGGGGCGATGTCGCCGTTGTAGTCCGTGCCCGGGTTCTCGAAGGAGTGGGCCACGACGCGGCTGCCGTCTATGCCCTCCCATAGGAAGAGGTCATGCGGGAACTTGTTGGTCTCGCTCCAGTTGAGCTTGTACGTGAAGAAACCGGGCATGCCGGCGCCGCGCAGCAGTTGGGGAATGCCTGGCGAGTAGCCGAAGGTGTCGGGTAGCCAGGCCACCGTCGAGCGGCGGCCGAACTTCTCGCCGAAGTACTTCTGGCCGTAGAGGAGCTGCCGCGCGAAGGACTCGCCGGAGGGGATCTGACAGTCCGGCTCGACCCACGACCCGCCGACCGTCTCCCACCGTCCTTCTGCGATGCGCGACCTGACCTTCTCGAAGATCTCAGGAGCGTCATTCTCGACCCACGCGTAGAGCTGGGCAGATGACTGGTTGAAGTTGAAATCCTCGTAACGGTCCATGAGGCTGAGGACACTAGCGAAGGTGCGGCGGCCCTTGCGCCGGGTCTCGGCGACGGGCCAGAGCCATGCGAGATCAAGGTGCGCGTGACCCGTCAGCAAGATCCCTCCGACCGGCGGATATCGTTCCTTGACCTGCGCGAGACGTTCGGCCACGATCTCCCGTGCCTTCCGAACTGCCTCCATAGCCTCGTCCGGGAGAGGACCCAAAGGCTCTGGGGCAGGCGGTAGGCTCCAGGTCTCCTGGCCGATACGGTCGATATCTAGTGCTTTCGCGGCGTAGTGATCCGGCAGGTTCTTGATCCCATCGCCTATCGGGTTCACGTAGCCTTCGAGGTGGCGAGACAGGACCGTTCCGGTGGCGGTCGGCCAGCCCTCGGAGAGCGCGGCCGCAGCCGCATCCAGGACATCGAGGAGCAGGGGAACCGCCTCGTGGTCATCGAGGACGGCGCAGGTTTCGGAGATGGCGCTAAGATCCCGCTCCAGCGCCCGGACCTCCGTCTGTGGGACGACCAGGCTCGACCGTACCAGCCGGGGCTCCGCGACGTTCGATCCGAAGACACCCTTCGAGACCACCTCGGCATCTACCCTGATGTCCTCCCCGCCCTGCGCTTTGTCCGCCACCCGGTAGCTGCGATGAAAAGGGTTGAGCCCCCCGGAGACCCGATGGTCCCCGTTCGAGACCTCCACGAACCCTTCTCCGCCGAGCCAGAGCTCCAGTTCCACGGGCAGGCCGGACCAACCCTCGGGGATGTTTGTTCCCGCTGAAAAACTAACCGGGGTGCTGATCTCGGGCCAGAAGTCGCCGGGTGAGATCTCACGTTCATCCCCACCCCCCGCCATGAACCGCCAGCTACCTATGGAGATCTCGTAGGCGTTGCGCCACAATCCCAACTCCTCGATGCGGCGGGCGTGGCGTTCCAGGCGGTGACGGTCGTTGACGTTCATCTATCTCCTTCTCGAAGTCGCGGCACGCCGGAGATACTACAGGCTGCGCGGATCGCCTACCGGCATGGTCTCTATTCGTTATCGAAGAGTGGGCGTACCGCGTCGTCCGCCGCATCCTCCAGGAGATGACTCATTCTGCCATCGGCCAGGGCACGTTCGACGGCGCCAAGCCACAGGGCGCGCGGCGGGCTGTTTCCCCACGGGGGACGGTCCATGCCCTCGTAGCGGTCGAATACGACCGGGGGCTGCATCTGCTGACGGGACGCAGTACGCAGGGTGCCTTCTTCCAGGTGCTTCCCGGCGTGGAGTACAAAGCCGAAGGTATGCGGCCCCTGGTCCGTGTGCCAGTCGCGCCCAGCGTATACCTCCGGCTTGCCGCCTCCCCAGGCCATCTTCGGGCTTCTGAGCAGTGTCCACTGCCAACAGTCACCGTCAAGGCTCAGGCTGTAGGCATCACCGGTTACCAAAGCCAGATGACATCCCTCCACCTCCACGCGGGACCAGCCCTGCACGGGCCACTCGACCTGATCGGAGGCGCGTTCGGTATGACCACCGGGGAGCCCGTCGACGCGGCTGTCGGGATGGCTAGCAAGCGATACGGGCATCTGGAGCAGGCGGAACTGTTCGCTGAAGTTGATCTCCACTCCGACGTGCAGCTTCGGCTCGCCGCGATGCAGTGTGAGTGTCCAGCGCACACGTGAGCCGCCGAGAGTACCATCCAGGCGAACCCGCGCCCGCAATGGGCGCGTCTCCTCCACGACCCACCCGTCGGCCTCGAATGTCGCCTCCACGGGCTCGTCGAAGCGATCTGTGTGGAACGTCCAGGTATCGGTGTTGTCCCGGCGCAGGTGCAGGCCGATGCCGCCATCTCCAAGCAGGTTCCGACCGCCGAAGATCAGCTCGCGGATTCCGTTTCGATCCAGAACTGCCCGCAGATGTCCGTTCGAGATCGATTGCGGCGAAGCATCCAGGTCCGTGTTCGGGGCGGAGGTAGGACGTTCGTCGCTCCTGACAAGTACCTGGGCGTAGCCCTTTCCATCTAGCCGGAGCGGGAAGACCACGCGCTCCACGTGGGCCGCGGCATCTGGCTGTACCATCTGGAAATCTATGGGGTTGCCGTCGAGGTCACTCAACCAGCGATCCCTCCAGGCATCGAAGCTCAGGAACGGCTCGGCCTCGACGTACCCTTCCCACGCATCTTCGTCGGCGTTGATCGCCACGATCTGCTGCTCGTCTATCGGCGGCAGCGTCCTGCGAGCCCAGCAGCGGGTGGCCTCCACCGTAATCTCCTCGCCGATGATCCTGGCCCGCCCCTGCATCGCCCTCACCGAGTCCCAGGCCGCGGGGACCGAGGTGCCGGCCAGGATGTCATGGAACTGCGTGAACAACAGGTCGTCCCAAGCCGCGTCGA
>Ga0136619_10001122_pt1 | contig 10351 bp, 6 predicted proteins | sample AntDrymUQ3532106_2_FD_104807 | JGI IMG/M metagenome (GOLD analysis project Ga0136619, IMG submission 104807) | Polar desert sand microbial communities from Dry Valleys, Antarctica - metaG UQ353 (21.06) | ecosystem: Environmental > Terrestrial > Soil > Desert | place: Antarctica: Dry Valley... | reverse complement strand
TCAGCGCCGAGGCACAGGTCCCTTCATTTCGTTAGAGCTTCTAAGCCCTGCGCGATCTTCCCCAGTTCTCGGCCAAATTGCATTCAGCTACAGCACTGGCCTCCGATTGCTCCGACCAGGGACAGTGCCGGTGGAGTGGCGGACATGAGCACACATTCCGTTGTCGTCAGTTGAGACAACTATGCATCCCGTGAGGCAGCCTGCATGTCGCGACGCGTCGAGCCGCCCATTCTGCGGCCAAGCGGACGCTCAGTGGCACGTCGCAGAGTTCGGATCACTGTGTACCGCGGGGTGTACCGCGCATCATGTTGTTGAGCCGGTCGGCGACGCGCTGCGATCTGATGCAGACCTGTGTGGTTTCGTATCCGGCAGTGATCCCGGTAAAGACGTTGTCGCCCAGCGGACCGATAATCGTGTCCGCGTGCTGCATGCGGATCGAGCGCAAGAAATCCTCGAAAATCTCACCACGCTGCTCGGCGCCGAGCGAGGCGAGATAGGCGCGCCTCGTCGCGATCGCTGGAGGTGGGGTATAGCCAGCCAACTTGAAAGGCGGTTCGTTCAGAAATGCCTCCCACTGGGCGCGGAAACTGCCGCCAGTGCGAATGTCGACGGTGATCCCGAGTTTCTCTATAGGGACATCGAACACAAGGACTCGAGTCGGACCTCCGCCCTTAGGAATCCCCTGGGGGTCCTTAGGATTGAGCTGGAGGTTGCGCTTCTGTCCGTACGCAGTTGCGGTCGCTTCGTCGGTGGTCAGGTAAAAGCCGCGACCCAGATCCTGATCCTCGCCGCGGGCGTGAGCCACGTTGATTCGGCCTTCTTCGAGGCCGCCGAGGCCCCTGAAGCCGGTCCCCTCCGTGCCGTGCATGAGTCGCACATGCTCAAAACTCGTTACGCTGGACCCACCTCGCGCTGGCAGCCGTCCCGTCTCGGTCAGCACCTCGTCCAACGAGAACGATGGACCTTGGGATATCCCTCTGCCGGCGGGGGACGCACCCGGTCCGCTCATTAGCGGCACCCCGACCACGGGCGTGCCGGTTCCGGAAGAGCCTCTGCCGGTCCCACGTTCCAGCGAGTTCGGTACGCCGGAGGGCGGCCTGTCAACGCCGGAATGCAATCGCCCCGGAACGTCCAGGTCGTGCGGAATCTTCAAGCCTTTCGGACGGGGGATGGCGGAGGGAACGAGATTGGTCCCCATGCCTACCAGCGTCTGCACCCAGGGATTGTCAATGCCGGCGATTTCAAACCCCACGGATAAGGCTTGCTCCTTGAGCCGCTCCTCGGCGAACCGCAGGATGATGAACCGCAACCCACCGCTTGCCCCAGCCGTGGCGACGTCCAGCGCGTAGCCGAGAATCTGCACGTACGCCAGCAGGAAAACCGTCAGCGCCTGAGCGTTCTTGCGCAGTTCGTCGTATGCATTGTCCTCAAGCATTTCGGCCAAGCCGACCCGCTGGACATCAGTTTTAAAGAAGAAGCCCGGCAGCGTGTGCGTCTCGATGAACGCGTGCCGCGGGTTCGGGCCCTTCGGAATCCAGAGCACCGTGAAGACGTTCTTAACCGTCTCGTTGACGTGGAAGGTGCTACGGAAGGCCTCGCGCTGGGACGTCGTCGTCACCTTGCGAGCCGCGACTTCGATGGGATTAGCTCGCCATTCGCGGCCGATCTCGTCGGTCAAGTCGTCGCATTCCTTCTCGTCGAGAATGTCCAAGCCCCGCAGCCGTCCCACGATCCGGGCGCGCCGCCGAGCCCGATGGAAGGCGGTGAAGTCGGGAACGTTGTTGAATCCCTTCTTCAGCCGATCCAGCATCAATTGTCCTTCGCGGGCGTTGAACGGCGCGTAGATGAACCCGGCGTCGGGGCCGGTGAATCCGCGTGCCTGGACCACCGAGCCGATGTTCCAGACCGAGACGGCAAGGGTCTGGGCCCGGGCGACCGCATCGAGGTAGAGTTCGAGCCAGACATTGGCCCAGTGGGTCCGTCGGCTCAGCCGATAGGTGGCGTCGCCCTTTTGGACAATCTCGGCGCGATCTGAGGTCGCCTCGCGCAACCAGACTAGGAGTCGTAGGAAGTCGGCGGATTCGCGCATGTCTTGGCGCAGGTACGCGGCGTAGGCGTCGAACGCAGCATCTAGCGCGGCCACGGCGGCACTCGTAGTCGGGCGCTTGTTCGAGGCTCGCGACGCTGCCGACCAGGCCAACTCACAGGGCGCTGCTACCTTCTCAAACGCTTTCCGCTTCTCCGGCGCATCCGCGAGAAGAGTCATGAGCTGCGCGGTCGACATGCTCGCCCGGGACGTCTTGCGTCGATACTCGTCGGTAGTCGACTCAATCAGGAAGTTCCGCCTGGAGGCGATGCGGCCCTCGATTTGCCGCTTGGCCTTGTCCTGCAGCTCGCGACGGTCCTTGTCATCGAGTGCCGCATAGCGTTTCGCGTAGACCTGGTGTTTCGACTTTAGTTTTGCATCGGGCACGCGGCTGTCCAGCACCGGCAACGTCTGCACCATCTCGGCCAGGCCGTTGGTCAGGTCGGAGATCTCGATCGCCCGCAGGAACAGGTTGAACCCAGTTATGCGTGCAAGCTCTAATGTCTCTCGCTTCGTAGGCGGCCTAGCCGGGTCGTGGCGACGGCAATAGCCATCCAGGCAGGCCAGAAGATCGGTCCCCTTGTCGACTGCCTTCACCGCCCGGACGATGTCATTTGGCTTGTATGCACCGCTCTGCAGCCCGCGCTTGAACGCGGCCATAAAAGCGTCGACGACCTTGGACATGGTCCCTATTCGTCCTGCGCCAAGCGGGCTATGCCTACTCGTCGCCCGGCACGACGACTCCGCTGGGCGAGCCGCTGATCGTGATCTGGCGCTCGATTTCGGGATCGTCCAGGCTGTCGTCGAGTATGCGCGCGGCATAGCGGAGGTTCTCGAGCTTCAGCTTGCGCGTCTCCTCCCGCACCTTCTCGACGTCCATCAGGCGGTGGGCGAGCTTGAAGTCCTCGAGCAGCGGGTGGGCGCCGGGAAGAGCCTCGATGAACAGGGAGTCGGTCGGAACGACGATCTCGTCGCTCACCCGCCGCGGCGAGCTGACGATGCGCTGGTACTGCGCGCCGAGCCGCGACTCGAGCGCCGCGTACTCCGCCTCGGTGAGGTCCTCCTGCTGCCCGTGCGCCTGGAGGAGACAGCGGGCGTAGCGCGCGAAGTCGTTTGGCGCCCAGCTCCCGAGCTCGTCCGGGTCGTGGAGGCCGAGCTCGGAGTCGACGTACGGAATCATCATGTAGTCCGTCAACGGGTTGGACTTCCGGAGCGGGAAGATCATGTAGTTGCCCTTGAAGCCGAGCGGCCTGTCGAGATCGGCGATTTGCGCGAGGGTGACCGCATCTTGGTCGACGGTGATGCTCGGCTTCAGTGTGAGGTCGGCCGTGACCTCGAGCACGATCCGTCCCGGCCGCGGTCCGACGGAGAGAGGCGGGTCCGCGGCCTCGGCCACCGAGTAGCGCTTCGCCTGGGCGGTCAGGGCCGGGGCCTTCACGTTGACGAGCGAGAAGAAGATCTGGTCCTCGAAGGTGAAGCTCCAGATGGCCTGCATGTAATAGAGGACGTTCTCCTTGAAGTGCGCGCGGAGCGCCCCCACCTCCATCATGCGATTCATGTGCTCCGCGTAGGCCTTCGCGTACGCCTGGCTCGCCGCACTGAGCGCCGCGGTCTCCGCGTCGAGGCGCATCCGGAGGTCCTTCTCCTCGCGCACCGAGCGTTCGTAGCCCTCGCGATGCATGTCCTCGATGATCCGGGCGGACTCGAGATCCTCTTCGTCGCCGCTCCCGGTCGCCCACTCCCACGCCGCTTCGCCCCAGCCTTCGGTGTTCTCGCCGGACACCCGTTTCGCGCGTCGTTCGATGGCCCGTGTCAGCGACTTTTCGGTGGCCTTGAGCGCGGCTTCCGTGTCGCGGTGCATCCGTTTCAGCTGATCCACTGCCGCACGTACCTCGTTGACGTTCTGAGCGAGTTGCCTCAGTCCGAGCTCGTCGCCCACGATCCGGTTGCACAGGTAGTCCAGTGGTGCCCGGTAGCGATCGTCGAGGAGTACGCGGTTGATGATCCAGCTGTGCGCGAGGAGCACGCGGTTGATCGCTCGGCGGCCTGGATTCGGCACCTCCATCGCAACGAGGACGACAGGAGTAAGCCGGTGAAGGTGCTCCGAGACGCGGTAGCGGCGCTCGAGTTCGTAGAAGAGATAGGTGACGGTGAGCTCGTCGTTCGGATTCGCGAGCTCGGACGTGTCGGTGCTCTCATCCTCGAACACGTCCTTCGACTCGAACGTCCAACTCTTCTCAGAACGGACCTGCATGGCGGCACTGAGGACGGTCTCGTGGAACGACTTCTTCGTCTCCTGCGAGGACGCCTCAGCGCTGCGGTCGATCGTCATCGTGCTGTCGCCCGAAGCGATGCCGATGTTGTACGACCCCTTGGCGTTCAGATTGAAGTTCGTCTTGGTCGACGCGCGCTCGACCACCTCGGCGTCGGCGCGCATCGTCGCCTTCGTCTCATCGGTCCGGTTCCGCAGGTTCGTCTCGGCCTCCTTCACTGAGCGTTCGCGCCTGACAGTGCGGCGCGTGGTGACCTTGCGGATCTCCTTCGGCGCGAGGGTGACGGTACGGACGAGATCGCCAGCCTGGTAGGTGATCGGTTCCCACTTCTGCCGATAGGTGACGAGCAGCCCGAAGTTGGTACTCCCCGGCGCGAACACCTCGAACTTGTACCGCTCGTTGAGCATCGCCTCCAGCTCCCCCAGCAGCTCGTGGGGGTACTTGGGACCGGGGTCAACGGCCTGCGGCCGCGGGCCGACGACATCCCCGCGCGGGCCATGACCCGTGCCAACGCCGCCGCCGCCGCCGCTTCCGGCGCCGCCACCTCCACCGCCTCCACCGCCTCCACCGCCTCCACCACCACCGCCCCCCGGGAACTCCGGCCCGATCTCGCCACCGTCGATCACGAGGTCGCCAACCCAGCTCGGCAGTTGCTTGTCGAAGGGAGAGTTGGCGCGGGCGATGTAGCCCGTCTCGCGCTTCATCGCGTCGATCGGGTCGCCCGCGTCCATGACCGCCAGTGGGTCGCCGCCGGCGTCCGCGATCTCGCGAGCCAGCGCCTTCCCGGTCTCGAGCACGCCGTTGTCGAGGAGCTGCTGCCAGACGTGGTCGAACGCGATCTGCAGGTTGTGGTAGTCGTGGAACGCGGTGACGTCGGCGGGGCCGGAGGCGATCCGGAGGCCTGCGATGCTCCGCTGCACGGCCTCGGCGTCGGGGCGGCCGTCCGCGCCCGAGGCACCCGTCTGTTCGGGGGGCGTCATCCCGCCGATGACTCGTCCGACGAAGCGGGGTAGATCCAGCGCGGTGACCTCCGGCTCGTCCAACGGATCGGTGGACGGTCCGTCCTCCGCCGGTTCTTCGGGAGACTCGGTTCCGGCGGGCGGTGCGAACGGATCCGCCGTCGACGCGGCCCGGCACATCGCTTCAGTGGGGTCGTTGCGCGTGATCGACGTGGGGCGCCCCTCTTCCGTGACGGCCCGATAGAGATAGGGCTCGATCTCCTCCGCGGGAATGTCGCTGCGCCAGCCGCCGTTCTCGCGGAAGCGCCCGGCTTCCTCCGGGGTCAGCACCAGATAGCCCGTCACCGGAGGGCGGTCGTTCACCTTGGCGATGCCGCGTTCCACGCTCTTCCAGATGACCGCCTCGGGCATCTCGCCGGGCCACACGACGTTGAGCTCCCTCGCCTCCTCCGGCGTCATCCCGGTGAGCGACTCGACGAGGCGGCGCTCGACCACGTCGTCCGTGCGCCGAGCTTCCTCGCGGGCCGCCGCGACCCGAGCCTCGGCTAGCCGCCGAGCCTCGGCCTGGAGCTCCGAACGCCAGGCACCCGCTTCCGCGAGCTTGCCGACGACGGTCTGGGCGTCCTCGCGGGCGACCGCAGGATCGAGCGGCACGCTGACTCCAACGCGCGACAGGGCGTCACCGGGGAGGCGAATGAGGTACTCCTCGACCCGCCCGGCGTCGTGGCGCACCTCGGCGCTGGTGAAGAGCACCGTGGACCGGGGATCCGCGCCTGGCTCTTCGGGGGCGAGCACCGTGAGTTGGAGATCTGGACGCTTCTCCTTCGCGTTCCGCGTTCGGATGTCCTCGTCGTCGAAGGAGAAGCTGAAAGCGCCGCGCTCGTCGGTGATCCTGGAGCCGAGGCGCTCACCGAGCTTGGCGGCGTGCCCGCTCCCGCCCTCCTCGGCCGCCGCAGCCTCCGCGTCCGCACGGGAGTCGAGGTCGTGCACGACCACGAGGAGGTCCGGGATGCCCACGCCGGTCTCCTTCAACACCACACTCCCGCTGATGACGTTCACGGCCATGAACCGATCCGGGGTAGAAGGAACGAGCGCTCCGGATGACCGTATCAGAGCTCAGTGCTTGCGATAAGCGTGGATTTTCGACGACACCGTCGGGTTGATCAACTCGGCAAACGTCAACCGCCGCGGCTACGAGCACGACTCCGAACTCGGCGTCGCATTCGGTGGCGTGCACGACCCCAATCGCGTGCGCACCCTCCGCTATAACCTCTGGCGGTTCCACCTCGGCCCCTACGCCGCCGCCCCCGGGACTGACCCAACGGAGACCCTGCCGATCTGGCAGTCACCGCCACGAGGTGCACCAGTTGCGCCTAACACAACGACGGCATCCGCACACATCCCGCTTCGTTTTCCATTTCGACAGCGCCGCATCCCGCGCTCATCCCGCACGAGGGCGACGGAAGCTCCCGCCTCCAGCCGGCAATCCCCGCAACGCCAGAGCCGGAAAGACCTGCTCACGCTGGGAATCCCCGCCGATCCCCGCTCAGCCCGGAACTGCCATGACCGGCCTGTCACGCCGGAGGTCGCGGGTTCGAGTCCCGTCGCTCCCGTAAACTCCCTGTAAATCGGCATCTTTTATTCGTCGTGAGGCGCCCACGACCGCCGGCTTCTTTTTCATCCCGCGCACATGCCGCCCCGGAAGTAGCCGACCAGAGCCGCCAGAAGCCGCTAATCCCCGCCCGCGAGATGACCGGCCACCTGGCCGGTCGTCCTCCCGCAGCGGGATCAAAAGGGGCGTGATTACCAGCAGTTTCTTGCCAACCAGTAATTCGTACTGCTCGCATCCCGCACTGGCCTCGCGCGAGCTCGCCTAGACGGTTGTGATCGCTCACGGTTGAGTGACGTCCGGCTCGGCGTGGCGGCAGGCAGCCGATACGAACATCCAGCGCAAAACCAGCCGAACGCTCAATCGCCTCGTGCTAAGCGCCTACGGAAGCGACTTGAGATCACCGAGCGATGCTTAGCGCCGCAGGTGTCTCGCGCCCGACGACGACCGCTACGGGATTTGTCTGGATGACGTGCGGACGCGCACCTGAAGCTCCCCAGGCGGAAAGCGCTCGTTGCTTACTGGAGGCGACGACTCCGAAGAGCGCTGGCCATCCGCCGCATGGCACGCACTAATCGACGGTGGAGCCTGCGCCGCGACCTTTCTGACCGGCTCGCTGAGTTCGCAGCCTTCATCCTTACTCGCCTTCGCTGCTCGCGCGCTGCTGCGGCAGCCCCGTGGGATCCGGTGACAACAATGCCGGTCGTGTCGCCGCGGCCCTGCCAGGGACCTGCGTACAAGCACCGGTCCCCGCAGACAGCGTGGTCGTGAGCAAGTGTCCCCGTCGCGAGGTGGTACATCTGCGCGCCGTAGCTCGCAATACCCGCGGGTACCACGACCATCGAGATGAACTGGGCGATCTCGAGGCTCGCGCATCCGAGGCTGAAGGCGAACACGTTCTCGTTGCGCCGCAGCGGGTCGTCGTCGGCGAGGCGCTCGATGTAGCTCGGGTCGTCCAAGCGGCCTTCCCGTTCCATCTGGACGAGACCGGGGTTGTACTGGCCGATGCACTCGAGGCACGCCCTGCCTGGCGCTGCGATGTGTGCACGCCAGTCGGCGCCGCGCATACGTCCGCGCCTCGTCCGCGACACGACGATGCCGCCGTCGACGACCGGGATGAGGTGCGCGTACGCGATCAGGTTAAGTGCGGCGCGCGGCCACGGCCGGTCGACGCATGAGAAGAGCATGTCGCAGTCGAGCGCGGCGCGGAATCCCTTCTCCTCGACGACGCTCCATTCGAGCGCGTCGACCTGCGGGTCGGCAGCGGTTGCGCTTTCGACCAGGGCGCGCCGTGCGAGCTCAACCTTCGCGAGTCCCTCGAGGACGTCGGCGCCGCGCGCATGAAGCACGCGGTCGAGGTTGAGCCGCTCGATCGCGTCGAAGTCCATGAGGCGGATGTGCTGGATGCCCATGCGCGCGAGCGCCTCGGCGACGATCGACCCGACGCTGCCGAGCCCGATCACGCCGATCCGGAGGCGCGCGAGGGTTGCCTGCGTTTCCTCGCCCCACGCGGAGACTGTCCTCGCGAGCTCCTCGCGGAACGCCGGAGCGGGCCGCAGCTGCGGGTGGAAGGTGGCGCGCAGCCGCGGGCCGACGACCTTGACAACCTCACAGTCGTGGCGCTCCCACTCGCGTGGGCCGGCCTTCTCCCAGAACCGCGCGCTCCAGCCGCCGTCGCGCGTCGCGAGCGTAAGCCCGATGAGCGGCATCGCCGTCATCGTCTTGACGCGCGCGGCGCTCCCCGACTCGGCGCTGATGTCGTCCGCGCTCATCCCCTGCCAGCCGGCGCCTCCGGGATGCGAGTGAAGAAGCGCGAGCCCCGCGCCGGCGTCCGCCGCGATCGCCGCGGCGCGCGCGAGGTAGCGGCCGTTGAACGAGGCGTTGCCGTGCACGTTACGATCGCCGTCTTCGGACAGGATCGGCTCGCCGATCAGCGCGGTTGTACGACCGGCCCCGCGGCTTGGCCGCCAAAGCGCGAAGCAGATGTCCTCCTGGCCGTCGGCGCGGGCGAGGTGCTCATGCAGGACGTCATGCGTCCCCTGCGTCATAGATGCCGCGCGGCTCATACGTGGATGAAGAGCCGGTGGACGTGCGCCATCCACGCCTTCGCGTTCCGCTCGCTCTGCGCCCAGTCGTCGTGTGGTCGGCTCCAGTACTGCCAGCCCTGCTCGCCGAAGATGTGCGTGGCGTCGGTGACGCCGCCGTGCGGGAGCGTGCTGTTCTGGTTCAGTGGCCGCAGCGACGGATGGACGTAGATCCCGCCTGGCGAGGATGCCGGGAAGTCGGGCGGCGCGATGAAGCCGAGGGTGCAGGTCTCGCCGGCGCAGGTTCCGAACCGGATGGGGTAGTGAATTCGGAGTAGCTGGTGCCCCTGCAGTGTCGCCGGAGTGGTCGCGTCGTCGACGGCGTAGCCAAGGGCGCGCAGCCCGGCGGCGAGCGCCGCCGGGCCGAACTGCGGGGCAGGGCTCTCCACGGCGGCCACTTAGGAGACGTGGGTCGGCCCGGTGAACACCGAGGCGAACTCGATGCCGGGGTGGAGGTGGATCGGCGTGTCCGGCGTCGTCTCGTACGACTTGTCCGGCTTGCCGCCCTTCACTAGCACCAGGTAGTGCTGGGTCGGATCGAGTTCGGCGAGCTCGAGAATCTGGCGGGGCGTGAGCTCCCGCTCGGGCGTCACGAACTCCTCGTCGTCGACCTTGAACTCGATCTCGTGGGTCTTGCTCTGGGCGTTCATTCTCGCGAACCTCCTTCATCTACTATGGTGTACGTCATTAACCGTAGCAGCGGTAGAGAGGGTTCGTCAACTAAGGTGTATAAGATCAACTGTAATGATCACTACAGGAGAGGAGGTGAGCTGTGGCAGCAACGTCTCTCGGTGCCCAGCTCCACGAAGTCAGGAGGCTCAAAGACTTGTCGCTAAAGGGGGTCTCAGAGCCAGCCGGGATCTCGGCGGCGTATCTACAGAAGCTCGAACGCAACGAGGTAAAGCGACCGTCACCGCATGTCCTTCACGCGCTCGCGGAAGTGCTCGAAGTGCCGTACGTCGCCCTCATGGAGGCCGCGGGGTACGTCGTGCCGGCGGCCGACGAGAAGAAGGTGAAGCCGGGCAGCGTGCTCGCGCATGCGCTGAGCAGCGAGGACGTCACCGAGGAGGAGGCTGAAGTGCTGGCCCGGTACCTGCGCTGGTACCGCAACGAGGAGGCGCACGCCCAGGGGAGCAAAAGCTGACCCTTACGGACCTTGCGAGCGGGCGGCGGATCGCGCAGGAGGTGGAGCATGTGCTCGGCGCTGCGGACGTGCGCGGTCAGCTGCCAACGCCGGTCGAGGACATCGTCGCCGCCGCTGGCCTTCATCGGGGCAGCGACGACATGTTCGATGAGAGCGTGCTGGCTCGAGCGCCGCACGAGCTCCGCAACGTTGTGCG
>Ga0136619_10001121_pt1 | contig 10367 bp, 11 predicted proteins | sample AntDrymUQ3532106_2_FD_104807 | JGI IMG/M metagenome (GOLD analysis project Ga0136619, IMG submission 104807) | Polar desert sand microbial communities from Dry Valleys, Antarctica - metaG UQ353 (21.06) | ecosystem: Environmental > Terrestrial > Soil > Desert | place: Antarctica: Dry Valley... | reverse complement strand
TCTTGAAGCCGTCCATCGCAATCGCGGAGAAGTGGACGAACACGTCGTCTCCCCCCTCGCGCTCGATGAAGCCGTAGCCCTTCTCGTTCGAAAACCACTTGACGGTGCCCTGCTCCACTTACGTCCTCCTACAGCGAAGACGCCGACCCTCGAGTCGACGCCGATGGATTGAACGCGCGAACCGTAGCGCCTACGTGCCGGGCGCCGCAACCTTTTCGCGCCGATGTTGCGCAGCTGTGAGGGTATTGCGCAGAAGCATCGCAATTGTCATCGGACCGATGCTTCCAGGTACTGGGGTCAGAAACCCGGCGACCTCGGCCACGTCCTTCTCGACGTCTCCCACGAGACCGTTCTCCGTGCGGTTCACGGCGACGTCGATCACGACCGCGCCCGGCTTGACCATTTCCCGCGTCACGAGTCCAGGGCGACCGACGGCTGCGACCAGAATGTCCGCTCGGCGTGTGTGCCGATTGAGGTCGACCGTGCGGGAATGGCAGATCGTCACCGTCGCGTGCTCTGCGAGGAGCATCATCGCCACGGGCTTCCCGACAATCTCGCTCCGCCCGATCACGACCGCCTCCATCCCCTCGAGCTCGATCTTGTATTCGGCCAGCAGAGCCATGACTCCGAGCGGAGTCGCGGGGACGAGCAACGGGTCTCCCTGATAGAGCCGCCCTGCGTTCAAGGGGTGGAACCCGTCCACGTCCTTCGTCGGATCGACCGCCAGAGTCACCCTCGACTCGTCCATGTGCTCGGGAAGAGGGAGCTGCACGAGGATCCCGTCGACCCCGTCGTCCGCGTTGAGCTCGTCGAGCAGCTCGAGCACCTCGCTTTCGGGGGTTGACTCTCCGAAGCGGTGGTCGCGCGACTCGATGCCGGCCTCGGCGCAGGCGTCGTGCTTCTTAGAGACGTAGATGTGCGAAGCGGGATCGTCCCCGACGAGCACCGTCGCGAGGCAGACCGACTCGCCGAAGGCCTTCACCTCGTCCGCGATCCCGGCGCGCAGCTTCTCAGCGAGAGCCTTTCCGTCCATGCGAACCGCGGTCATGGGCTGAAGCCTACTGAGGTCGGCGCTCCCTGCCGATATCGAAAAGTATCCCGAGAGGCAGGTGCGAAATGCTCGTAAAGATCGTTCTCGTCGCTGCGGTAGTCATCGCCGGGTTGGTGTTCGCCCAACGCGAGGACCTCGTCCACGAGTGGGGCGTCGCCGGCTCCTGCGAAGGCGTTCGGGCGCCGGTCGACGACGGCAACCAGTGGTATGCGTGCAAGGAAGGCTTGCTCACGGGATACCCGAGCCTGATCGGCGACCAGTGCCGGTACGAGTCGCGCGCGTCCGGCTATGAGTACTGGAGCTGCCCTGCGCCCGTCACGCGCTTCCCTTCCCGCTCTTAGGCCTCGTTTCACATTGACGCTTCGTCGCCGGGGCTCGCTGGGTGGCGCGAGGCAAGGACGCAGGGAGCGTCCATATGACACATATGGGCGCGACTGCCGGGGCCCCCAGAAAGTGCGCCAGCACGTTGGGGTAGGGCTGAGGACGCGGCATCGCGCCGCCCAGTGCGGCCCGGCGGCACAAGGCTTCACTGTGAAACGAGTTCTTAGCCGACAGTGGTCAACCTGGGCTAGCGTTGCCCGGTGCTCGACAGCCTGCTCCGCCGCCTGCTTCGCACTCCGCGCGTGGACGTATGGCGCGATTGGTACCGCCGCTACGACGACAACCCGTTCGCCGTCGATCCTGAGAACGTCTCGCGCGAACGGTTCCTCGCTCTCGCCGCCGGCATTCGCCGTAACGACGCGCTGCTAGCCACTCTCGGCGAGCGATTCGGAACGTTGCCCGATGTAGAGTTCGTGGACGAGCTCGCCCTCGCGACCCAGGTCGTGCCGAAGGACGAAGAGCTCGACTGGAGTCACGGCTTCCTCCTCTACGCGGCGCTCACGAGCTACTTGGTGCGAATGGACTCGGACCGGCCGGTGACGATCTTCGAGACGGGAACTGCGCGAGGGTTCAGCGCGGTCTGCATGGCGAAGGCGCTCCAAGACGCCGGATGTGCGGGAACAATTCTCACGGTTGACGTGCTCCACGCCGAGCGGCCCTTGCTCTGGAACAGCATCGCGGACGCGGAGGGTCCGAGGACCCGCCTCGAGCTGCTCGAGCCATGGTCGAAGCTTGTCGAGGATCACGTCGTGTTCTTGCGTGGCGACGTCTCCGTCGCGCTCGAGCAGCTAGGCCTATCGCGGATCCACTTCGCCTTCCTCGATGCCGAGCACACGCACGACGCGGTGCGAGACGAGCTCGCGTTCGTCGCCTCACACCAGTTGCCCGGCGACGTCATCGTCTGTGACGACTACACGCCGCGAGAGTTCCCGGAGATTGTGCGGGCGGTAGACGAGCTCGAGGCGACCGGCGCTTATGAGGTGTGGCGCTTCGCGAGCTCGAACGCGCGCGGATACGCCTATCTGGAGAAGTCCGGGGCAGACTAGGTCTTGGTGGCCAAGGGTGTCTGGCTTCGCGCGACATTGTCGCGCGCCCGAGCCGGGGATTCGACTGTTATCCGGTTCGGGAACACACCCGTCCGTCGATTCGCTCGTTCGCGAGTTGGAGCGTCCGTGCGCCTCCTACGAGTCTGATGAACGCGTGTCCAACGTCGCTTTTCTCGACTCGGCACTACGTACCCCTTTCGGGGTAGCACCGGGCACTCGCGCGAGTGATTTTCAGACCCTGACCGGTCGATTTGGCCGTCACCGGCTTCGTATGAGGGAGATGGCAATTCCCCGAGGAGGACGATGACAGTGGCATCACATATCACGCTGGCGACCGAGTTGTCCCCGCATTCCGCGCTGACCGTCGCCCGTCTCGGCCTCTCAGCCAAGCGCCATGGCTTGCGAGTCGCATGCCACGGCACAATCGAAGGAGAAGTAGATGTCTAGGCTCAAGATACGGCTCGGAACGGCGGGCACAGGTCTCATCCTGGCCCTCGTCACCATGTTCGTCCTCGCTCTGCCGGGGACATCGAGCGGTCAGCTTCCTGGTGCGGCCGTGACCGTTTGTCAGGTGACCGGAAGCGCAAGCGCTCCCAACTTCCTCGAGGTCAAGGTCTCGGTCGACCAGGTCGTGGCCTATCTCAACCAGCACCCAGGGTCTTTCGTCGGCTCGTGCCCGGATGCGGGCGGCGGCGGCGCCGGGGGCGCTAATCCCCCACTCAACGGCGCGGTAACAGTCTGTCGTGTCAGCGGCAGTGCTAAAGCCCCGGTCCTGTCCGAGATTCTCGTAGCGGTCGATCAGGTGGCCGTGTTCCTCAACCAGAACCCCGGCTCGTTCGTCGGTTCTTGCCCAGCTTCGGACGGCGGCGGCAACGCCGGCGGGCCGGGCGGGGGCGCAGGCCCGTTGAACGCCGTCGTGACGGTCTGTCGTGTTACCGGCAGCGTCAATGCACCGGACATCGTTCAGCTCACGCTAAAGGTCGACCAGGTCGTGGCGTTCCTGAACCAGAACCCCGGATCCTTCATCGGCACCTGCCCTGGACAGGGCGGTTCGGTGACGCAGGGACCCGGCCGGATCCTCGGTATCCCACTGGGGGCCGCGCTCACAATCTGCCAGGTGACGACCGACGTCAAGGCGCTTCGTTTCGTCCAGGCCAACGTGGCGATCGATCGCGTTGCCGCATTCCTGAATCAGCACCCTGGCTCCTTCGTGGGCATCTGCCCGAGCTCGGGGGATTCGAACGGCACGATCGGTAACGAGCCCCTCGGCTACGTGACCGTCTGCCGGGTCACCGGCGACGTCAAGAACCCGCTGGCTCCGATCACGATCCGACTCAACGAGCTGGAGGCGTACCTCACGCGAGCCGGCACGGTCGTCCCAGGGCCGGCGAGCGGGTGTCACGCATCGACCCCGCCCGGCGATGGTGGCGCAGCACTGCCACCGTCGAGCACCCAGCCCGGTCAAAGCCAGACGGTTGCAGTGAAGACGACGCCTAACACGGTGGTCACCGCCACCGGCGCGGGCGTCAAGCAGTCGGCGAAGAGCAACAAGCAGGGCAAGGCCAAGCTCAAGGTGACGCCGAAGAAGAAGGGGATCATCACCGTCCGTGCGGACGGCGGCCGCGTCGTGCAGCGCATCGGCGTGTCTTCCCCGAGCAGATCCGGAGCCAACCTCACAGGCTGAGGATGACAATCACCGACGCCGGCGTCCCCCACGGACGCCGGCGTCGGTCCGACTGACTAAACGAGGAGATCGATAAATGCCTCTCACTGAGCACAGAGCACAACGGTTTCATGCCAAGGCGTCATTCCTCGTGGTCATCGTCTGCGTTGGAGGCCTCCTGGCCACCGTGGGCTCCGCGAGCTCGGCACGACCGGCCGCGGCGCCGGCAGCCGAGGCGGGCTCCACCGCGTACCCGAAAGCCGGCATCATTCTCAGAACCCGACTAGCAGCACATTCGAGACCGTCTAGCGGATCTAAGGTCGTCAAGGTCTTCCCGCAGTTTCGGAGCGACTTTCGTCCCACGGCGCTTCTCGTCCTCCGCGAATCCAAGGACGCGAAGGGCGTTCGCTGGCTGAAGCTCTCGCTGCCCATGCGGCCGAACGGGCGTACGGGTTGGGTGAAGGCAGCGGGTGTGCAGACGCGTCCCGTCCACCGCAGCATCGTCGTCGACCTCTCCTCACGAAGGCTCCGAGTGCTCCAGAACGGCAAGACACGCTATGCAACACGCGTCGCCGTCGGTCGCCCCGGGCTCGAGACCCCGACCGGAAGCCGCTTCTATCTCACGGCCACGTTCAAACCCACGGAGAGCTTCCTCGGCGCGTTTGCCTTCGAGACAAGCGCCTACTCCAAGCTCTCAGAGTGGCCGGGCGGCGGTGTGGTCGGTCTTCACGGGACGTCGATGCCGTGGCTGCTTGGCAAGGCGGTGTCGCACGGCTGCATCCGGATGTCGAACGCGGCTGCACTCGTGCTCAAGCGACTGACGCCTCCCGGCACGCCGCTCAGAATCGTTGCATGAGGCTCGCTCCACCGACCTTCTGAGCCGAGTCCTCCACATCCGAGCGAAGATTGGCGTTCGAAGTCGGTCATGACTCCTCTTTCCTCGCAGAGTGGTCAGTCGAGCGTGGCTACGAGCCAGAGGCGCCGAGCGGACTCGAACCGCTGTACGAGGCTTTGCAGGCCTCTGCCTAACCACTCGGCCACGGCGCCAGGCGGCTCATCGTAGCCGTCCTCCTGCGGAACTACAGTGAGCCGATGAGCACCGCGCCGGCTCCGCCGCACGTCGAAATCTGCTTGCGCTGCGGTGCGGCGATGGAGTGGCGACACGGGACCTTCCAGTGCCCGAAATGCAGGTTCAAGATCGGCTGCTGCGAAGGCGAGACGGGAGACTGCCGGACGCGGCAGTAGGCGGTTTTCGGGCCCGCATCGGCGGGCATCATCCACCCGAGCATGGCGCAGCCCCCCTATCCACCTGACAACGACGCCGGCGACGACGACACGATCGCCGACGAGGAGTGGCCGGTAGCAGAGCAGTACCGCGTTCAGCCCCGCCCTCGTCCGCCGGTGGAGGACGACGGCACGATCGTCATCCAGCAGGAAAACCCTCCGCAAGGGGCTGTCCGTCGCTTCCCGCCCGATCTCGGGCCGGGGCTCTTGCTCGCGCTGCTCGGGATCCTGCTCATCGTCGTGCTCGTTCCGGCCGGGATCTGGCTCGCAGGGCGGGACGACGACGAGTCTGACGCCACGCCTACAACCGACACCGTCGACACGACCACCCCGACGACCTCTACGCAGACGACTCAGACCACTCCCGCAACGAGGACCGTTCCCGAGCTCACCGGCCTCACGCTCGAGGAGGCACGAGCGCTTCTCGAGCAGGAGGACGTGCGCGTGCGCGTCCGACGGATCTCCTCGAACGGTCCCGCCGGCGAAGTGCTCGAGCAATCGCCCGCGCCCGGCGCCCGTGTCTCGGCCGACACGGTGGTCGTCCTCACCGTGTCGAAAGCCTCGCTCCCGGAGCGAGTGACAGTGCCGGGCGTCGAGGGGCTGCTGACCAGCGAGGCGGCTTCACTCCTACGGCAAGCCGGCCTCGATGTGGAGATCCGGACCGTCAGCTCGTCCGCGCCGGAGGGGACGGTCGTTAACCAAGACCCGGCGCCAGAGGAAGAGGTCGCTCCGCGGACGATCGTCTTGCTCGAGGTTGCCAGCCCGCCGGTGCCGCCGCCCGCGCCGGTCACCATCGAGGTCCCACGCCTCGTCGGCCTGAGAGCGGCCGAGGCGCGAGGCCAGCTACAGGAGCTCGGCTTGCGATCGACCCAGCGCCCGGTCGAGTCGACGCAGCCGAAGGGGACAGTCGTACGGCAGTCACCTGGCGCCGGAACGAAGCTACGAGAGGGTCAGGCCGTGTTGCTCACCATCTCGACCGGACCTGCGCGGGTATCTGTCCCGGACGTCGTCGGGTTGGACGAGGAGTCCGCCCGCCAGGAGCTCGAGGCAGCCGGGTTCGACGTTCAGGTCGTCGATGAGCCGACGGAGGCCGTCGAAGAGGACGGGATCGTCCTCGATCAGGATCCAGCGGGAGGCGCGAGCAGGCCGGAAGGGAGCGTCGTCACGATCACCGTTTCCCGCTTCGGCTAGGCGGAGACTTTCGCGGCCCGACCGCCTTCCCTCGAACCTTGTCGGGCTTGGGATTCGGTCGAATGCGACTCGGGGCCGGAGTAGCGCGGTTTGAGCTGCGATCCTGTCCAGCGGCCTTCTTCGTAGGATTCGCAGTCTGAGCGCTCTTGCCCGGCGCTCGGACCTTGGCTTCGGCGCTCTTGCCTGGTGAGTCGGCCTTCGAGGAGCTCCCGCGCGCAGTTCGGAGCTTGTCGGCCTTCGTCTGACCGGGCACGTCCGCCTTTCCACGCGCGACCCCACGTCCGGGCACGTTCACCCCTCGAGGAGCGGTCTGACCGAGCCGCTTGCCCGCCTTCTCGACCTGGGCGGACGACTTGCTCTTGGCCTTCGGCTCGACCTCGGTTGCACCTACGACGCCGACCCCTCCCGCGACACCCGCGGCCGTCACGACCGCCGCGGCCTTGAGAGCGACACCTCCGGCGAACACGCCACCCCCCAGGGCGCCTGCCGCTCCGCCTGACCCGGCAGCGACTGCTGTTCCGGCGCCGATGGTCGGAAGAGTCGCTGCGGCCGCCGTGCCCTCGAAACCCCTGAAGAGCGTGAACGAGACCGGGATCGGTACCAGCGCGAGGCCCCGTAGCGCTCGCCGGTGACGCTTCTGGACCTGGGTGAAGCGGGCGCAGTCGGGACATTCCTCGAGGTGCACGCGAAGGCGCCGGCGCTCTTTGCGACCGAGCCGTCCATCTGCTGCCTGTGAGACCGCAAACTGGGCCTCCGTGCACGTGAGCTGGTGCTCGAGCTCCTCGGCGAGTGACCTCCGCGCGCGGAAGAGGAGCGTCTCCAACGCCGAGACCGTCACGCTCAGAATCCCGGCGATCTCCTTATAGGAACGACCTTCGAACTCGCGCAGGACGATCGCCTGTCGTTGCTGTGGAGGGATGTGCGAGAGCGCGGTCAGGATCTCCCCGACTGTCGGCCCGACAGCTTCTGCGCTGGTGTCGGCGATCCGGTCGTCGAGCTCGACCTGCCGCGGTCGGGCGCTCTCCTGCCGGAAGCGCTGCTTGATCGCATTGCTCGCGATCGCGAGGAGCCAGCTCGACGGCTTACGCGGACGCACGCCTTGCTCGAGCGAGCGGTACGCATTGAGGAACGTCGACTGCGTCACGTCCTCCGCGTCGGCGTGATTGCCGAGCACAGCGAGCGCGTAGCGATAGACCTCGCCTCCGTGCCGGCGATAGAGGTCGTCGATCTCGCGAGCGGCAGCGTGACCGGTCTCGGTGACGGCCATGCCTGAACCGTCGCCGACTGCCCCGCCTCGCACAACCCTCCTCACAAATCCCTAACATTCCTGGGCGCAAGTACCGCGCCCTGCGCGCGTCTACCTGATAGCCGCGCGAAATCCCCTAACGGAGGACAACTCCATGAAGAGACTGCTCACGATCGCTGCTCTGCTCTCTCTCGTTCTCGCTGCATCGGCGGCGCTTGCGGCCCCGCCGGCCGGGAAGGACAAGGATCCTGATTCGGCCACGGAAGCGAAGGCGATGAAGGCATGCAAGGCAGAGCGCGGCACAAGCGCGGCGAGCATGGCGGCATTCGAGATGAAGTACGGGACGAACAAGAACAAGAAGAACGCGTTCGGCAAGTGCGTCTCCTCGAAGTCCAAGGACGACGACGAGGAAGACGAGGACGACGAAGCGGACGAGGACAAGAACAAGAACGAGACGAACGCTTCCAAGAAGTGCAAGGCCGAGCGCGGCACGAGCGCAGCGAGCATCGCGGCGTTCGAGATGAAGTACGGCACGAACAAGAACAAGAAGAACGCGCACGGCAAGTGCGTCTCGAAGCACGCCAAGCAGAAGTCGTGACCTAGAACTCGAGAGTTAGGCGCCCCGCGGCGGGGTGCGGTGGAGGGGGAAGGAACGGAGGGGGCCGAAGGGCCTCCTTCGTTGTTCCTGCACAGACGCGCTTTTTCGGGAGTCGGCGACGGCGCCCGGAAATCACAGCTAAGATTCCGGAGCGCGTTGGCCAGCTTTGAAGCGGCCGGGGCTTTGTTTTCACCTCGACTGTCACACCGGCTTCGCGCAGCAGGGAGTTCGTTTTGGACTCTCCTGCCCCGAAAGATGAGTAGAAGGAGCACCACATGCATGCAACCATTCGCCGTTACGACGGTGTGGACCAGAATCGTACGGTCGAGCTGACCACCAAGGTCAACGAGACCCTCGTCCCCAAGCTGAGCAAGCTTCCGGGCTTCGCCGGCTACTACCTGATCGAGGCCGGCAACGGCATCTTCAGCTCGCTCGGTCTCTTCGAGACACCTGAGCAGGGCGTCGAGTCGACGAAGCTCGTGTCCTCGTGGATCCGCGACGAGAACCTCATGTCGCTCTTCCCCAACGAGCCCAAGATCACGAGCGGCAAGGTCATCGCTCGTAGCAACGGCGTCACGGTCGCCGCGTAACTCGACCGAACGCATTCGACGCGAGGGCCCGGCTTGCCGGGCCCTCGCTCGTTTCAGCTTCGTGAGTCGTCTCGAGCGAGGCTCGCAATCCCCTCGGAGGTGACGATCCTCTTTGAATTCGACTACCCGAGCTTCGTCGAGAAACGCTTCGTGAAGCGCTTTTCGCGGGCAGTGAACGAGATCTTGCCCTGAAGGGTCTTCCCCTTGGCTGTCTTCGGCGGGCGAAGAGGCAGGTCCACTCATCGCGTCCGAGCAAACCCCGCTCGGACGCGACGAGCCTCGGGGCCAACCCCCGACTCGCCACAGGATCAGCGGGCGGGCGTCGACGGCCTAGGGCGGGAGGCCCAGCGAGAACCCGCTCGGAGTGTCGTATTCGCCCTCATCCTCGGCTACAAACATCGCCGAAGCGATCACGCATCCGGTGCCATCCGCATGGCGCTTGACAGACATAGAAGCATCGCTGGCGCACGGTTGGGTTCTGTCCCCAGCGCCCGCGTAGTCCGGTATCTACTAATTTGCTCCCAGCGTGTCGCCGACGCGAATGGTTCCCTGATCGATCACGAGGGCGCCCACGGCGAGGCACGCATCACGCTCACGAGCGATCGTTCGCAGCACATCGAGATCACGCTCGATGCCTCCGGCTTGTGCGCGCGTCGTCATCACGCACCGTTTGATCCGCATGTCGACGTTGAGCGTCGCCTCGCCGAGGGTGACTCTCGATCCGACAAGGGAGTCCTCGCCTTCGCCGTCGAGCAGTACGTTCGCTCTGAAACGACGCGGATCCCACGATCCCATCGTCGCGGTCGACACGAGCGACACCCGCGCACGGGCGTTGTCGTGAAATGCCCTCGCAGCTCCCTCGAACGGCTCCCAGTCACTCGTCGACTCATGCTCGAAGTCGACCACGTTCTCATAGCGGCGAGCCGTCTCCGTCGCGGCCGAACGCAGCGCCACGGATCGGCCGAGCCAGTCCGACAGCGTCTTGTCACCTCCCGCCGGTGAACCATCCGGCAACGTGATCTCCGCAGTACCGTCAGCGCGCATGCGTGCCGACGCGAACAGCAGCTCAGGAACCCGCCGACCGGTCAAACCCAATCCGGACTCCACGTCGTAGATCGCGAACTGACGATCACCTTCGAGACCATCCGCAGTCACTGCCACTGCATCAAGCCGCTCGCCTTGTAGCGACTTGACGGGATAGCGCCACAGCTCAGCGATCTGCACGCCACCGAACATATGCGACGACTACCCCGGATAACCGCTCAAGCGGAGCCGACGCTGGTACGACGATCCGCCGGTGGGGACGGAGGTACCCCT
>Ga0136619_10001118_pt1 | contig 10370 bp, 8 predicted proteins | sample AntDrymUQ3532106_2_FD_104807 | JGI IMG/M metagenome (GOLD analysis project Ga0136619, IMG submission 104807) | Polar desert sand microbial communities from Dry Valleys, Antarctica - metaG UQ353 (21.06) | ecosystem: Environmental > Terrestrial > Soil > Desert | place: Antarctica: Dry Valley... | reverse complement strand
TGGCGGCGGCCTCTTTTATGAGACGGGAGACATCCACCTCGTAGGGATCACGGCGGTTCAAGATGCGGCCGGTGGGATGGCCGATGGTGCGGACGTGTGGATTGTTGATGGCCCGGACCATCCGCTCCGTCATCGCTTCCTCACCGATCCCGAACGAGGTGTGGACCGATGCGACAACGAAGTCGAGTTCGGCGAGGAGATCGTCCTCGTAGTCAAGCGTACCGTCTTTGAGGATGTCCACCTCGGAGCCGCAGAGAAGACGGATCTCCGCGTACTTCTCGTCCGCCTTCCGCACAGCCTCTATTTTCTCTTTCAGGCGTGCGGGGGAGAGTCCGTTCGCCACTTTGAGGCTCTGAGAATGGTCGCAGAAGACCAGGTACTCGTAGCCGAGCTCGATGGCCGCCTCGGCCATGCTCTCAATGGTCCCCTTGCCATCCGAGTAGTTGGTGTGGACGTGCAGGTCGCCCCTGATGTCCGAGACTTCGACGAGGTTGGGTAGCTCGCCCTTCTCGGCGGCCTGTATCTCACCGGCGTCCTCCCGAAGCTCCGGCGTGATGTAAGGGAGGTCGAGGCGCGCGTAGACCTCGTCCTCTGTGGGGACGGGCTCGTAGGCTTCGTCCGTCCCGATCCTCTTCAGGCCGTACTCGGAGATGTTGATCCCCATCTTGACGGCCCTTTCGCGCAGGGCGATGTTGTGGGCCTGCCCGCCGGTGAAGTGGTGCAAGAGCGTGCCGAACGCCTCGGATGGAACTATGCGGAGGTCAACGTCCACGCCGCCCGTCACGATGGATACTTTGGTCGGGCCGTGGGCCACGACCTCCTCCACGAACTCGGCTTCGGCGAAAGCGTCTGCCAGGGCGTTCTGGTCCGTGCTCGCAGCCACGATGTCAAGGTCGCCGACCGTCTCCTTCCGGCGGCGCAGGGAACCGGCGATCTCCGCCCGCTCCGTACTCGGGTGCGAGCGGACGAACTCAAGGAGCTGGTCGCCGAGGGCGGTCGCGTTGTGGAGGAGCATCCGGCGCTCGGTGGCATTGTAGTTGCGGGCGGCCTTTATCATCTTCTCCGCGCTCTTCTTGCCGAAGCCCTTGAGGCCGGAGATCTGCCCTTCCTCTATCTCGGCCAGCTCTTCGACGCCGGTGATGCCAAGTTCCCGCCACAGGCGGCCAGCCGTGCGCGGCCCGACGTTAGGCAGGCGCGTCACCTCGACGAGGTCGGAGGGGATTTCGGTGGTCAGGTCGGTGAGGATCTGCGGGGTGCGGTCTTCCGCGAGCGCCCGGATCACATCCGCCGTCGTCTTCCCGACGTGGGGTAGATCCGTGACCTCATCCATATCCCTGACCTCACGCCCCGAGGCTGCCACGGCCTCGGCGGCCCGCGTATAGCCGAGCACCCGGTAGTAGCTCTCGTCTTTGATCTCCATGAGGGTTGCTATGGTCTCAAGGGCGTGGACGATCTCAATATTTCGCAACCGCGGACCTCCTTCTCGGCTGGAATAGTCGCAAAGGAATTATACGCGGCGGGCGGCCCGCTCCCCTCGTATAGAATCCCTCCCATGCTCAGAGCCCTCTTCGAAACGGTCCTCGAAAGCCAGACCGTCAGTAAGCTCGCCAACCGCCTGACGCTCGCGGCCGCCGTCTGGCTGGCGATCACCCTGGCTACATCGGCTTTCGTCGTCTGGGCCTTTGCGGAGATAACCGAGGAAGTCATCGAAGGCGAGAGCCGCCGGTTCGACCGGGCTGTCCTCCTCTGGATCCACACCCACTTCCCGGCCTGGCTCGACGAACCCATGCGCCTCGTCACTGCCCTCGGATACTACGACGTGGTCCTGCCGCTCCTCGCCGTCTCGGTCTTCGGCTTCTATCGCAAGGGCTGGAGGCTCTCGGCCACGCTGCTCCTGGTCTCGACGGCAGGTAGCATCGTACTCACGACGGTGCTCAAGGCCGTGTTCCGGCGGGCCCGGCCTGAGGTCTTCGATTCGGGGTATACGGCCTCTTTTTACTCGTTCCCCAGCGGGCACGCGACCGTGGCCGTCGGGTTCTACGGGATGCTCACCCTGCTCATCGCCTACAGGCTCAACGGCGTGGCGCGATGGGCCGTCGTGGCCGCCGGTGTCCTGCTGGTGTTGCTCATCGGTTTCAGCCGCCTCTATCTCGGGGTCCACTATCCGACGGACGTGCTGGCGGGCTACCTCGCCGCTCCTTTGTGGGTAGTCTCCGTCGGGGCCGTGTATGTCATGTGGGTCTCCATCAGGGGCCTGCGGAACGCCGAGTCTCGTCGCGATGGCAGGTAGTATCATCTGCTGATGGGCAGCATTCTCAACCTCATCTCCCAGTACGGGTACCTGATAATCCTCTTCGGGGTAATGGCCGAGAGCATGGGGGTGCCATTGCCGGGTGAGACCATCCTGATCTCCTCTGGAATCGTCGTTCAGCGGGGGGGCTTGGACCTCAGGTACGCCATAGCTTTCGGCATCCTGGGCGCGGTGGTGGGGGATCAAATAGGCTACCTGGCCGGGCGATTTGGGGGAAGGTCTTTCGTCCTCAGGTGGGGACGTTACCTCTTCATTACGACCGAGAGGCTGGAGCGCGCCGAAAAATTCTTCGCTCGTCACGGTGGGAAGGCGGTCTTCCTGGCTCGCTTTTTCTCCGGCCTCAGAATATTTGGTGCGCTGGTGGCGGGGATCAGCCGTATGCGCTGGAGGACCTTCTTCTTCTACAACGCCCTCGGGGGAGCAGTCTGGGCGACCGGGGCGGTGCTTGTGGGCTACTTCCTGGGAAGCAGCCTCGGGGTGGTCGAGCGCTGGACGGGACGGGCCTCCATTCTGCTCCTGGCGCTGGCTTTGATGGCGCTGGTCTTCTACCTGATGTACCGGTGGGCGGTGCGCCACCCGGAACAGATCAAAAGCCTGTTCGAGCGTATCGGTGGCCGGCGCGTTTACTCGTTCCTGGAGAGCCCGGCGGGAATCTGGCTGAAGCGGCGACTCTCCCCGAACGAGGTTTTCGGCCTCGCCTTCACCCTCGGGCTCGTTTTCACAGGCCTCTTCTCCTGGGCATTCGGTGGCGTCGTGCAGGATGTCCTGGCCAGGGACCCCCTTGTGAGGATGGATCTCGCGGTTCTGCGTTTCTTCCACTCGCACGGCGAGCCGTACCTCACCGCCTGCGTGAACGTATTCGAGGCGGTCTTCTCACCCGAAGTGCTTTTCTCTCTGGCGGCACTCGCGGTCCTGGGGCTCTTGTTCGCGTCGCGCAGGCATAGGGACTTCGAGATGTGGTTCTCCGGGATAGCCTTGCTTGCAACGGCCTCTGGCGCGTTGGCCCTGGCCGAGCTACTCAAGTTCCTGTTCGACAGGCCGAGGCCGCCTTCCTCCCTGCAACTCGTCCACGAGACCGGCCACAGCTTTCCGAGTACGCACGCCGCAGTCGTGGTCGCTGTGGGCGCAGCCGTCTGGTACCTGTCCGGCTTTCGCCCCCTCGTGCGCTGGGGAGGCTCCTGGCGTGCGAGAACGAGGATCGGGCTTGCCGTCATAGCCATTGCGTTGCTGGTTGGGCTGGGACGCGTGTACACGGGCGCTCACTACCCGAGCGACGTGCTGGCCGGGTGGGCCCTAGGTGGCGTGTGGGCCTCAGTCTGCCTGACCGCGGCCGAGATCTTCAGGCGCCTGCATAAAGGAAAAATCGCCGAGACAGACGGCTAGACGTTGTACATCTACGCCGCTAGATGGTAGCTTCTCCCTCGTGCTCGAAGCTATTCTGGAACCGCTGATCCACTGGGTTACGGAGACCATCGGCGCCTACGGCGTCCCTGCGGTCTTTGTGCTGATGCTGCTTGAGAGCATGGGCATCCTGATCCCATCAGAAGCCATCTCGCCGTTCGCGGGATATCTGGTCTCGCAGGGCAAGATGAGCCTCCTCGCCGCGGGCATTGCCGGTGTGCTCGGAAACCTGATCGGGTCCTGGATCGCCTACTTCATCGGGCTCTGGGGAGGACGCGAGCTGTGGTTCCACTACGGGAAATACGTCGGCGTGCGCGAGCATCACCTCCAGGTCGCCGAGAAGTGGTTCGACAAGTACGGCGAGCTCACGGTCTTCGTCTCCCGCTGCCTGCCGGTGGTGCGGACGTTCATCTCTTTCCCCGCCGGGACCGCACGCATGAACTTCGCCAAATTTACCTTCTATACCCTCGCCGGGTGCGTGCCGTGGGTCTTCGCCCTGACGTACATCGGGTTCGTGCTGGGTGAGAACTGGGCGGCGATCGGGGACTACCTCCACTACCTGGACTACGCGGTCGCCGTGGCAGTGCTCTCTGGCGCCGGATACCTTTTCTTCCGGTGGCGTTCTTCCCGGTCCTCGCAGGCATAGAAGAGCGTACTCCATACGCAGCGTTGCCCGCCGGGCGACGTTTCTGTAGGCTTTAAGCGGAGGCTTCGAGGGAGGAATATGGAGCGCGTGGGCGGGCAGGAGACGACCTCGATGGGGAAGGTGGCGTTCGCCAGCTTCATCGGGACGGCCATCGAGTTCTACGACTTCTATATCTACGGGACAGCGGCGACGCTGGTCTTCGGTGGGGTTTTCTTCCCCGAGTTCGCTGCGGCGACGGGGACGCTAGCCTCGTTTGCCACGTTCGCCGTGGCTTTCTTCGCGCGGCCTCTGGGGCAGTCTTCTTCGGGCACTTTGGGGACCGGCTCGGCCGCAAGACCATGCTCATCGTCTCGCTCCTGTTGATGGGGGTTGCGACGTTCCTGATCGGGCTTCTCCCCGGCTTCGCTACCATTGGCTACGCCGCCCCGCTCCTGCTCGTCCTGTTGCGCTTCTTGCAGAGTTTCGGACTCGGCGGTGAATGGGGCGGGGCTGTGTTGATGGCGACGGAGCACGCTACAGAGGGCAGGCGCGGCCTGTACTCCAGCTTCCCACAGATGGGACCGGCGGTAGGATTTCTGCTCTCCAGCGGGCTCTTTCTGTTCCTCACGCTCTCGCTTTCGGACGCTCAGTTCGCGGCGTGGGGTTGGCGCATACCGTTCCTGGCGAGCGCGGTGCTCGTCCTGATCGGGCACTACATCCGCGTTACGGTGGCCGAGACGCCGGTCTTCCAGCGGGCCATGGAAGAGGGAACGCGGGCGAGGGTTCCGGTGTGGGACATGGTGCGGACGTACCCGCTCGTCCTGATACTGGCTTCGGGCGGCATCTCGCTGACCTACGTGATCTTCTACACCGTCACCACCTTCTCGCTCGCCTACGGAACGGGAGAATTAGGGCTATCGAGCAGCACGATGCTGTACTGCGCCATGATCGCCGTGGCCGTCATGGGGCTTGCCATACCCGTTTTTGCGTACTCTCGGATAGCGTCGGGCGACGCAGGCTGTGCCTGGCGGGGACGGTGCTCGCCGCCGGGTGGGCCTTCCCGCTTTTCTGGCTGCTCGATACGGGGAATCCCGTCCTGATCTCAGTCTCCTTCACCGTCGGCATGATCATCTTCGCCATGCTCTTCGGGCCGATGGGCGCGTACCTGCCAGAACTCTTCGGCACCAGGCTCTGCTACTCCGGCGCGGCCGTCAGTTACAACCTCGGCGGCGTCATCGGCGGCGGGCTCGGCCCCATCATAGCCTCCCAGCGCCTGATCCTGACCGGGGTGTCGTGGTCCATCTCGCTGTACATGCTGCTCATGTCCATCATCGGTTTCGTGAGCGTCTTCTTCCTCTCGGAAACCCACCTCTCGGACATCTCGGAGATGCGCTCCGAAGAACGGCGCCTGCTCTCCGAAGACGGCATCATCACGTAGCGGGGTGACGCCCGACACCGACATCTGCTTCCTACCAGCCACCGAGCTTGCCCGACGCATCCGCGAACGCGACCTCTCAGCCGTCGAGGTGATGGAGACGCATCTCTCCCAGATAGAGCGCGTCAACCCGGAAGTGAACGCCATCGTCACCCTCATCCCCGAGGAAGCGATGGACGCCGCCCGCGATGCAGACAAGCGGCTGGCGCGCGGAGGGGAGGTCGGGCCGCTGCACGGGTTGCCCGTGGCCCACAAGGACCTCGTGCCGACGAAGGGCGTGCGGACCACCTTCGGCTCCAGGGTGTACCGGGACCACATACCGGACCACGACGCGCTCATAGTGGAGCGGCTGCGCGAGGCTGGCGCCATCATGGTCGGCAAGACGAACACCCCGGAGTTTGGCGCGGGCTCCCAGACCTTCAACGAGGTCTTCGGGGAGACGAAGAACCCATACGACACCACCAAGACCTGCGGCGGCTCCAGCGGCGGGGCCGCCGTCTCCCTGGCGTGTGGGATGCTCCCCATCGCCGCCGGGAGCGACGTTGGTGGATCTCTACGCAACCCGGCCTCCTTCTGCAACGTGGTAGGGATGCGCCCATCGGTCGGCCGAGTTCCCTCGTGGCCAAGAGCCGCAGCCTGGTTCCCGCTCGCCGTCGAGGGTCCGATGGCCCGCACGGTGGACGACGTCGCCCTGATGCTCTCCGCGATGGTCGGCCCCGACCCGCGCTCCCCCGTCTCCCTCCCCGAGCCCGGTACCGCGTTCGCCAGCCCGCTGGAACGGGACTTCTCCGGCGTCCGTCTCGCGTGGAGCCGCGACCTTGGTGGGGTACCCGTGGACCCGCGCGTAGCGGCTGTTCTGGAAGAAGTGCGGCCGATCCTCGAAGATCTTGGCTGCACCATCGAAGACGGAGAACCTGACTTCTCGGGGGCGGATGAGATCTTCATGACGTGGCGGGCCTGGTACTACGAGCTGATCTATGGGCATCTGCTGGACGACCACCGCGGCGATTTGAAGGACACTGTCGTCTGGAACATCGAGGAGGGTCGGAAACTGACAGGGCCGCAGCTCGGGCGGGCGGAGAAGAAGCGCACGGAGCTATACCATCGCGTTCGGAAGTTCATGCAGACGCGCGAGTTCCTGATCCTACCCGTCTCCCAGGTGCCGCCGTTCGATATCGAGCAACGGTACGTCACGGAGATAAACAGTGTCGAGATGAAGAACTACATCGAGTGGATGAAGTCCTGCTACTACGTCACGGCTGCAGGGCTGCCCGCGATCTCGGTCCCGTGCGGCTTCACCCAGGAAGGCTTACCGGTCGGGGTGCAGATCGTGGGCCGCTATAGGGACGATCTCGGCGTTCTCCAACTCGCCCGCGCCTTCGAGCAGGCCACCGGATACGGAGAGCGCCGTCCATCAGTGATTGGGTGAAGAGATCACTTCGCCCAGGATCTCTTGTTGGAGCAAAGTTAAGTAAGGGTCGCCGGATGTTGTTATCTTTGAAGTCACTGGAGAGACACTCCGCACTGGCGCTTCCTCGAAGAGCCCGAGTCAGCTCCCGGACAGGAGGTAGCGGTGCAGACCGCCGGATCCGAAGAGCTGCAAACCTCTCTTCTCCAACCTCCTTCGTAGCGATAAAGGGACGCACAACGAACGTTCTCTTGCCCCCTTCTACGGGAGACTCCAATCTCCTATTGCGGTCAAACGGTGAAAGCAGGGGTGAAGTGGAAGCCATCAACAGAGAAAAGAGCCCCACTTTTGCAGGACTTTTGGGGGCGCGCTCGGCAGGACTCGAACCTGCGACCTTCTGATTCGTAGTCAGACGCTCTATCCGGCTGAGCTACGAGCGCATCCTGGAATCCATGATATCGTCCGAAGGGGCTTTGCTCAAGGTGGATGTGCTTTGTGGAGGCTTTTGAGGATATAATCGTGAGAATGATGGGGAGAAGTTCGGAGAATGAAATGGGCCGCACGCTTTGAGCGCGGCGGTCTTGCTGGTTATCGGGGACGATGAGGAACGGCTGCACCTCCGGCGGGCGTTGTCGGGTGAGGGATGGCGGGTGTTGCCCGCCGGCTCCGGCGCTCAGGCGCGTCAGATCTCCGGCCGCGAAGACTTCGAGATCGCGGTCGTGGACAATCGCCTGCCCGACGAACGAGGGTTCCAGGTGATAGCGGGCGTGCAGAAGCCGAACGTCTCGACCGTGGCCCTGCTGCGCGACGAGGATACGATGGATCGCATCGTGGGCATCGAGCTCGGCGCGGACTATTACATGCGCTCGCCCGTCAACCCCAGGGAACTGGTCGCTCGAGTGAAGCAGATCCTCCGTAAGCGCGAGATCGCCGGCGAGCTGGCTGGCGCTTCAGGCAGGATCCACATCGGCGACCTGGAGATAGACCCGGACCGGGTCGAGGTCAACAAGGGCGGGCAGGAAATTCTGCTCTCACCTCGCGAGTTCAAGTTGCTCTACACCCTCGCCCGTAGCCCCGGAAGGGTCTTTCCGCGTGGGGCGCTACTGCGGCAGGTCTGGGGAGAGGACGAGTACATAGACGAGCGCACCGTGAACGTCTACGTCCAGCGCCTCCGCAACAAGCTCGGCGACAACCCATCAGAGCCCAAGCTCATAGAGACCGTCCGCGGCTTCGGCTACCGTCTCGTCAAGCAGAACTAGCTACGCGACCTTCTGATACATGGTCAGACGCTCCTCGGACTGTCAACAACTACGAGCGTGCCTGTAGCACTCATGGTACCGTCAGGTGCAGGTCGTAAAGTCGGAAGTACTATCGACGCATCATTGTCCTCGCTGTAGAGATTCTCAAACTGCCTGAAGAAGTAAGAAGTGCCCAAGGCTGTTTTCTGTAACCCAGAAAGCTCGCTTGAGCTAGAATACACACCATTCTATAGCGGTGTGCAATGACATTGGACCCCCACTGGTTTCTGACTCTGAGGCCAGGGTGCTGGTTGTCGAGCGGCTTCCCGCCTCATGCTTGAAGGGGCAAGCATCGCGGTATGGGTCAACTTCATTGACTTCCGCTTTAGGGAAGCGAAGAGGAAAAGGAGGAAAGGCTTCGTGGAAACCCTGGCAGACTCTATATCTGGTCTATGCCTTGAGAATTCTATCGGGCATCGGTCGTGCTCTGGAAAGCCTACTGACCAAACCGCGAGAAGAGATGTTCGAGGAGATTCTCGAACATCTCTTGGATCTTTGCTCTCTGCCCGCGACAGAAGCTACGAGGATAAGAAGTGAACCCGGTCGACAACCCATTCTTCGAACGTCCTATCCTGAACTTTCCTTACGAGTATCCTGCGCGTCACTGGGAGCTTGATGACGGGCAACCAACACAGAAGATCATCGAGAGCAGGCGATCCGCGGAATCATTACCCCAATCCTCAAGCCCAGAAGGCGCAGGAGATCGGACGTCGAACAGCAGTTCGTTTTCGACGAAGGCAAGGGACTCTCGACGGAGAGCCAGCAGTACGATCCCACCTCCATAATAAACAATCTCCGTCGTCACGTAGACGAGTGGCGAAGCCGTCCGAACCCGAGTGATTGGCGCGTCACGCCCGAAACGGCGCGTCTACTCCAGCACTGGCGGCATCACCCGTTCAGCGGCATCAGGCCGTTCTTTTGCCAGGTGGAGGCGGTCGAGACCACCATCTGGCTTACCGAGGTCGCCCCGCAGGCGGGTAAGGCCGGCAGAGATTTTCTCGACCACCTCGCAAACGCCAACAACGACGCGAACCCGGAGATCATGCGTCTGGCCTTGAAGCTGGCGACCGGCGCCGGCAAGACCACGGTCATGGCGATGCTGATCGCCTGGCAGACCATCAACGCCGTCCGCCGTCCTCAGAGCAAGAGGTTTACCTGCGGGTTCCTGGTCGTCGCGCCGGGCATCACCATCCGGGATCGCCTGCGCGTGCTTCAGCCCAACGATCCGGACAGCTACTACGGGAGCCGCGAGCTGGTTCCTGGCGACATGCTGGCGGATCTGGACCGGGCCAAGATCGTCATCACCAACTACCACGCCTTCAAGCTGCGCGAGCGGATGGACCTCTCGAAGGGTGGCCGCTCGTTGCTCCAGGGACGGGGCGAAGAGCTGGACACGCTCGAAACCGAAGGGCAGATGCTCCAGCGGGTGATGCCCGACCTGATGGGCATGAAGAACATCATGGCTCTGAACGACGAGGCCCACCACTGCTACCGGGAGAAGCCGGGCGGAGACGATGAGGCGGATTTAAAGGGCGACGGCAGGGAAGAGGCGAAGAAGAACAACGAGGCTGCGCGGCTCTGGATCTCCGGCCTCGAAGCGGTCAACCGCAAGCTCGGCGTGAACCGCGTGATCGACCTGTCCGCCACGCCGTTCTTCCTCCGGGGCTCGGGCTACGCGGAGGGAACGCTGTTTCCCTGGACGATGAGCGACTTCTCCCTGATGGACGCCATCGAATGCGGCATCGTCAAGCTGCCGCGAGTGCCCGTCGCCGACAATATCCCCGGCGGAGAGATGCCCAAGTTCCGCAACCTCTGGGAGCATATCCGCACCCGCATGCCCAAGAAGGGCCGGGGAAAGGCCAAAAATCTCGATCCGCTCAGTATTCCCGTGG
>Ga0136619_10001117_pt1 | contig 10379 bp, 11 predicted proteins | sample AntDrymUQ3532106_2_FD_104807 | JGI IMG/M metagenome (GOLD analysis project Ga0136619, IMG submission 104807) | Polar desert sand microbial communities from Dry Valleys, Antarctica - metaG UQ353 (21.06) | ecosystem: Environmental > Terrestrial > Soil > Desert | place: Antarctica: Dry Valley... | reverse complement strand
CTCGTTGCGCCGGTCGGTCTTGAACTCAACGCAGATACACTTCAGGCGCTCGAAGGCGTGCCCCAGCATGAGCAGCTTGGCCTCCACGTTGGTCCCGGTCCTCCACCACGAGGGCGAGAGCCAGGTCCAGCCGATCTCCAGTCCCCGGTGTTCGGGCCGGAGCGCCAGGTAGCGGGTGCTGCCTATCGGCGAGCCGGTCATCGCGTCGAGCGTGGCGAAGGTGACCTGCGTGCCTGCCTCCGAAGCTGACAATGCGCTCTCGAACCAAGACCCGAAAGTCTCGCGATCCACTGTCGGGTCCCCCGGCATCCAGCGCCATATGCGCATGTCCTGGGCCGCCTCGAATAGCCCTTCTTCATGGTCCGCCCTCAGCGGCTCCAGAACGACGAGCGATCCTTCGAGCCTGCTGGCTATGTCCCGCCACACATCATACCTCCGGGTCCGACCCTCTTAGCCGGCTGGACCGACGTCCGCTCAGGCACTCTCCGCAGCCTCTTCGCTCACGTACCGCTGCCAGGGCGTCAGGATCTCGCATCCCCCGGCGGTCACCGCGACGGTGTGCTCGTACTGGGCGGAGAGCTTGCCGTCCTCGGTGACGATGGTCCAGCCGTCCTTCATCATCCTGATACCGGGCGTGCCAGCGTTGATCATCGGTTCGATGGTGAACGTCATACCCTCGCGCAAACGCATGCCGTGTCCGCGCTGCCCGAAGTGGTTTATATGGGGCTCTTCGTGCAAATTGCGGCCGACGCCATGTCCCCCGAGTTCCCGCACGATCCCGTATCCGTGGCCCTCCGCGAGCTCCTGGATCGCGGCCCCCACATCCCCGAACCTGTTCCCCGGACGCACCTCGGCCAGCGCCGCCTCCAGGCAATCTCTGGACACCTCCAGCAATTTTTCAGCCTCCGGGGAGACCTTGCCGACGGAGAACGTATAGCAGGTGTCACCGACCCATCCATCCAGAACCGCCCCGATGTCTATGCCGACTACGTCCCCTTCGCGCAGCCTCCTCCGTCCCGGGATACCGTGGACGACCTCCTCGTTGACCGCGGTGCAGATGGTTGCCGGAAACGGCGGCACGGAAGGCGAAGGCCGGTAGCCCTTGTAGACCGTCGCGGCGCCCTCTGAGACGATGAACTTCTCGACGAGGCGATCCAACTCACCCAGCCTGGCTCCGGGACGAACGTGCGGCTGGAGCATGCCAAGCGTGCGGGCGACGAGGTCCCCAGCCCGCCGCATCGCTTCTATCTCACCTTTGCTGCGCAGTACGATCATAAGTATCTCGATTCACCGTAGCACATCACGCCGGGCCGGAAGCCCCGCGCCGGTTGAAATGCTAACGTATCTGGCTGGGTATATGAGGGGCAGGTGAAGATATCAGGAGGAGAGGAGCGACCGAGATGTCGGAGTACAGAACCTCCAACGGGCCGATGGCCTACCGGGACCACGGAGAAGGATCGAAGGACCCCGTGGTCCTGCTACACGCTTTCCCGCTGAACAGCCGGATGTGGGACCCACAGGTGGAGGTGTTGATGGGTGAACGCCGGATCGTGACGCCAGATTATCCGGGCTTCGGCCGTTCACCCCACACACCCGCCCAGCCGGACGTCCGCTACTACGCCGAAGGGGTCTGCGGCCTCCTCGACCGGCTGGGCCTGGAGCGGGTGGTGCTCGGCGGCCTCTCGATGGGTGGCTACGTGGCCTTCGCGTGCCTCCGGCTCTTCCCGGAGAGAGTGTCCGGCCTCGTGCTCGCCAACACCCGTCCCGACGTGGACTCCGAGGAGATGCGCGAGGGCCGCAAGGAGATGGCCCATCGCGTCTCTCAGGAAGGGGTGGAGGCTCTGATCGAACTGATGATGCCCCGTCTCCTCGCGGAAGAGACGCTGAGGAACGACCCGGAAGTCGTGGAACTTGTGAAGACCATGATCCTGGAGTGCTCCCCTGATGGCGTGGTCGCGGCTCTCGGGGCGATGCGCGATCGCCCGGACTCGACCCTGCTCCTGAAAGAGATTGGAGTCCCCACCCTCGTCATAGGTGGCGCGGAAGACGCCATCTCCACCCCCGATGTCATGGGAGCCATGGCGGAAGAAATACCCGACGCCCGGCACGTCACCCTCGCGGGTGCGGGCCACCTCTCGAACCTGGAAGATTCACAGCGGTTCAACGACGCCCTGGAAGAATTTTTGGCGGACCTGTAACGGGCTCGGGAGGGTCACCCGAGCCTCGGTATTTCGTATAGAATCTGCGTCCGTGAGCACGGTATTACACATCTCGGATCTCCATTTCGGACGCCCCGCGGTCTCCGAACGTCTGGAGTCCCTGAAGATGTTTATCGCCGACACCAGGCCCGACGCGGTGGCGGTCTCGGGCGACCTGACCCAGCAGTGTACGAACGCCGAGTTCGCCAGGGCCCGCGTATATCTGGACAAGATCAAAACCATCTCCCCCTGCATCGTCGTCCCAGGCAACCACGACATCCGGTGGCTCGGGGCCGTGGCGCGCAACCTGGACTTCGCGGGGCTGCTGGGCCGCAAGGCACACGATTTCAAATACTCCAGGTACACACGGCACATATCTCAGGATCTGACACCTTCGCTCGAAGTTCCGGGCGTGGTGATAGCTGGGCTGAACACGGCCCACGGCATAACCCGGGGGTCCCTCACGAAGCGTTTCAAGGACCTCGGGGTCATCGGCTACGTCCGCCGCCGCGACGTCGAGCGGGTCAAGGAAGCCTTCTCTCACGCCGCGCCGGACGCGGTGAGAATGGTCATGATCCACCACAACCCCGTCAGGGGCGCGGTCTCGGGCCGCCACGGCCTCTCCAACACGAGGCAGGCCCTCCACGCTTTCTCCGGCCTCGGCGCGGAGTTGATCCTCTGCGGTCACGACCACCAGGAGGCGGTCCACACGGTGGAAGAGACGGAACCCGGCCTCGTGGTTTCTACCGCCGGTACGATCTCCAACCGCCTGCGTCCCGGACGTGCTTCCAGCTTCAACCTGGTTGACACGGACGAACACAACCTCCGCATCACTACCTACGTCTGGCGAGACCCTGTGGGATTCTTCCCTTCCGGCGAAAGATCGTTCCGCAGAAAAGTGGCGACCGAAGCCTAGCCCACGCTTCACGCCGGGAACGGCTCGCGTCCTGTCGCGCCGGGTATAATCTGCGCGACACCGCCACCGGAAAAGGAGCGCACACAGCACATGTGGAGCAGACTGACCCGCGGCGGCGACGGCTTACCCCGCGAGAAGGTCGACGCCATCGTCCGCCTGATAGACCAGTACCTGTCCGAAGAGGCCAACCTGCGCAACCTCCAGTCCGACAAACAGACCATCCACCCCCGCGACCTCCCGCCCGACAGGCGCGAAGCCCTCATCAACGATATCTTCGAGATCCTCAAAGACGACCGCAATGGATAACCTCAGAAGGGCAAAACCACGTCCGCGAGAGAAATCGCTTGATATAGGGTAGGGGGGTATGTTAGAATGGCGTTCGCAGGCTATCAGAGGCGGACGTTTTGAGCGATTTTCAGTTGGAGAGCATTACCCTTCCGATCTCCGGGATGAGCTGCGCGGCATGCGCGCGGCGGGTCGAGAAGGCGCTCTCGGGCGCCGAGGGCGTCTCCGGGGCGAACGTGAACTTCGCGGCAGAGAAGGCGGCGGTGGATTACGACCCGGCTTCCGTGGAGATGGGGGATCTCACCGGGATCGTCGAGGACGCCGGCTACGGGGTCGAGACGCGCAGGGCGAGCTTCGGCGTAAAGGGTATGTCGTGCGCGAGTTGCGTGGGCCGGGTGGAGAAGGCCCTCGGCAACGTGCCTGGCGCGCTGGACGTCAGCGTTAACCTCGCCACGGAGAAGGCCACCGTCGAGTACGTCTCCGGCGCTGCGGAGAGGGGCGACTTCGAGCGGGCCGTGGAGGCTACGGGCTACGGAGTGGTCGAGACGGGCGGAGAGGCCGAGCAAAACTCGGAGAGCTCGCGCGAGCGAGAGTACAGGGATTTGAGGCGGGATCTCCTGACATCCATCGCCCTCACGGCGCTCGTCATCCTCGGAAGCCTGCCGCACATGCTCGGCTTCATGGTTCCCATACCCGTGGCGTGGCTGAACCTCGGGCTGCTCGTTCTCGCCACGCCGGTACAGTTCTGGGCCGGAAGGCGATTCTACCGGGGTGCGTGGGGCGCCCTGAAGCACGGCGCGGCCGACATGAACACCCTGGTCGTGGTCGGAACGAGCGCCGCCTACCTGTATAGCGCGGCGGCAACGCTCACGCCGGGGCTCTTCACCGGGGCCACGGGCGGACGGGCTGACGTGTACTTCGATACGTCGGCGCTCATCATCACGCTCATACTGCTCGGCCGGTTTCTGGAGACCCGCGCCCGGAGCCGCATGAACGACGCGGTGAAACGTCTCGCCGGATTGCGCGCCGGGACGGCGCGTGTGCTTCAGGACGGCGAGGAGTTGGACGTTCCTGTCGGGGAAGTCGAGGTTGGAGACGTGGTCGTGGTCCGTCCCGGTGAGAAGGTGCCGGTTGATGGTGTGGTTCTCGCGGGGGAGTCGGCGGTGGACGAGGCAATGATCTCGGGCGAGCCCATACCCGTTGAGAAAGGGCCGGGAGATCCGGTGACAGGGGCGACCATGAACACGGCAGGGTCGTTCAGGTTCGAGGCGACCAAAGTTGGCAAAGACACGGTTCTCTCCAGGATCATGGACATGGTCGAGCAGGCCCAGGGCTCGAAAGCCCCCATACAGCGGATGGCGGACAGGATCAGCGGCGTCTTCGTGCCGGTGGTGATGGCGGTGGCGCTCGTTACCTTCCTCGTGTGGTTCCTCTTCGGGCCGGAGCCGGCGTTCACGCTCGCGCTCCTCAACTTCGTGGCGGTGCTCATCGTCGCCTGTCCGTGCGCTATGGGCCTGGCGACGCCGACCTCGATCATGGTGGGCACCGGCCGTGGGGCCGAGTCCGGTATCCTCATAAAAGGCGGCGAAGCCCTCGAAGCCGCCCACCGGCTCGACACCATCGTCCTCGACAAGACCGGCACCCTTACGAAAGGCGAGCCGGAACTGACCGACGTGATCTCCACGAACGGCCTCTCAGAAAACGAACTCCTGCGCCTGATCGCTTCGGCCGAGCGCGGCTCCGAGCATCCGCTGGGCGAGGCCATCGTCCGGGGCGCGAAGGGACGCGGACTGGACCTCTCCGAAGCGGAAGGTTTCCGCGCGATTGGCGGAAGCGGCGTCGAGGCGCGGGTTGAGGGTCGCACGATCCTCGTAGGCACGGGCCGCTTCCTCGCGGAGTCCGGCGTGGAGGAGAACGGCCTCGCACCATGTGCCGGGGATCTGGCACAAATCGGCAAGACGGCGATGCTCGTCGCGGTGGACGGAGAGCCGGCGGGGCTCGTCGCTGTGGCCGACACCGTTAGGGAGGAGAGCCGTGAGGCGGTCGCGTCGCTGCGCCGGATGGGGCTTGAGGTCGCCATGATCACCGGCGACAACCGCCGCACCGCAGAATCCGTCGCTGGCGAACTTGGCATCGCCCGCGTGCTCGCGGAGGTGCTGCCGGAAGACAAGGCCGCGGAAGTCGGGCGTCTACAGAAGGAAGGTAAAGTCGTCGGCATGGTAGGGGACGGTATAAACGATGCGCCGGCTCTGGCCCAGGCAGACGTGGGCATCGCCATAGGAACCGGCACGGACGTGGCGATGGAGGCCGCCGACCTCACTCTGATAAGCGGCGACGTACGAGGCGTGGCGCGGGCTGTCGAACTCTCGAAGGCGACCGTGCGGAACATACGTCAGAACCTCTTCTGGGCGTTCGCGTACAACGTCGCCCTGATCCCGGTCGCCGCCGGCGTCCTGTATCCCGTCTTCGCAGGCGGCAGCGTACCGGAGGTTTTGCGTCCGTTCCTCGGCGAGTACGGTTTCCTGAACCCCGTGCTCGCGGCGGCGGCGATGGCGCTCTCGTCCGTGACGGTGGTTGGCAACGCGTTGAGGCTGAAGAGAAAGGAGATCCGGTAGTGGAGAACCTGGAACAGACCGCCCACGGCTACATCGAGGCCGGAGACAAGGAGAAGCTGCGCAATCGCCTGCGCCGCATAGAGGGACAGGTGCGGGGCGTGCAGCGCATGGTGGACGAGGAGGCGTATTGCGTAGACGTGCTCACCCAGATCTCCAGCGTAGTCTCCGCCCTGGAGAAGGTCGGTTCGCTCGTCCTCAAAGACCACGTACAGCATTGCGTGCGCGAATCAATCGAGAGTGGTGGCAGCGACGCCGACGAGAAGATCGAAGAGTTGATGGCCGCCGTCGAACGCTTTCTGAAAGTCTAGAGGAGAAACCGTGACCGAAACGAAGCTCAACGTACCGGACATGAGCTGCGCCCATTGCAAGGCAGCCGTGGAAGACTCGCTGAACGCCCTCGACGGTGTCGCAAGCTCGCACGCCGATTTCGAGAAGGGCATCGTCGAGATCATCCACGACGAAAAGCAGGCGGGGCCCGAAGAACTAGAACGCGCCATACAATCCGCAGGCTACACGGTAGCGTCCTGATCGAAGGTCCCGGCATCTCCTCTCCGATGACACCCGGCAGGCTCCCGGCCATCCTCCTCGTGGTGGCCTTCCTCACCTGCCACGGACTCTTCGGGGCTGCGCACCAGGCTTTCACGGCTGCACCTGGGTCTCACAGCGGCCATACGTCTGCGCACATGCAGATGAACGGCCCCTTAGAAGATCACGACGATCACCAATCCGGCCATCAAGATGCCGGACACCCCGCTGGAAGCACGGAGTACGCCGCCGTCCTGGTCACGGTCCTCCTGGGAGTGACGCTCGGTCTGCTGCTCGGCGCCCGGCCATGGAACGCGTCGAGCATCCTCCGGCCTGTCAGGCGAAATCTTCGTGTCGCCAGCATCGGCCTCCATCCTCCACGGGGACCGACACTCCCAACCTTGCAGGTTTTTCGTCTCTGAGCATCTCTGGAACCGAACGAACAGATTTCGACTTCAGAGAAAGGAATACACATGAAGAAGTATGTCGGGCTCGCCCTGGCCGCGCTGACGCTGGCCTCCTGCGGAGCATCCACAGGGTCTGGCGACTCAGGCTCGGGCGAAGGGATGAAAGGCATGGACCACGAAGGGATGAAAGGCATGGACCACGAAGGGATGAAAGGCGATAAAAAGTCCGGCGGCATGAAGGGCATGGGCCACGATGGCACGAGCTCCGGGATGGCGATGAATGATGGCGAGTATTCCGACAGGGCGTTCATAGACGGCATGGTTCTTCATCATCAGGGTGCCGTGGAGATGGCGCAGGTGGCGCTGAAGAACGCCGAACACGAGGAGATCGCCACGCTCTCCGAGAACATCATCTCCACCCAGCAGGCCGAGATCAAAGAGCTGAAGGCCATCAAGAAGAGCGAGTTCGGCACCTCCAGCATACCCATGAAGATGAGCCCTGAGCAGATGGACGGCATGGGCATGATGATGGACCCGGACAAGCTCGCGGACCAGAAGCCGTTCGACAAGGCGTTTATTGAGGCCATGATCCCACACCACCAATCGGCCATCGAGATGTCCAGAACTGCCTCCGGGCAAAGCAACAACCCCGACATCCAAAGCCTCGCCGAGAATATTGTCACCGCCCAGGAAAAAGAGATCGAACAGATGCAATCCTGGCGGAAGGAATGGTACCCGAAAGGCTAGCGAGCAACGTCCGAAGTGGACTTCGGAGGCCGCATCAGTTCTCAGGTGCGGCTTCTTTACATATACCCCATGGGGGTATATTATATTGCCGTTCGTCTGTTTCCGAAAGGAGTGGTTGTGGTCTCAAAAGGCTCTTCGTTGAACAGAACGGCGTTCAGCGCGACGGCGCACTGTCTGACGGGATGTGCGATTGGCGAGGTGCTGGGAATGGTGATCGGCACGGCGCTCGGATGGAGTAACTTCGCCACCATCGTGCTGGCGATTGTACTGGCGTTCTTCTTCGGATATTCGCTGACCTCCCTTCCGCTCCTGAGATCCGGCATGGCGCTCTCCACGGTGTTGCCGCTGGCGTTCGCCTCGGACACGTTTTCCATCGCGATCATGGAGATCGTGGATAACCTGGTCATGGTCGTCATTCCCGGCGCGATGCACGCGGGGCTGGGGAGCCTCCTCTTCTGGGGGAGCCTGATGTTCGCGCTCGCGGTCGCCTTCGTGGCGGCGTTCCCGGTGAACCGCTACCTCATCGCCCGCGGTAAGGGACACGCCGTGATCCACGAGCACCACGGACACTGAGCGCCTCCCCGCCGCTATCCTGGTTTGCGAGCGGCAACCCGTTCCACGATACCCAGCTTCGAGCGTTCGATGGCCCCAATCTGAAAGCCGCGTTCGCGCAGGTGGAGCAGGGGTTCGCGCAGCAGATGGTCGGCCTGGAAGCGGATCGAAAGCGGTTCGAGCGCCCGCTGTAGTGCGCGCACGGGGAGAAGCGGGCTACGGACGTGCTCCAGAAGCAGGAGCCGGCCGCCAGGACGAAGCACCCGGTGGGCCTCGGCCACGGCCAGGGCGGGGTCAGGAATAGTGCAGAGCGCGAGGGTGAAGACCACGGTGTCGAAGCTCGCGTCCGGGAAGTCCAGGCGCTGGGCGTCCCCGGAGCGCAGGTCGGCTTTCATGCCCAACCTGTCGGCGCGATCCCGGGCGATGCCGAGCATTTCAGGGCTCAATTCGACGCCCGTAAATCGTACTCTCGCCGGGTAGAAAGGCAGGTTCCTGCCCGTCCCACACGCCAACTCCAGCACATCGCCGCTGGCACGGGAGCAGACCCACTCGCGGCCTTCGCCGAAGAATAGCCTCTCGAAGACCTTGATGGCCTTGTCGTAGCGGGCGGCCTCCCGATCATAGATACGCCGGACGCGCCTGGTGGCGTCTTCCATGCGGGCATTGTCTCCCAATGGGGGTCTCCCCGCCAGAGAATGATCGTCCCGATGGTACGGGAAAGGCGCGCCGGAGATTCCAGCGCGCCTTCGTGTGTCCGATCTCCGCCGGGTTATCTGGTTACCGGCTTGGGGTCTGGCTCCCCGAACCGCCTAGCTCGCCGCGCTCGACGATTCCGGCGAAGTTCTGGAGATCTTCCCGAGTGCTCTTCTCCGGGTCGGAGAGCACGTTCGCCACGATCTCTCCCACCTTGCCACCGGGGGGATCGGCGTAGTTCATCGTCACCTCGATACGGGTCCGGTCGGGGAGTAGCTCTTCGAAGCGGACCTCGCCGCTGGTCATGACATCGCCATCGACCGAGTTCCATCCGATACCACGCGAGGGATCCAGTTCCGTCGTCTTGGCGTCGAACTCTACGCTCTTGCCCAGAGGACCCTTCACCTGCCAGTGGCTGGTGTCCTGGCCCGTCATCCGAACGTCCTCTATGTTGCTCATGAACTTCGGGAAGTTCTCGAAATTCGACCAGTAGGTGAAGACATCCTGAAGCGGAGCCTGCACTTCTACGCTTTCATGTACGCGTTGTGCCAAAGCTTCTCCTTTTCTAGTTTGCAACCTTGTAGCCCCTTACGTTATCAGCCATCAGACGACTGCCAGTGAATGTGCGTACAAGGGTGTCTCGCCGCACGATCATCCTTTCGAAAGCAGAGTTTCCGCCTATCCGGCATCCTTCTGCCGTCGGCTGGATTTCGCAGTTGTGTCCACGTATCACACTCTCCGGCTCACCCTGAAGAATGGACCAGAATCGCACTGATAACACCGTTTCTCTTCTCAAGAGTACGGCCCCGCCAAATCGAGATCGGCGGAACCGTATGAACTATCAGTGGTTTTCGGGCGTCTAAGTTCTGCGTTTCAGGAGCCAGAAGACGAGGACCAGCACGCCGATACCAGCCGCCAGCGGCACGACGCGCTTCAGGACGGCGTCGCGGCTGGCTTCGCCGAGATCCAAAGGCTCCACATCGTGGTCCTGCTGGATGACCCTGCGCTTCGGCTTCTCTTCATCTCCCTCCGACTCTTCCGCGCCGGAACCGTTCGCGCTTACTGTCTCTTCAGCCTCTTCAGCTTCAGCGGCCGATTCAGCTTCGGCGGTTTCTTCCGGCTCGGCGGCTTCTTCCGGCCTTTTCTTCTCGTTTTCGCCCATAATCTCCTTCTCCAGACACTCGGCAAACTGGTTGATGAGCTTGGTCGCCACCTCTTGCTGTACGCCCCGTCCGAACTGGGCGGCCCTGCCCGTGAGGTGCATGTCCGTCTCAACGTGCACTTTCGTACCGCCGTCCTCCTCGCTCAGGACGGAGGTGATGGTGGCGGAGGCCGTACCCTGCCCGCGGGCGTCCTTGCCGTCGGCTTTGAGGACGGCGCGGCGTGCCTCCTCGTCTGTCTCCTCGAAGCTCACCGTGCCGTTGTACTCTTGGGTGACGGG
>Ga0136619_10001116_pt1 | contig 10389 bp, 8 predicted proteins | sample AntDrymUQ3532106_2_FD_104807 | JGI IMG/M metagenome (GOLD analysis project Ga0136619, IMG submission 104807) | Polar desert sand microbial communities from Dry Valleys, Antarctica - metaG UQ353 (21.06) | ecosystem: Environmental > Terrestrial > Soil > Desert | place: Antarctica: Dry Valley... | reverse complement strand
TCGCGCCCCGCTTGGTTCGGAGGACATCAGGGGTTCGCCAGTAACCGACCAACCCGCGGGCGTGCCCTGCGGGCAGGACGATGGAAGCGGCGCAGGCGGGCGCGTGCAGATCCTCCTGATCGCAGAGCTCGTCGCCGGAGAGCAGGCTCGAGCAGACGATCAGCGCCGGGGCCCGGTCGAGCTTGGCGGCGGCCTCGGGACCTGCGGCCAGCTTCAGTCGCTCGAGCGCCTGCGGGCCGAGAACGCGGAAGCGCCAGGGGTTGGTGAGGTGGTGATTGGGCGCCCAGCGCGCCAGCTCCAGCAGCTGCTCGATTGTCTCGCGGTCGACCGGATCCGGCCGGTAGGCCTTGTGCGTTCGCCGCGTGCGGATCGCGGTCTCGACTTCCATCGAGACAACCGTAGCTAGGAACGCCGCCGGTACCAGAGCAAGCCGGCGCCGAGCGCGACTGCGAGCAGGGTCAGGCCGCCGGCGACGTAGGCGGCCCTCGAAGCCTCGTCTTGGCGCTCGCGCGCCGCGCCTGCCGCCGCCGGCAGGGTGGCGTTCTGCGCTTCGACGGGCGCATAGCCGGTCCACCCGGACGTGGCCCGTTCGCCGGCCCCTGCGGCTTGCCCTGCCGGGTCGCCGCGCTCGCCTCCGGAGCCGGAGCCGGAGCGCGGCTCCTCGCCGCGCGCAGCCCCGCCCCGGGCCGATCGGCTCGGCCCTTCAGCACCCGCGGGCTCGCCGGCCTGCCCGCTGGGGGTCGGCGCCCCCGGATCTGCGGTGGATCCAGGGCCCGCTCCCTCGCCCTCGCCCGACTCCTGCGGCCCTCGCGAGGCGGCAGCCTCGCGAGGCACGGCGGCGAGCGGGAACGGCGCCCTGGCGACCGCGAGGAGGGCCTGGGCTGTGACCCAGATCGGGGTCTGATCACTCGAGCTCGAGTAGCTGTAGTGCCCGTCGGGAGAACGCAGGCGCTCGACGTATCCGAGGGCGTCGTCGAGGGGCTCGCCCCCGGCGCCCGCGGCGAGCAGCCCCTGGATCGCCCAGGCGGTCGATTGGGAGTTGACCACGCCGCTGGTCGAGAGCGCGAAGCCGCCGCCCCGCTGCTGGGCCCTGTGCAGGTAGCGCACCCCTGAGCTGAGCGACCCGCCGCCCGAACCGGCGGCGGCCAGCGCCTGCACGGTGGCCCCGGTCGAGTCGGGATCGCTCGGCGCTTGGGGCTGAAAGCCCCAGCCGCCGTCGTCGCCCTGGGCGCGGCGCAGCCAGTCCGCCGATCGCGAGAGCTCGGAGGAGTCGACGCCGGTCGCGCGCATCGCCAGCACGTAGAAGGCGGTCAGGTTGGTCTGCCCATCGACCGATCCGTCGCCGTCGCGGCGTGAGCGCAGCTCGGCGACGAGGTCGGTGCCGGCGAAGTCACGCGGCTCGAGGCCGGCGCCCTCGAGCGCAATGATCGTTCGCTCGAGATCCCCGGTTGAGCGCAGCCTGTCGACCTGCGAGTGCAGGTAGGAGACCGGCGTCCGGCCGGCTTCGCGGAGGTCGAGCGGGTTGCGCCCGGCGGCCTCGAGGCCGAGCATCGCCCACCCGGTCATCGCCGGGCTCGAGGGCCCGCCGGGTACCGCAGCGAAGCCTCCGTCGGGGTTCTGCTCGCCGATCAGCCACGCGGCAGAGGCGCCGGTGGAGGCTCGCGCCGCCGCTTCCCCCCGTACCTGAGCGGTGGCGGGCGCCGGAGTAGCCGACGAAAGGGCCGACAACGCGGCAGCGCCGGTCGCCAGCGCCACGACCGCGCACGGCAGGGCGGCGGCGGGCCGCCAGGTGAACTCCATCCGGGTTCGGTAACGGGCGATCATCCGCACGAGCGCGGGCCCGGCGGCGAGTGCGATCGCGAAATTGCCCGCCGCATGGGCCAGGTTGAACGGGAGCCCTCTCGCCGAGAGCGCCAGGTAGCGGTCGAGCGACTGCTCGCCGCCGTAGGTGACCATCACCGAGAGGTCCAGCAGGGCGCCGTAGGCAAAACCCGCGGCGCCACAGGCGACCGCCAACCTCAGGCGGCCGATCTCGCGCCCCCCCGCGAGCGCGAGCCAGGCGCCGAGGAGGCCGGCGAGGCCCCAGCCTCCCATCTGCCAGACGGTCCACGGGCCCTGGCCGAGCCAGATGTTCGAGACCGGTGCCGCCAGGGCGCCAACCACGAAGCCGGGGGCTCCGCCGAGTGCATAGCCGGTGATCAGGGCGATGTCGGTCGTGGCAACCACGTTCGGCAGCGGCGCCAAGACCAAGCGCCCCGCCACGGCGAGCGCTGCGAGCACGGCGACCAGCGCCACCAGCCTCGCCGGCGGGCGCTCGCGCTCGTACCAGGCAAAGCCCCCGACGAGGACCACGGCGAGCAGCGCCCAGGTGGTCAGTTGCCAGCTCACCGCAGCTCGACCTCGAGTCCGGCGCCGAGCTCGCGGATCCGCGAGCGCAGCAGCTCGGCGCCGCCCTCGGGGGTGATCGCGCCACCGCCGAGGATGCGGGCGACCTCGGTGGCGAAGTACCAACCGCCCGCGAGGATCTCGGCGGGTCGTCCGTCGGCGATCAGCTCGCCATCGCCGAGCAGCACCACCCTGGTGGCGAAGCCGGCGGCGAACTCGACGTCATGGGTGGCGACCACCACCGCCTGTCCTGCGGCGGCGATCGCGGCGAGTCGCCCTCCGAGCTCTCGCTTGCGCGCACCGTCCATGCCCCGTGTCGGCTCGTCCAGGCAGACCGCGCCCGAGCGGCCTCCAGACGAGCGACCCGCGGAGACGATCGCGATGGCGAGCCGTTCGCGCTCGCCGCCGGAGAGGTCGCGGGGGTCGCGCTCGACCGCCTGCTCCAGCCCGACCGAGGCGAGCGCGCGCAAGCCCTCGTCACCGGGCAGCTCGTCGCCGACTCGCTCGTGCACGAACAGGTCCGACGGGCTCTGCGGCAGCAACGAGCACCCATCCGGCGCCTCGATCGAGCCGCGCACGGGCTCGATCAGCCTGGCGGCGGCACGCAGCAATGTGCTCTTGCCGGCGCCGTTTCGGCCCATCAGCGCGACCCGCTCGCCCGGCCGGATGGTCAGCTCGACCCGCCGCAGGACATCCCGGACCCCGCCGCCCGTGTCGCGCTCGACCCAGAGATCGCGGGCGCTGAGCGCGATCGACTGGCGCTCGCGGCGGCCGCCCCACCGCGGCCGAGCCTGCTCGGGCTCCTCGGAGTCGGGCTCGCCCGCGCGAACCGCGATCCCGAGCTCGCGCAGGCTCGAGCGTGCCGCCTTCACGGAGACGGGCAGAGGCCGCAGACCGGCAAGCGCGAACATCCGCGCGCCCGGCGGCGAGAGCTGCGGGTCCGACTCGTCGGCCCAGGCACAGAAATCCTGCGGCGAGCCGTCGAAGGCGACCGCACCTTCGTCGACGGAGATCACCCGGTCGGCGGCCCCGAGGCAACGCTCCAGCCGATGCTCCGCCAGGACCACACCCATCCCCCACTCCTCGTTCAGCCTGCGCAGCAGGCCGATCAACTCGTCGCCGGCGACCGGATCGAGCTGTGAGGTCGGCTCGTCCAGCAGGATCAGGCGCGGCCGCAGCACCAGCGCCGCCGCCAGCGCCACCCGCTGCAGCTCCCCCCCGGAGAGCGTGTCGGTGGGCCGGTCGAGCAGGTGCGAGATCGCCAGCGCCAGGCTCACCTCCTCCAGCGCTCGCGCCCGCGCCGCCGCGGACTCGCCACGCAGCTCCAGCGGCAGTTCGAGCTCGCCGCGGACGGTGGTCGAGACCACCTGGGTCTCGGGCTCCTGGAAGACCATGCCGACTAGACCGCCGAGCTCGGCCGGGCCGTGCTCGCGCACATCAAGGCCGCAGACCCGCAGCTCACCCGAGGCCTCGCCGCCGTGGTAATGCGGCACCAAGCCGCAGAGCGCCCGCAACAGCGTCGATTTGCCCGATCCTGAAGGCCCGGCGAGCAGGATCAGCTCGCCCTCGCCGAGCTCGAGCTCGAGCGAGCGCAGGGCCGGCTCGGCGGCGTCCGGGTAGCGATAGGAGAAGGCGCGCAGGTTGGCAAGCGGCTCAGCCACAGGGGTGCCTCCGCTCCCCGCCGCGGTCGAGTCCCGCGTAGGGAAGAGCCACAGCGAGCGGCAGGGCCGCCGCCAGCGCCAGGGTCAGCGAATCAAGATCCAGGTTGATGGTCGGGTAGGAACCGAAGCCGCCGAGCCCGCCGATCCGCGTCGCCACCGCAGCGGCGACAAGCAGCAGCCCGCAGCCGGCGAAACGCCAGGAGTGGCGGCCGCCGGGTCGCGATGAGGCGCGAGCGGGGGCGCCGCGGCCGTAGCCGCGCAGCTCGAGCGCAGCGGCGACATCGACGGCGCGGTCCAGCGATCCGGCGACCAGCCTGCGGGCGAGCGTCGCTCGGCCCACCGGCGCAGCCGCCGGGCCGCGTAGGGCGACCGCCTCGCGCAACCGAGCGTAGTCGGCGGCCGCGAGCGGCACCAGCCGGGTGATCAGGGTCGCGGTCAGGGCGGAGTGGCGGGCGAGCGGACGGGCCAGCCGCAGCAGCCGGTCGGGGTCGACGCAGGCGCTGTGGATCGCGAAAGCAGCCAGCACGACGAGGATGCGCAGCGCCAGCACCCCGCCCTCGCCGAGGGCCTCGGCGCTGATGTCGAGCTGGCCGAGCAGCGGCAGCTCCCACCCGCGAACGAGAATCGTATCGCCGCGCTGGGCGACCAGCCCGTTGATCGCGATCACGAAGACGCCGAGTACAAGCCCCCACCTGCCCGCGGCCGCCAGCGCCCGGCCGGCTCCGGCGAGCAGGCCCGCGACCACGGTCGCCAGCCCGGCGCCGGCGATCACCAGGGGATTGGAGAAGATGAATGCGACCGCGGCGGGAGCAAGCAGATACGCGGTCGCCGCGAGGGCGCCGGCGTCGGCGAGCGGACCCGGGTGCGGTGTGTAAGCGATCGGCGACCTCATCACCTCACCGGGGACCTTGCGTTGGCAGCGCCAGCTCGTTCCGGGGCGACGCGGCGACGGCGTAGCGGTCGGTGAGATGATCGGCGTCGAGCAGCCGCACGGCGCGCTCGACGCCTTCGACATCGGTGCCCGTCACCAGCCACGTCGGCTGCTCGGAACTACGCCGCAGGGCGGCCACCAGGCCGCTGGCGACCCCGAGACGGGCCGACGGTTCGGCACCCGCATCGAGGGTGATCAGCGACCGGTTCTCGAACCGGGCAAAGACGCCACTGGCCTGCGGCCCGCCGTCGAGCAGCGCGGCGACCGGGTCGTCGCCGATCCGATTCCAGGTGCCGACGAGCACGCGGGGCCCAGGCGCATTCCCGCTGCCGGGCGCCGCGGAGGCCTCGATCGGCGCCTCGACACCGGCCTGCTCGAGTCGATCGGTGACCTCGTCGCAGGCTCGCCCATCGATATGGCATTCGACCGTGACCGGATCGGCAGCGGCCTGCGCCGAGCGCTGGGCAAACGGCTCCGGCCACGAGCCGACCACCGCCGGGGTGCGCAGCGCATCGGTCCAATCGCGGTAGTCCCACCAGACCCGGTCACCGCCGCGAACCGCGACCTCGGCGGCGCCGGTCGACGACTCGATCCCGTTGACGAAGAAGAACCAGTCGACGCTGCGGCCGCTCTCGAGCGTGCCCTCGATCCCGTCGATCGAATGCACGAAGCCGCCGCCGTAGCGCGTGGTCAGGTCGGCCGCGGAATCGAGCATCCGGATCACCGTCCGTGACTCGGGCGGCTCGGCCTCGGAGGCCTCCAGCAGCCGCTCGGCGCCGTAGTCGCGTGTAACCGTCAGGGTTGCCTCCCCCTCGGAGCTCTCGCCGGCGCCGAACCCGCAGCCGGCGGCGGTGGCGGTGGCCATCGCCGCGACCGCCGCCCAGCTGCGGCGGCGCCTCATCGCCTCCGAATGCGCTCGCAGTTGCGAGAGATGTCGTCGTCGGCGTCGGCGCGCTTGACCGTCACCCGGTCGTCGCCGGCGCCACAATCGACCTCGTCGAGTCCGCCGGAGCGGATGTCGATCTTGTCGGCGCCCTTGCCGGCGCTGATCTCGTCCGAGCCCTTGCCGCCCTTGAGCCGGTCGCCGGACGAGGCACCGACGAAGCGCTCGCCGAATGCCCGAGGGCAGGCATCCAGGTCATCGTCGACGCAGAGCTCGAGCTTCTTCGTCGGGATATCCGAGCCGCGGGTGCCGCTCAGCCGCAGCGAGCCCGCCGACTTGGCGGTGACGGTCGCGATGCCGTCAGACCCGGTGGTTACCGGTTTCTCGCCACCTCTGACCTCGACCCCTGCGGCCGGTCCGGAGCCGCAGGTCGTCTCGAAGGTCGTCTGGTCGGTCGTGCACGACGACGCGACGACGCGGACGTCGAAGGCCTCACCCGGCTGCACCCGCGCCGGCGACCTCAGAACCAGCTCCGCCGGGTTCGGATCGGGGAAGGTGCTCGGAGAGAGGTAGAGCAGCACGTCGTCCCCGTCGCGGACCGCGAGCTGATCGATTGCCACGGCGGCTTCCTCACCGTTGGCCTTCAGGTACCAGAAGCTGTTCGAGTCGGCCTCGACCTTGCCGATGCTGCAGAGCGCGAGCCCGAAGCCGAACTGATCTGTGAGCCCGAGAGGGTCGAGCTTGCGGCTGTCGAGCCCGCCGGTGGCGAGCAGTCCGAGAGCGCTGGGGGTCGTCAGCTCGTAGTCGGCGCCGGAGCCCCCCGGTTCCCCGAAGCAGTCGGCATCGGGGCTGGTCGAGACGGTGATCGGGTCCTCGATCACGTAGTTGGTGCCGGGATCTAGAACGCCGTCCGGGGTCAGCACCCGGAGCTCGGCAGTGGTCGATGCCTGCGCCGCCGCGGCGGAGAGTGAGAGCAACGATGTGCATGCGGCAAACACCGCGACGGCGTGTCGCGGCCGGGGGACGAGCGTGGTCATATGAGCCACCCTTTCCTCGAGGGACTTCGTTGGCTGGCCGACGGACAGGTCTCCTGGCTTCCGGGCCGGTCTCCGCGCCTTCCCGAGGCCGCTGTCGCGGACTCAGTGGCTGACTCTCGTCGTGCGAAGCCGTGCTGCCCGGTCACAGTGGCGGGACCGCGCCGGTTTCACACCGGACTTCCCTTGACCACCGACCGTATTACCCGCGGGAGTCTACGCCGCGGGACCGCCGAGCGCTAGCTCGAGCGCTCCTCGACCTTGCGCCGCAGCTGCTCGACCACGTCGGGCATCGACTGCCTCATCCGCGAGAGCTCCCAGTGCTCGATCTTGATCAGGCGCACCGGCGAGGTCGCGACCACGCTCGCCGAGCGCGGCTGCTGCTCGAGCAGGCCCTGCTCGCCGAAGATGTCGCCGGGGCCGAGCTCGGCGACCTGCTCACCGTCGCGTTCGACCCGGGCCGTGCCCTCGTCGATCACGTAGAAGTCGTTGGAGAAGCCACCCTCGCGGATGATCGTCTTGCCCTCGGCCACGGACTCGAGCGAGGCGAAGGTCGAGACCTTCTTCAGCGCCTCGTCGGGCACGTCCGCGAACAGGGGGGTGTTCTTCAGCGCGCTTACGTCCACAGCACAGCTCCGCTCTTTCGTGCTCGCCCCCACTCGGAGACGCGCCTGGGCATGGCCGCCGAGAACCTAACCGATCGCCGGGGATCGAGGCGCGGCCCCGGCTCAGGAGCGCTCGGGCTCGCTCCGTTCGTGCGGCTGCTTGTCGCCGTCGGCGGGATCGCGCGGCGTCAGCGCGATCGTCTGCTCGGGCGGCACCCCGGCCTCGAGCTCGCGCGAGCGCTCGAGCTCGGCGTTGAGCTCGGCGCCGAGCAGAATCGCCAGGTTGGTGATCCAGAGCCAGACCAGGAAGACGATCACCCCGGCGATGCTGCCGTAGGTGGCGTTGTAGGAGCTGAAGCTGGCGACGTAGAAGGCGAAGAGCGCCGAGGCGAGCACCCAGAGCACGACGGCGAGGATGCCGCCCGGGGTGATCCACTTGAACGCCGGCTGCTTGACGTTCGGCGCGGCCCAGTAGAGGATCGCGAAGAGGGTGGTGACGACGAGCGCGATCACCGGCCACTTGGCGATGTCCCAGGCGGCCACAGCGGCATCGCCGGCGCCCACCAGGTTGCCGACCTGCTCGGCAACCGGCCCGGTGACCACGATCGCCAGCGCGCAGATCGCGAGCAGCGTGATCATCACGGTCGTGATCGCGATCTGGATCGGCCGCAGCTTCCAGAACGGACGGCCCTCCTCGACCTCGTAGATCGCGTTGGAAGCGCGCGAGAAGCCGCCGACATAGCCGGATGCGGAGAACAGAGCCCCGGCGATCCCGAGCACCAAGCCGAGCCCGGCCGCGCTCTCGCTCGAGGTGATGTTCTCGATCGCGTCGGTGATCACCTGGTTGGCGGTTCCCGGCGTCAGCTTGGTGAGGTTGTCGAGCAGCGCCTGGGTCGCGGAGTCGCCGACCAGCCCGAGGATCGAGATCAGCGCGATCAGCGCCGGGAAGATCGCCAGCACCGCGTAGTAGGTGAGCGCCGCCGCCCAATCGGTGAGGTTGTCGTTCTGAAACTCCTTGACCGTGCGCTTCAGCGTCGCCCGCCAAGAGCTCTTCTTCAGGTCGGTGGGGTCATCGGGCGCCACCGCGCCCCGCGCCGAACCCTCGGCGGCGCTCACTTGGCGATCCTCGCCGTGAGCTTGTCGAGCAGCGGGTCGGGGATCAGCGGCTTCAGCGCGCCAACCAGCCTGGCGCTGGCGCCGACCGGATAGCGAGCGCCCGGAGAACCTTCGCTGAGCGCCTTCTCGATCGTCGCCGCGACCTCGTCGGGGTCTCCCCCGCTCTCGTCGGCGCTCTGCAGCCGCGCGGAGAACGCATCGAGGCGATCGAGGTAACGCTCGGCCCCCGGGCGCCCGCGCAGCTCGGCGAGCTTCGCCTGCGCCTTCTCCCAGATCGCGGTCGAGATCGCCGCCGGCTCGACGATCGAGACCGGGATCTGCTCGGGCGCGAGCTCGACCCGGAGGGCGTCGCCGATCGCCTCGATCGCGAATTTCGACGCGTGGTAGGCGCCGGCGAAGGGGAAGGCGATTCGCCCGCCGACCGAGCCGACGAAGACGATCCGGGGATCGTCGGAGCGCCGCAGCAGCGGCAGCGCCGCCCGGGTGACCGCGACCTGGCCGATCACGTTGACCTCGAGCTGGAGGCGCAGCTCCTCGCTGGTCAGCAGCTCGAGCGGACCGGCGACGCCGATCCCGGCGTTGTTGACGACCGCGTCGAGGCCGCCCTCGCGCTCGATCTGCGCGAAGGCCCCGGCGATCGAGGCCTCGTCGGCGACGTCGAGCTCGAGCGGGCGCGGGCGGGTGCTGTGGCCGCTCGCCACCGCGGCCCCGTCGGCGAGCTCGCGCACCCCCGCCCAGACCGTCCAGCCGGCAGCTGCGAGGCGCTCGGCGGTCGCCCGGCCGATGCCGCTCGAGGCGCCCGTGATCAGGGCGCTGCTCACGGCTGGAAGACCACCTTGAAGGCATCGTCCTGCTTCTTCTGGAACACCTCGTAGGCGCGCGGCGCCTCGCTCAGCGGCAGGTGGTGGGTGGCGAAGTCCTCGGTGCCCAGAGGGTCCTCTTCATCGGTGACCAGGGGCATGATCTCGTCGATCCAGCGCTTCACGTGCGCCTGGCCCATGCGCAGCTGCAGACCCTTGTCGAACAGCTGCAGCATCGGCATCGGGTCGACCGCGCCGCCGTAGACCCCGGAGATGGAAACGGTGCCGCCACGGCGCACGCTCTCGAAGCAGGCGTAGAGAACGCTCATCCGGTCGATACCCGCCTTCTGGATCATCGGCCGCGCCAGCGAGTCGGGCAGGAAGCCCGCCGCGCGCTGGGCGAAGGCGCCGATCGGCGCACCGTGGGCCTCCATGCCGACCGCGTCGATCACCGAGTCGGTGCCGCGACCCTCGGTGAGCTCGCGGACCCGTTCGCCGATCGCCATCGCATCACCGGCGCCGTCGGAGACGTCGAGCACCTCGATGCCGCGCTGGCGCGCCATCTCCAGACGCTCGGGGACGAGATCGATCCCGATCACCCGGGCACCCCTGTGCTGGGCAACTCGCGCTGCCATCTGGCCGATCGGGCCGAGCCCGAAGATCCCGATCGAGCCGCCCTCGCGCACATCCGCGTACTCGACCGCCTGCCAGGCCGTCGGCAGCACGTCGGAGAGGTACAGGAAGCGGTCGTCGGGCGGCCCCTCCGGCACCTTGATCGGGCCGAACTGGGCCTGCGGCACCCGCAGGTACTCGGCCTGACCGCCGGGGACCTGTCCGTAGAGCTTGGTGAACCCGAACAGCGAGGCACCGGTCTGAGTGTCGCGGTTCTGGGTCGTCTCGCACTGGGCGAAGAGCTGCTGGTCGCACATCCAGCAATGGCCGCAGGAGATGTTGAAGGGGATCACCACGCGGTC
>Ga0136619_10001115_pt1 | contig 10396 bp, 11 predicted proteins | sample AntDrymUQ3532106_2_FD_104807 | JGI IMG/M metagenome (GOLD analysis project Ga0136619, IMG submission 104807) | Polar desert sand microbial communities from Dry Valleys, Antarctica - metaG UQ353 (21.06) | ecosystem: Environmental > Terrestrial > Soil > Desert | place: Antarctica: Dry Valley... | reverse complement strand
GATGCTCGCTGCGCTTGTGGTCACCCAGGCGGTGGGCGGCGACCGCCGGCTCGTCTTCGACGAACGGCTGCTCGGTCTCGCAGCCGCCGTTGTCGCCCTGCGGTTACGAGCACCGCTGCTGATGGTGATGGTCGTTGCCGCTGCCACCGCGGCGATCGCCCGCCTCCTTGCCTGATCAGCTCTCGAGCGCGGCCTCCTCGGTCCCGCACAGCCTCCGCCACAGCCGGATCACATGACGACCACGTTGGGGAGGCGACGCCCCTCAGCCGGGTGGCCGGAGTACGGCGAACTGGTCTGTGATCTCGAGACGCCGCGTGCGGAAACGATACAGAGCCGCCGGGCGGCCCCCGGCGCGCCCCGGGTCGCGCCGGCCTCCCGCCGGCTCGAGCATGTTGCGTCGGAGCAGCACGCGCTTCAGGTTGGTGGCCGAGACCTCGTGCCCGAGGGCGGCGGCGTAGAGATCCCGCAACTCGGGCAGCGTGAAGATCGACGGCGCCAGAGCGAAGCCGACGTTCGTGTAGGAGAGCTTCGCCCGCAGTCGCGCCCGGCCGGCGAGCACGATCTCGCCGTGGTCGAAGGCGAGTGAGGGAAGCTGGTCGAGTGGGTGCCAGTCGGTGTCGGCGGGTAGCTTGGGGTCGGCGTCGAAAGGCACCAGGCCGAGGTGAGCGGTCGCGAGTTCCCAGCGAGCCGGGTTTCGCTGGGGATCGCTCCAGGTCCCGAGCTGCTCCGCGTGCGCGAGCTCGGAGACCTCGACCTTGGCCGCAAGGTGGCGCTTGATCGACTCGTCGAGCCGCTCACGCGCGCCGAGTGTGCCGCCGGGGAGGGCCCACCTGCCGGCGAAGGGCTCGCGCGCGCGCTGCCAGAGGAGCACGCGGAGCTTCTGCCCGCGCACCTGGAGGACGACGGCGAGAACGGCGTGCTCGGGGCGTGTGGTAGGATCGATCACAGTTTCCGACTCTCAGGCTGAAACCTATCGAAAGGCCGCTCGCGATGCGCAGCCAGACTCTCCGTGCCGTTCTGGTCGCCGGTTTCCTGGCATTGGCCCTGACCGGTTGCGGCTCGAACGGCGACGAGGAAGCGGCCGTCCCGACAACCGCACCGTCAGAGCAGACGGACGAAAAGCTCAAGGTCGGACTCATCACCGATCTCGGCCAGCTGAATGACGACGGCTTCAACGAGCTCGCCTTCCGCGGCCTGAGGCGGGCGGAGAAGGAGCTCGGCGTGCAGGGGCGCGTGATCGAGTCCGCCTCGGCCGCGGACTATGTCCCCAACATGATCTCGCTCGCGCGGCAAGGGTACGATCTGATCATCGGCGTGGGCTTCGCGCAGGGTGACGCGGTCGGCAAGGTCGCGCGGCGGTTCCCGCAGGTGAACTTCGCGATCATCGACGTCGACCAGGCCTTCGTCCCCGGCAAGCCCGCGAATGTTCAGGGCCTCCTCTTCCGCGAGGAGGAGGTTGGCTACCTCGTCGGCTATCTGGCGGGGCTGGTCGAGAAGCGGCGGGCCGGGGAGGACGTGATCAGCGCCGTCGGCGGTATGAAGGAACCTCCCGTAGATCGCTTCATCGCGGGCTATCGCGCCGGCGCGGAGAAGGCGGTGCCCGGCGTGAAGCTCCTGCTCGACTACTCGCAGGACTGGGACGACCAGGCCAAGTGCAAGGAGCTCGCGCTGACTCAGATCGCGCGGGGGTCGGGCGTGGTCTTCCAGGTGGCGGGCGGCTGCGGGCTCGGCGCGCTCAATGCTGCCGGCGAGCGAGGCCGCTGGGGCATCGGCGTCGACGCTGACCAGTCCCATCTCGGCGACCACATCCTCACGAGCGCGCAGAAGGGCGTCGACGCAGCTGTCTTCCTCACGATCCAGTCGCTCCTCGATGGCAAGTTCGACGGTGGAGGGAACGCGACGTTCGGCCTCACCGAGGACGGCGTGGGCCTCGGCAAGGTCAGCCCGAAGATCCCGCAAGCGGATGTCGACCAGGTCGAGGAGATCGAGCGGCAGATCGCCGACGGCGAGATCTCCGACATCCCGACCGAGGTCGGCTAGCCTGCTAGCCGCCGGCGATTGCGGCGACGATGCGGACCTGTGCCGCGGGAGTGAGTGGCGCCGCGAGATCCCGCTCGCGCTCACCGTCGACGTAGACGTGCACGAGCGAGCGCACCTCACCCCGCTCGTCGAGGATCAGGCTCGAGACCGGTAACGCACGCAGCGCCTCGTTGAGCGTCGCGGCGTCGAGCTCGAAGCGCTTCTGCCCGCCGGCCTCCGTGGCGAGCAGCCCGGGAAGAAGGACGACGACCACGTCGCTACTGGAGTGGCGCGGCCTCGACCGAGAGGATCGGCGGCAGATGCCGCGCGGCCTCGACGACCTCGCCGTCGCGCAGGGCGTACACATGGCCGCTCTGCGTGCCGGCGTAGACGGCCTCGTCATCGAAGCTCATGCCCTCGCGCAGCACCGCGGCCCACGCGGGCTCCTCCACCACGATCAGCTTCCAGCTGACGCCGGCGTCGGTCGTGCGGTAGATCCCGATGCGGCCGTCGCAGGTGACGCGGTTCTCCGCGCTCTCCTCGGGGATGACGAACGCCGTGTCGGGGTCCGAGGGATCGAGGGCGAGGGCGAAGCCGAAGCCGGACGGCAGCCCGTTCAGATCGAGTCGCTCCCAGCTCTCTCCCGAGTCGTCCGAGCGATACACGCCGCAGTGATTCTGTTGCCACAATCGGCCGGCCCTCCCGGGGTGCGCGAGTACCTTGTGCACGCATTGCCCGACCTCCGGGAAGCGGTTCTCAGGAAAGAAACAGGCCTCGGTGCCCTGGTTCGCGGGCTTCCAGGTCGCGCCGCCGTCCTCGGTGCGGAAGACGCCGGCGGCTGAGATCCCGATCCAGAGCTTCTTCGGGTCTTCTCGGTCGAGCGTGATCGAGTGGGTGATCAGCCCGCCCGCTCCTGGCTCCCATCGGGCGCGCGTCTCGTGCTCCAGAACCGCCTCGTTGACCTCCCAGCTTGCCCCGGAATCCTCGGAGCGGAAGAGAACGGCAGGCTCGCCTCCGAGCCAGAGCGTGCCGGGCTCGGTTGTATGCCCGGGCTCGAGATGCCACGTCGAGGCCAGCTTCAGCCCGGACTTCTCCGGCAGCCCAAGATTCTCCGAACGCTCCCAGGTTGCGCCGTCGTCGTCCGAGCGGTGCACGGTACCGCCGTAGACCCAGTTGTTCGTGCACGCGTAGAGGACGCCGTCACGGGGGTCGGAGACGGCGTGATTGATCGTCCAGCCCTTGAGGTAAGGACCCTGAACCTCGAACGACCGGCGTTCGTCGTCGCCGCGGATGGTGAACAGGCCCTTACGCGTTCCGACGAGTAGCTGCACGCCCACCAAACCCAGCCTACCGGAGGTGGTTCCATGGCAAAACTGAGTCCATCGCAGGGCCGCTTCCTGCAGGAGCCGAACTATGCGGTGGTCGCCGCGCTGCGCGAGGATGGCTCGCCTCACCAGACCATCGTCTGGGTCGACTGGGACGGCGACCACGTGCTGCTGAACCTGAACACGTGGCGGGCGAAGCTCCAGCACATGGAGAACGACGGCCGGGTCTCGGTGCTCGTGCTCGACCGCGACGACCCCTACCGGTGGATCGGCATCGAGGGGATGGTGGTGGAAACGACAGAGGAAGGTGCCGCCGAGCACATCGTCAAGCAGGCCGGCGTCTACCTCGGGCGCGACTCGTATGATTTCAAGCCCGGCGAGCAGCGGATCCTCGTCCGGATCGCACCCGAGCGCGTGGAGCCGTACAGAGTCGACTAGAGGCTTGATGTGAAACTCCGGCACGCACGGCCGGTGTGCCAGACACTGCGCGGTTTCGCCGGCTCTGGCTTGCCCGTAGTACCACTACGTGCTGCGCCCGACCCGGCGAAACCGCTTGGTCTGGCCCATCCCCGCACGTACCCGAGTTTCACATCAAGCCTCTAGCCGCGGCTTCCGCGGCGCGCGGCCACGGCAGCCTGCCCGTAGCTGATGCCTGCGTCGTTCGGCGGCACGAGACGATGCGTCAGGACCCGGAAGTCGCATTCCTCCAGCCGGCGACAGGTCGAGCCGAGCAGTCGGAGGTTCTGGAAGGTGCCGCCGGAGAGCACGACCGTGCGCGGCTCTTCATGCTCTGCGCACGCCGCTGCGGCCGCCGCGGCCACCGTCTCGTGGAACGCCGCGGCGATCTCGGTCCGCGGCCGCCCCGCGGTCAGGTCGTCGTGAACGACGGCGACGAGCGCCGTGCCGTCGCCGAGCCGCCAGTCATAGGGCTCGGCGACCGTCACGCCGGCGAGCTGCTCGAGCTCGATCGCCGCCTGACCCTCGTAGGTGACATGCTCGCGTACCCCGAGCAGCGCCGCGACCGCGTCGAAGAGGCGGCCCATGCCCGAGGAGAGGGGGGCGTTCACCTTGAGCGAGTGGCGGACGACCTCCCAGCGCTCCCACGGCACGGGACGGTCGGCACGCTCGAGGTGAACCGCCGCGACCCGCCACGGCTCGCGGATCGCCGCCTCCCCACCTGGTAGCGGTACGGGCTCGAGGTGTGCAACGCGCTCGAAGGTGGCCAGGTCGCAGCGCAAGAGCTCGCCTCCCCAGAGCGTCCCGTCGAGGCCATATCCGGTTCCGTCGAAGACCAGGGCGAGCGTAGGCCCCGATTCGCCGTGCTCGGCCAGGCAGGCCGCCGCATGGGCGTGGTGGTGCTGTACGCCGACGAGCTCGGCCTCCTGCTCGAGGGCCCACTTCGTCGCGAGGTACTCGGGATGCAGGTCGTGCGCGACGACCTCGGCCTCCACGCCGAGCATCGCCAGGTAGAGCTCGAGGTCTGTCTGAAACGCCCGGTAGGCGAGCTCCGAGTCGAGGTCACCGAGGTGGGGTGAAAGGAAGGCTTGGCGCTCCCGTGCGACACAGAAGGTGCTCTTGAGCTCGGCGCCCGCGCCGACGATCGGCCTCGCGGCTCCCACCGGAAGCCCGAGCGCTCGCGGAACGTAGCCGCGCGAGCGGCGAATCGGGTGTGCCTCTCGCACCACGGAGTCCTCGCACCGGCGGTGGATCGGCCGGTCGTGCGCGAGGAACGCGTCGGCGATCGAGCCGAGCCGCTCCCGGGCCTCCCCGTCCTCGAATGCGATCGGCTCGTCCGAGCGGTTGCCACTCGTGAGCACGAGCGCGCCCTCGAAATCGGCGAGCAGCAGGTGATGGAGGGGTGTGTAGGGGAGCATCAGGCCGAGCCAGGGTGTCCCCGGCGCGACCGACGGAGCGACGGGCGCGGCTGCGCGGCGGCAGACGAGGACGATCGGGCGCTCGCGGGATCCGAGCAGCGCACGCTCGCCCGCCGTCAGCTCGGCGAGTGCTTCGGGCTCGGTCGTCATGACCGCGAACGGCTTGTCCTCGCGTTGCTTGCGCGCGCGCAGACGCGACCGGAGGCGAGCAGGAAGTGCTCGCGGCGGTTGAGCGGCGGCGGCGGCTCAAGCCGAAGCTGCGCGACGAGGTCGTCACCCTCGCCCACGGCGCGGGCGGCAAGTCGAGCCATGTGCTCGTCGAGGCGCTGTTCCTCGAGGAGCTCGGCAATCCGCTGCTCGCCCCGCTCGCCGACGCGGCGGTTTTCTCCCAGAACGGGACCCGGCTGGCGCTCACGACCGACTCCTACGTGGTCAAGCCGCTCTTCTTCCCCGGTGGCGACATCGGCGAGCTCGCCGTGAACGGGACGGTCAACGACCTCGCGATGATGGGGGCGCGGCCGTTGTACCTCACCGCCGGCTTCATCGTCGAGGAGGGCTTCCCGACGGTCGAGCTTCGCCGGATCGCCGCGTCCATGGGTTCTGCCGCCCGCGCGGCTGGGGTCGCGATCGTCGCGGGCGATACGAAGGTCGTCGAGCGCGAGAAGGGGGACGGCGTCTACATCAACACTGCCGGCGTCGGCGTCCTCGAGCGCGATCTCGAGCTGTCCCCGGCCCTGGTACGGCCCGGTGACAAGATCCTCGTGTCCGGCACTCTCGGCGACCACGGTATGGCCGTGATGATCGCGCGTGGGAGCCTCGAGCTCGAGGTCAGTCTCGAGAGCGACACCGCGCCGCTGAACGGGCTCGTCGACGGTCTGCTCGGCGCGACCGACGGCGTCCGCTGCCTCCGCGATCTGACGCGCGGTGGCCTCGCGACGGTGCTGAACGAGGTCGCGCTCGCCGCCGACGTCGGGATTGTGATCGACGAGGCGCGGTTGCCAGTGCGTGCGGAGGTGAACGGTGCGTGCGAGATCCTCGGCATCGATCCCCTCTACGTCGCGAACGAGGGGAAGCTGATGGCGGTCGTGGCGGCCGGTGCCGCGGACGCGGCCCAGGCCGCGCTCGCGTCGCACGAGCTTGGCTGTGACGCGTGCATCGTCGGAGAGATCCGCGACGAGCCGCCGGGGCTCGTTCTCCTCGAGACCGCGTTCGGCGGGCGGCGTGTCGTCGACATGCTCGTGGGCGACCCGCTGCCCCGAATCTGCTGATCGCGCGGATGCCGAAGGCGCTGCTCACGCGTGACGTGACGTGGTGCTGACGGGCGGCGGCGGTAACGTCTTCTCGTGGCCCTCGTAGAAGAGAGCACCGCCGTCCGGCTCCAGCAGCAGGCGCGCGACCACCTCTGGCTCCACTTCACGCGCATGGGCGGCTACCGCGAGGTCGACGTGCCGATCATCGTGCGCGGCGAGGGTTGCTACCTCGAGGACGTCAACGGCAAGCGGTACCTGGACGCGCTCGCGGGCCTCTTCGCCGTACAGCTTGGCTACTCCTACGGCGACGAGATCGGCGCGGCCGCGCACGCGCAGATGAAGGAGCTGCCCTTCTACACGAACTGGTCGTACGCACACCCACGCGCGATCGAGCTGGCGGCGGAGGTCGCCTCGCTCGCGCCGGGCGACCTGAACCGCGTCTTCTTCGTCTCGGGCGGATCGGAGGCGGTCGAGTCAGCCTGGAAGCTGGCGCGCCAGTATCACGCGGCGCGGGGCGAGCGCCGCTGGAAGGCAATCGCGCGGCGGACCGCCTACCACGGCACGACAATGGGAGCACTTTCGATCAACGGGATCGCCCCGCTCAGGAACCCCTTCGAGCCGCTCGTGCCCGACGTGCTCCACGTCTGGAACACCAACCGCTATCACCGCCCACCGGAGGAGACGGAGCAGGAGTTCACGTCGTTCCTGCTCGACGATCTCGAGGCCACGATCTTGGCGGCGGGGCCGGAGACGGTGGCGATGGTGATCATGGAACCCGTGCAGAACTCGGGCGGGTGCTTCACGCCTCCGTCGGGCTACTTCCGAGGCGTGAGAGAGCTCTGCGACCGCTACGGGACCCTGCTCTGCGCCGACGAGGTGATCACCGGCTTTGGACGGACGGGCAACTGGTTCGCGTCGGAGACATACGACATCCGCCCCGATCTGGTCACGTCCGCCAAGGGGCTCTCGTCTGCCTACGCCGCAATCGGGGCCGTGATCGCGAGCGACCGTGTGATCGAGCCGTTCCTCGACGGCCGCTCGAGCTTCATGCACGGCATCACCTTCGGTGGGCACCCGGTGATGTCGGCGATCGCGCTGAAGAACATCGAGATCATGAAGCGGGAGCGCGTCGTGGAGCACGTCGCCGAGACACAGGGCCTGTTGCGGGAGACGCTGGCGCAGCTGCTCGACCTACCGATCGTCGGAGACCTGCGAGGCACCGGCTTTTTCTACGCACTGGAGCTCGTGAAGGACAAGGAAACCCGTGAGACCTTCTCGGATGAGGAATCGGAGACGCTGTTGCGGGGCTTCCTCTCGGCGGAGCTGTTTTCCCGCGGCCTGATCTGCCGCGCCGACGATCGCGGCGACCCGGTCGTGCAGATCTCGCCGCCGCTCGTCGCCGGCCCGGCCGAGTTCGACGAGATGACCGGCATTCTCGGCGACGTGCTCGCGGAGGCCGGCCGCCGCGTCGGGCTCTGAGGCACACCTACACAACTGTAACCTTGGTTGTGTAACCTCCATCAATGAAACGACTGCAGATCATGATTGACGAGGATCTCGACGACGCGCTTGGTCGGCGCGCGGCAAAGGAGGACGTCTCCAAGGCGGCGCTCGTTCGCCGGTTCGTTCGGACCGGTCTCGGCTCGCTAGGCCCGCGTGGGTTAGACCCGATCGGCCGCATGAGCGGCGTCGACGATTTCGAGCCGGCCGACGTCGATGACCTCGTCTACCGGTGATCTTCGTCGACACGTCCTTCTGGGTGGCCTTGCGAAACCGCCGCGACCCGCACCACAAAGAAGCAGCCGCGCTGATCGCGGCTCACGGCGGCACACAGCTCCTCACGACCAATCACGTCCATGGCGAGACGTGGACGTTCCTGCGGCGGAGAGCCGGTCACCGCTCGGCCGTCTCCTTTCTCGACGCCGCTCGGCGGGCCGAACGGCTCCGGATTGTCCACGTGACCGAGGAACAGGAGCAGCAGGCGCTGAGTTGGCTGCGCCGCAGGGACGAGCGGGAGTACTCGTTCGTCGATGCGACGAGCTTCGCGGTCATGCGTTCCCTGCGCCTGCGCGAGGCGTTGGCGTTCGACGACGACTTCTCCGCGGCGGGGTTCGTGGAGCTGAGGCCTTGATTGCAACAGTGCGGTTAACTCCCTTCCGGTGGATGATCGTCAAGGGCTAGTCTCGAAAGACCAGGCCGAGGGAGGACTCATGCAGAACGGGAAGACCGGCGCAGTCGTCGTCGCGAACGACGTCACGCGCCGCTACGGGCAAGGTGACACCGCGGTAGACGCACTCCGTGGGGTCTCGCTCGAGGTCGCTTCGGGCAAGCTCACCGCCGTCATGGGTCCGTCGGGCTCGGGCAAGTCCACCCTCATGCACATCCTCGCGGGCCTCGACAAGCCGACGACAGGCTCGGTCACGATCGCCGGCACCGAGATCACGAGGCTGAAGGACAGCGATCTCACGAAGCTTCGCCGCCGACACATCGGCTTCGTTTTCCAGTTCTTCAACCTGCTTCCGATGCTGACTGCGGAGGAGAACATCGTGCTGCCGCTCTCGATCGCCGGTGAGAAGCCGGATCCCGCGTTCTTTGGCGACCTGATCGGCAAGGTCGGTCTCGCCGACCGGCTCACGCACCGTCCGGCAGAGCTCTCGGGTGGCCAGCAGCAGCGCGTCGCGATCGCGCGGGCGCTCGTCTCGCGGCCGACCGTCCTGTTCGCCGACGAGCCGACCGGCAACCTGGACTCGACGACGAGCCACGGGATCCTCGAGCTGATGCGGGACTCGGTCGAGTCCTACGGCCAGACGATGGTGGTGGTCACGCACGACGCGCGTGCGGCTGCAATCGCCGACCGCGTGCTCTTCCTTGCGGACGGCCTGATCGTCAAGGACATGCCCCGCTCGAGTCAGGGCGACATCCTGGCCGCGATCAACGAGCTCACGCCTGCATGACCCGCTTTGCCCTCAAGGGCATGCTCGGACGCAAGCTGCGCACGATCCTGACGGCGATCGCGATCGTCCTCGGCGTGACGATGGTGAGCGGCACGTACGTGCTCACCGACTCGATCGACCAGGCCTTCGACTCGATCTTCACCGACGTGCGCGAAGGCTCGAGTGTCGTGATCAGCGGCAAGTCGGCCTTCGACCTGTCCGAAGGTAGCGGCGCGACGGCGCCTGCGTTCGACGAGTCGCTGGTCGAGGAGGTGCGGAAGCTGGACGCAGTCCAGGCTGCGGAGCCCAGCGTCAACACCGAGAGCGCGCAGTTGATCGGCGACGACGCGAAGGCGATCGTCTACGGCGGTGCGCCGAACCTCGGGTTCAGCATCGCGTCCGGCGACTCGCAGTTCAACCCGCTGACGCTCGTCGAGGGCGAGTGGCCGGGCCCGAACGAGGTCGTGATCGACGAGTCGACAGTCGACAAGGAGGGTTTCGAGCTCGGCCAGGACGTGGGCGTGCAAGCCGCCGGCCCGGTGGAGCGGCTGCGGGTCTCCGGGATCATCCGGTTCGGTTCCGTCTCCACGATCGGCGGCGCAACGCTGGCCGGCTTCGACCTGCCGACGGCGCAGCGCCTGTTCGACCGGCAGGGGAAGCTCGACGAGATCGCCGTGGCCGCCAAAGCCGGCGTCAGCGACGCCGAGGTGCTGCGCGAGATCCGGACGATCCTGCCGGACGAGACCCAGGTGCTCGCGGCGAACCAGCAGGCTGAGGAGGACGCATCGGAAACGAACGCGTTCGTCACCTTCCTCCAGGGGTTCCTGCTCGCGTTCGCCGGCATCGCGCTTTTCGTCGGCAGCTTCGTGATCGCCAACTCGCTCTCGATCACGATCGCGCAACGCACGCGCGAGTTTGCGACCGTGAGAACCCTCGGCGCCTCGCGCCGGCAGGTGCTCGGCTCGCTCGTGCTCGAGGCTCTCGTCGTCGGGACG
>Ga0136619_10001114_pt1 | contig 10405 bp, 6 predicted proteins | sample AntDrymUQ3532106_2_FD_104807 | JGI IMG/M metagenome (GOLD analysis project Ga0136619, IMG submission 104807) | Polar desert sand microbial communities from Dry Valleys, Antarctica - metaG UQ353 (21.06) | ecosystem: Environmental > Terrestrial > Soil > Desert | place: Antarctica: Dry Valley... | reverse complement strand
TCCTCGCGGTCGAGGAGCTGCTGTTCCGTGCACGGCTCGTGGGTCAGCAGAACTTCCGAAGCCTGGAGGCGCTGGTCATCGCCGCCGCGATCTACTGGATCCTCACGATCCTGTTCAGCCACTTCCAACAGCGTCTCGAGCGGTGGATGGCGCGAGGCGACCGATGACAGCCGGTGGCGAGGTCATCGTCCGGGTCGAGGCCATCGAGAAGTACTTCGGCGACCACCACGTGCTGCGTGGGATCGACCTGGAGGTGCGGCAGCGCGAGGCCGTGATGGTCGTCGGCCGATCCGGGAGCGGGAAGACGACCCTCCTGCGCTGCATCAACTTTCTCGAGGAACCGACAGCGGGCTCGGTCGAGATCGACGGGCTTCGACTCGAGGCCGATCCATTGCAGGCTCGAAGCCGGCGGCACCAGGAGCAGATCCGGCAGATGCGCCTTCGCGCCGGCATGCTCTTCCAGGAGTTCAACCTCTTCCCGCACATGACGGCGCTCGGAAACTGCATGGAGGCACCGATGCGGGTGCTCGGTCAGGCAAGGGCCAGCGCTCTCGACCGCGCCGATTACTTCCTCGAGGTCGTCGGCCTGGTGGACAAGCGCGACCAATACCCCTCGCGCCTCTCCGGCGGCCAGAAGCAGCGCGTCGCAATCGCTCGCGCGCTGTGCATGGAGCCGAAGGTGCTCCTCTTCGACGAGCCGACGTCGGCGCTCGATCCGGAGCTCATCGGCGAGGTGCTTCAGGTCATGGAGGACCTCGCGCACGGTGGCACGACGATGATCGTCGTCACCCACGAGATGCACTTTGCCCGCGAGGCCGCCGACCGCGTCATCTTCATGGAAGACGGCATGATCATCGAGCAGGGGCCGCCGGAGCAGATCCTCGACGCGCCCCGCGAGGAGAGTACGCGGCGTTTCCTGCGCCGCTTCCTCGACACCTGAGTGCCCCGGTGCGGGCAATGCTGATCAGACATTCACGGGGAGACTGATAACAGCTCGTCCCGTCTGGGTCTCGATCGGCAATGCACCCGTGGACTCTTAGCATCAGAACTCCGTCACCGTCAGGATCCGAGTCGCGGCCGGCGGAGCTCGATCGCGGCCGACGCGGGGCGTTTCCTCACAGTTGATCGGCCACCAGTCCCTGGGTGAATGGGTGCGAGGGAATGCCGACCGCAACCGAGCAACGCCTGGGCTAGGCCGTCGGGCGCCGAATGCGGTGAACGCCCGACGATGACGCGGTTCCTCTTCGAGCATCGGCGATGATCGAGGGCCTCGACACTGGATTGTGGGTCCCGCAGCCATCGGCGCATCGTGCGGCCATCCTGCGGGAATGCAACCCTGAGGATGGCGGCATGCGCGGCCACGCGTCGGCGGTTCGTGGGGCTGTCGCGAAGGATGATCCAGCTGCTGACGGAAGTGACCTTCCAGCCCCGCTCGCTCGCGATCCGCGGCGCCTGGCGCCGATAACGATCGACGGAGCCGATCAGGCCCTGGAGATCGACCAGGTCCGTCTTCAGCTCAATGACCAGCAGGGATCCGCGCGGTGGATGGAATGCGAGGACGTCGATCACGCCGCGCTCGCCGTAGATCGCGAATGTGGTCTCGGGCGAAAGGAGCCACGGCCGGCCGCGGAACAGCCTCGCAACTGCGACGTGCATCGCCGCGTGACCGGCGTTGAGCATGCGGTCGAGGTCGCCGCCGCGCCACCGCGGCGTCCAGTCGACCCGGATCTCGAGCGCCTCAGCGACCCGTAGAACGGCATCGATCGTCAGCACCCGGAGGTGTCCCCGTTCGATGCGGGAGACGGTCGGCTGTGAGACCCGGGCAACGGCGCCAACATCGACCTGTCTCCATCGCCTCCGCATCCTGACCGCGCGTACGACGGCTCCGAGGCGAAGAGCATCCATCGGGGGAGTGTGTGATCGCGGCTTATCGGCCGGTTACCCCACGGTTATTCACCGGACGACTGCATGGCGCCATCAGTGCCGCAATGCCGCGCAGCGATGCACCCGAGGACTGCATCTCGCCAGCAGTGCCGCAATGCCGGGCAGTTATGCACCCGAGGACTGCATGCTGAAGAATCGGGTCAGATCCGATGCCAGGCGACGGATCTCACGCTCAGGCATTCCACCATCGGGCGGTATGGAGCCCAACTTCGGCCGCCCGTAGTCCCCCGGTGAATCGGTGAGAGGAATCCACGCCTACAGCGCCGGCGCCTCCGACCCGAGCCCGTGCCGCCGCTCCTCGGCCCGGCGGCGCAGCGGGAAGACGATGTCGCGCAGCACGACGTCCGCCACCGCGACCAGCGGAATCGCGATGATCCCGCCCACGATCCCGGCGATCGAGGTGCCCGCGACCACGCCCAGCAGGACGGCGATGGCGGAGAGGTTGACGATCCGGCCCTGGATGTAGGGCGTGATGACCGAGCCCTCGAGCTGCTGAAGCACCACCAGCCAGGCGGCCATGAGCAGGCCCGTGGCGGCCGAGTCGGTGAGGGCGACGAGGACGATCGGCCCGCCGGCAATGAAGGCGCCCGCCAGCGGGATGGCGGCGGTGGCGAAGCTCAGCGCCCCGAGCGGCACGGCGAAGGGGACGCCCAGCACGAGCATGCCGGCCGAGGACCCGATACCGATGATGGCCATGACCAACAGCTGGCCGCGGACGTAGGCGCCGAGCCGCAGCAGCGCGTTGCGCGACACGCCGACCAACGCGTCGCGGTCCCGCTCGTCCACGAACTCGAGCGCCCAGCCGCGGGTGCGGTCGCGCTCGATGAGCATGAGGGCGGAGAGGAAGATCACGACGAGGGCGTTCGTCAGGATGCCCGCCAGGGTCAGGGGCACGCTGAGGAGTGATCCAAGCTCGGGCAGCGAACCCTGGGCGCCGGACGTCAGGCTATTCACGATCTCCTCGCCTCGCCCGGCACCGGCGATCCCGTCGATCAGGGAGATGGCGCCGTCCCGGAGGTCCTCCGCGATGCGCGGCGCGTCATCGACCAGCTCGACGACCTGCCGCACCAGTGGCGGGAAGATCAGGAACAGGACGAGCGCGAAGAGGCCGATGAGCAGCACATACGAGATCAGCACCGCAAGGACGCGCGGCAGGAATCGCTCGAAGAACCGGACGACGCCGTACAGGCCGGCCGCGAGGAGGATGGCGAGGAACACCAGGATGAGGAGCAGCCGCAGCTGGTAGAGCAGGTACGCGGCGAGAACCACGCCGACGACCACGAGGCTCGCCCGGAACGTGATGCCCGCCACGCTGCGCGGCTCGGCCGGCTCGACCACGGTGACCGAGGTCGTGGGCAGAGGCGGCGGGCTCATGACGCGTCCGACGGTGCCGCGCCAGAGGGCGCCCGGGAGCCGCGCGAGGCTACGGAGGATTCGACCGATCAACGGGCGCGGATGCCGTAGCCGGCGGCGCGAGGCAACCGAGCGGCCTCGTCCTCGGGGCGGACCCGCTCGGTCGCCGGTATGAGCGCGGCAGGGACGTCGGCCGGCTTGCCGCCCTCACGATCGATGAGCCAGCCCAGCCCGACCTGCGTCAGCGTGGCACCCCCGGCCGTGCCGGGCTCGATGAACGGCGCCACGACCATCTTCCGTCGCGCGAGGGACTCGACCGCCAGCTGCATCCGATACGGGTCGACGCCGAGCTCATCGGCGAGCGGCGCGAGGTCGACCGTCGCATTCGGGAAGCGACGGAGGAAGCGGAGGATGGCGGCGTCGAACTGCGCGGCGTCGATCGGCGCATCGGCTGCGGATGGCACCGTGGCGACTTCCGCGGCCTGCTTGCCCCCCGGCTTGACGGTCGAGCCGGGGTCGGCCGGCTCCGGAGGCCGCTTCGCGCGTTTCGTGATCACGCGCCGAAGGATAGCAAGCGGATCGGCGTAGACTGCGGCCCTCGTGACCGAGCTCGACCCGTATACCGTCATCGGTGTGCCACGGACCGCTTCGCGCGACGAGATCGCTCGGGCGTACCGGCGCATGGCCAAGCGCTTCCATCCCGACGCCGACACCGGGGCGCCGCACGCTTCCATGGCCCGCATCAACGAGGCCTGGCGCATCCTGTCCGATGCCGCTCGCCGGGCCCGATGGGACCGGGCACACACCATCGTCGAGCCCGCACCGTGGGCGGCGCCCGGCATCGGCGAGCGGGCAGTGCGGGGGCGCCGGCCGTCGGCGAGGCCGGTCGCGCCGTCCGAGACCCGCGACTCCGCCTGGCTGGCCGTGGTGGTCGTCGGGGCTGCAACCCTGCTGACCGTGGTCGTGGTGGTCGGCATCGGCCTCGTCGCGGCAACGCCGTCCGTGGGCGAGCAGCCTCGTTTCACGACCGATGCGATGAGCTTCGTGGATCCCGGGGATTGGGTGATCGCGGCGGGAGTGGCTGATCAACCGGCCGACCACCGCGTGCTGGCCCACGTCGTGACGTTCGCGATCGAGCCGCTCTCCCTCTGCACGAGCTTCGAGCAGCCGTGCGAGCTGACAGCCGACGTGATCCCGCCCGGCGAGGCCTCCATCGTCATGACCGCCTGGGAGTCCGGACCGCCGCCGGTGCCCGACCCGATCCAGCGACGCGCGTTCGGGCTCGACGCCCAGCGCATCATCGGCGACGAGCCGGCCGCGTTCCGCCTTCGGCGGTTCACCGACAGCGCCATCGCCTGGTGGCAGCTCAGCCCGCCCGGCTTCCCGGACCGATGGATCGAGGTCGAAGCCACCATCGGCGGCCAGGTGATCGAGCAGGACGCCGTGATGCGCGCGATCGAGCGACTGCTGGCGACCGTGCAATTCAGCCCCTGAGGCGTCCGCACCAATCTGCCCGCGTCAAGGCGATAGCGTTGATCGGGTGGCTCAGCTGGTGAGGCTTGCAGCTGGTGGTTGCTGGGATGGGACACGCTCTTGCTCCTCGTCCCGGTGGCGGTCCTCTCGCTGGCGATCCTGTCCGCCGGCATCCTGCCCTTCCCGCTGCTCGGGTTTCTGCTCGTCCCGATCGTCGGCAGGCTCGTCGGCCGCGGCGGCTGACGGCGATTACTCGAGGAGCCCGCCGGCGCCCAGCTCTACGTGACGCTCGGTCCACTCGCGCAGCTCGGGCGGCACCGGCGGAACCAACTGGGACCACGGCTCCATCCGCGCGTCGACGTAGAAGTTCACCTGAAGGGCCGGATCCAGGTCTGGGAAGTCGGCACGGATCTGTGCGCCGCGTGTCTCGCGCCGTTCGATCGCGCACCGCAGGGTGGCCTCGGCGGCAACCAGTCCGGCGCGCAGGTCGAGCGCCTGGGCGAGGTCCGTCCATCCTTCGGCGCCCGGCCGCACGTCGACGTTCGCCGCGGCCTCCCGAAGGGCAACGACCTCCCGAATGCCCTCGCGAAGGCCGATCTCGCTGCGCACGACACCGCACTGCTCCCACATCAGGTCGCGCAGGCGGCGCTGGAGTGGACGCGCCAGCTCGGGTCCCGGCCGCGTGAGCGCATCGAGGTCCTCGAGCCCGGCGTCGATCGCCCGCCGTGACCGGGTGAACACCTCGCCTTCGAGCGCGAATGCCGCCGCCGCCTCACCCGCCCGCATGCCCGCGATCAGGGCCTCGCCGAGCGAGTTCCCGCCCAGCCTGTTCGCCCCGTGGAGGCCGCCGACGCACTCGCCGGCCGCGTACAGGCCTCCGATATCGGTGGCGTGCGTCTCGGGATCGACGACGATGCCACCCATCGTGTAGTGCGCGGTCGGCGCGACCTCCATCGGCTCACGCGAGATGTCGAGCATCTGCCACTCGATGAACTGCCGGTACATGCGCGGCAGCTTCTCGGTGATGTAGTCCCTGCTGCGGTGGCTGATGTCGAGGAACACGCCGCCGTGCGGGCCGCCGCGACCCTCGGCGATTTCTGTGTAGTTCGCCAGCGCCACCCGGTCACGTGAGCTCAGCTCGAGCCGAACCGGGTCATAGCGCTCCATGAATCGCTCGCCGAGGGCGTTGGTGAGCCGCCCGCCCTCGCCGCGCACGGCCTCGGTGACGAGGGCTCCGGCCGCTTCCTCGGGGAAGACCATCCCGGTGGGGTGGAACTGCACGAGCTCCATGTCCATGAGACGGCACCCGGCCTCGAGCGCCAGGTGCATGCCATCACCGTAGTTCTCGTCCCGGCGCGAGGAGCTGCGCCGCCAGATGCGCGTGTGGCCACCGGTGGCGAGGATGACCGCGTCCGCCAGGTGGATGGTCCGCTCGCCGGTGCGGAGATCGAAGGCCAGCGCGCCGAAGCAGGTGCCGTCCGCGACCAGCAGCCGCGAGACGTACTGCCCTTCGTCGACGCGGATCCCGAGCTCTGCACCCTTGGCCGCCACGGTGCCCTGGATGGCACGTCCGGTGTAGTCACCGGCGTAGCACGTCCGCCGCCATCGGTGGGCACCGAAGAAGCGCTGGTCGAGCTCCCCGGCCGGCGTCCGGGCGAACTCGCAGCCCCAATCCGCCAGCTCCTGGACTGCCGCCGGGGACTCGCGGGCCATGATCTCGACCGTCCGGGGATCGCCGAGGAAGTACCCCTCGCGCACGGTGTCGGCGAAGTGCTGTTCCCACGAATCCTCCGGATCGCGCGTGCCGAGCGCCGCGTTGATCCCGCCCGAGGCGAGCACGGTGTGGGCGTCGAGCGGCGCGCGCTTGGCAAGCAGGTGAGCCTGGACGCCCGCCTGCGTCGCGGCAATCGCGGCGCGCCACCCGGCGGCGCCGGTTCCGATGACCAGGACATTGGCCGTCTCGGTTCGGTGCATGCCCCAAGGCTACGCCACCGAGCGGTCGCCCCACGCCATCACGGTGGCCGATTGACCGCGGCGAACCGCGTCACCTAGGCCAGGCGATCCTCCGGATCCGATCGGAGCTCAACGGCCACCGGCACGCCTGCGGCACGGCGAACCAGCTCGCCCAGGCGGTCGTCCCACGCCACTCGATCCGGCAGCCGCACCTGGCGGCTCGCGCCGGCAACTGAGATGGTGAGCAGCACCGGCGCCGGCCCCGGACGACCGGCGAGGGCAGTCTTGATCGACTCTATGACCCCCAGCAGCCGATCGGTCGGCACGTCGCTGTCGATCGAGACGCTCACGGTCGCAGCGGACGATTCCGGCGCCGACTGAATCGGCACTGCGTCAGCGGGAGTGGGCGTGTCTTCCAACGGCTCGGGTGCGCCGATCGCTGCGGCCGTCGTCTCGGCCACAGCCACCGCAACGCGGGCCTCGGCCTCGACCGGGATCGGCTCGCGCGGCGTCCCTCCGGCCCAGACGCCCTGTGCCCGGTCCCAGCGACGGCCGCCGCCTCCGCGGGCCGCAAGCAACTGATCTCGCTCGGCGCCATACGCTACCGGGCCCATGCGCACCGCGTCGTCCCAGGCATGGACCGCCTCGCACAGGATCTGGGGCGACTCGTCGCGTCGATCGATCCGGCCGGAGACCAGGACGATCGAATCATCGGCCCATGATTGCGCCGTCTGCTCGAACACCTTGGGAAAGACGACGACCTCGACCGATCCCTGCATGTCCTCCAGGGTCGCCACCAGCATGGTCGAGCCGGCCCGCGTGACCACGCGGCGTGACGAGATCAGGATCCCGCCGAGCGTGACCTTGGCCTGGTCGGGCTCCTCCGCCAGCTCACCGGTGTATGCGGTCACGTAGTCGGGCAGCTCGCCGGCGATGTCGCCCAGCGGGTGCTCCGACAGGTAGAGACCGATGAGCTCCTTCTCCCACCGCAGCCGCTCGCGGCGCGGGATCTCCTCCCCACCGTCCAGGAACTGGACCGACTCGTCGCCGGCGGCCGGCGCGAACAGGTCGAACATCGTGAACTGCCCCGCGGCCACGTCGCGCTGGTGGCGCTGGCCGTTCTCGAGCGCTCCGTCCAACGCGGAAAGCAGCGCGCCGGCGGTTCCCAGCGATGCGACCGCGTTCGCCTTGATGAGCGACTCCATGACACGCCGGTTCACGGTCCGCGGGTCGACCCGCCGGGCGAGGTCGTCCAGCGAGCGGAACGGACCGGGCTCCTCTCCCCCGTCCCGGGCGGTGGTGATCGCCTCGATCGCCCCTTCGCCGACATTCTTGATGGCGGCGAGGCCGAAGCGGATCGCCTCGGGGAGGCCGGCGGCATCGGTCTCAACGGTGAACAGGGCGGATGACTTCTGCACGTCGGGCGGGCGCACGTCAATCCCCAGGCGACGGCACTCGGCGATCACGGCGGCGACCTTCTCGGCGCGCTCTCGGAAGCCGTTCATCACGGCGGTCATGAACTCGATCGGGTAGTTCGCCTTGAGATAGGCCGTCTGATAGGCGATCAGCCCGTAACAGGTGGCGTGCGCCTTGTTGAAGCCGTATCGGGCGAAGGGTTCGAACTCGCGGAAGACCTGGTCGACGATATGGGACGGGATTCCCTTCTTCTTCGCCCCGGCCTTGAACTTGGCCTCGTGCTGGCGGAGGACGCCCTCCTTCTTCTTGCGGATGGCGTAGCAGAGGTTATCGGCCTCGGGACCGGTGTAGTCCGCCATCGCGATGGCGGCCGTCATGATGTCCTCCTGGTACACGAAGATCCCGTAGGTGTCGAGCAATGCGGGCTCCAGCGAGTCGTGCAGGTAGGTCACCGCCTCCAGGCCGTGCTTGCGCCGGATATAGGCGGGGATGTTCGCCATCGGTCCAGGGCGGAAGAGGGCGACCATGGCGGCCAGGTCGCGCACCTCGGTCGGCTTGAGCTCCTTGACGTATTGGCGCATGCCCGAGCCTTCCAGCTGAAAAACGCCCATCGTCTCGCCGGTGGAGAGGAGCTCGAAGGTCTTGCGATCGTCCAGCGGAAGCGCGTCGACGTCCAGGCGAACACCCCGGTGCTTGTCCACCAGGTCGACGGCATCGGCCAGGATCGTCAGGTTGGTGAGGCCTAGGAAGTCGAACTTCAGGAGGCCGAGCGCCTCGCAGGCGTGCATCTCGAACTGGGTCATGGTGGTCTTGCCGTCGGTCGTGCGCTGGAGCGGCATGATCTCGGTCAGGGGGTCGCGGCTGATGACGATCCCGGCGGCATGCGTCGAAGCGTGCCGACTCACCCCCTCGAGCTGCTTGGCGATGCCGATCAGCTTGTCGACCCGATCGTCCCCCGCCATGAGCTCCCGGAGGGGGGACGACGTGTCCACGGCCCGCGCGAGCGAGATGTTCAGCTCGTTCGGGACTGCCTTGGCGACCCGATCGGCCTCGGCGTAGGTCAGCCCCATGGCGCGACCGACGTCGCGGATGGCGGCCTTTGCCCCCAACGTCCCGAAGGTGATGATCTGCGCCACCCGGTCGTCGCCGTACTTGGCGGTGACGTACTGGATGACCTCGTCCCGGCGGCTGTCCTGGAAGTCGATGTCGATGTCCGGCATCGTCACCCGGTCCGGGTTGAGGAAGCGCTCGAAGGGCAGGCCGTACTCGAGCGGGTCGACCGGCGTGATCTTCAGCGAGTAGGTGACGATGCTTCCCGGGGCCGATCCGCGGCAGGTGATCATGATCCCCTGATCCCGTGCAAATCGCGTGAAGTCGGCCACGATCAGGAAATAAGCGCTGTACCCCATCCGGTCGATGATTCCCAATTCGTAATCCAATCGGTTACGAATGGCATCGGTCACCGTGCCGTATCGGTCCAGGATTCCGCGCTCGCACTCCTTGCGCAGCCAGGAGGCCTCGGTCTCGCCCTCTGGCACCTCGAAGTGCGGCAGGCGGAGGCCCGAGAAGTCGAGGTTGACGTTGCACTGCTCCGCGATGAGCAGCGTGTTGTCCATTGCGTCGGGCAGCTCGCCGTTGAAGAGGCGGCGCATCTGGGCGGCCGACTTCAGGTAGAACTCGTTGTTCTCGAAGCGCATCCGGCCGGGCGTGTCGACGTTGCTTGCGGTCTGGATGCAGACCAGGAGGTCGTGCGCCTCGTACTGGTCGGGGCTGGTGTAATGCGTGTCGTTCGTCGCGACCAGCGGGATGTTCAGCTTTCGCGCCAGCTCCACGAGCTGCGGATGAAGGCGCTGCTGCTCCCCGATCCCGTGCTCCTGGACCTCGATGAAGAAGTTCCGGTCGCCCAGGATGGACCGATACTCATCGGCCGCTCTTGCCGCGGCGGCCTCGTCTCCCTGGCCCAGGCGCTTGAGAACCTCCCCACCCAGGCAGGCCGATGTGCCGATGAGGCCCGCGCTGTGCCGCGCCAGCAGCTCCTTGTCGAGCCGCGGCTTGTAGTAGTAGCCGTCCAGGTGCGCGGCGGTCGTCAGGGCCAGCAGGTTGCGATACCCGACGTCGTCTTTGGCCAGTAGGATCATGTGGTGGTAGTCGGCGTCCTGCTTGCCCTCCTTGTCGGCCATGCCGCGTGGGGCGACGTAGGCCTCGACGCCGATGATCGGCTTGATGCCGGCCTGCTTGGCGGCGGCGTAGAACGGGATGACCCCGT
>Ga0136619_10001112_pt1 | contig 10425 bp, 12 predicted proteins | sample AntDrymUQ3532106_2_FD_104807 | JGI IMG/M metagenome (GOLD analysis project Ga0136619, IMG submission 104807) | Polar desert sand microbial communities from Dry Valleys, Antarctica - metaG UQ353 (21.06) | ecosystem: Environmental > Terrestrial > Soil > Desert | place: Antarctica: Dry Valley... | reverse complement strand
TCGCGCGGCATCGGCGAGACCATGGTGGTCTCCATCGCCGCGGGCGCAACCGGCGGCTCGCTGTTCACCGTGAACCCGTGCGAGCCGGGCCAGACGATGACCGCGGCCATGACGGCGCTCGCCACCGGCTCCGACCAGGTCCGGGGAGCGACATTGGCATTCCCCAGCCTCTTCTTCGTGGGGCTCGTCCTGTTCGTCTTCACGCTCGTCCTCAACCTCGTCGCCGACCGCTTCGTGCGCAGCGTCAGGATCCGGTACTGATGGCCAGCACACCGCGGGCCCAGGCAATGACCGGAGCGGAGGCCGTTCGGCGATCGATCGAAGGCGGCCGGACGGACTGGCGCAGCGTCGCCTTCCAGGGGTTCCTGGTCCTGTTGCTCGTGCTCACCCTCGCCGTGCTTGCCTGGCTCCTGGTGGTCGTCTTCGTCAACGGCGTCCCGGTCCTGGCCGAACGCGGGGCCGACTTCCTCTTCAGCCCGCTCGCTTCCCGGCCCGCGGAGGCGGGAGTCGGGCAGGCGATCGTCGGCTCGCTCTACCTGATGTCGTTCGTGGCGCTCATCAGCTTCCCCCTCGGGATCGGCGCGGCCGTGTACCTCGAGGAGTACGCGCACGACTCGCGGTTCACGCGGTTGATCAACACGATCGTGCGCAACCTGGCCGGCGTCCCGTCGATCGTGTACGGGCTCCTGGGCCTCGCAATCTTCGTCGTGGCGCTGGCCGACTTCACCGGGGGGCGCAGCCTACTGTCCGGCGGCCTGACGATGGCGATCCTGGTACTGCCGATCGTGATCATCACCTCCGCGGAAGCGCTTCGGGCCGTTCCAGGCGCCATCCGAGAAGCAGCGTTCGGCGTCGGCGCCACGCGATGGGAGGTCGTGCGCAGCCACGTCCTGCCGTATGCCGCCCCTGGCATCTTCACCGGCACGATCCTGTCGATGGCGCGCGCGTTCGGAGAGACTGCCCCCCTCATCCTGGTCGGCGCGGTCGTGGGCGGATTCAATGTCGAGTACGACAACATCCTGGGGACGCTGCAGGGTCGATACACGGCGCTCCCGACGACTGTCTACGACTGGGCGCGCAAGCCACCATCGTTCAGCGGAAACGTGTATGCGGCGATCGTCGTGTTGATCGTCGTCCTGCTGCTGGTCAACGCCCTGGCGATCTATCTGCGCAATCGGTTCGAGCGAAGGTGGTAATGGAGTGACCGTGAAAACCAGAGACCCAAAGCCCGCCGAGCCCGAGCGCGACGTTCGCGAAGGACCGACAATACGGGTGATGGCAACCCAGACACTGGACGAGTCCGAGCAGATCGAGCCGGCAGCCGCGGGCGAGCACGGAAGCCTGGACTTCGCGGCTGACGAGGTCGTCTTTGATCTCCAGTCGCTTTCGTGCTTCTACGGTTCGTTCCGCGCGGTCCGGGACATCAGCCTGCGCGTGCCAAAGAACCAGGTCACCGCGATCATCGGTCCATCAGGCTGCGGCAAGAGCACCCTCCTGCGCAGCTTCAACCGCATGAACGACCTCGTCGACTCCGCACGGATCGAGGGCAGGATCCTCTACCACGGCGTGGATCTGTACGCCGATGGAGTCGACCCGGTGGAGGTGCGGCGCCGCATCGGCATGGTCTTCCAGAAGCCGAATCCGTTCCCCAAGTCGATCTACGACAACGTCGCGTTCGGCCCGCGTGTCGCCGGTTACAAGGGAAACATGGACGAGCTGGTCGAGCGCTCACTGAAGCGCGCGGCCATCTGGGACGAGGTCCACGACAAGTTGCGCGAGCCTGGCACGGCGCTGTCGGGCGGACAGCAGCAGCGACTGTGCATCGCCCGCGCCATCGCGGTCGAGCCTGACGTGATCCTCATGGACGAGCCGTGCTCCGCACTCGACCCGATCGCGACGCTCAAGATCGAGGAGCTCATGCGGGAGCTCAAGCAGAACTACACGATCGTCATCGTCACTCACAACATGCAGCAGGCGGCGCGCGCCAGCGACTTCACCGCCTTTCTGACCATGGGCGAGGATCGGGCCGGCTACCTGGTGGAAATGGCACCGACGCAGGATCTCTTCACGCGCCCGGCGCATCGGCTCACCGAGGACTACATCACCGGCCGATTCGGCTGACGGGGGAAGGAGCACAGACCATGGAGCGCGCAATCGACGCACCCGGGAGCGACACCGGGACGCAGGGTCCAGCCGGCCCGCCGGGGCCGCGGGCAACCTTCGACCGGGCGCTCGACCGCGTCAAGGACGACGTGCTGCGGCTCGGCGCCCGGGTCGAGCAAGCGCTCGAGCGTGCTGGGCGAGCCCTGGTGCAACGCGATCCTGACCTCGCCGACAAGGTCCGCTGGGAAGATGCCGAGGTCAACGAGCTTCAGCGCCAGATCAACACCGAGATCACCGCCCTGATCGCGACGCAGGGGCCGGTGGCCCGCGACGTTCGGGAGCTGCTGGCGCTCTACCATGCGGCCGCCGAGCTCGAGCGGATGGGCGACTACGCGGTGAACATCGCCAAGCTCGCCCAGCAGCTCGCCAGCGAGCCGGAGACGCCCATCCTCAAGCAGATTCCGCGCATGGAGCAGATCTGCCGCGAGCAGCTGCGCGACGCGATGCGGGCATTGGTGGACATCAGCGAGTCGGATGCCCGAGGCGTCGCCCAGCGCGACGACGAGATCGACCACCTCTACAACAGCGTGTACGAGGACGCCATCCAGCTCATGACCGTCGCACCCGAGCGCGCCCGGCAGGCGACCCACATGCTGTTTGCCGCGCATCACCTCGAACGGCTCGGTGACCGCGTGACGAACATCGGCGAGGACGTCGTCTTCCTTGCGACCGGCCAGGTCGAGGATCTCAACCCCTAGGGGGGACCGATGCGACGGCGACTCCTCCTCGTCGAGGACGATCCGACCCTTCGCAGGGCGCTCAGCTTCAACCTGACGCGCGAGGGCTACGAGGTCACGTCCGCTGCCGATGGTGAGGCCGCCCTGGAAGCGGCCAGGAGCGAGCGGCTCGACCTCATCCTGCTCGACGTCATGCTCCCGGGGATGAGCGGGGTCGAGGTGCTCCGCGTGCTGCGTCGGGAGGGCGTCACGACGCCCGTGATCATCCTGTCGGCCAAGGGCGACGAGATCGACCGCGTCGTCGGCCTCAAGGTCGGCGCCGACGACTACGTGGCCAAGCCGTTCAGCCGGCCCGAGCTGTTGGCGCGGATCGAGGCCGTGCTGCGCCGCCATCGGCGCGAGGCCGAGGAGCCGGAGCGGCGAGACCAGCTCGCGTTCGGGAAGGTGGAGATCGACGTGGCGCGGCGCGAGGTGACGATCGGCGGCGAGCCTGTCCATCTCACCACCAAGGAGTTCGACCTGCTGGCCCACATGGCGGCCAGCCCGGGCCGGATCTTCACGCGCGACCAGCTGCTGGCGCGGATCTGGGGCTACGACTACCTCGGCGACGGCCGCACGGTGGACGTGCACGTGAGCTGGCTGCGCGGGAAGCTGCGCGTCGCCGACGGGCACAACTACTTCCGCACGGTGCGCGGGGTCGGTTACGCCTTCGCCCCGCGGCCCGCGTGACCGGCCCGACCTCCTCCGCCGCCTTCGAAGCGCTGCTCGCCCGCCAGGGCGGCGACCTGCTGCTCCTGGTGGACGATCGCCTGCGGATCGTCCGTGCCGGGACGGAGGCCGGGGCGCTCGCCGAACGGGGGAGGTCCTCCCTGGCCGGCATGAGCCTGATCGCGGCCTTTGGCTCGGCCTCGCTCGATGTGGTTGCGCGACAGGCGGCCTCGAGTGGCGAGGCGACGAGTGGCGAGGCCGACCTCGGTCGGCTGGGCGCGCGGCACTTCGCGGTGGACGCGGTGCCACTCGACGACGGCGGCCTCGTCATGTCCCTCCATGACATCACCGCGTTGCGGCGTATCGAGCGGGTGCGACGCGACTTCGTCGCCAACATCAGCCACGAGCTGAGGACCCCGCTCACGTCCATCAAGCTGCTGGCGGAGACCTTGAGCTCCGGCACGGTCGACGACGGCCCGACGATGCGCGAGTTCGCCACCCAGATCGAGCGCGAGACCGATCACCTGGCGCAGCTCGTCGACGAGCTGCTCGACCTGTCCATGATCGAGTCGGGGGAGACGAAGCTTGCGCTGGAGGCGCTCGACCCCGAGGAGGTCGTGGCAGACGTCGTCGCCCGCATCGGTCCGGTCGCCGACCGCAGCGAGGTGACCCTGGGCCGGCTCCCCGCCCCGGAATCGGTCGCACGCGCGCTGGCCGACCCGGCCCGTCTGGGCCAGGCCCTGCTCAACCTGGCCCACAACGGGGTGAAGTACAGCCATCCCGGTGGCGAGGTGCGGATCGGCTGGGAGGTCGTGAACGACCGCGTGCGGTTCTCCGTCGCCGACGACGGGATAGGGGTGCCGGAGACGCACCAGCAGCGCATCTTCGAGCGCTTCTACAAGGTGGACCGATCGCGCGCGCGCGAGCGGGATGCGCGCGATCCCGGTGGCAGCGCCGGCCTGGGGCTGGCCATCGTGCGGCACATCGCCGAGGCGCATCGCGGAGCAGTCGGGCTGCTGTCGGAAGAGGGCGTCGGGTCGACCTTCTGGATCGAGGTCCCGCGAGCCTAGACTCGTCCGGCCCAGACGCCGACCGGCTCGAAGGTCATCGGCACGTCCACGAGGATCAGCTCGGACGATGCGACGGCGCGGATGCGAAGCTCGGGCTGGTGGGTCACCTTTGCGGCGTCACCCGTCGCCACGGACTCGTCGTCGAAGGTCGCCTCGCCGCCGATGAGGTAGGCGTAGGCCCCTCGACCCTCGCCGATCGGATGGACGACCTCCACGCCCGGCTCGAGCGACGCAACGTGGACCGACGCATCCTGGTGGACCTTCACGACCTGCCCGCCCTCGGACCCGATCACCTTCAGCAGCCGGTTCGTCCGCTCGGCTTTCGTGAAGGCGCGCTGCTCGACCTCGGGGGCGAGGCCGGCGGCGTCGGGCAGGATCCAGATCTGGATGAAGCGCATGGGCTCGTCGGGCGATGCGTTGAGCTCGGAGTGCAGCGCGCCCGATCCGAGCGTCATGCGCTGCACCGAGCCGGCGGGCAGAGGTCCGAATGGGCCGCCGACGTTGTCCTCGTGCCCGAACGTCCCCTCCACCACGTAGGTGAGCCCCTCGACGTCGCGGTGGGGATGCAGCGGCCAGACGGCCCCGGGGATGAGACGGTCGTCATTGAAGACGCGCATCGCGCCGAAGCCGTCGTTCTCGGGATCGCGGTACTCATCGAAGCTGAAGTGCCAGCGCGCCCGGTACCAGCCGCCGCTGGTTTCGAAGATCTCACGGTCCCGTCGGATGGTGATCATCGGTCAGCTGGCGACGGTCGAGTGGGCTGGGTCACTGTCCAGGTCATGGAGGGCTCCGGAGCGATGGCGTATGATTGACCATGCAATCATATAGGGCGGACATGCAACCACAACGGGATCGACGCCGATGACCGAGCAGATCTCACGCCACGACCCGCGGCTGGCCGCATGGAGCACGTTCCTGCGGGCGCACGCCCATGTCGTGCGCGAGCTGGAGCGAGAGCTTCAAGCCGTACAGGATCTGGCGCTCACCGATTACGACGTCCTGGTCCAGCTCGCCGCGGCGGGCGATCGGCGCCTGCGCATGAGCGAGCTGGCCGATCGGCTTCTCCTCTCCCGCTCGGGCGTGACCCGGCTAGTCGACCGGCTCGTCGCTGAGGGACTCGTCGAGCGTGTGTCGTGCGAGTCCGACCGGCGTGGTCAATGGGCCGCGCTGACCGACGCCGGCTACGATCGCCTGCGTCGCGCCTCGCCGACGCACCTGCAGGGCGTGGCCACGCACTTCCTGGATCGTCTCTCGACCGACGAGCTCACCTCTCTCGAGCGCATGCTCGCGAACGTGCTGGACGGGCGCGGATAGCCGCTCAGGACCCGGAGGCGGCCTCATCGCGCAGGCCGCGGACCATCCCGGCCCGCGGGTCGTCCGGCGCCAGCTCCAGGAAGCGATCGAAGGCCTCGGCCGCCGCGGAAGCATCCTCCCCGCCGCGCAGCGCGATGAGCCCGTCGAAGAACGCGAGCTCCACCGGATCGGCGGTCGCGATTCCGGCGTACGAGTCGTGGACGGCGCGCGCGTTCGCGAAGTCGCCGGCGCGCAGGTAGGCGGTCAGGCTGCGCTCGTAGGCATCGGCGCGATCCGGCTCGAGCTCGATGAGGAGACGGAGCGAGACCGCCGCGCGCACCAGGTAGTCCCGGGTCGATCCCTCGAGGTACGCGTCGGCGAGGTCGGACAGCGTGGCCGGATCCGGCGCACCAGGGTCGAGCTCATCGAGCAGTCCCGCGATCCGATCCTGCCGGTCGGCCTCGGCAGCCTCGGCATCCGCGAGGGCCTGGTTGACGACGGTGCGGTTGGCGAGCCCGGTGGCGGGGAGCAGCGCACCACCCAGCAGGATCGCGGCGGTGATACCGGCGGCCACCAGGCCAAGCCGCGGGACTCGCTCCGGGCTCCGGAGAGGGGCGACGGGGCGCGGGGCGGGTCCATCGAGCGCGGCGCGGGTCGTGGCGGCGCGGGACTCGGCCTGCGCAAGCTGCTCGGCATAGGCGGAGCCGTCGAGGGAGCCGGCGCGGTGATCGGCCTCGACGTCGCGCAGCGCCTCGATGGCCACACGATGGCGGACCACCGCGGCGTCCTGTTCGTCCTCGCCCGCCAGCGCCTCGACGCCGCTGCGCAGGAGCGGCGGCACCACGAATGCCGCCGCGGCAATCAGGCCGATGAGCAGGACAAGCGGCTCAGGCATCGAGCGCCTCCGCCTCCTCGCGAAGGCCGCGCCGCTCCTCCGCCGTGAGCGGGGAAGCGGCCGGGGGCGGACGAGTCCGCCCCGCGAGCCAGGCCACCATGCCCGCGATGCCGGCGATCACGAACGCGAGCGGGACAAGCCACGGTAGCGGTGATCTGGGCGCGAGCAGGATCCAGTCGCCGTAACGGGCGACGAAGTGGTTGCGCACGGCCTGGTCGGAGCCGCCCGTCGCAAGCAGCTCGTCGATCTGGCGCCGGATCTCGCGTGCCGAGCTGGTTGGTGAGTCCGCGACCGAGAGGCCCTGGCAGTCGGGGCAGCGCAGCTCACGCGCCAGCGCCCCGGCACGCTCCGAGAGTGTCGGCTCCGGGCCGGGCCGGACGGAGAAGACGATCGAGAGGGCGGCGAGCGCCAGTAGCGCGCCGAGGGCGATGGTCGGCAGGTGGCGCGTCATCGCTCGGCCACGTTCAGGATGCTGGCCATGCGGTCGGCCAGCAGGGCATCGGTCAGCGGGCCGAACTGCTTTGCGCGGACGATGCCGTCGGCGTCGACGAAGAACGTCTCCGGCGGGCCTGTCACGCCGTAGTCGATCGCCAGCGCGCCACGCTCGTCGACCGCATGGGCGTAGCCCGCGTTCCCGTAGCGGGCCAGGAAGCTCTCGGCGGCTCCGGGGTCGTCCTGGTACAGGACGCCGACGATCGTGACCTCGTCGCCATACCGTTCGTGGGCCGCGGCGAGCACGGGATGCTCGTCGACGCACGCGGGGATGCACCAGCTCGCCCAGAAGTTGACGACGTACGGTCGCCCGGCAAGCGCGTCGGTGCCGAGCGCCTTCCCGTCGAGGGTGGTCAGGCTCCACTCCGGCGCCGGGCGCCCGAGGATCGGCGAGGCGATCTCGCGCGGATCGCGCCCGAATCCGCTGAGGAGCAGGAGGCCGAGCGGCAGCACCACGAGCGGGATCAGCAGCCAGCGCAGGTGGCGCATCAGGCGCCCTCGACCGGGCTGACCGATGGCGCTCGCTGCGGCTGGGCCGCGGCCACCGCGACCCGCCGGCGCTCGGGCCAGATGGCGAACGTCGAGCCGATGCCGACGATCACGCCGCCGATCCAGATCCAGACCACGAGCGGGTTGACGAAGAGATGCAGCGTCACCGCCTGGGTGGAAGGGTCCGACGCCAGGAGCGTGACGTAGAGGTCCTCTCCGAACGAGGTGCGCACCGCCGGCGTCGCGATGGCGGTCGGCGAGTTCGGATAGTCGCGGAGCGCCGTGCGCAGCGAGCCGGTCTGCGGCCCGGTGTAGGTGAGCTCGGCGCGCGTCTCGATGACACGGGCGTCGGCGGCGAGTGGCTCGACCACGAGGCGCTCGTGGCGGATCTCGTACGCGCCGATGCGCGCGGTCTCGCCCGGCCCGATCGTGACCGTGGCATCGGTCGCCAGGCCCGATGAGATCGCGACGGCGATCGCCATCACGAGGACCCCGACGTGGACGGTGTAGCCGCCGTAACGGCGTCGGTTGCGCGTCGCCAGGCGCCAGGTCGCGGTCAGCGCATCCTCGTCCCGGCCTCGGGCGCGGGCGCTGGCGCCGCGGATCACCTCGCCGATCATGATCGCGCCGACCAGCACCGCAATCCCAAGCGTCACCAGGACCGCGGCGCTTCGCAGCCCGAGCGCCAGGCCCGCGGCAACCACCACGGCACCGAGGATCGACGGGACGGCGAAGCGATCGCGCAGCGTAGCCCAGGATGCCTGGCCCCAGGGCAGGGCGGGGCCGATGCCCATCAGGAAGAGGAGGGCAACGAAGATCGGCGCGTTGACCGTGTTGAACCACGGTGCACCGACGCTGATCGTATCGCCCGAGGTCGCGGTCACCAGCAGCGGCAGAAGCGTCCCGAACAGGACCGCGAAGGTGAGCCCCAGGAACAGGACGTTGTTGAGCAGGAAGGCGGACTCGCGGCTGAGCAGTCCGGACGGGCGCCCACCGCCGATGAGCCCGGGCAGCCGCCACACCAGCAGGCCGAGCGACAGGGTCAGGGCGAGGAGGATCGCGCCCAGGAACCAGGGGCCGATGGCCGACTGGGTGAACGAATGGACGCTGATCACCACGCCGGATCGGGTCAGGAAGGTGCCGACCAACGTCAGCGTGAAGGTCGCGATCACGAGCGCGCTGGCCCAGATGCGCAGGCCGCCGCGACGCTCGGCCACCATGGCCGAGTGGACGAACGCCGTCGCCGTCAGCCACGGCAGAAGTGCCGCGTTCTCGACCGGGTCCCAGGCCCAGTAGCCGCCCCAGCCGAGCACCTCGTAGCTCCACCACGCGCCGGCGATGATGCCGAGCGTGAGGAAGATCCACGGCACCAGGGTCCAGCGCCGGACGATCCGCAGCCACTCCTCGTCGAGACGCTTCGTCACCAGCGCCGCCACCCCGAACGCGAACGGCACGGCCATCCCCGTGTAGCCCAGGTAGAGCAGCGGCGGGTGGAGCGCCATGAATGGATGATTCTGGAGCAGCGCGTTCGGGCCGATCCCCTCGGCGCCCACCGGCGCCGTCAGTGCGAACGGGTTGCCGGCCCACGTCATCACGGCGAAGAAGAACAGGTTGACGCACGCCAGCGTCGCGCCGACCCACGGCATCAGGAGCCGATGCCGTGCGCGATGTCGGTGGAGCACGACCGACGCCCAGCCGGTCGCCATCAGCGTCCAGAACAGGATGGATCCCTCGAGCGCGGCCCACAGGCTGATGGCACTGATGAACGCGGGCGTCGTCGTGGCGTTGTTCTCTGCCACGTACAGCACGCTGAAGTCGTGGGTCAGGAGCGAGATCACCATCGCCACGCAGCCGACGAGGGCGGCCACGAAGGAGCCGATGACGGCACGCCGCCCACTCGCCGCCAGGCGCTCGTCCCGGCCGCCCGCGGCGAGGACGAAGGCCACGACTGCGTAGGTGGTCAGGCCCAGCCCGATCACGATCGATGCGTGCCCGATGGTCGGGATCATGACCGCTCTCGATATTTCGAGGTCAGTTCACGTGGCCGGCATGCCGCGCTGCTCATGCGCCATGAGTCGACGACCGATGCGTATGGGCTGCGTGCGGGCGCGCGGTTGGAGCTGGCCATCACTCGATGGACCGCGAGAATCGCACGCCACGACGACCTCCGGTGCAGCACGCTCGATCCGTCGAGACCAGACGTGGCGATCATGGATCTTCGCCCGGGTCGATGACCTGGTCCGACGGCACGTCGCCGGGCGCCGGTGCCTCGTAGTTCTCGTCGTGCTTGACGATGACCTGGGTCGCCTCGAAGACGCCGTCGGATCCGAGCGCCCCCTCGACGACGGCACCGGAACCCTCCCGGAAGGAGCGGGTCGGGGCGACGGTCGAATGGACGGGGATCGACGCATCGCCATCGGTCAGGACGAACGCCAGGTCGGTGGCCGGTCCGGAAACGCTGCCGATGGCGACCTGCCCCCCGAGGCGCACCGTCTCGCCCACCGCGGCATCGCCGCGGGCCAGGAGGGCGCGGATCAGGTTAATCCCGAGGAAGCCGGCGCCGCCGGTCACCAGCACCGTCCGGGGCGCCCCGGGGTCGCGCTCGGTCATGCCGGCCCTACCTCCCCCCAACTCCTCG
>Ga0136619_10001111_pt1 | contig 10429 bp, 10 predicted proteins | sample AntDrymUQ3532106_2_FD_104807 | JGI IMG/M metagenome (GOLD analysis project Ga0136619, IMG submission 104807) | Polar desert sand microbial communities from Dry Valleys, Antarctica - metaG UQ353 (21.06) | ecosystem: Environmental > Terrestrial > Soil > Desert | place: Antarctica: Dry Valley... | reverse complement strand
GTGGTTCATAGCGGGGCATCGCAAGGAACCGACGGGCAGAGCACCGGGCAGGCCCAAAGGAGCGAAGGACTCGAACCCCCGCAAACCCTACGAGAGAAAGAACTTACCTGCTGCTACTTAGAACTCTATTTTTGTCACAGACGGTATTTGCATGAAGAATCGTATAATCGCTGGTGGAGGAGAAAGGAGCCTGCCACGGACCACGAAAAGGCACGGATCGTTTCGCGCGACCCCGAGATAGTGAGTGGTGCGCTCGTGTTCGCTGGTACCAGGGTGCCCGTGAAGAACTTGAACGACTACCTCATGGCCGGGCATTACTCTTTGGACGATTTCCCCGGTGTGAGCCGCGAGCAGGCCGAAGGGTACCTGAATATGGCTCTGGAGGCCGTGGAGGAGAACATGCGTGCGGGTGCTGCTCGATGAGATGATGCCTCGCGGACTGAAGCGGCTACTACCCGAAACCGCGGAAGTCACGACCATACGCGAGCGAGATTGGGGATCGCTGAAGAACAGCGATTTACTCGAAGCCGCACAGCAAGAGTTCGATGTCCTCCTGACCGCCGACCGGAGCATCCCGTATCAGCAAAACCTCTCGCGCTTCGATATAGCCGTCGTGGTCATCCAGGCGAAGAGCAACGCTTACGAAGACCTCGCTCCTCTCACGGAAAGGGCTTCGTAAGCTCTGCCGGCGGCGCGTTCCGGTTGCGCGCTTTCCAGCCCCACCGTCATCCGTTTCGGCGCGGAACACCAAGACTGTAGTCCCAGTATTCCCCGCCGTGATTCTCTACGAGGCAGATTCCGACGCACCCTGGCGCTGTACCAGTCGAACTCCTTCTCCTCGCCCTCACCCGGCGCCGAGTTGCCTCCGCAACTCCTCAGGGTCGGTGGTAGGGCTCTGGCAGGCGTAGCCCTCGCAGACGTAGGCGGTGGCCCGGCCATCCCGCATCGGGCGGTCGGCGAGGAGCGGGACGAGGGAGGCGGCCCCGTCCGGAACGAACCCTTCGGCGCGGCCCGCGACGACCTTGTTGGGCAGGTAGCTGCCGAAGACGACATCCATCAACGCCTCCGTGTCTTCCGATCCAGGATCGCCGGCGATGGCGACCTCCTTCGGGCGCGAGAGGTGGAAGTCGAGGGCGGCGAGGAGGCGGCCAAAGGCCGAGGGCGCCTTCTCCATGCCGCCGCTCAAGGAATCGAGGACGGTCTCGGCCCTGACGCGGTAGTCGTCGCGGTCGAGAAGAAGCGAGAGGCGCAGCAGCACGTCCGCCGCCACCGAGGTCCCCGAGGGCGCGGCGTTGTCGTATACGTCGCGCGGGCGGGTGAGGAGGTTCTCGTGGTCGGCGGGCGTATCGTAGAAGGTACTCCGCTCCTCGTCCCAGAAGAGCTCGTTCATCGCGTCGCACAACTCGCCGGCCGCGGAGAGCCAGCGCACCTCGAAGGTGGCCTCGTACAGCGCGACGAGACCGTCGGCGACCATCGCGTAGTCCTCCAGGTATCCGTTGAAGCGGGACCGGCCATCCTTGTATGAGCGATGCAGACGTCCATCCTCCTTCAGCTTCTCCAGGATGAAGGCGGCGTTCCTCCCGGCGGCCTCGCGGTAGTCCTCGCGGCCCGTGACGCGGGCGGCGAGGGCCAGGGAGCGGAGCATCAGGCCGTTCCACGCGGCGAGTATCTTCTCGTCACGAGCCGGCCGGACCCGCTCCTCCCGCGCCTCGAAGAGCTTCGCCCGTATCGCGGAGATCCGGCGCCACAACTCCGCTTCGGAGAGGCTGAACCCGGCGGCGACGGCCTCGGGAGGACGGGGTACGTTCAGGATGCTCCTGCCCTCGAAGTTGCCGCGTTCCGTCACGTCCCAGAATCGCATCGCCAGCTCGGCGTCTTCGGGGTCGAGGACGTCCCTAACTTCTTCCGGCGTCCAGACGTAGAATTTACCCTCCTCGCCCTCGGAGTCGGCGTCTTCGGCGGAGTAGAAACCGCCCTCGGGGCTCGTCATGTCGCGCAGCACGTAGTCCAAAGTTTCCTCGGAAATGCGGCGGTAGAACGGATCTCCGGTGGCCTGGAACGCTTCGAGGTAGATCCTGCTCAACAGCGCGTTGTCATAGAGCATCTTCTCGAAGTGCGGCACGAGCCAGTAAGCATCCACGGAGTAACGGGCGAAGCCGCCGCCGAGGTGGTCGTAGATGCCGCCGTCCGCCATCTTTCGCAGCGTGAGCTCCACGCCGGAGAGCGACGCCTCGTCGCCGGTGCGGTGGTGGTGCCTGAGCAGCACCTCCAGGTTCATCGCCTGCGGGAACTTGGGCGCGCCGCCGAAGCCCCCGGAGCGCCGGTCGAGCTCGGAGAAGAGCGCCCGGGCGGCGGCGTCCAGGATCTCCGGCTCGGGGGTCTCGGCCCTGGGGATAGCGGCGCCGGTGATGGCCTGGAGGTGCTCGCGCACGCCGTCGGCGCTCTTCAGAACCTCGTCGCGGCGGTTCTCGTAGGCGTCGGCGAGGCTGACGAGGAGTTGCTGGAAGGAGGGCAATCCATGCCGGGGCGTGGGCGGGAAGTAGGTGCCGCCGTAAAATGGGGCGCCTTCGGGGGTTAGGAACACGGTCATCGGCCAGCCGCCGTGGCGGGTGAGGGCCTGGACGGCGGACATGTAGATGGAGTCTATGTCAGGCCGCTCCTCGCGGTCCACCTTTATGTTGACGAAGTGCTCGTTCATGATGGATGCGGTGCCCTCGTCCTCGAAGGACTCGCGCTCCATCACGTGGCACCAGTGGCAGGCTGAGTAGCCGACCGACAGCAGGATGGCCTTGTCCTCGTCGCGCGCCCGCGAGAGGGCTTCCTCTCCCCACGGGTACCAGTCCACGGGGTTGTCCTTGTGCTGCAAGAGGTACGGGCTGGTCTCGTCCGCGAGCCGGTTGGCCATGACGTCTCCTCCCCGCCGCCCGGGCGGCGCGTCTCCAGGCAATCCTGTCCCCGGAACGTACCACATGTAACGCCTTCGCTCCGCGCTTCCCGAAAATCTCCAGGAGAAGCAATGATACGGTGATCCGATCCAGCACTCCACTTCGTAGGCTTTTCTTGAGAACAGGAAAGGGGTGATTTATATATGAAGAAGAAAATTGCCGTGGGCATCGTCTTTGCCGCGATGTCCTCTCTGATGGTCGGCGCGCCGGCTTCCGCCGCCCACTGCGTGGACGAGGAGGGCACAACTCCGGGCTTTTCGTACTTCGGCCAGATAGGCAAGAACTCTGATCCTACTGCCGATGAGTGCCGTGCCAATACTGGCAGTCCGTCCGAGCGCGCTCCAGGCCAGCAATAGGTAGCCGATAGAGTTTTGCAAGGAGAGCCGGAGGCATTACGCTCCGGCTCTTCAGCTTGTAGAAGCCAGTCAAACGCCCGATGAAGCGCCTTACGGGATGGTGGTCGGATCTTCCACATCCCGGCTGCTCCGTCGCCTTCGGATGCGGCGAACACCTCGCATCCGCACCGGTCTCCAGCCGGTCCTCGCCTCCCTCGCGTGTGTTACCGTCCGTAACGATGAGCGACGCGCTCCGCCAACCCGCCGGTGCCGGGCGTCTACGCGGCGCTCGCCGGCCCCGCGGTCCTGTCCGCCGGCGCCTACCCCTACTTCCGCCGCCTGAAGGTCCGCACTCGCGCCCGCTGATCCCACGGGGAGATGCTTACAGCCACGTTATCTTTTCGCTAATCGGGTAAAACAGACGGTAGAAGTTGGAAAAGGAGGAAAGATGAACTTGCAGACGCTGGAGAAGACCGCCAGGGAGATGGTGGCTCCGGGCCGGGGCATCCTGGCCGCCGACGAGAGCTTCGGCACCATAGGCAAGCGGTTCGACGCCTTGGGCATCGAGTCCACCGAGGAGAGCCGGCGCTCCTACCGCGAGATGCTCTTCACCACGCCGGGCATCGGGGAGTTCCTGTCAGGCGTGATCCTCTTCGACGAGACCATCCGCCAGACGACCTCGGACGGTACCCCGCTCCCGCAGGTACTCCTGGATCAGGGCGTGATGCCCGGCATCAAGGTGGACGGTAGCACGGTGGACATGCCCCTCGCCCCCGGTGAGAAGTTCACCCAGGGCCTGGACAAGCTCGCCGGCCGGCTCGAGGAGTACCGGGAGATGGGTGCCCGCTTCACCAAGTGGCGGGCCGTCATCACCATCGGCGAAGGCATACCGACGAGCAGGTGCGTGGACGCCAACGCCCACGCGCTGGCGCTGTACGCGGCGTTCTGCCAGGAGGCTGACCTCGTCCCCATCGTGGAGCCGGAGGTCCTCATAGACGGCAGCCACTCCATCGAACAGTGCTACGACGCCACACAGTGGACGCTGAACCGCACCTTCGACTACCTCTACGAGCACGGCGTGGAACTGACCGGCATGATCCTGAAGCCGAACATGGTCATCTCGGGCAAGGAGGCGGTGGACCAGTCCGGCGCAGAAGAGGTCGCCCGGGCCACGGTCGAGTGCCTGCTACGAAGCGTGCCAGCGGCCGTCCCAGGCATCGCGTTTCTCTCCGGCGGCCAGAGCGCCCTGCAGGCCACGCAGCACCTCAACGCCATGAACCGCCTCTACGAAGGCAGGCTCCCGTGGGAGCTCTCCTTCTCCTACGCCAGGGCGCTGCAGGAGCAGCCGATGGAGACCTGGGGCGGCGAACCCGAAAATGTCGAGGCCGCCCAGCAGGCTTTCTCCCACCGCCTCAAGATGAACGGCGCCGCCCGTTCCGGCTCCTACTCCGACGACATGGAAGAGGCCGCCTGACAAACGTTCGGTTCGTGCCCGGAGCGTTTGCCGGCCTCTGCCAAGAAGCCGGGACCGGCGAAATCTCCTGCCGGGTCATCCCAGAAGGGAATCCCTCATTTCTCGCGACGTGCGGCGGCCTCCACCTTGTTGTCCGGCTTCTTCGAGTGGTCCTCTATCCGTTCGGCGCGCACGATCAGACGCTTGTGGAAGGTGGGGATGGGGGTGCAGGTCTGGAGCGAGAGCAGGTCGCGGCCCGGCACCCCTCGCGTCGCCCACGTGGCCTCGGGGTCCACCAGGATCTTCTCCGTGACCCGGTAGCGGTAGGCGCGGCCCCGGCCGTCCCTGAGCATCACCTGGTCCCCGCGCCGAAGCTCGGGCAGACGATAGAAGATGTGGTTGCTCCCCGTCCCCGGCCACCCGAGCCGGTGCCCCGCCAGGTAGACGTTCCTCCGGGAGCCCGCATCCCAGGGCAGTGAGGTTCCCGGCACGTGGACCACGCCCGCGTCGAGCGCCGCCTGATTGTCCGAGCTCCTGACCGGCGCATCCCGTATGCCCAGGGCCGGCACCGTGAGGTCCATCTTCGCCCACGAGGGGAGATCGTGGCGGCGTGCCCCGAAACGCTTCGGCCCGTCGTTCTCGGAGATCTTACGGTCCCTCGCATCAGCCGGCTGAGCCTGCTTCTCCGGTTCGGGCTCCGGCTCAGGTTCCGGCTCAGATTTCGGTTCTGGTTTCGACTCAGGCTTCGGCTCAGGCTTCGGTTCTGGTTTCAGCTCAGGCTTCGGCACTGGTTTCGCTTCGGGTTTTGGTTCGGGCTTCCTCGGCTCGGGTCTGGGCTCTGGTTCCGGTCTTGACTTCGTTTGGGATTTGGGATCGGGGATGTTCAGCCAGGGCTGGGAGTAGTCCTCCGGTTCTTCCACGGTCTGCGCGGCGGGGACGGGCGGCGGGAGGGGACGAACGGAAGCCGCCTGCTCGTAATCCTCGCGGGCTCCGGCAAGGGCCACCGTGGCGACCACGAGCATAAGCGCCAGGGACATCAATATGACGCCCGCCCTCAGGAACACGGACCCTCCGAAAGGCCGGCGGCCGAGCGCCGCCGGCCGGTTCGATACCCGCCGTTTCTCGCTCGCGTCCGGTGGTAGCAAGAGGGGATCGAGGCGGACTCAGATTCTGTCGGCGCGCACGATGATGCGCTTATCGAAGGTGGGGATGGGGGTGCAGGTCTGGAGTGTCACCATGTCGCGGTCGCGCACCTGGCCCATCACCCAGGAATCGTTGGGGTTGGCGATAAACGTCTCGGTGACCCGGTAGCGGTACGCCCTTCCGCGGCGGTCCTTGAGGATCACCATGTCCCCCCGTCCGAGCGTGTTGAGGCGGTAGAAGATCAGGTGGCTCCCGGTCCCCGGCCAGCCCAGGCGATGCCCGGCGAGGTAGACGTTTCTCTGGGGGGCGTTGGTCCAGGGCAGGGAGGTCTCCGGAACGTGGGCGACGCCATTATCCAGCGCCCACTGGCGGTCGGAGTCGAAGACCGGGGCGTCATAGATGCCCATGGCTGGCACCGTGAGGCCCATGATCGCGCCCGGAGCCAACTCGTAGCGCCGGGGCCGGCTCGCGGCCTCGACATCGCTCCTGCTAGGCAGCGGGTAGTCGTAATCCTCAAACAGTTCCGGCGCCGGCGAAGGCTCCGCCGAGGACCCGGACTCCGGTGATGCCCCTGCCGAAGACTCCGGTGATGCCCCTGCCGAAGACTCCGGTGATGCCCCTGCCGAAGACTCCGGTGATGCCCCTGCCGAAGACTCCGGTGATGCCCCTGCCGAAGACTCCGGTGATGCCCCGGACGCCGGCGAGGACCCTGCCGAAGACTCCAGAACGGCCTCTGCGGCAGGTTCCGGCGCGGGTTGGGGTTTGGGGTCGGGGATGTCCAGCCAGGGCTGCGAGTAGTTCTCGGGCTCCGTCGTCTCCGCGGTGGCCTTCTCGGCGGGCTCGGCGGCGGCGACGGGCTCGGGATCTTCCCGGAAGAACAGCACGACGAAGACCGTCGTGACGGCCGCGAGCGTCAGCGCGGCGGCCATCATGTACTTGCCGACCGTCAGGAACACTTACCCTCCACCAGCGATCAACCGGAGACCACGAACGCTCCGCTACTCTTCCCGCCGGATGCCAAATCGCAGTACAACGGAGCCGCCGCAGACCAGGGCGAAACCGACGAGCAGCACGGAGAACGGCATTCCGCCGGTATTGGGCAGCGGCTTGTCGGGCACCGTGTCGTCCACGACGTCAGCTGCGGCGTCGTCGGCCACGTCGTCATCGGCCACGTCGTCCACATCTCCGTCGTCCACGTCGCCGTCGACCACATCGCCGTCATCCACGTCGTCGCCGTACTGGTCGTCAGTGGCGTCATCCACATCGTCATCGGCCACGTCGTCATCGGCCACATCGTCATCGGCCACGTCGTCATCGGTCACGTCGTCATCGGTCACGTCGTCATCGGCCACATCGTCATCGGCCACGTCGTCATCGGCCACGTCATCGCCGTCGTCATCGCCGTCGTCACCGTCGTCGTCACCGTCGTCGTCACCGTCGTCGTCACCGTCGTCGTCACCGTCGTCGTCGCCGTCAGGGGCCGCGTCCTGGGCGTGGGCGGCGTCTACCTGGAAGAAGGAGGGCGCTGTGTCGGAATACCTTCCGAAGGCCCCGAAAATCAGCATGGCCATCAGGGCCAGCAAAAGCATCACCGAGCGGAACCAACTTATCGTCACCCCGTTCACCGGATTCTTCATCGTTCCCCACCTCTTTGTCCGTGCCCCCGGCCTCGCCGATCTCCCGGCTCCTCCTTCGGCTGTCTACTGTCCGACACCACCCGCCAACTCCTCCTGGTCCATCCGTGCAGTAGCCCTTGCCCCGGAGACCCCGGGCCTACGAGTCGTGGCCCACGGAGGCCCGCATCATATACCGTCCGTAGCTACCGCACCAGAGTCACACGGACGGTCAACGGCCTTCATCGCCGAAGCCGCCGCATCCTGGAAACGTTTTCGCTCACAACCTCCTTCGCGAGAAGGCGAAACCCAGCAGGCCCGAAGCCAGGAGCAGGGCGACCACGGGCGCCAGGATCGCGGGGCCGCCCGTCTTGGGCAGCGGCTTGTCCGGCACCGTGCCTTTCACGACGTCCTTCCCATTGTCAGAGTTGTTCGACACGACGTCTGTCCTGTCGACGGAGTCGTTCGATGCTTCGACGGCCTGGCAACCTTCGCCACCGATGCCCGTCGAGCTGACTATGGGGAAGGTGTCGTTGACGGACCCGCCGGGGCTGCTGCCCCTGACCGGGATCGGCCAGATGCGCCTCGTAGGGTTATCCCTCATGTTCTGGGGGAACGTATCTCCCAGCGTCTTTCTGCCATTAGCTACTATGGTCCCGTCCTGTTGCAGCGTGATGTCCACATTGTCACCGTCCCGGAGCCGGAACGGCTCGCCCCCGTCGCTGAGCGTCAGGGTCAGGTCATCGCCCTGACCCGTGATCTCGCAATTACTGGTCTGTATGGTGATCTGGTCTATACAGGGATTCCGGCCGGTCGGGCCACAGCCAGGGTCACCCACGACGAGCACATCATCGCCTATGGCCGTCCCCCCAGCGAGCGGTCCTTTGTCTTCGTCCTGGGGCTCCGGTGTCAGCTGATCGTCGTCCGGCGGGGTTCCGTTATCGTCGCCTCCGCCATCGCCGCCATCGCCGGAGTCTCCGCCATCGCCGACGCCGTCGTCATCACCGCCGCCGTCGCCACCGTCTTCATCCTCGCAGGTTATGTCAGTGGAAGTGGCGACGGTGAGGCCCCCGCCATCCAACGTGTCGTCACCGCCCCTGATGTCGAAAGCTCCGATGGGACCGGGCGGGCTGCTCTCTATCACCAGCCGGTCGTTGGACTCCGTAATCTGTACGTTTTCGTCGTCTATGAACGTGCCCTGTGTACCGTCATCGTCCTGGAGAACCACGGATGCGCCTTGCTTGGCGATGCAGTCGCGACGAATGATGATGCGGTCTGTGGAGCCGTCTTCGTCAGTGTCAAGGGTTACGGTCTCCGTGCCAGCAAGCGGTCCTGGCGCTTCCAGTTGAGAAGTACGATACTGCTGGTCTTCCGAGCGGAGTTCGGAGATGGGTTCCCTCTGACCGGAGCCTTCTTGCGCGCTGGTCTCGGAGGACGTTGCATTCGCGCTCTCTGTTTCACTCTCGGCGGACGTAGTCTCTTGCGCCCCCGCGAACGCGGCGAACAGCATAGCGACGGCGAACATGGCCGACATCAAAACGAAAACCAGACTACCCCGTCCCGCGAAAGCTCCTATTTCCCTCCCTGGCCTCATGCTCCTCCCCTCCTCCGTCCGATATCCGGATCTCCCCGGCCCATCCTCCTGCGCGCCACACATGATCCCTACCCAAAGGTTGCGGAGCCGCCTGCGGAGCCACAAGAATCGCCCGGCATCATACACTGCTCAATACTTTTCCACCAGTCAGCTTATCGTCCTTCGACCTTTCACCGCCGGAAGACCGGGCAGTGAGGTCATTGATCTCTGCCTCGCCACATGACCATAAGCAGAGAGGCTCCCGGCAGGGCCACGATGCAACTCGCTATCGCGAGGCCGGACAACGGCGCTCCTCCGATGTTGGGCAGCGGTTTGTCCGGCACGTTGATGATGTCGCCTGCTATCCGGGTCCTCGAAGTTGTCGAACCGGCCGTACTGGTCGCCGGAGGCATCTTCCGAGTGCCCCGGGTGGAGAAGTCTTGGTTCTCCTCACAGCACGTTTCACGGTGGTTGGCCTGTCGGATGGTACCCGGCATGCTCGAAGTAGTCCCAGGCGCCTTCGACAGTGACCGCGGTTAGCGTCGCGTCTATCGCTTCCACCAAAGCCTCTTTGCTCATGGCCGCAGCTTTGCGCAGCAAATTCTTGATTTTGGCGAACGCTTCTTCTATGGGGTTGTAGTCGGGTGAGTAGGCCGGCAAATAGAGAGCAGCTCGCAGCCCTGCTGCTCGATCAACTCCCTAATCCGCCTCGGCCCGTGGGCGCCCAGGTTGTCCATCACCACGATCTGTCCTGCACGCAGGCTCGGCACGAGCGCTTTCTCGACGTAGGTCTCGAAGACCAGCGCGGTGGTCGCCCCTTCTACGGTCAGCGACGGTCCCATCCAACCGGTGGTCATACTCGAAAGTAGCGTCGTGTTCTTGCCCCGGTTTCGCGGTGCCGGCAGATGCAGGCGCTCGCCTCTTGGAGCGTAGCCGCGGATCGGAAGCCAGCGAGGTGCATGCACCCAGCACTCGTCGACGAAGAGCAACATCTCCAACTCAACCGCCGCAGCCACCATCACCCGCCAGGCAGCTCTGTGGAACTCGTCGCGCTCCGTTGCGGATTGTCCCCTTTTTCCTGCTCGATCCGCGCTATGGCGCGGCAGATTGTCGAGCGACTCACCGAGAGCCCCGAGAGGGCGTGTACGTAGTCGCGGCGCTCTTGGAGGGTGGCGAAAGGCCTCTGTGCTTCAGATCCGCCTCCAAGCTTTCTCATCCAACTTCGGAGCAGATCCGGGGCTCTTCTTAGTACTACAACCGCACTTCGTTGCTCGGGGCATCGCGTTCCATCCGGCGTCGGTAGTGACAGCGGCGTGCATCGGCCTGCCGTCTTCGACGCCACTTTGACCAGTGTAGCCTGAAGCTGC
>Ga0136619_10001109_pt1 | contig 10449 bp, 9 predicted proteins | sample AntDrymUQ3532106_2_FD_104807 | JGI IMG/M metagenome (GOLD analysis project Ga0136619, IMG submission 104807) | Polar desert sand microbial communities from Dry Valleys, Antarctica - metaG UQ353 (21.06) | ecosystem: Environmental > Terrestrial > Soil > Desert | place: Antarctica: Dry Valley... | reverse complement strand
GTTCAGCGCGAACCTGTCCATCCTGTTCAAGGAAGCGCCGCTGCTGGAGCGTTTCGGGCTGGCGAAGGAGGCCGGTTTCTCGGCTGTCGAGTTCTGGTGGCCCGGCCACGAAGCCGACCCCGGCGACGTGGAGCGCGCCGTGAAGGACGCGGGCCTCGACGTGGCGCTGTTCAACTTCGACGCGGGCGACATGCCGGGCGGCGACCGGGGGCTCATCAGCGACCCGGAGCGCCAAGAGCAGTTCCGGGAGAACGTGCCGGTGGCGCTGGAGCTTGCACGGAGCCTCGGCTGCCGCCAGCTGAACGCGCTCGTCGGGCATGAGATCGAGGGCCTGAGCAGGGAGGAGCAACTCTCGCTCGCCCGCGAGAACGTCCGGTTCGCGGCGGACGCGGCGGCGGAGCATGGCATCGGGGTGGTCGTGGAGGCGGTCAACACCTTCGAGAACGGATCGTACCTGCTTTGGACCACGGAGCAGGCCGTGGAGTTCGTCGAGAGCGTGGGTCGGGAGAACGTTCGGATACAGCACGACTTCTACCACATGCAGCGCATGGAGGGGAATCTGGTGGCGAACCTGCGGGAGCACTTCGGTTGGATCGGGCACGTCCAGATCGCCGACTCGCCGGGTCGCGGGGAGCCGGGAACGGGTGAGATCCACTACCCGTACGTTCTCGGAGAGCTCGAAAAGCTCGGCTACGACGGCTACGTCGGCCTGGAGTACAACCCGACCACGGAGACAACCGAGGAGAGCCTGGGATGGCTGCCGAAGGAGATGCGCGGTGAGGACGTCGGTGTGCCGGACTTGGGGCTCTAGAAAAGGAGGGCGTGATGGCTGAGAGGGTGGGTTTCATCGGGCTCGGGATCATGGGCAAGCCGATGGCGAAGAACCTGATGGAGGCGGGATACGATCTGGTCCTGCACAACCGCAGCCCGGAGAAGGCCGAGGAGCTGGCGAAGGAGGCAAACACCGAGGTCGCCGCGAGCCCGAGGGAGGTGGCGGAGGCGTGCGACGTCGTCATCACCATGCTCCCCGACTCGCCGGACGTGGAGGCGGCGGTGTCCGGAGAGGGCGGCGTCCTGGAAGGTATCCGCGACGGCGCGCTGCTGGTGGACATGAGCACCATCTCGCCGGTGGTTACGAAGGAGTTGGCGGCGGCGGTCGAGGAGCGTGGGGCTTCGATGCTGGATGCGCCGGTGAGCGGGGGAGACGTGGGGGCCATAAACGGGGAGCTTTCGATCATGGTCGGCGGCTCGGAGGAGGATTTCGAGCGGGCGAAGCCTCTCTTCGACGTGATGGGCAAGGTCGCCACGCACGTGGGGCCGGTGGGGAGCGGGCAGGTCGTCAAGGCGTGCAACCAGATCGTGGTGGTCCTCAACATCGAGGCCGTCTCCGAGGCGTTGGTGCTGGGATCGAAGGCCGGGGTCGCGCCGGAGAAGGTGGTCGAGGCGCTCTCCGGGGGGCTTGCCGGCAGCGCGGTGATGGAGGCCAAGAAGGAGAAGTTCTTCGGCCACGACTTCGAGCCGGGTTTTAGGATAGAATTGCATCACAAGGATCTGGGTATAGCCCTCGCGGCGGGCAGGGAGTACGGGGTGGCCCTGCCGGTCACGGCCATCGTGGACCAGATGCTCGAAGCGTCGAAGGCCAGGGGCCGGGGCGACAGGGACCACTCGGCGCTCCTCACCCTGCTGGAAGAGGCCGCGCAACACGAGATAGGGGAGGGAGGCTGAGGCTTCCCACCGAAGGAGGGCACACATGGAGCGTAGCCGGCTCATAAGGGCGATGGAAGACATCCTGGGCAACGAAGGCGTGATCCACGAGCACGAGCAACTACGCACCTACGAGTGTGACGGCCTGATGAACTACCGCGTCATCCCCGACCTCGTCGTCCTCCCGGAGACCGGCGAACACGTCCAACGAATCGTCAGGCTCTGCTACGACGAGGGAATACCCTTCGTGGCGCGGGGCTCGGGAACAGGGCTATCCGGCGGGGCCTTGCCGGTGAAGTCCGGCGTCCTGATCGTACTTTCCCGGATGCGCAAGATCCTGGAGGTGGACATCCCGAACCAGCGCATCGTGGTCGAGCCGGGCGTCATCAACATCTGGGTGAGCCAGGAGGTCGCGGACGAGGGCTACTACTACGCTCCCGACCCGGCAAGCCAGATCGTCTCCTCCATCGGTGGCAACCTGGCGGAGAACTCCGGCGGCGTCCATTGCCTGAAGTACGGGTTTACGACCAACCACGTGATGGGCGCGGAGGTTGTGTTGCCGGACGGCTCGGTGACGCACCTCGGCGCAGGCCGGGTGCCCGACGCTCCGGGCTACGACCTGCTCGGCGCGTTCGTCGGCTCCGAAGGCACGCTCGGGATAGCCACCAAGATCACGCTGCGTCTGGTCCGCACGCCGGAGTCGGTGCGAACTCTACTGGCGGGATTCGAGGACACCGAAGGAGCCGGCGGGGCGGTCTCGGGGATCATCGGCGAGGGGATAGTCCCCGCCGCCATCGAGATGATGGACCGGCTGACGATGGAGGCCGTCGAGGCGGCCGTGCACCCCGGCCTGCCGGACGCGGGCGCCGTGCTCATCATAGAGCTGGACGGGCCAGGGGCGGAGGTCGAGGAGCAGTTCGGGCGGGTGCTGGAGATCTGCGAGGAGAACGAGGCCACCGATATCCGGATCGCCGAAGACGATGAGGAACGAGCCCTCTTCTGGAAGGCCCGCAAGGCCGCGTTCGGGGCGATGGGCCGCATCTCCAACGACTACTACGTCCAGGACGGCGTCATCCCGCGCACGGAGCTATCGGCCGTTTTGGGCCGTATCTCCGAGCTCGCCGAAGAGTATGAACTGCGGGTAGCCAACGTCTTCCACGCCGGGGACGGGAATTTGCATCCCCTCGTCTTGTACAACAACGCCACGGAGGGTGAGGCCGAGAGGGCGGAGAAGCTGGCCGGAGAGATAGTCTTCGCGTGCCTGGAGCACGGCGGCTCGCTCACCGGCGAGCACGGCATCGGGGAGGACAAGAAGAAGTACATGCCCAAGATGTTCACGGACGACGACATGAACGTCATGCAGCTCCTGCGGTGCGCGTTTGACCCGCACCAGATCTCCAACCCAGGCAAAATATTCCCTACCCCCCGCCTTTGTGGCGAACGTCCCGGCCCCTTCCAGATGCACCCGCTCCAGAAGGCCGGAATCGTGGAGCAGTTCTGATGCAGACGCAGAAAGGACTCACCGAAGACCTGCGAGGAATAGTTGGATCGGACAGCGTCCGCGAAGCCACGGCCGAAGACGCCGTCGAGGGCGTCGAGCCCGCCTTCGTGGTCGAGCCGGGCTCGGTCGAAGAGATCAGCGACGTAATGAAGCTAGCCGCCCACGAGAACCTCGCCGTCTCCCCTCGGGGCGGCGGAACCAAGACGCACATCGGGGACCCGCCACGACAACTCGACCTCATCGTGAGCACCGCCCGCATGAACGAGATAATGGAACACACGCCCGGAGATCAGATATTCCGGGCCGAAGCCGGGGTGAAACTCGAAGATTTGCAAGAGCAAATATCAGGGTCTGACCAGATGCTCGCTCTTGACCCGCCGGAGAGCGGCGCGACGCTCGGCGGCATCATCGCGGCCAACTCATCTGGGCCCCGAAGGTACAAATACGGCACCGTCCGAGACCTGATCATCGGCATAACCGTCGTCCTGCACGATGGCACGGTCGCCAAAGCCGGCAGCAAGGTCGTCAAGAACGTGGCCGGCTACGATTTGTCGAAGCTGTTTACGGGCTCCCTGGGCACCCTGGGTATCATCGCCACCGCCAACTTCCGCCTCCACCCGCGCCCCGAAACGGCCCGCACCGTGGCCGTCGAAGCGGCCGGCCCCCAGCAGGCTCAGGCGGCCGCGCAGGCTATAGTTCATTCTCAGGTCGAGGCCACGGCGGTCGAGTTGCACTATGGCGAGGAGGAGAAGCTGCTGACGGTTCTCCTGGAGAGCATCCCTGGTGGTATAGACGCCAAGACCGAGGCCGCCCACTTCTTGCTCAAGCAGTTCGGGGAGGTAAGGACGCTCTCGGACGAGGAGGTGGACCATCTTGGTCCGCTGACGCCGCCCGAGGTCACCGACGAGATCGTACTGAAGATCGGGGCTCCGCCGGCGGATCTGGCCGCCGTGCTCGAGTCGGTCGTGGACGCCGCGGAGCGCAAGGGACTCGCGCATCCGCGCATCACGGGTCATGCCGGAACCGGGGTGACCTTCGTCGGGCTTTCGAGCGAGGATGAAGACGCTGCCGCCGGGTTCGTGGAGGAGATGCGTGAGATCCGGACCCGCAAAGGCGGAAACGTGACCCTGCAACGTGCTCCATTAACCCTGAAGCAAAGGGTAAGTACGTGGGACAATGAGGGAGACTATCTCGGTCTCGTGCGAAGGGTGAAGGAGAAGTTCGATCCCCGGGGCGGCATGAACCCCGGCAGGTTTTTGGGAGGTCTCTAATGACCGAAGCCACCGCCGCGGGTCAACATCTAGCTGACGAGATGGAGGTGATCCGGATCGTTGACGACGTGGACAACACCGTTGACGCCAAGGACTGGACTACCTGCCGAGGCTACTTTCTCGACGAGATAATTGCGGATTTCACCTCGCTCGCGGGTGGTTCGCCGGGGCTTATGAAGGCGGATGACCTGGTGGGAGCCTGGGAGACGAACCTCTACAGCGACAAGAAGAGCCACCACATGAGGTCCAACTACAGGGTCGCCATCAACGGTGACGAAGCCGAGGTGTTCTCGAAGGGTTACGCGCTCAACATACTTCCGAGCGAGACCGGCTCCGGACTGTGGGAGGTATGGGGGGACTATGTCCATACGTTGAGGCGCACGGGCGAGGGCTGGAAAGTCTCGGGGATGAGCTTCTTCGTCACGTATGCCCGAGGGAACGAAAGAGCCCGAGATTTCATACCGGAGAGTGGTTCTTAGGAGGACTTTGATGACGGATCGAAACGGTGGAGGCGGAACCGGCGGAGCCGGCGAGGATCGCTACGACGCGACCGACGCCACTGAGCGCCGGAGCGACGAGGGGACGGCGCGTGAAGACGCGATGGCGGGAGCCATTGGCGCCGGGAGCCCGGAGGATGTGGGGCAGAGCACCTTCGCGGCCACTACGGAGTCGCTGCAGCACACCATGGGCAAGGACCGGCCAGAGAGCGGCAGCTACGCCTTTCCGGCCTTCGACGACCATCACCCGCCGGACAAGAACCTCATAGACGAGTGCGTCCACTGCGGATTCTGCCTGCCGACGTGCCCGACCTACGTGCTCTTCGGGGAGGAGATGGACTCGCCGCGCGGGCGCATCTACCTGATGAACAAGGGCCTCGACGAGGAGCCGATGAACGACGAAATGGTGCGGCACTGGGACCTGTGCCTCGGGTGCATGGCCTGCGTCACGGCCTGCCCTTCCGGGGTCCAGTACGACAAGCTCATCGAGGCTACCCGCGGCCAGATAGAGCGCCGCTACGAGCGAAGGGCCGACGATAAAGCGTTCCGGGAGATGATCTTCAAGTTCTTCCCATACCCCAACCGCCTACGGGCTATCGCCGCCCCTATGCGCCTCTACCAGCGATTCGGCATCGGGGACCGGCTACGCAAGACGGGCATCATGGACCGCATGCCGGCCCGGATGCGGGCGATGGAGGCGCTCCTCCCGGACTTCCCGAAGGAGGAGAAGATCCCGGAGTTGACAGAGCCCTCGGGCGAGAAGCGCCGCCGCGTCGGCATCCTCACCGGCTGCGTGCAGCGGGTGTTCTTCTCGCACGTCAACGCTGCCACCGTGCGCGTACTCGCCGCCGAGGGCTGCGAGGTCGTCGCCCCGAAGCAGGGTTGCTGCGGCGCGCTCTCCACCCACGCCGGTCGCGAAGAAGAATCCCTCAATTTCGCCCGCAAGACCATAGACACCTTCGAGGGTCTGAACCTGGACAACGTGATCGTCAACGCCGCCGGCTGCGGCTCGACGATGAAAGAGTACGGGCATCTCCTGCGCGACGACCCTGAGTATGCGGAGCGGGCGGAGGAGTTCTCGTCGAGTGTCAGGGACGTCACGGAGTTCCTGTACGACATCGGGCCGGTCGCCGAGCGGCATCCCCTTCCGGTCGAGATCGCCTACCACGACGCCTGTCACCTTGGGCACGCGCAGGGCGTCCGCAAGCAGCCGCGCCACACCCTCAAGCAGGTGCCGGGGTTGGGGATAAAGGAGATCCGGGAGTCCGAGGTCTGCTGCGGTTCGGCCGGTATTTATAACATGGTCGAGCCCGAGCCCGCCGCCGAGCTCGGGGAGCGCAAGGCGAAGAACGTTCTCGCCACCGGGGCGCAAATTATCGTTACCTCCAACCCTGGATGCACGCTCCAGCTTCGGGCTTCCTTGAAAAAAATGGGACGCGAGATGCCGGCCGCGCATCCGATGGAGGTTCTCGACGCCTCCATCCGCGGTGAGCCTGTCGAGAAGCTCCTCCGGTAAGAGCGTGAAAGCGTGCCGGTCCATACTCGACGTATCCTTGAGCAAGGCGGTCTCGTTGCCTGGTTTGCGGGATGCTAGGGTTCTGGCGTAAGCACGGCTGGTAAAAATCGTTGGACCAGAGCGAAATAGCGGGGTGGCCGCGCAACCGTTGGGAGCTATCCGCAGCGGAGACATATACGCTCCTCTACGGGCCGCAGTCCTCCAAGCCTTCGCAACCGTTCAAGCTGGCGGTGCTGGAGTTGGTGTCCCGGCGGGTGCTCGATCTGGTCGAGGTCGAGAAGTCCGGTTTCTTCTCGTCGAAGAAGGTCGCGGTCTTGAGGAAGGGTGAAGGCACGACGGACAATCGGGTTCTTTTGGCGGTTCGGGATCTTTACTTTGCCAGCGACAAGAGCGCGTATCAGAACGGCATCACCGGGGTCGAGGTCAAGTCGCTGGCCGAGGGAGCCGGCCGGCAGTATGGTCCGCGGAAAGGTTTCACCGAGGCCGTGGTCATGAAATCTCTCACCGAGCAGGGTTTCTACCAGCGCGAGCAACGCAGCTTTCTGGGGATCATCCCTTATCAGCGTTGGGCGCTCACCTACTCGGGGGAGGCGGCGAGGGCGCGGCTTACGGTGAGGATGCGGCTCGGTGAGTCGCAGTTTCGCCGATGGGTGGACCAGCAGCCGAATCGGGCACTGGCTTACCTCGGGCTCATGGGGCCCGTGATCCTGCTCATGGAGCCTCTGCAACCAGATCTCCGGCGCCTGCGCGAGGAGCACGAGAGATCCGGCGATAGTGGCGGTAGCGGCGGTGCGGGCGATGGATCGGCAGGCGAGGGATCGCCCCAGGAAGATACGCTGGACTTCGGCGACCTGGACTTCGGCGGGCTGGATCTCGACTTCGACGTGCTGAGCGACCTCGACGGCGCCTTCGACGCCATAGACTCCGGCGTGGACGCCGGGGGCGGCGATGGAGGAGACGGAGGAGGCGATGGGGGCAACGGGGACAACGGGGGAGACTGAGGTGGATGGTCCCGATGGTCGCAGGTATCCGATGAAAGGTGGATGGTCCCCTTGAAGGCTCCTCGCTCCGTTCTCGCCGTCCCTGCAAACGACCTGCGGATGGTCGAGAAGGCCCTCGCCTCGGAGGCCGACGCGGTCTTCCTGGATCTCGAAGACGCCGTCGCTCCCGACAACAAGGCGGGCGCCCGAAAAGATGTCGTCCGCGCCATCGGGGAGTTCGACTGGCGTGGCCGTCCGACCGTGTTCCGGGCCAACGCCCCCGACACGCCGTGGTTCTACCGCGACCTGATCGAGGTAACGGAGGGAGCCGGCGCCGCCCTCGACACTATCCTCATCCCCAAAGTCCGGCGTCCGGCGGACCTGCACGCCGCGGACGTGCTGCTCTCAGGGCTGGAGATGGCCGGCGGCCTGGAAGTCGGGCAGATAGGGATAGAGGCCCAGATAGAGAACGCCGAAGGGCTGGTCAACGCGAACGTCACGGCCTGCTCCACGAACCGGCTCACCGCGCTTCACTTCGGTCCCGGCGACTTCGCGGCGAGCCTCCGCATGCCCCTGAAGAGCATCGGCACAGCGGACGAATGGGACGCGGCGTACCCAGGCCACCGCTTCCATTACGCCATGCAGCGCATCGTGACCGCCGCCCGTGCCGCCAATCTCCGCACCCTGGACGGTCCCGTCGCCGACTTCCGGGACGAAGAAGGTCTCAAGGAAAGCTGCAAGATCGCCCGTTCCCTCGGCTTTGACGGCAAGTGGTGCATCCACCCGGCCCAGATCGGGGTCGTCAACGAGGTCTTCTCGCCCACGGAAGAGGAGCTCGAATGGGCGGAGAAGGTAGTCGCCGCTTACGAGGAGGCGAACGCGGCGGGGAGCGGCGCGGTCAGCGTGGACGGCCAGATGGTTGACGCCGCCTCGATAAGAATGGCTCGTAACACTCTGAGTCTATCTCGATCTTAAGCTCGAGGAGCCTCCAAGCGCACGGCGCGCGGCATCTTTGCCTTGATGCGGCCAATGATGTCTTGTTCGAGAACCTCTGGTTTCTGACCAGAGCCCAGCATCCTTTCTACTCCCAGCACGTCCGTGCTCTTCCGCTCCTTCAGGATGATCTGCAGATCCTGATCCAGAAGTATGAGATTGTATGCGTGGAAATGGACGGAATCCGCGCCGTCTGCTTCCCTGAGGCGGTCGGTTCGGAACTCCCGCGCGATGTACTCGAAGAAATCTGTTTAGAGTACCAGGATCAGCTTCTTGCCGAGCGCCTCGAAAGCGGCGGCTTTATGATGCATCTGCACGAGGATAGTCTTGGCCGACATTTTCCAGTTGATCCCGTACTGATATGGAGGCGCCAGCTCTCCCCGGAGCAGATCTTCCCTGGCACCCCAGATGCCGCCGGAGCCTGTGGTGTCGAGACCCTGTATCTCGATCCCGGCGTAATCGGTTATCTCTTCGTCGTTAGAGGAGACCACGAAGTAGTCTATGCTGCCTCCGGGCATGGCAACCTCTGGCACCACGAAGTATTGGCGAGCGGGTTCGAGGGACGCAATGCAGTCTAGAAATATCTGTCTGCGCTGAAGAAAGCGGTGAGGACAGACTACCAGCGGACGACCCTTGTATCCGACCGTGCAGGAACCGATAGTCCGACTCGGATCGCTTTTGCGCTGCTTCACGCAACGTTTGGCTAGGAAAGGGCACTCTTCCGCTCGAAGCGCACCGATGATCTCTTCTTTGGTCTCCTGTCCTATCAGTTCGCCGTAAAACTCGGCAGGGTGTTTCTCAAAAGCGCTCACGCCTGAAAAAGGCTCTGCTGCGCGGTCAGAGCCTGGCCTTCCGACAGCACCTTTCGTAGCCTGCGGTCGGCTTCTTCGAGGTAGCTCTTGCTCGTGTCTATTCCAATTCCGCGACGGTTCCACAACAGCGCTGCAGCGACGGAGGAGCCAGTGCCGACGAATGGGTCGAGCAGTAACCCGTCTTTGGGACATGTTGCCTTTATCGGGATCTCGCAAAGCTCCACTGGGAACACGGCGTAATGGCTGTCTTTGCGCCATTGATCTTCCGGAATGATGTGCTATACGTCTCCAGGTTTGGTGCCGTTCTTATGATAAGGCAGAATACAGAAGCCCCGCGACTTCAACTCTCCGGCTCGTCCACTGAACTCCAGGGAGTCGGAATGTGTGGACCTCTGATATCCCCGGATTATCATCCTGAAGTCCTGAATCTCGCCGCGCTCGACCTTCTTTAAAGCCTCCTCCAGCGCGGCGAGAGCAGACGTTCTCTCGCCGGCGCTCAACTCCTTGCTCTGCTTTATCTGCTGCTCGTATTTGGAGCCGCTGACGCCCGTGGGAGTGACTATCCTTCCGTTTCGATAATACGGTTTCTTTGGAGCATTGCGTATGGCATCCACATCGTAGTAATAACTGTTCTGTTTCACAAAATGAAAGACGTATTCGTGGACGTTTCTGAGCTTGTCTTTGGAGTTGCAGGGATTGCCCTTGACCTTGTCCCAGACGATGGAGTTACGTAGGATCCAACCGTCCTCTTGCAGCCCAAACGCTACCCGCCAGGGAATGCCAAGAAGACCTTTGTTGAGGTACGTGTCGCCCACGTTGAGCCACAAAGAGCCTGTGGGTTTCAGTACGCGGCGAACCTCTCGAAATACGCCGACCAACGAGGTGACATAATCCTGCCAGCTTGTTTCATGTCCTAGCCCACTTTGGCTATCATATCTCCTCTTCGACCAGTAGGGTGGACTGGTGATGCAGCAGTCGGTGGCGCCGGTAGGAAGAGTTTCCAAAACTTCCTCCGCGTTCCCGTGCAGCAGGTAGAACCTTTCCTCTGAGTCATGCAGAGGGTTACCGGGGAGATATGATCGAAAGTTGTGGATCGGGGATTTCTTGAAGAGCGTGGTGTACCTTCCCTTCGAGCAATCGAATGGAAGAGCCGACGTAGCAGCGTCGGCGGGAAG
>Ga0136619_10001105_pt1 | contig 10475 bp, 12 predicted proteins | sample AntDrymUQ3532106_2_FD_104807 | JGI IMG/M metagenome (GOLD analysis project Ga0136619, IMG submission 104807) | Polar desert sand microbial communities from Dry Valleys, Antarctica - metaG UQ353 (21.06) | ecosystem: Environmental > Terrestrial > Soil > Desert | place: Antarctica: Dry Valley... | reverse complement strand
CCGACGAGTCGGGTGACGCACCTGCTCGGCATGGGCGTCTACGCGATCGTCTACGGCATCATCCGCACGGCTCTGGTCCTTGGGGTCGCCATGCTCGCCTTCGACTTGGACCTTGGCAACGCCAACTATGCTGCGGCCCTGGTCGTCCTCGCCGTGTGCAGCATCTCGCTCGTCGGGTTCGGGGTGGTCGCTGCCGTCATGCCCTTGCTCTCCCCCGAGAAGGGCCAGCAGGTGACGTACATAGTCTCCGCGCTCTTGCTCCTGGTCTCCGGCGTCTACTATCCCGTGAGCGTCCTCCCCGACTGGATGCAGCCGCTCGCCACCATCTCGCCGGTAACCTACGGCCTCGAAGGCTCCCGCGCAGCACTCACGGACGGCGCCGGCGTCGCCCAGCTCTGGGGCAGCATCTGGCCGTTGCTCGTGATGGGGGTCGTCTTCGTGCCGCTCGGGATCTGGATCTTCCACCTCGGTGAAAACTACGCGAAGCGAACCGGAAAGCTAAAGAGGAGCGGATAGAGAGGTTTCAGGTCTTGTGGGGCGTGTCTTTACCGGCTGACCAGCCCTGTCCGCACGTCGAGGGCTTCGGCGTTGCGGGCGAGCTGGCGGTCAGCGGTGAGGAGGGTGAGGTCTTCGGCGGAGCAGAGCGCGAGGTGTAGCGCGTCCGGCGCCTTGAGCGGAAGGTCGAAGCGGGCGATGTAGTCGCGGGCGAGCCGGTAGTGGCCGGCTTCCAGGTGCCGCCGGCCGTACAATCCGTCTCGTAGGTGGGCGTCGAAGATGGTGGATACCTCTTCGGCTTCTTCGTGGGAGAGGTCGCCGATCCTTACGCGCAACGAGACGGCGGCGAAGAACTCGAGCTGTACGAGAGTGCTGATCTCCGGTTCGTCGGCATCTTCGTATATGCTCTGGACCGCGGCGCTGTTCTCTTCGGGGAGATAGTAGGCGACGACGACGCTGGTGTCGAAGTAGCGGTTCGGGATCAGTACCTCGCCTCTCGCCGGGCTTTGATGACGGACTCGCTGGCGGACTCGCCCTTCAGATTTATCGACGCCCGGAATTCGGTCAGATCCGGAAACCGTCCGGGCTCCCGATTCGGCGGCACGAGGCGGGCGACCTCCTTGCCGCGGCGCAGGATCGAGATCTCCTCCCCCGACTCCGCCCGCTGCAGGTACGCCCGCAGGTTCTCCCGCACCTCCCTGACGTTTACCCGTTCCATGCTATCTCCTTTCTGTGTACGCGACAAGTGTACACGTTGCGGGGAACAGGTGAGTGTGTTTCAGATCCCGCCCTAAAAGTTCTCGTAGACCTCGTCCAGAAGGAGCGTGGTTTCGGGGCGGGGGACCGGGATCTCGCCTCGGCCTGGCCCGCCCTGGCGCTACTCGCAGCTCTCGTCGCGCCAGTGGCGCTCTATCCGGGGGCGGTTCTGGTCCACGATCAGGTACGCTTGCAGGGACGGCATCTTGCGGTAGTTGAGCATTTTCTCGCGGCGGTCTATCGACTCGGTGCCGGGTGAGGTGACCTTGACGATCAGGCACGGGGCATGTTCGACCAGCGGATCGTCGTCCTCGCTCAGTTCTCCGAGAGGTCCTTCTCCAGGTCGTCCACGACTTCGGCGGCGGCGGTGGGGCCGATGCCGAGCATCCAGAGGTCGTCAGAGACCTCGTAGACGCGGTCCTGCCGAACGGCTTCGAGCCTTTGCCAGAGGGGGTCGGAGGTGATCCTCTCCTCCGTCGAATCCTCGGGGGCGCCGTAGACGGTAACGAAGACGGCATCCCCGTCCATCTTCGGGATCTCCTCCTCGCTGACGTTGAGGATGGCGAATTCGTCGACGTTCTGGGAAGGGGGACGCGGAAGTCCGGCGTCCTCGAGGACGGTCCCGATAAACGACTCTCTCTGATATATGCGGGTCTCGCCCGGTAGGAAGCGGACAACCGAGACCTCCGTCTCGCCGAGCCGGTCTCCCATCGCGCCCTCGAACCGCCCGAGCCGGTCGTCGTAACCGGCCATCACCCCTTCCCCCCGCTGCGCCCGGTTCATCGCCTCGGCGTGTTTCGCGAAGTTCTCCTTCCAGGTGACGCCGGTAGTTTCGGTGAACACCGTGGGTGCGATCTGGCTCAGCTGGTCGTAGATCTGCTCGTGGCGGAGCTTGCTGGAGAGGATGAGGTCCGGGTTCAGCGTGGCGATCTTCTCCAGGTTCGGTTCCTCGATGGTGCCGACGTTCTCGATCCCGTCGGTACCTTCGAGGTACGAGGGGAGACCGAGCCCCTCGACAGCCTCGACCGATCCGACCGGCTTCACCCCGAGCGAGATCGCGCTGTCCAACTCCCCCGTGTCCAGCACCACGACCCGCTTCGGCGTCCCCCGTACCTCCGTCTCGCCCATGGCATGCTCGATGGTCCTCGCAGGCGAGGACGACGCACTACCGCCTCCGTCCCCGCTCCCACCGCAGGCCGCTAACGCGAGCGCGACGACCACGAGGAGCACGGAAGACGGGCGCTTTTTGATCCAGATCAATTGATTCGTTCCTCCAAATCTTGTATCTTGGCGTCCCATGTTGCTATTGACAATCATTCTCAACATAATGGACAACGATAGTGGGGTCTGCGGTTCGCGTCAACAGGGGTGTGATCCGGATCAGGTCGGGGGCAGGTAGGGGATGCGGGTCTTGCGTTCGCGTTCTGCGCTGCTGGTCGGGTTGGTGGGGTGCTCGGCTGTGCTGTTCTTGTGTCTGCTGGCGAGCGTGCGTTTCGGGGCGGCCCGGATCGGGACGTGGGACGTGATCCTGGCCTTCGTGGACTACGGCGGCTCCGAGGATGATCTGATCATCCGCACCCTGCGCGTGCCGCGGGCCCTTATAGCCGCGCTGGTGGGCTCGGCCCTGGCCGGCGCCATCATGCAGGGCCTCACCCGCAACCCACTCTCGGACCCGGGGATACTCGGCATCGAGGCCGGCGCCGCCCTCGCGGTGGTCGGGTCCGTCTTCCTGCTCGGGACTTCCTCGCTCACGACGTACGCCCTGTTCGCGTTTGCGGGCGCCGCCATCGCCGCCGTTGTCGTCTACGGGCTCGGGACGCTCGGGGGCGGGATGAACCCGATGAAGCTCGTCGTGGCGGGTGCGGCGCTGGCGGCGTTGCTGTCGTCGCTGACGACGGCGGTGCTCATCTTCAACCAGCGGACGCTGGAGGAGATCCGATTCTGGCTCGCCGGTTCGGTGGCCGGGCGGGACCTCGGGTTGTTGCTACAGGTGCTTCCCTACGTCTCCGTCGGGTTATTGCTCGCGTTCGCCCTTAGCCGTCAGATCACGGCCCTAACGCTGGGCGAGGACGTCGCCACCGGACTCGGACAGCGAACGGCGTGGGTCAAGTTTTTCTCCGTGGTGGCTGTCGTTCTCCTCGCGGGGAGTGCGGTCGCCATCGCGGGGCCGATAGGTTTCGTCGGGCTCGTCGTCCCGCACGTGGCGCGCTTCTTCGTCGGGGTGGATTACCGCTGGATCCTGCCCTACTCCGCCCTTCTGGGTGCAGTGCTGCTCGTCTCGGCGGACATAGCCGCGAGGGTCGTGCTCCGTCCGCAGGAGCTGCCCGTCGGCATTATGACCGCCCTCGTAGGGGCGCCGTTCTTCATCTATCTGGCGCGCGAGAGGATCAAGGGTTGAGGGGGAGGGCCGTCGTCAGGCCGTGGGGCGGTCGCGTCTCCGTGCGGTTGGACCCGCGCTCCGTCGTGGTCTTCGTGCTGCTCGGACTCGCCGCTTTCGCTGGCGTCGTTGCGAACGTGGGGGTAGGGGAGTACCCGATAGCGCCGCTCGACGTGATCCGGGCGCTCTTCGGCATCGAGTCCGGCGACGGCAACTACGGGTTCATCGTCAACGTGCTGCGACTGCCGCGGGCGCTCGTGGCGGTGCTCGTCGGGGCGGCGCTGGCGGTCTCCGGGGCGGTCTTGCAGGGGCTTACGAGAAACGACCTGGCGGCGCCGGACATCGTCGGGGTCAACGCCGGGGCCGGGCTTGCGGCCGTTACCCTGATCGTGGCTTTCCCTTCGGTCTCCGCGGTGTTCCTGCCGCCCGCGGCCTTCGGGGGGGCGCTCGTGGTGGCTGTGCTGTTGTACCTGCTCGCGTGGCGGGGGAGTAGTTCGCCAACGCGGCTCGTCCTGATCGGGGTGGGGTTGAGCGCCGTCGCCACCGCGCTGACGACGTTTATGATCACGTTCGGCGATATCTACCAGGTAAGCCAGGCTCTCGTCTGGCTTACCGGCAGCGTCTACGGCCGCTCCTGGGAGCAGGTCCTCACGCTCCTGCCCTGGCTGGCCGTATTTATGCCCCTAGCCCTGCTGCGCTTCAGGCACCTGAACGCGCTCGGCCTCGGGGACGAGGTGGCGACGGGCCTCGGCGCCCGCGTGGAGTTGGAACGGGGCCTGCTGGTCCTCGCCAGCGTCGCGCTCGCGGCCTCGGCCGTGGCGACCGCGGGCACCATCGGCTTCGTCGGCCTCATGGCCCCGCACATCGCGAGGAAGCTCGTCGGCCCCGCCCACGGCGGCTTGCTGCCTGTCTCGGCGATGACCGGCGGAGCCACGGTCGTGCTCGCCGACCTCGTCGGGAGGACGCTCTTCGCGCCCGTGGAGATACCGTGCGGGATCGTAACCGCCGTCGTGGGGGCGCCGTTCTTCCTGTACCTGCTCTACAGGACCCGTAAGACGTGAAACAGAGAGGACGGAGAGGAATGATCACACAGAAGACACGGAGATCCAGGTCCATCCGACCGACTCGCAGGGAGTTCCTGCTCGGGGCGGGAAGCCTGCTGGTTCTCGGCGGTTGCGGCAGTGGAGCCGCGGACGGTGGGAGCGTCCGCGGTAGAACGCGCACCATCAAGCACAAGTATGGCAGCACGGAGATCAGCGGGAGACCGGAGCGCGTGCTCTCCATCGGCTACCAGGAACACGACTTCATCTTCGCCCTCGGGGTCACGCCCATCGCGGTGCGCTACTGGTACGGCGACAAGTCTGATGTGATCTTTCCCTGGGCCGAGGATGAGGCTGGCGACGCGGACCCCGAGATCCTCAACATGCCGGAGGGGCTGAACTTCGAGCGGATCGCCGCTTTGGAGCCGGACATCATCGTCGGGTTGTATTCGGGGATGACGGAGGACGACTATGGGACGCTATCGGAGATCGCCCCGACGGTGGCCCAGTCCGGCGAGTACATAGATTACGGCATGCCGTGGCAGGAGACGACCATGATGCTTGGCAAGACGCTCGGGCGCGAGGACCGAGCCGAGGAGCTCGTCTCCGGGGTCGAGGGGCAGTTCGAGGCCGTCCGCAAGGAGTACCCCGAGTTTGAAGGGAAGAGCCTCGCCGTCGCCACGTACTCCGGGGGCACCTTCGGCGTATTCGCCTCCGAGGACCCTCGGGCGCGTTTCTTCACCTCGCTCGGGTTCGTTATCCCTGAGAAGTTCGACGAGCTCGCCGGCGACTCGTTCTACGCCGACCTGAGCGCGGAGCGTGTGGATCTTCTCGAGGCCGATGTCCTCGTCTGGGACCAACTCTCGTTCACCGAAGGGGGGCGCGACGGACTCGAAGAAGAGCCGCTCGTAAGGCAGCTCGACGCGATGCGGGATGAGCGCGCCATCTTCCTGGAGGACGACATCGAAGACGCATTCGGCTGGAATACTGTTCTCAGCCTGCCCTTCGCGCTCGACGGAATAGTGCCGATGCTGGCCGCCGCCGTGAACCCCGACACGAAAGCCAAGGAATGATCTCGGAGCGGAGGTAGAAGCGATGACCACGACCATCGAACGTCCCTGGACCGAGCTTGAGGTCCCGTCGGGACTGCTGATACCCGAGATAGAGAACGACCTCACCCGCCGCGGCTTCTTGATCGGGGGCGCGGCGGCACTGCTTCTCGCCGGATGCGGCAAGCAAGACGGAAACGGCGACGAGGCTTCCGGTGGGAAGCGGGCCATCGAGCACAAGTTCGGTTCAACCGAGGTGCCGGAGAACCCGGAGCGCGTGGTGGCCGTCGGCTACAACGAGGCTGACTTTGTGCTCGCGCTCGGGGTTATGCCCGTCGGGGTACGCGACTTCATCGGCCCGTTTGAGGAGGACGCGAGGCCGTGGGCGCAGGAGGAGTTCGACGGCGCCGAGCCGAAGCTCGTGGGAGGCGAGGAGGTCAACTTCGAGGCGGTCGCGGCGTTGGAGCCGGACCTCATCCTCGGTATCTACTCTTTTATGGATCAGGACGGCTACGATCTGCTCTCCCGGATTGCGCCGACCGTCGCGCAGCCGGCGGAGTACGAGGACGGCGGCACTCCCTGGCAGGAGCAGACGCGGATCACCGGCCGCGCGTTAGGCCGGGAAGAGCGGGCGGACAAGCTGGTTGCCGACGTCGAGGCGCGGTTCGCCGAGGCGCGTGGTCAGCACCCCGAGTTCGAAGGGAGGACGGCGGCGGTTACATTTGCCACCGAGGGGGAGTTCTTCCTCCTCACGCCGGAGGACCTCCGCACGCGACTCTTTACCTCGCTTGGCTTCGAGTTGCCTGACAAGACCGGACCCATTAGCCGCGAGCGGATCGACCTCCTCGACCAAGACGTGCTCGTCTTCGTCGGTACCGACCGCGAGGCCCTCGAGGCCGACGAACTTCTCCAGAGTCTCGATGCGGTCCGCGAGGGGCGGGTCATCTACTTCGGCGACTTCAGCACCGATTTCGCTGGCGCACTCGGTTACAGCAGCCCGCTCAGCCTCCCCTTCGCGCTCGACCTCACGGTACCCAGGCTCGCCGCGGCCGTCGAAGGCGCGGAAGGGTAAAGGGGTTTCGGTGAATCCCTGGGACGCCAAGATGGAAAGAACGCCGCTGGCGGCGACGCTGGAGCGCGTCGCGGGCGCAGGGTCGTGGGGAGACATCCGGCTCTTCGGCCATGCTGAATCCCCCGCTGGCCCGGGATGGTCCACGGCCGCGAAACTCTACTCCGACGGGCCGCTCCTCGACGACCTGTTGCGGCGCCTCGGCCGGGAGTACGGAACGGACATCCCGCAGGTGACCGGGAGCCTCTTCCTGAAGAGCTATCTCTGGCGCGTCCTCGCACCGGCCGTCGTCTCTTTCCTCCTCGAACGCCGGGTTCCGGACCTCGGACCGGGGAGCGTGGCGCTGCGCTTCGACGGGCGCGGCTTTGCGGTGGACCTGGCCGTAGACGGCGCGTTCGCCGCCCTGCCGGACGATCCTGGCGCCTGGCACCCCAGCGCGCTGGTTCTGCCTTCGGAAAAGGACCTGTCGCGCTACCTGGGGAGAGGTTCGCCAGGTCCCTTTTACCGGGCTTGCTCGCCGCGCTGCGCCCGCGTACGCGCCGGGGGTCAAGCGCCCTCCGGCAGATGGCCGTGGACGCGGTCGCCGACGCGTTCCTGATCGTGGGCCAGGGCCTCGGACGGGAGGGGGAGGCCGTCGGCCTCGCGGAGGAGGTGCTCACCGGCCCGTCCCCGCTCTCGGGGACGACCAACTATTTCGTGGTGGAGCGCGACGGACGTCGCGAAACGAGCCGGGTGCGTAACGCCTGCTGCCTCTACTACAGGCTCGGGCGGGATGCCTGCCTCACCTGCCCCCGCGCCACCCGGGCGGAGAGAACAGGCGAAGCGTCGGAGGTCAGGAGCCGTTGAGCAAGCTGCAAACCGAGAAAGTCAGGCTCGGCTACGACGAGACCGTCGTCATAGACGGGCTTACCGTGGAGGTGCCGGAGGGTAAGATCACCTCTGTCGTTGGCCCCAACGGCTGCGGCAAGTCCACGCTGCTCCGGTCCCTCGCCCGTCTCATGAAGCCCCGCGGCGGCGCGATCTACCTGGACGGCGACGCCATCTCGAACCTTCCCACCCGCGAGGTCGCCAGGCGCCTCGGCATCCTGCCCCAGAACCCCGCCGCCCCCGAGAGCCTCACCGTCCGGGAGTTGGCGGCCCAGGGGCGCTACCCGCACCAGGGCTGGCTGCGGCAGTGGTCCAAAGAGGACGAACGCGCCGTCGAGAAGGCCCTGGAGACCACCAGCATCCTGGAGTTCGCCGATAGGCCGCTGGACACCCTCTCGGGCGGCCAGCGGCAGCGGGCCTGGATCTCGATGGTCCTGGCGCAGGAGACCGGAACCCTGCTCCTCGACGAGCCCACGACCTTCCTGGACATGGCCCACCAGCTCGAAGTCCTACAGCTCCTGTACCGGCTCAACCGCGACGAGGGACGCACGATCCTGATGGTGTTGCACGATCTCAACAACGCCGCGCGTTACTCGCACCAGGTGATCGCGCTCTCCAGGGGCCGAATCTTCGACGCCGGCCCGCCCGAAGAGGTGGTGACCCCGGACCTCTTGAGGGAGGTCTTCGGGGTCGAGGCGGACATCGTGCCCGACCCACGAACCGGCGTTCCGATGTGCATCCCCTACGGTCTCCATCACTCCCATGATGGTGGGAAGCTGAGCCCGGACGAGGCCGAGATAAGGTAACTGTGACGGCCGGAGAAGGGGACTGACCACCTTATGGACGGGGACGTGATCCTCGACTTCGGGGGCGACGATAAGGACTTCGAAGATTTCGAGGTCTCCGAGCGCCTGAAAGGCGTGGGTGCCAAGCGCTACTCTCGGTTGACTCGAGAAGAGTCGCTGGCGATGTATCTCGCCTCGTCTTCGCCGTACCTGTGGTCCCCCGAACCATCGAGGAGAAACCTGGCCCGCCGAACCCGTAGACGGGACGATAAGCGTCGCGGTCACACCACGTGCCGGCCACCGTCGACCGCCCGGCCATTCCTCGTCGGGCCGGCGGCGGACGGTTCGACGCCATCCACCGGAGCTTGCGAACGGTGCATGGCGACCTTATGATAGAAGTTAATTCTGTATCAATACAAGGGAGGATCGCCGTGAGCGAGGTTGCGCAGACGCCGATGAAGGACGCGGTGAGGGAAGCCATGGAGGAGCAGATCCGGCACGAGTTCTCCGCCGCCTACCTTTACCTCTTGATGGCTGGCTCCCTCGAGGCGGCGAACCTCCCCGGGTTCGCCCGTTGGATGCGGGCGCAGGCCGCAGAAGAGCAGACGCACGCCCTCAAGTTTTTCGACTTCCTGCTCGACCGCGGCGAACCCGTCCGCCTGCGGGCCATAGAAGAGCCCACCCACGACTTCCGCTCGCCCCTCGACACCTTCGAACAGGCCCTGGAACACGAGAAGCGCGTAACCTCCCACATCCACGACCTCTACGACATGGCCGTGTCCGAGAGCGACTACCCTGCCCAAGTGCTCCTCAACTGGTTCGTCTCCGAACAGGTCGAAGAGGAGAAATCGGCCACCGGAATAGTCGAACGTCTCCGCATGGCCGGCGAAGACACGGCCGCGCTGCTGATGCTGGACAAAGAGCTGGGAGAGAGGGAGCAGTAGTTTGGCCGTCGGCTCCCTCCTGGGGCCGTTGCGGTAGCTCAGCCGAGGCCGGCGGCGTCGAGCTGGCGGGCGAGGGGTTCCAGTTGCCCCCGGTGGGTGATGTCGCGGGCGTCCTGCTCGACGCGCACGATCCCCCGCCGCCCGAAGCGCCGCCCTATCTCTTCCAGGTACTCTGATTGTTGCTCCAGACGGGCGTGCATGAACTCCCCGTCGGCACTCTGGGGGAGGACGCGGTTCACGATCAGGGCTCCGACGTGGACCTCGGCCTGCTTCAGGGTCTCGAGGGCGCGGGCGGTCTCTTCTATGGGTAGGCGCTCCGGGATCAGGACGAGGTAGAACTTCGTGTCTTCCAGGAGCCGGTGGCGGGCGTGGTGGAACCTGTCGCGCCGTCCGCGCAGGCGGTTCAGGATGGGGTCATCGTCGGAGCCTTCCTTGCCGGCGAGGTTCCTGAGCATCCGCTCCATCCCGGCGACCTTCTCCCGCTGGCGGACCATCCCTTCGACCCAGGCCGTGAGCAACGCAGGCAACGTCAGGAGCCTGAGCGTGTGGCCGGTCGGCGCGGTGTCGAAGACGATGCGGTCGTACTGTTCCGGGCACAGGGCGATGAGGTCAACGAAACGGTCGAAGAGCGCGGACTCCTCCGTGCCCGGGCTGGACTTCGCCAGCTCCAGGTGCTGGCGGACGGCCGGCAGCACCTCGGGGCTGACCGAGCCTTTCGCGTCCTCTTTTACGCGCTCGACGTAGGCCGCGGCGTCGGCCGCCGCGTCGATCTCCACGGCCCACAGGTTCTCCTCCAGCCCTGTAGGGTCTCCGGAGAGCTTCGCGCCGAGCACGTCGCTCGTGGAGTGGGCCGGATCGGTCGAGACGAGGAGCGTCTTCTCCCCGCGTTCGGCGAGCAGGGTGGCGAATGCGGCGGCGAGCGTCGTCTTGCCGACACCGCCCTTGCCGCCGAAGAACGCGAGGCGGCGAAGACCGTCTCCTCCTGGGGTCAACAGCAGACGCCGGGCTCGGGGAACTGGTTCATCCCCATCCTCTGGTGCCAGCGGTGGAACTCCTCGACGAACTCCGGGTAGAGCTCCAGGGAATAGTAGCT
>Ga0136619_10001102_pt1 | contig 10485 bp, 8 predicted proteins | sample AntDrymUQ3532106_2_FD_104807 | JGI IMG/M metagenome (GOLD analysis project Ga0136619, IMG submission 104807) | Polar desert sand microbial communities from Dry Valleys, Antarctica - metaG UQ353 (21.06) | ecosystem: Environmental > Terrestrial > Soil > Desert | place: Antarctica: Dry Valley... | reverse complement strand
GTGGCCTTACGCTGGTTTTCGTCCGGGATCATGCCACCCCTCGCCGCGCTCCCACCTTCGCGGGCCTGCCGATTGGACCGTCGTCCGGGTGGAGACGCGCCTGTACGGGATCATCGCCCGCCCGCCGATACGTTCGATCCGCGATCCGCGTTCCGGCGCACCAGCAGAGCCTGAGTATCTCCGGCAAGGACACCGCAGTGTTTCGGCTCCATCTGCCCCATGCATAACGCTGCCCGAAACCCCGGGTTCGCGGAATCCGGTCGGACAAATCCCATGTTACCCGCCGGGTAACCCGTCCACAAGGCTCGTTCCCCAGGCTTACGCTCGGTCTGAAATATCTGAATTCGGGCAGTATGTTAAATGTGATGAACAAGAAGACCCTGGAGGAGATAGGCTCTCGCCCCAGGGGCGCGGGCGCCGCGCCCTTCTTGGCGGCGGGCGCGGTCCTGGGTGCACTTGCGGTGTTCTCATTCTCCCTGACGGTGGCGCTGTCTATCCTGGCGGTCGGAACTGCCATCGCTCTTCTGGCGTACGTGAGGCGCGTGGGGCGCCGGACGGTCCCTGTACGCTACGACCTGCAGGGAGAGGAGGACACGCGCTTCGCGAACGTAAAACGGGCCTGCGAAGCGCTCGCCATGTCGGAGAAGGTGTGGCGCGTCGAGGATGGGCCGGAGAAGCTGCGCGAGCCCGCCAGACAGGTCGTAATAGCGCGGCAGGATGTGCCGGGCATCCGTACCAACGTCGAGGTCTGGGGGATGGAACTCGGGGACGCCCGGCTGTTCTTCCTGCCGGACACGATGCTGCTCCTTCAGGATGGCCGATACCGGGCTATCTCCTACGCTTCGTTCGACGTGATCTTCGGTCCCGAGTATCGGGTCAATGAGGGAGAAGCGCCGTCCGACGCGGATGTCATCGGGCACACCTGGCAGCACATCAGGGAGGATGGGAGACGGGATCACCGCTTCACCCGTAACCCACGCCTGGCTGAGGTGATGTACGGTCTGCTGGAGATCTCCGGCTCGGGCTTCAAAGTGCGGTTGAGGGTCTCCAACCGGAATGCCGCCATGCGATTCGCCAGAGCACTCGGCAAGGAAAAAAACGGCTCATCGGGTGAGGATCGGAACAGGAACGGCCATCGCAACGGAAACTCGCGCTCGGCCGAGGAGGAGATGAGGGTCGAGCTGGCTTACGGCATTCTCGGCCTACGGGCCGGCTCTCCGCGGGACGAGGTGACCACGGCATACAGAAAGCTGGCGAAGATCCATCACCCCGACCGGTTGCAAGGCCTGGAACCCGAGGCCCGCGAGCTCGCCGAGTCCAGGATGCGTGTGATCAACGACGCCTACATGGATCTAAAACGCCAGGCGAAGTAACGTCCTAGCTGCCGGCGTGACAGTACCTTCGGTTTGCGCCCCCGGAGAATATCTTTACAATCCACCCTCGTGGACAGTTCAATTAGAGACATCGGCGCGTGGGGCGACATCCCGGCCCGTCTGATCAGGCTGCCCGAGTTGGCATACAACCTGTTCTGGACCTGGCGGCCGGATATGCAGGGACTTTTCGCGCGGCTGGACCCGGATCTCTGGGAGGCTGCGGAACACAATCCCGTCCGGCTCCTGCAGGAGACGGCCAACCTCCCGGCCGCCGCCGAGGACGCGGGGTTCGTGGACGCATACCATCGCTCCCTGCGCGGCCTCGACTCCTACCTCGACCGGCGCGGCACCTGGATGGGCCACGTATATCCTGGTTTCGCTGGTCCGGTCGCGTATTTCTCTGCCGAGTTCGGGCTGCACGAGTCGTTGCCGATCTACTCCGGCGGCCTCGGGGTGCTCGCGGGCGACCACGTTAAGAGCGCCTCGGACCTCGGGGTGCCGCTGGTCGGCGTCGGTATCCTCTACGCCCAGGGCTACTTCCGACAGCGCCTGGACGCCGAAGGACGCCAGCAGGAGGTCTACGAACCCTTCGAGCCTGAGATGAGGCCCATTCTCCCGGCCCGCGACGCGGACGGGCGTGAGATCCTCGTCTCGTTGGGCATGCCGGGCCGCGAACTCTACCTGAAGGTCTGGAAAGCGCAGGTGGGGCGCGTCTCCGTCCTACTCCTCGACGCCGACATCCCGGAGAACATGTCAGAGGACCGACAGGTCACGGCCCGGCTCTACGGCGGCGACTCTCGCACGCGCATCTCGCAGGAGTTGATCCTGGGCGTCGGCGGCGTGCGCGCCCTGCGGGCCGCGGGCCTGCGTCCGGCCGTCTTTCACATGAACGAAGGCCACGCGGCCTTCTGCGTCCTGGAGCGGATGCGGGAGCGTGTGGCCGGCGGCACTTCCTTCGACGAGGCCCGCGACGAGGTCGCCCGGCGCACGGTCTTCACCACCCACACCCCCGTTCCAGCCGGCCACGACGCGTTCTCCCCTAACCTGTTCCGCGAGTTTGCCGGCTCCTGGGCCACCTCACTGGGAGTGGGTGACGAGGAACTCTGGGGGCTGGGCCACAAGCAAGAGAGCTGGGGGCCGACCTTCAACATGACGGTGCTGGCGATGAACCTCTCCGCCGCCCGTAACGCGGTCTCCGCGCTGCACCGCGACGTGTCGGAGGAGATGTGGAGCTATCTGCTGGACAGCAGAGACGAAAGACGGGTGGGCCGCTCCATAACCCACGTCACCAACGGCGTCCATACGTGGAGCTGGCTCTCACAGGAGGTGGGAGACCTTTTCGACCGGCACTCCGGGGGCAGGGCCTGGCGCGAGATGGTCCAGGAAGAGTCGGCGTGGTCGTTCATCGAGGAGATACCGTCTGGGGAGCTGTGGGAGACGCACGCGGCCGTGAAGCGCGGAATGGCGAAGTTCGTAAACGTCCGCCTCCGGTTGCAGCGCGAGCGCTCCGGGAGCGCCGTGCCTCCACAGGAGATAGACCCCGACGCACTCACCATAGGTTTCGCGCGGCGCTTCGCCACCTACAAGCGGGCGACGCTCTTGCTCTCGGACCCGGAACGGCTGCGACGCATTTGCAAGGACCACGAACGCCCGGTGCAGTTCGTGTTCGCCGGGAAGGCCCATCCGGCCGACAGTCCCGCCAAAGAATTCATCCGGGCGCTGTACCGGGCCGCAGAAGACGAGGATCTCGCCGGCCACATCGTGATCCTAGAGGACTACGACATGAACGTCACCCGCCACCTCGCGCAGGGCGTGGACGTTTGGCTGAACAACCCACGCCGCCCACTGGAGGCCAGCGGCACCTCCGGCCAGAAGGCTTCACTCAACGGCGCGCCCAACTTCAGCGTTCTCGACGGCTGGTGGCCCGAGGCGTACAACGGCCGCAACGGCTGGGTCATCGGCGAAGCCAGGGAGTACGCCTCCCAGGAAGAACAAGACGCCGAAGATGCCGAATCCCTGTACGCAATGCTGGAAGGCGAGATCGTCCCGCTCTTCTACGATCGCGACGCCGCAGGTACACCAAGAAGCTGGGTCGGGGTGATGAAGGAAGCCATAAGCACCGTCGCGCCGAGGTTCTCGACCCAGCGTATGGTTCGCGACTACGTCCACAAGCTCTACGTGCCGCAGACGGCTCGCACCAGGTAGCAGGCGTTTACCCCGTATCTCCGGATCTCTGAGCGAGGTCCACGCCCGACCGTAGCTCCTTCTGGTACACGACGTACTCGCTCGCGACGTGCATTCCGGCCCTCCCGTACAGCCGGGGCGCGCCGGTCACGCTCCCGGCGTCCACGCTGAGGCCGACCTTCTCCACGCCGCGCCGGTGGTACTCGCCAAAGGCGTGGCGCAGTAGGGCGAGCCCGAGACCCCGGCCGCGCCACGGGTGCCGTACCCCGACCACATCCACCCATCCTTCGCCGGAGATCGTCTTGGCAAGCACCGTGCCTGCTATCTCCTCGCCATCCATCGCCAGGAACCACAGCGCGGGATCGAAGACCTCCCGCTCCGTCATCCCAACGAACCGCTCGAACGTGCCCCGCGGACGGTTCCAAACGTCCTTGAAAGCATCCTCGACCGCCTCGAATACCGCCCGCTCGTCCCGGCCGGGGACGAAGTTACGAACCGTCAGGCCCGCAGGAAAATCGGGGACGGAGGGAGCTTCTTGCAGTAATATCTCCATGACGTAGGTCGCGCGCACGGGAGCGTATTCGGCGTCTTTGAGAAGGCTCCGCGCGTCCGTGTCCCGGCCTTCGACGTAGTGTTGAACGCTGATGCGGGCTTCCTCTGCGGCGCGGTAGATACGCTCTCTCGTCCAGTTCTCTCCCCAGGCAACGAGGAAGGAGCCGACGCCCCATCCCCGGAACTCCGGGTGGACGTAGCCGTAGACGGAGACCGCCACGAAGGAGCGGTTTACCACGTCGGCGTAGCCTGCAATGCGTCCGTCGGGTGAGATCACGGCGACGGCCTCTTCGGTGAGGTCTATATCCTCCCAGTCGTCCCGGATTTCCTCCGGGGTCATGCCTTCTTCACCGCTGTCGGGGAATGCGCCAGCGGAGAGCAGGGCTGCCACCTCCTCCGCGTCTTCGAAGGTGGGCGTTCTCGTAAAGAATCCTTCGGGCAAGCCTTTCATAGCGGACAGATTAGCACTATATCCGGGAAGTACGGTCATCATGTCACCGGTGGCTTGTCCAGACGCGCCGGTCCGGTATATCCTGACGTGAGACGCTGAGGCCGGGACACCTCCGCGCGTTGATCCGAGAACGCCTCACGGGACGTATTTCTCGTGAACAAAAGGGAGTAGATTTCCATGATCCAGCAAGATCCAACCGTGGAAGAACGGCCCCGGCCCGAGACCGGCTGGGGGCACTACATTCTGGAGTTGCTCGGGATAGCGGCGTTCTTCGTGCTCGCGCTGTTTATCGGGATAGACTCGTACCGGGGGATGACGACCTTCGGGTATGCATGGTTCCTGCCGGTGCTCGCAATCCTGGCGTACCTGACGGCGGACTTCTTCTCCGGGTTCGTACATTTTCTGGCGGACAATTTCGGATCTGCGGAGACCCCGATCATCGGTCCCAACTTCGTCGGAGCTTTCCGCGAGCACCACGTAGATCCCAAAGGCATCACCACCCATAACTTCGTAGACACCAACGGCAACAACTGCCTGGTCAGCCTCCCGCCCATGCTGCTGGTGTGGCTCGCCGTGCCCACCGAGACAACGCTGTTGGGTTATCTCTTCGCGGCTTTCTTCCTCGCGCTCTGCTTCGGTGTGTTCCTGACCAACCAGTTCCACAAATGGGCGCACATGGAGGAGCCGCCTCGGGCTGCGGCCTGGCTCCAGCGGCGTGGCTTGATCCTCTCCCAGGAGCACCACGAGGTGCACCACAAGAGCCCCTACGACACCTACTACTGCATCACCGTCGGCGTCTGGAACCCGCTGCTGGACCAAACCCGGTTCTACGAGCGCACCGAACGCCTGCTCCGCCGCGTCATCCCCGGCACGGACCCGCAACTACGGGTCGAGCGGGAAGGCAGCCTCAACGAGTAAAGAAAGTCCAGGTTTCGAGTCGTAGGTCCGTAGATTACGCATCGGAAGGGAGTAGCGCGAATGCCGCCTCTCCGGTGAGCGGCCGGACGCCGCGGAAGTGGCGTTCATCGAGGGTCGCGATGCGCGACGTTCCCAACCGGGCGGCGAGCGCGAGCAGGGAAGCATCCGCAAGCCCTATATCCCGATGTTTCTTGGCCGCTGATACGGTCTCCGCCATAGCCTCCGGCCACCACTCGATAACGTAGGCGCTGGCCGCGAGATCTTCGTAGAACGCCAGGGCGGCGTCCGACCCGCCGCTACGAGAGACGAGATGATCCACCTCCGCAACGATGAGCGGCGTCGTGAAGAGGTCTTCCTCGGCCACATCCATCCATGCGGCGACCCGCTCGTGGTCATCATCCCGGCGGTTCATAAAGGCGACTGCCACCGAGGTGTCGAGTACGATCATTCCTCACCGAAACCCGTTTCAGCGAGATGTCGTTCGTCTCCCGAACCAAGGTCTCGTGGTCCCTCGAAGACACCCCGCGCCCTGGGCCGGGGCCGCTCGGAAACCGCCGCGGCGAGCACCCGGCGCACCAACTCGGCTTTGGTGATTCCCTCCGCCGCCGCCCGCCGGTCCAGAGCTCTATCTACCCCTGCGTCTATGTAAAGGCTGGTCTTCTTCATTAGATGAGGTTACCACCCACCACCCGTAAGTTCTAGCTGGAAACAATAGCCTCCAAGAACTCAGTGGCGATGGTGAACCCCGCCGGTGAAAGACTGTATCGAAGGGGCAAAGCGAAGAAAAGGCTCCCCGGCAATCGGGGAGCCTTTTCTTTGTGGCTTGCTGTATTTTACTGCTGTGTCGCGGGAACCTTCACCTCGAAGGTGAGTTCGTCGCGCCCGTCTTCCTTTCGGTCCACGACGATGGTGTCGCCGGGGTTGAACTCGCCGCTGATGATCCTGCTCGAAAGCGGGTTCTCGATGTGGCGCCTGATGGTCCGGGCGAGCGGACGGCCGCCGAACTTGGGATCGTAGCCCTCCTCGGCGAGGAACTCCTTTGCCGCCTGCGTGACCTCGACCTGGACCTGCTGGCTCTCGAGGTGCTTGTTGAGCCTGCCGAGCATGATGTCCACGATGCGGAGCACGTCCTCCTTGCTCAGGGCGTGGAACACGATGATCTCATCGACCCGGTTCAGGAACTCAGGACGGAACGCCTGCTCCAGGGCGTCGGTCGCCCGGCGCTCGGTCTCCTTGAAGTCCACCCCGCTGCCGCCGGTGAAGCCGAACTGCCGCGTGGAGACGAGGTGCTGGCTGCCGACATTGGAGGTCATGATGACTACCGTGTTCTCGAAGCTGACCGTTCGACCCTGCGCGTCCGTGAGACGCCCGTCGTCCAGCACCTGAAGCAGCGTGTTGAACACGTCCGGGTGGGCCTTTTCGATCTCGTCGAACAGGATCACGCTGTACGGACGGCGGCGGACCCGCTCGGTGAGCTGCCCGGCCTCGTCGTAGCCGACGTAGCCCGGAGGCGCGCCGACGAGCCTGGAGACGGTGTGCTTCTCCTGATACTCGGACATGTCAATCCGGATCATGGCGTCCTCCTCGCCGAAGAGGTACTCGGCGAGTGTCCGCGCAAGCTCGGTCTTCCCGACACCCGTTGGGCCGAGGAAGATGAAGCTGCCGACAGGGCGCTTCGGGTCCTTGATGCCTGCCCTCGCGCGCCGGATGGCCTCGGATACGGCGGTCACGGCCTGATCCTGGCCCACGACCCGCTCGTGCAGCACGGCCTCCAGGTTGAGGAGCCTCTCGGCCTCTTCCTGCACGATGTTGGTCGCCGGAACACCGGTCCACTCCTCAAGGATGCGGGCGATGTCCTCCTTCGTCACCTCGGGGGCGTTGGACTCACGGCCCCCGGCCCAGCCTTCCTGATGCTCGTCCAGCTCGATCCTGAGCTGCTCGATGCGCTGCTTGAAGCCGGCCGCCTTCTCGTAGTCCTCGGCGCGGACGGCGTCCTCCTTCTCGCGCTCGAGGCCGGAGATCTCCTCCTCGATGCGGCGCACATCCACCGGCGGCACCGTCGAACGCAGCCTGACCTCGGCTGCGGCCTCGTCGAGCAGGTCTATGGCCTTGTCGGGCAGGTAGCGATCCATGATGTAGCGGTTCGCGAGCGTCGCCGCGCTTTCCACGGCCTCGTCGGAGACCCGCACGCGGTGGTGCGCCTCGTAGCGGTCGCGCAGCCCGAAGAGGATGGAGACCGTCTCTTCGATCGTTGGCTCGTCAACGAGCACGGGCTGGAAGCGCCGCTCCAGCGCCGGGTCCTTCTCCACATTCTTGCGGTACTCGTCGAGCGTGGTGGCCCCGACGACCTGAAGCTCGCCACGAGCCAGCGCGGGCTTGAGCATGTTGGAGGCGTTGACCGCGCCCTCTGCCCCTCCTGCGCCCACGATCTGGTGCAGCTCGTCTATGAAGAGGATGATGTTGCGCTCCTCCTGCTGGAGCTCCTTGAGCATCTGCTGCATCCGCTCCTCGAAGTCACCGCGGAAGCGGGTGCCGGCCACGAGGCTGCCAACGTCAAGGGAGACCACGCGCTTGTCCTTGAGCGACTCGGGCACGTCCTCGGAGATCACGCGCTGCGCCAGGCCCTCGGCTATGGCGGTCTTGCCGACGCCAGCCTCGCCGATGAGCACCGGGTTGTTCTTGGTGCGGCGCGAGAGGATGCGAACGACGCGCGCTATCTCCTCGGCGCGTCCTATGACCGGGTCGAGCTCGCCGTTGCGGGCCATCTCGGTGAGGTCGCGGCTCACCTGATCCAGGGTCGGAGTCTTGCTGTCGCTAGGCGGAGCGCCCGGCGTTCCCGGTCCTCCGGCCGCCACGCCCGGCATTCCGGTCCCGGCGCCCGCTCCGGCGCCGCGCTGCTGGAGGAGGCGCAGGATCTCGCGCCGCAACGCCTCGCCGTCGCCGGCCCCGTTCTGGGAGAGGATGCGGTACGCGTTGCCGTCGCCCTCGCCGAGCAGGCCGAGCAGGAAGTGCTCGCTACCGACCTGCGCCGCGCCCATCTGCCTGGCTGAGGTGAAGGAGAGCTGAAGGGCACGCTTGGCGCTCGGCGTGAAGGTGTAGACTTCCTCGCCGGGATCTCCCCGGTACTCCCGGAACCCGTGACGCATCTTCTCCACATCGGCCCCGGCGCGCTGGAGCGCCTCGGTCGCCAGGCTGTCGCCGGTCACGATGCCGGCGAGCAGGTGGTCCGTGCCGATGGCCGTCGTCCGGCTCGTCCCGGCCGAAGCCTCGCGGGCGCGCATCACGGCCTGCTGGGCCTCCTGGGTGAGCGCCTCGAACATGCTCTGCGAACCCTGATTCTGCTGCTGGATTAAGTTCTGTAACATCCCGAACGGGTCGTTTCCACCCTGGGCTCTGCCCCCGATCATGCCGAATTCCCGCGCGCACCGGGAGCAGAAGTACGCCGTCGCCCCCTGCCCGCCCTGCCGCTGGAAAACCTGCACGCTCGCCGGCCTGACCCTGCAATTCTCACATATCATTACGTCTGATCCTCCTGATCTCGAATCTCCACGCCCTCGTTCCCCAAACTACAAGGGGCATAACAACGTAGATCTAAGTCTGCGACGCTCATATTTTATTACATGCAGGCGTTAGATCAAGGTAGCGTGAAGCGCCGGGTTCCGTGGTAAGTAGGGGTTTCGGAAACGAAGTGGAGGTATTCGAATGGAAGAAGAACGAGGTCTGGTGGGGATGGAGGCGCGCTCGGCGGACGGCGCAGAGGCCGGGCGTATCTCGGAGCTGGTCACGGATGAGGAGAGCGGCGAGGTCACGCATGTGGTGGTCGAAAACGGAGAGGAGCGCATCGAGGTTCCCATCTCCACCCTGACCCTGGACCCTGAGGCGGACTTCGCCACGTTTCACGCCGACCGTTCGGACGATGAACCCGGCGACCACGTGGGAGACGATGAGAACCCGGAAAGCTACGCGCCGCTGGAGTCGGAAGCCGAGGACACCAGGCACGAGGGCCAGCTCGTTACCGAACCCGGAGACGACGAAGACGCCCAGAGCCCGGAAGACCTCGTGCGCGAGGACTGGGAGGACGAGACGTACACTTCGGCGGACTCCGGCTACCCGCGCACCGACGCCTACGTGGACCCCGACACCGGGGAAGAAGAGGTGGACCCCGCGATGAAGGATAACGAAACCCTCGCGGATGACGTGGAGGACCTGCTCGACGGCACCGGCCTGAAGACGAGGGCCGTCAAGGACGGCGTCGTGGAGCTAACCGGCTCGGCTGCGACGCGAGATGACCTCGACGGCGTGCGGGAGGTGGACACGACCGACGTGGACGTGGGATAGACAGACGTAGATAGCAACCTCTTCCGAAGCCGGGCGCCTTGCTATACCATTGCCCCGATCTTCGAGAAGGAGGAGAGCAATGAGAAGAATATCCCTCATCTTCGCGGCGGTACTCGTATCGGTTCTGTTATGCGTCAGCGTTGCAGGAGCCATAACCAACGGGCAGATCGACGGCAACAGGCATCCCAACGTCGGCGGCCTCGTCAACGACACGCAGTACTCCGACGGCACATGGCTCTACTGCTCGGGAACCCTGATCTCACCGACCGTCTTCCTGACCGCCGCGCACTGCGGTGATGACGGAACTAGCGTGAGGGTCACCTTCGACCCGGATTACGAGGACGGCGACAAGACCTGCGCCGGCACCTTCTACGCCGACCCGGCGTACCCTGGCACCTCCGCCGACGCCCACGACATCGCCGTGGTCGTCCTCGACAAGCCGATCAAAGGCATCACGCCGGCGTCGTTGCCCAGGGCGGACTCGCTATCGGCTCTGCCGAGTAACCAGCAGTTCACGTCGGTCGGATACGGCGCGTACGAGGTGACGAACGAGCCGGGTGGCCACCAGTATCTCTACGACGACGTGCGCCAGTACGCCACCGGCACGCTCAACGCCACCAACAACACCTGGCTGCGCATCTCCATGAACGCCTCGACCGGCAACGGCGG